>JAEEGL010990534.1_pt1 | contig 20872 bp, 12 predicted proteins | sample 9134231 | NCBI WGS metagenome assembly JAEEGL01 (sample SAMN16246548, study PRJNA631951) | gut metagenome | biome: gut microbiome; feature: rumen; material: fiber-attached | host: Bos | place: Iran: Karaj | collected 2018-10
AATGTTCAAATGTTCAAATGTTCAAAAAGTATTTTCCATTGGTATCAATAACAGTTCAAAATTATATTATAATATATATAATATATATATTATATATATTATAATATAATTATATATGCTTTTCTTGAATATTTTAAAAAAGCATTTTGAACATTTGAACATTTGAACATTTGAACAAAAGAATATGGTGATTGTGACCTCTCTCAACTGTGATAGTTTAGGGAGTTTTTTTATTATTTTAGGAATAACTGATAACAAATTTTGGAGTTTTTTTGGTTATATGCATTTTTATTATTACTTTTGCATAGTGGTAACTAAAACTTGATAGTATTAACAACTTAAAACTCTTTCGTATGACCAATATTGAAAGCTATTTATCAGACCTCAATAGTGAAGTTATGAAAATCGTCACTAAGGAGATTACGCCTGAGTCTGCTTTTACCAAATATATAATTGATTCTATCCATGAAAAGACCAATGTCGATGAGTATTTCGATGTACATTGTGAACTCCTGAACAAGGCAAAGCATGTGATTGGTGAAATATATGGTTATGGCCTTAACGCTAATAAAGAAGTACTTACACTTTATTATTCTATTTACGACCCTACCCAGAAGACACCAGGCTCTATTAGAGGAGATGAATATCAAAGAGGGATGAATCGACTACAGGGGTTCTATAACGAGTGTTTTCATGGCAACTATACTGATATGGATGAAAACAGCCAAGAATATCAGACGATGAAATCTATACATGATCATCTTCCCACTGTTGTAACTGTCAGATTATGCTTGCTTAGTAACTCTTACATCAAGGATTATACCATAAAAAGGAAGAGGATTGAAGATAAAACCATCGTTACTGATGTCTGGGATATAGAGAAGATATGTGCTAACCTGAGTAGCGAGAGCGATCATGTCTCTATTGATATTGACTTTGTTGAAGAGCCGCGTTATAACATGTATAGACTGCCATATATTGAAATGAACTCTGAGCGATATGACTATAAATGTCTGGCAACCATGTTCCCAGCAAAGTTGCTGTACAAACTCTATGAAGACCATAACACAGCTCTTTTGATGAATAATGTGAGATTCTTTCTGGGATTCAGTCAGAAGAAGGAGGATACTAATGGCGGTATGCGCAAAACATTGAAGGAGTGTAATGAAATGTTTTTGGCCTATAATAATGGTATAACAGCTATCGCCCGAGGTATCGATGTCGATTCAAATAAGGATGAGACAAAACTTGAAAACGAGGTGGGATCTGCAAATGATTTCATCAGCACAGGTATTCTGAGAAAAATCTATGACTTCCAGATTGTCAATGGTGGGCAGACCACAGCAAGTATCTTTAATGCCAAGAAGACAGATAAAAAGGAGGTGAACCTTCTTGGAGTCTATGTCATGGTGAAGCTTATTGTGATAGATGACAAGAAAAAGGACGAAATCACAAATATTAGTAAATTTTCTAATACCCAGAATAAAGTCAAGTATGCAGATTTCAGTAGCAATAACAGCTTTAACAGGGCCATGGAGAATTTATCGCGGAGTATCTTAATCCCTAATGAGACCAATGATCCCATTTATTGGTATTATGAGCGAGTCAGAGGGCAATACAAGATAGAACTCAATAAAAGATCCAATAAAGCAGGGCAGGATTCCTTTAAGAAAATGTACCATAATGACAAAAGATTCGATAAAGAAATTGTGGCAAAATTATGGCTATGCTGGTATGAAACACCTCATGAGGCAGTAAAAGGTTCTAGTACAACATATGCTTATTTTTTGGAAAACATCGTTGACAAAGGTAAATATGCCCCTGATGAAACCTATTACAAGTACACGATAGCGCTTCTTATCATCTATAAGTATATGCTAAGATATGGGAAAAACTCAGAGTTTAGTAATGCAACGGCTCCTGTAGCAGCTTATTCTTTGGCTTATTTAAATCATATCACTTTTGGAAATCTTGACTTAATGTTGATATGGGAAAAACAAGGACTCCCTCAGGAGTTAGAGGAGTTTATAGATCACCTTTGCGACAGAGTGAAAGATGAGTTGGATTATTATGCAGTGGCAGCAAAGAAGAACGTTCTGGGAATATCCAAGACAAAAGATATCTATCCAAACATTAGAAGGAAAAATCTTGAATGCGATATAGAGCCTATCAGGCATCTCATAGAGGGATAATTCCTTAAAAAATGAAGATGGACTATCTTGGACAAAGCATAAATAAGCGATTCACAAAAAAATGTTTTAATTTTGTAAATTAATAACTCTATAGAATAAAATGACCGAAATAAAAGAAGAAATCGTATTAAACGATGATGAATTAATATGCGTCCTCACAGGAGATAGGAAAAAGGCAAACGCCAAGGAACAAATGCTCCAGTCTGTCATTCTTCAGATGAATGAAGAGTATGGTTTTGAAATGAGTGATATGAAGCGCGACTATGCTTTCTCATACGAAGATGAGGAGGGTAAGAAAAAGCGCATGACTGTTGACCTCGCCATTTTCCGAGCAGGAGCACCCAAAGAACCTGAGAATCTTGAACGTATCTGTATCGTATGCGATACCAAGGTTAAGGCCAGTGATGCTAAGAAGGGGGTAGAGGCTTCGTTGAATAATGCACTACGTGCCTCTTCCTGCGATTTCGGACTTTGGACGAATGGCGATGAGCTGCATTTCTCTCAGCGCATGGAGGATTTTATTGGCAATGAAAAGATTGTTGATATTGCAGACTTCCCTGCTTTAGGAGAATCCATCGATGATATGGAGCGCATGGGCGACAGAGCGCAGCCTCGTAAACCTGCTAACGACTCGCTGATACGAACCTTCAAGCGCTGCCATGATTATATATATGGTAATGAGGGGCGCAAGAAGGATGCCTTCTGGGAATTGCTGAACCTCATCTTCTGCAAAATCTATGATGAGAAGCGTCGCTATCTCTGTGCAGAGCGCAATGAGACCTATCACCGCCAGTTCTGGGTAGGTGTGACGGAGCGTAATTCTCCTGAGGGGCAGGCAGCAGTGGCTCAGCGTATCAAAGCTATCTTCGAACAGTTGAAGACAGACGAGATCTTTAAAGAGGTGTTTGTAGGCAATGAGCAGATATCGCTCTCTGATTATGGCATTGCTTATGTAGCCTCAGAGATTGCCAAATATTCATTCCTTGATGCAACTGTTGATGTGAAAGGTACAGCTTACGAGACCATTGTAAGCAATACGCTGAAGCAGGAAGCAGGGCAGTTCTTCACACCCAGAAACGTCATCAAGTGTATGGTGGATATTATTAATCCTACAGAGAATTGTCGTGTGCTGGATCCAGCCTGTGGTAGTGGCGGCTTCTTGGTGATGGTTCTTGATAAAGTACGTCATCAGATAGCCAAGGAGATCTATCCAGAATTGTCAGGAGCCCTGCTTGAAGCTAAGGCAAACAGCGATGCTGTGAATGAGCGCGTGCGCCATTATGCCGAAAACATGATTTTTGGTTTCGATTTCGATCCTGATCTGAAGAAAGCTGCCAAGATGAATATGGTGATGGCAGGCGATGGACATTCGAATATCTATAATATCAACTCACTGGAATATCCCAATGGTTCATTACCTGATGTCCCCAAGGTCTCTGCATCTGTGGCTCAAAGTGTTCAGCAGAAGGGAGATTTAGAAGCGTGTGACAATGCCTATTCATTGGAGAACGCTATGGGTAAGTTCGATTGTATCTTCACCAATCCGCCCTTTGGTTCTAAGGTAGAAGTGGCCAGTAGCATTGCGGCAAATTATGAGCTAAAGGCTTTCACAGCTCCTGAGGTTTTGTTTATTGAGCAGTGTTATAACTTCTTAAAGCCAGGCGGTAAGATGGCTATCGTGCTTCCTGATGGAATCTTGGGTAATCCAAATACAGAGTCTGTCCGTAAATGGATATTGGAGCATTTCAAACTGATTGCCAGTGTTGATCTTCCCGTAGAGACATTCTTGCCACAGGTGGGTGTGCAAGCATCCCTGCTTTTCCTGCAAAAGAAAACGGCGCTGGAAAAACTTGTAGACATTAAAAACGAAAATTATGATGTCTTTATGGCTATCGCTGAGAAAGTAGGCAAAGACCGTCGTGGGAATGTGATTTACGAGAAAGATGATGATGGTGCAGAAATCCTTTTCGTTGAAAATAAAGAGTGGGCAAGCTATAATCGACAAGGTGAATTGATAGCACGTCACCGCACAGAACGAGTTAAACATGTCGATGATGACCTGCCAAAGATTAGTAAGGCATACATTAAATTTTTGGAGGGAAACGTATGAAAATAGGGACAGTACATTACTCCGTTAGCTCACAAAATGGGTTGCGTTTTGATGCTAGTTTCCACTTGTCTGAAGGATTAGTTGTAAAGAGAAAAATAGCGTCATCACCATATGAGACGCTTACAATAAAGGATGTCACTTCAGATATATTTTACGGCAATCGTGCTAAACGTGTATATGTATCAAAGAAAGAACGCGGAATACCTTTTTTAAGTAGCTCTGATATCTTACAAGCCGATTTGGAGAATGTGAAATTGGCATCTAAGAGATATACGCCTTGCATAGAACAAATGATGCTCAAAAAGGGCTGGACATTAATTTCACGATCTGGAACAATTGGTAATTGTGCTTTTGCAAATGCGAATCATGCCCAAAAGCTTGCCTCTGAGGATGTTATTCGGCTTGTACCGAATAACATTCTCAGAGGAGGCATGGTATATGCATACCTCGCCTCCAAACAAGGCCATTCCCTGCTGAAACAAGGAATATTTGGTGCTGTAATCCAGCATATTGAACCTAATTATATTGCCTCTTTACCCATCCCCAGATTCCCTGAAGCTTTTCAGCAGGAAGTTGATGAGTTAATACAAGAATCAGCAAGATTGAGAGAAGAAGCAACAGATGCCTTGGCAGAGGCAATAGAGCTTTTGTCATCTTATATAAATGCAAAACCTGTTTCTTCTCATTTTAAGACTAAAAGAGTTAATATCCAAGAAATTAAGAATTCTCTTCGGATGAGAGTAGATCCACCCGCTTTAATGAATGACGGAGTTGATGCTATGTCTGAATTATTATATATCATGCCTTATAAAAGACTTGGTGATTTGTTGTTCAATGTTAGGAGACCAGGTATATTTAAAAGAATATATGTTGAAAAAGGTATTCCATATATTAAAGGGTCTGAGATTTTCATGGCAAATCCTTTTCGGAGATGTGAGCACTTGTCAAAATCAAGAACTCCTTTCGTAGATGAAATGTTATTAAAAGAAGGTCAAATTCTTGTAACATGTGCAGGGTCATGTGGCAACATAAAGTTAATTACTAAAGAATATGAGGAAAAAGAAGCAATAGGTTCTCAGGATATTATTCGTATAGACTCAAATTATCGAGATGAAGATTATTTATTCAATAAAGAATATTTATTCACATACTTGCAACTTCCGTTTGTTTATTCATATTTTCAATCTTTAAAATATGGTTCTGTGATTGAGAGAATAGAACCCTTCCATGTTGAATCAATTCCCATAATAGAGCCTTCTATTGAGTTAAGTAATGGAATCAAAGTGCTAATTAGAAAATATATGGATTCACAATATAAAGCGTTTGTTTCAGAAGAAAAAGCTATCAGCATGGTAGAAGAAGAAATCGAAAAATGGAATAATTAACTCAGTAAGCTTATGTCATTAGTTCATAAAGAAGAAATTATATGCCCCAAGTGTAAGACTCATGGAGAGTTTGACATTTGGGAAACTATGAACGTAGATTTAAATCCAGAATTGCGTAAAAAGCTTTTCAGAGAGGATGCTTTCTTTTATAGATGTCCTAAATGTGGGATGGAGATAGCAGTCCCCTATGATTTTATCTATCATGACATGAAGCATAAGTTTATGATTATGTTCTCATTTTTTGAACCTGATGAGTTTGATTATGAGCCATTAGGAATCCCTCATCTCTCAGAATCATTAAAAGATTATACTTTCCGTCATGCCATTGGACTATTTGAGTTAAAAGAGAAGATCCATATTCTGGAAAAGGGTCTGAATGATGTGGCCATAGAGCGCATGAAATATGCAATGAGCCATTATGAGTGCCCGCAATTTGCAGAAAAAGGTATAAAGCTCTATTTCAGTGATGTAAGATATGATCTTCCTGAGTATCCTTTAGGTTCGATCTTATTCACAGTTAATTCAAAAGATACGAAAAAACAATATGCTTTCCCCTTGAATTACTATCAACATCAATGCCTGGCTTGTGAGATCGATCCAAGAATGAGGGTGACAGGAGCAGAAAAAGTGGATGACGGATGGATGTCGATGAAACTTGGGGGTGATAATAAAGGAAAGTTACAGCAAGAAGCTCCAGATGAGACCTGTCATGGCTTCTATATTATAAAAAAGACCATTCGGAAATCAAAGAATAATCCGAAGACAAGATATGTGGAAGGCATCGCTCATACCAACGGCGACGTATTATTCCCAATGATATTTGAACATATAAATTGGTTAGGCGAGAATGAAGTTGCCCTCGCTGATCTGGAAAACAAGAAGTACATTCTGACAATACGAGGCGGGATATTCGACCCCATCAAGTTTAAGGAGGAGCAACAACAATTAGAAAAGAACACTAAAAACAAATAATATGGCTAAAATCTGCAATCCTAAATTCTCAAGCGGTCCCGTGAATGCGGGAGAAGAACGCCTGATGAAGTTCCTGGAAGTGAAGTTGCCAGACAACTATTACCTGATACCCAATGGTGAATACCCCAGCAAGAATCCGCAAGGGGCTGTGCAGTATTGGGAGTATGACTGTATCGTAGTGGCGCCTCATGCCATCTATACGATAGAAAACAAAGATTATAAGGGGAGATTGGAGGCTAATGACGACTCTTGGTTCTGCAATGGAACTGAGAAACCTAACCCCATCAAGTCTGCTACTTATAAAAGTAAACTCTTGGCTGGTTATCTGAAGAAGAAGGATTCGCGATTTGGACTTGCCTGGGTGGATGCCATCGTTACGCTTAGTTCTCTTGGGCAGAATAAAGCAGGATTCGAAGCGGGTTCTTATTGTGATGGTAAAACCTTCCTGTTGGATAATGAGCTGATAGACTATCTTGAAGATAATGCCCGAATGCATAAAACCGCCAATGCGATTAGTCATCTGCAGGCATCAATAGTTGATTTCCTTGTAGGCAGTAGCCAGCCTAAGAATAAGAAAAAGACAGAAGTCTGCGATCTGGTTATCGAAGAGACGCTTGAAGGCAATGATGACTATGTGGAATATCTCTGCCATAGTAAATTGTTTACCGATAAGAAATTTAAGGTGCGCGATTATGCCCTTGATAAAGCCGGACTCTCGCCGCTACAATTAGATCGCCATCAGAAACTTGTTCATAATGGACAAGCAGGAGAGACCGCTTTACCATCATCCTCTTTAATCATCAAGAGTCATTGTCAGACCAGTGAAGATGGTAATCACTACTATGTGATCACTGAATATATGGAGGAACGCTCACTGCGAAGTGTGATGCAGCGTAACACGATGACTGATAAGGATAAGGTGATGATTATCTTGGACATTGCCAAGGCTTTATCGCTTGCGCATGAGAATAACGTGATTCATCGTAATGTAAGTCCTGAGAATATTTATGTACAGGTAGATAATCACGCAGCACTTGCTAACTTCGGACTTTCATACAATACCATGCACGATGCGGGTAATTGGAACGTATCTTTGAGTGCAGATGCTTTTGACCGTGATCCTTATACCTCAGAAGATGTATTGATAGGTGACTATTCTCCATCATCAGACGTTTATTCGTTTGGCGTGATTCTATACGAAATGATGGTGGGTGATGTGCCATTTCAAAATTATCTTCAGTTAAAATCCAAGGGAGGATCGCTTACAACAGACATGATGCCTTCCCATCGCAATCCAAATGTAGAGGAGTGGGTGGATGTGGTTTGTAGTCGTGTAATTGTTGAGGATCCTACCGAAAGATGGTCGAATATTGAAGAAATAGCAGACTACATCTTTGATGAGGCTATTGTTAAGAAGTACGGCAAGCCCGAAAGTCATCCTGATGCCAAGTCATGGGAAGAATTAAAGAATGGCGATATGATTACACCAGAGATTACGCTGTATAAAGAATTAGGGCGGGGTGGTTTTTCAAAGGTGTTCCAAGCTGTTCATGCCTTGCAGCCTGGAGCCATGTTTGCAGCGAAGATATTCAAAGAAGGTGTTAGTCCGCAGTCTACGATTGATGAATTTAATGCATTGAAGGACGTGAATCATCCGAATATCGTGAAATTCAAATATAACGGATTTACTTATGGCAATTTGTTCTATACTCTTATGGAGTATATCAACGGAAAAGATATTCGTGAATATTGTGGGGGCGATAAGTATTTCCCTTTGCCATATATCTACAAATTTATCCATGAGATGACGTCGGCACTTGTATATCTGCATGATCGTGGACTCCGTCATCGGGATATTAAACCTGAGAATATCGTGTATGACAAGAGTGGAAAGTTTGTACTGATAGATTTCAATATCGCAACAGACAAGCTCGACGATAAGGATCCTGCTGGTACATGGCCATATTTGGCTCCTGATTTGAGAGTTGGCAGCGTTATGCATTGGGAGGATAGTGCTGATACCTTTGCGCTTGGAGTCACTATTTATGAGCTACTCGCTCATGTTCATCCATGGCCAGGTAAGCATATACCTATTCTTGATAAGAAACCCAACGATGTTTCAACAATCAATACGTTGATAAGCCCGGAGTTTTCCGCTTTTGTAATGAAGAGTATTGAGACTCGCCATGAGAACAGGTTTAAAACGGCCAAAGAAATGTTGGATGCTTTAGAGGCTATAGGTGAAACTGGTCTTGGGAAAAAGAAAGTTGCAGTGGAAGTGCCTATAGATTCGGATATAAATATCGTTGACTACATTAACAGCCTCTATAGTCAAAGCGAGAATGGAAATGCAGGTACACGAGCAGGATGGAAAGGCAATAATAAGCTTGATAAAGAAACTTATACCAAGACGAGGCTTGATATAAAACTCCTATCAGCTATCAAAGAAGGCAAATATCGACTGGTCATTATCACTGGTAATGCAGGAGATGGTAAGACTGCATTTATCCGTCAGGTGGAGCAGAGTAGTGATCAAATTGAATATCTGGACGATACACACAATGGTGCCAAGATTGTTATCAATGGCATCACCTATCAGACTAACTACGACGGCTCTCAGGATGAGGCAAACCTTAAGAACAGCGAGGTGTTGAAGAAATTCTTCCAGCCTTTTGAAGGGTTGAAAAACTATCATGAAGCAAAGGAAGGCCGTATCATCGCCATTAATGAGGGTCGTCTGATGGATTTCCTCGAAAATAATGACGATCACAAAGATCTCTATAATGCCATCGACGTGTATTTCTATAAGGATGGCTCTTCGCAACTGCCAGAGGGGGTTATGGTCATAAATCTGAACCTGCGCTCTGTTACTGCGCTCGATGAGAATGGAGAATCGCTACTTCGCAAACAGATCAAATCATTGACGGCACCAAGGTTATGGGCAAAGTGTGAATCCTGCCCAATGGCCAACAAGTGTTTTATTAACTTCAATGTGAAATCGCTGAATGACAGTGCGGTAGGTAATGAAATAATCAAGCGTCTTGAATGGATTGTGCGCACCATCGTCTATAAACGCGAGGTTCATATCACGATGCGCGATCTTCGCTCTATGATCTCGTGGATGATCACCCGCGACTATAATTGTGCTACAATTCCTCATATTATTCAAAGAGAGGAAGAACTTAAAAAGGCAATGGATGAAGCCGAAGGAACAGCGGAATATGAACAGAAACAGTTTGAATATGAACGTTTCAGGTTAGAAAACTGGATGCGATTCTATTTCAATCTGACAGCACCTGAGAGCCTACTATTCCCGGAATTGCGTTCTGAAGACCGAATTGTCAAGTTGCTTCGTGAGACAGACATAGCCAACGTCTCTATTCCTGATAAAGACAGAGACCTTTATTACAGGCAGAAGAAAGAAAATGACTATTTAGCATTTGCATCTCGCCCTACTGCGCCACTGCTAGACGACTTTAATGAGTTCATAAGTGTAAAACCAAGTTATGAGATGAGTTCAGTGGCTATTGACTTCCTGAAGATGCGGCATCAATCGTGTGTTCGCCATCAGTATTTCGAAGGGAGGATAGATTATATGGATCGCATGCCTTATCAGTCTATTGGGGATTTCTTTGATATTCTCAAAAATGACGGTTCAAAATGGCACGACGTGAAAAACCAGCTTGCTTATGCCATCTCTTGTAGTGAAGGTTGCTGGAATTCTGAGATTTCCGCAAAACATCTTTTACTTTCTTCCACCAGGATTATGGATCCCAGTGGAAAGAGTTATAGAAGATTCCCCTTGGAAGACTTTGAAATTACCGTAGATACAAATGAGCGGCTGACAGAATATCTGGAACACGAGCATGAATATTTTGTATTTAGGAAAAAGAAGAATCACGCTGTGCAATTAACGGTGTCGTTAGACCTGTATGAGATGCTCTATTATATCAAGAATGGTTTCAGTCCCTCGATAAGCGATTTGCGAGGAAGATTCATTGAATTGCAAGTGTTTAAGAACCTTTTGGCCAGCGAAACCTATTCGGAAGTCATTGTTACGAGCAATGAAAAGAATTATTATCGGATTTCATTAGACAGACCATCTATGAATCTGTTTGTTGAACCATTAAAGACTGAGGAGGACTAATTATGAAGATGCCCATACTCGATAAAGAAGAGCGCGTATTTCGCGATTCATACATATTTGCGGCAGATTTGAAAGCTATTACGCTGGATAACGTACTCGTCAACTTGTTTATGTTGATGAGAAATAATGGGGCGCGTATTAAATTGAGACTGAAGCAAGGAACATTTCATGAGATAAAGACTTTGAAAAAGTATTTCAAAGAACTTGAAAACAGGGATGAAGTGAAGGGCTTTTCTGATTATCCTGAAGCAACAGAAAGTTGGCTAAGGAGTAGTCTTGTTAATATGGTTAATCGTGGTAAGATGAAAGAGAACGTCAGTTCTATGCGCCCTCTACATCTTGAGAGTTATCGTATCCGAAATCAGAAACAGACAAGAGACTACATGGCCTCAGATCAAGTCTATATCATGCTTTGTCAGCGTCCAGAAGTAATGAAAGCCCTGAAAGATTATCTATTGATAGGATGGGATAATGCCAGCAGAAAGATTGTGGACAATCCCACCCTGGATGTAGATACCGCAGGCTTGCTCCATTTGATTAGACTTGTGGAAATCGATACGATGTCAGCATCTACTTCTCAACTCTCCATACCTCCTGTACTGAAGGATCAGGCAGATTTGTTTTGTGATGACATATTGCGCCTATTGGCATACCAGAACAATATTCCGCGATCTGTGTTTATTGATTATCTGCGTATCATAATAGGCTTCCATCTGTCGCTTTATTTTCAGAAACTTATCTATCGTTTACCAAAAATGGTAAAAGAAGGCCGTCTTGATGTGGAAGATAATTGGAGCCAAGTTGTTGACATGACAGACAAGTTGGATAGCATTGTTTCTCCACTTGCTTGCGCAGACATGGAAAAAACAATCAATGGCATGATCGACTATGTAAAAGCATCATACAAGATAACGACCATTCGCAGGGTGAATATGTATGATTGCTATGTAGAAAATGCCCTCCAAATGATAAAGAATCCGACAGTGGAAACAAATGCTGCCATAAGCTTCATGCTTAGAAAGGTATATAATAATTATAAGGAAAAAGCATCGACTGATGAAGAAAAAGCAGAAGCAGATCAGAATATCAAGGATCTACAGGAATATCTGAAATATGAGGAAACGCCACTGGATAAATATGTACAGTGCTGGATGAAGGTTGGCTCTGCATACCAGATAAAATATGGGATTCAATTTCTTGATAGAGCATCCATGAAGAATGAAACATCGGCGTTGATGATAGACGGCAGAAGCAGAAAACATCCAAGAAGAGGTGCTATAGGCTCCAAGCTACTTGAAGTGTTAGTACAACTATTGGTACTCCAGCCAAAAGAGGGTGGCTGCTTTGAGTCTAAACCATTAAGTATTAGGGAATTGGCTGCTGCTATCAGAAGACGTTATGGCTTGATCATTGACGGCACAGACGAACCGCGATTTAAAGATGCCGATATCAAGACACATCTGGCCTTTAAGGAGAATATGAATGCGCTAAAGAACAAGTTGCGCCAGATAGGGTTCTATACTGACCTTAGTGATGCATCTTCCCTACAGAAAATACGCCCAAGATATAAGTTTAACGCATAATAATAATGGTTATGGATCTCATTAAAGCATATTATGATCATATACTCGACATTTTTATGTCGGAATATGGTAGCACCATAAAAACAGCATCGCCAGGACATTGTATGAAAGTCACAGGTCTTTCATTGGATGTACTTCTTGATCTTTATCACAGATTAAAAAATCTGGAAACCCCAACGCAAATTTATATCTTAACAGAAGATGAAGAACTTACGGGGCCAGAGTACATATCTCCAACAAAGTTGATAGAATTGCGTAATGATCTTACTATACCTATTTTAGTACTGATACCTGTCAATAGCTTTACTTCAGCAGAAGATTCTTACGGAAACGCTACCTTCCGTGAATTGAGTATCAATGATTTTGATAATCTCCTATTGAAAAAACTGGAGGAGAGGTTAAGCGGTGTTCGCAATTTGAAGACAATATTAAATTATGCGAGCAAAGCTTTGAATGCTACAGTCCAAGTAAGAGTTAGATATCTTTTATATATTTCACTTAGTTATAATATGGAAGAAGCTGCAGGAAATGGGCTTTTTCTTCTTGGTCTGATACCTGATAGTGATATCATCTCCAAGAACGAGCATATCCCACAGTATCTTTCGAAAAATGACGAGTGTATATCTATACTTTCTGACTATTCGCAATCGCTTGCAGACAAGATAGGGAATCTTCCGATAAAACCCGCAACTATTCAGGATGATGTGGCAAGACTGTTTAGAAGCGAGTCGGGAGCAGTGAATCGCAAATCGTTATGCGAAAAGATATTTGATGACTATCCAGAATTGAACTTCTCTCAATGGCCTCTAAAAAACATTACAGATTTAGGCGAGCTGCATATTACGAGAGTCGATATTGTTAGGAAGGGAAATGACCGCCTGATATTAAAAGTAGATCAAAGAAAAGGTGCAAAGGTTAAGCTGAGAATATGGTTCTCACCAAAGCCCAGCGCTTATGAACATCTCAAGAAGGTGAAGGTGCTTTTAATGAATGGCGATGGATATTACGAGGAAACCGAACTCATTGCCAAGAAAGTGTCTGAGAATGATAAAGAGTATCGTGATATATCATTCACAATAGACAACACCATCCCTTCAGGCACATATTTCTTTCATGTTTCTGCTTTGGATGAAGATGGTACTGTATTAAACATTAACGATCATTTTCAAGATGATGCAATACAAAAGCAATGGGAAGAAGAGCAGAAAAAAGATGGTGGCGGCCTGAGTAAAGAAGATTTTCAGCAACAATATCGAAGGTTGCTAACCTCTGATAGTGAAGATTTCTTCCTTGAAATAAAGGATGAAACAGATCCTGCTGATGAAGAGGCTATTACACGTATGAAGATTAATAATGTTCTTCAGGCTTACTTCCGCTATCGTATTGAACTAAATAGAAAAGCGAAGGATCTTGTAGTTCCTGTGCGTGTTGCTGTACCCGACAAATCAGGAAAAACATCAGATGATGAACTGAAAAGTTGGCAGTATGCTACTCATATCAATACTTTCCAACTGAGGTATGATAAAGATAATAATTATCAAATCCCATTATCAAAGAAGCTACTGGAAATAGAAGCTGCCATTCTTAAGAATAGCGGCAAACTGGGCTATGTAGAGGCCGTTATTTCTGATAATTATACGGATGAATCTTTGAAGTCAATCATACTCCAAGAGGTAGAAGGCATTAATCCTCCAGAAAGCCTTATATCTAAGAGGGTTGCTCTATTTAAAGACATCCTAAATTCAGGCCCTGATGAATCAGGTGTCATTGAAACGTATGAAATATTCAGGCATATAAGCGATATCAAAGAATATCTGGAAGAATATCATTCATGGTTGAAGAGCCTCGATGAGAAGGATATAAGTCAGTCGTTTGCTGTGTTACTACAGAGTATCGATACAGTGTCATTAAAAGTTGAGATGCCTGATGATCATGTCGCAATTACAAAACTGATGACTCCTTTGCACCCAGTGCGCCTTGGGTGGCTTGTTAATATCTATGAGCAGTATGAAGACTGGGAAGCAAAGACTGCAGAGGATCCCAGATACAGAAAACCAGACGTTTGGTATAAAAAACTGGATAAGCTCTTTTATGGTGAGCTTGGAAACGAGGTGGCTCCCCTTGTAATGCGTGATGTCTATAATGAGAACTATCTGCAATATGTAGGAGAACTATGTTTTGGATGGGGATTTTACGCAGATCCCCAACAGAGTGGTGACGATACTTTCTCTACAGGGTTCAGACAGATGAAAGCATACGTGTCGCAATTGTTGAATATTGCTGTGCAGTATCGTATTGATTCTGATGTGAACAAACTCATGGTGTACCGTCAGATGCGGAATTACATCACCCAGCATCCTTATACTAATAAGTTGATCATCAATCTGTTTAATGCGGGCGATGCAGCTGTATTTGCAGAAAATCTGGTCATGATTGAACGTGCGACGGATAAAACGCCATTCGATATCCATTATGAGATTCGCATATTCTGCAATGACATCCGTTTCCCTCAGGGCGAAGCCTTGAAAGATCTGCTTAATCCAGATACACAAGTGTCCGAAGAAGCAGAGAATTTCTCGCAAGCAGACGATAACCGCTTGTTCCCCAAATTGCGCTATTCTGTGAATAGCATCGATGATTTCATTAAGAATCCCAACAAATATCCTGCACATTTGTCATTTCTGGTTAATCCATTCCCTACAAATGCTGCCCTGAAACGCTCAAATACTCAGCAACAATCATTCTATCTAAATGGTGTGGTTACAAGGCCTGTAGTACAACTGGAAAAGAAAGACAAGGATTACATGTGGCATCGTTATATATCAGAGGAACCACTTGCTAATCCCATCTCTCCCTTTGCAAACGAAACACAACAGTTATTCTCAACCTTGCAAAGAATTGTGGCTCTATCTATGACAACAGACCATGACAGATCAGTTCCTTCAATTACACTCAGTATTAAGGATAAAAATTCTGTGATGTTGTCGCTGGTTCATGATGTCAGTGACTGGGTGATTACATTTGATAAGAATATGGGTCCTGAATTTTATGATATACCAAGTAAGGATGGAGAAACGCCGTATCTTCTCGATTATCTGCCCAGTGCTGAGCTTAATGGTATATCATCATTCTTAACTTGCCGCCCTACATCTGAGATCGAAGGATTAATGGCTCCGCATTTTAAGGCTTTTGGAATTGATGTTGATGACCGCACATCATTCATGGAGCTTCTTGCAGATATCAGATCAGTTTCAAGTAGTATGATTATGCAGCTGGATAGCACTAAGAACAAAGCTTTTGAAGTTCTCGGTACAACGCTGATGAAACGCATGCTCAGAAAGAAGGGGCTTCTGGATGATTCATTTATTATCCCTATCGATCTGCACCAAGAAATATTCAGGGATATGGATTCTGACAGTTTAGAGCGTGCAGATGACTTGTTGGTGGATTTCCACACGAAGAAACGGGAGATCGTCTTTACTGTTTTGGAAATTAAGTGTCGCCAGGATCTTAGTGATGAGGATTTGGCAGCTCTTCAAGAAAAAATGGAGCGTCAGATAGAAAACACCATCCAAGCCCTAAGAACCAGATATGATATAGAGTATAGGACTCCAGACCGTCTTGACCGCGAGCTGATGACGTTAGAGCTTCAGTCTCTGTTACTATTCTATGCTCGACGAGCAGCCCGATATAATTATCTGAATGAAGAAACGGCCAAGGAGTATGAAACCTTTATTCTTTCGCTGATACAAGGAGATTATACCATACGTTTTAAAAGGATGGGATTGATCTATCAGTTTAAGAGTAATGAGTACCAGAAAAAAGAGTATTTGAATGATACGCTGTATTATGTCTTGGGCGTTCCTATGATAGAAAGAATACTGGATAAGGATGCTACAGTATCGACATCTATGGCTGAAATGGTGAAAGCAGATGAAGATTTCCGCACAGCTTTCGAGACTTCAGACCGTTTATTGAGGGAGGAATCATTTAAGTTGGAACATTCTGAAGGAGAAAAAGATATAGTTGAGACAAAAGACAATGCAGAAGATGATGCGGGGGAAGCTAAGGTCATCGATATGGATTCGCATGACGACGTAGAGATTTCTCACCAAGCGGCAGATCCAGAAGAAGATCCCATTCCTGACAAAGAGTTTGGAATAGAGCCTATGCATCCCTCTATAGAGCCTGAGACTCCTAACGTGATTACAGATGAGCCTCAAACAGTAATACCGCCAGCAGAAAAGCCTGCATATGATATAATGATAGGGAAGACCAGTGGTAGCGAGCAATATGGTATTCTTGGTGAAAGTATCAATGGGCATCGGAAGATTGCCATAGATCTAAGTGAGACAAATACGATTAGTCTGTTTGGTGTTCAAGGCGGAGGTAAGAGCTATACCATTGGAACCGTCACAGAAATGACGTTGAAACAATTCCCGAAGGTTAACTTGCTACCAGCACCTATGGCCAGTGTTATTTTCCATTATAGTGAAAGTATGGATTATGCACCAGAATTTACATCTATGATTGATGCCAATGACGAGGAAGGTCAACTTAAGAAGTTGAAAGAAATATATGGTGCTGAGCCTGATAAGATAGAGGATGTCATTATGCTATGTCCTGTTGATAAGGTGGAGGAGAGGCAAGAGCAATATCCCAATATTGAGGTGCACCCAATAGCATTCCACTCTACAGATTTGAATGTGCAAGATTGGATGTTCTTACTGAAAGCTGTGGGCAACGAGTCTACCTATATTAATCAGTTGCGTGCCATCATGAGAGCAAATCGTAAAAACTTGAATCTGGCAGATTTAAAGAAAAGTGTGGAAGCATCGCCACTTCTTTCTACAAGTCAAAAAGCTTTAGCACAACAACGTCTTGCCTTTGCAGAAGAGTATATAGACGATACGTGTAAGCTTGGAAGCTTACTGCGCCCAGGGAGGCTAATCATAGTAGATTTAAGAGATGAATTTATAGATAAAGATGATGCACTTGGTCTGTTCGTTATCATGCTGAATATATTTGCGGGCGTGAAAGAGTATCAAGGGACAAAATTCAATAAGTTTATCGTGTTTGATGAAGCTCATAAATATATGGATAATAAGGATCTGACAAGTACCATTGTTACTGCTATCAGAGAAATGCGCCATAAAGGGGTTTCAATGATGATAGCAAGCCAAGATCCCATGAGTCTTCCTTCTGAGATAATAGAACTTTCATCAATTATGCTGATGCATAAGTTTAATAGTCCTCAATGGGTGAAACATGTGCAAAAGTCTATCATCCAATTGCAGACGCTTTCATCAACAGATATGGCAAGCCTAGTGCCAGGAGAGGCCTATTTGTGGGCTACTAAGTCTACTGATAAGGGCGTTACAAATCGTCCGATGAAAATCAGTACGCGCCCCAGAGTGACTAAACACGGTGGAGATACTATAAAAGCTGTATAATGATAACATTCAAATATAGTAATATAGGGTGTAGAGAGGTTAATGAGGATTATGTCGTTTCCAATGATTTCGGGAATGGCATAAGCCTCCATCTGGTCGCTGATGGCATGGGCGGATATGACTGTGGGGAGATCGCATCAAAAGTGGTTGGTGACAGTTATGTATACGCTCTTTCTCGAAATATGGATATAGAAGATGCAACTCAAGTGGTATCTAAGAATTTACAAGAAGAGAAACATGCCCTTGGTGTGAAGAGAATGGGGAGTACAGTTGCTGGGGTTTTCATTCGGAATATGGAGGGAACCGTTTTTTGGGCAGGTGATTCAAGAGTGTATATCTATCGTTCTGGGGAATTGCTTTTTCAGACGGAGGATCATACCGTAGTTAATGACTTGATGAAAGTTCGACCTTTGACTTTTGAAGAAAGAAAAAGATATTCCCATGTAGTCACACGTTCATTAATGGGTGATGGGGGTGATATTGTTGAGAAAAAACAGTTCTCTCTTCAGGCAGATGATGAAATCATTATCTGCTCCGATGGTCTCTATAATGATTGTCCTGTGGATTATATTCTTGAAACAATCAGAAGTGATAAGCTAGATATAAAAGAACATAATAGCGATTTTAACGACAATCATTCATTAATATATATAAAGGTATAACTCAAACTAACAAACTATGGTATTTAATTATCAAATCATTGAGATGTTAAAAGAGAAGTCTGGGCTCACTTTTGATAAAACAAAAGATTTTGAGCTTCTGACTCAATCTATTTTTATCGCTACTGGCAGGAATATAGGTGTGACCACCATGAAGCGATTATTGGGCTATATTTCAGATGAAAGAAACACCAATGAATATACATTAAATACGATATCTATTTATCTTGGATACCATTCATGGGGTGAATTGTCTGGAATGCTAAGAATCGATAGCGATTGGAATTATGAAGACGACACATACTATGTAGATGAATTGGATGCAGGAATGCGTATCAAGGTTAAATATCTGAATAGAACAGTGATATGTGAGGTTGTAGACTTTAAAAACACAAAAGCCCTAAAGGTTTTAGAGGCACTTAATAGTAGTCTTAAAAAAGATGATATTCTTATAGTGAATCAGCTGAAATTGGGAGATGTCCTTGAGGCTAAAACAGTTTACCGTGGAAACAATATAGGCAATTATCGCACAAATGGCGAACTACATCAAATTGATATTATTGAATAATTCTGGTACGTTGTATCATTTTTTTAATACATGGACTAAGATGGACAAAGACTCCCACCTTATTATTATAGATATAGATTTGCCAGATCAAATAATTTGTTATACATTTGCCTCAATTATTCAAGTTACAAAGTAGTTTTTAATTATTACTCTATGGTAGAATATACATTTTGGGGCTTAGGACCTTAAAAAAACGTTTAAGATTTGTGCGTGTTAAAGATAATTATTATCTTTGCACTCAGAATTACTTATTGGAAAAAGAGAGCCTCCGGTAAACTTGATGGATACTCAGAGATAAGACACCACCACAGTCGATAAAAATATCCACGTTCGCAAGGCTACCAGTACGCTCCTCCTTCTGGAGGTGGCGTATGTTGGTATGCAGGCGTGGATAATGACTGTGGTGGTTGGGTATCTGAGTGTCTGTGTGTTCTTCATCTCCACCTCCTTTTTTCAATAAGTAAATATTACTCCTAAATAAATTTTTTTAAACAACGTATTTATGAATACAGATAAAATAGACGTAACGTCGGTGAAGAAGCCGCAGGGAAGAAAAATCAAATTAGACCTGCGGCCAAAAAGAGCGAAACACAAAGGGCAGATTATCAAGATTAACCTAGACTTAATTGAGAAAATAGCCATGGGGTGCGTAACGTGGGAGGAAGCGAGATCGCATGTTGACCTTTTAGAAAAGATCTTTGGCATCAATGCCCCTCGTCAAGTGGTTATTGTTATCAATAGAATCAAAGAAAGATTTAGAGCAGAAACTAATATTTATAAAGCCAAGAAAGTGGTGCTGAACAACAATCATTTTGAAGCTGTAAACAAGGTTACTGGTAATAAAGAAGTTAATTTTTAATGCTATGGAAGGGAATCAGAAGAAGAAACACGCATTCGGTGTGACTTTCACAGGAGACGTTACGTTTCAAGGGCCTATGTTCGACATTCACGATAATGAACATGTTCATATCAGTGCAGAGAAAATGCCTCATGAGGAGCTGGTAGATGATCAGTTGGAAATGGCTACGGACATCACCCAGCTTCCGCAGGTAGAAGAGGAACTGAACTATTTCCAACCACAACTACACCTGAAACGTCTATTCGATATGGAATGGTTTGAGATTTGCCGTGCTAAACCTATCTATACCCGAAAATGGGGTGAGGGTGTCGTGGAAGCTCTTATGGAAAGCAAGTGGAAGGATCATATCGCGCGGGAATGGAGTGTTCCCAAGAAGCGTTATGAGATAAAAGGCCATCTGATGGGTATATTGAAAGATGCAGGTGCCTTGAAAGGCAGTTATGACTCTATCTCGATGGTGGCTCGTATACATGATAACGCGCGTACCTTTAGTAGATATATGAGTCGTGCAAAGAAACAACCCTTTTATACTTGGCTTTTGGGCTATGTAAAACAATCGTTGGAAAACACCTAAAATAGCTGTTTTGCGACTGGATTTTGCGACTGGCGATGTATTTTGCCAGTCGCATTTTTTTTAGAAAAAAATTTTTAGCCCTTTATTTATCGGCGTTTCCGAAGATTTAGGGCTTGCGATTATTTTCCCCTTTTATTCAGTCGCAAAATCGCATACTACCTTTGCAGCGCAATTCAGAATTAAATTCATGATTGCAGAAGTAGTGAAAGCTGCAGCGTCACGAACAACATTAATAACAATTAAAAAAATCAAAGGTAGAATGCGAACAAAGAAAAAAGTAATTAAGAAGGTTACACTAGAGGTGTTTCTTGATGTTCAGGATATGATGCCTGACTACGGACTGAAACCTGAGGTGGAGGAGATCATGGAT
>JAEEGL013164563.1_pt1 | contig 20872 bp, 6 predicted proteins | sample 9134231 | NCBI WGS metagenome assembly JAEEGL01 (sample SAMN16246548, study PRJNA631951) | gut metagenome | biome: gut microbiome; feature: rumen; material: fiber-attached | host: Bos | place: Iran: Karaj | collected 2018-10
CGAACTTCGGAGATGGGACCCTCGAAGGGTATGTCGCTGACAGCCAGAGCGGCAGAGGCGGCCAAGCCAGCCAGTGCATCGGGCATATCCACACCATCGGCGGAGAAGAGAATCACATTCACATAAACCTCAGCGTGATAGTTGCTGGGGAAGAGGGGGCGCAGCGCGCGGTCCACCAAACGACAAGTCAGAATTTCGTCGTCGTTAGCCTTACCCTCGCGCTTCGTGAATCCGCCCGGAAAGCGTCCGGCTGCGGAATACTTTTCTCTGTACTCTACCTGCAAGGGCATGAAATCTGTTCCGGGAACGGCATCTTTGGCGGCGCAAACAGTGGCCAGGAGCACGGTGTTGTTCATGCGAACGACAACGGAACCATCGGCTTGTTTCGCCAGTTTCCCGGTCTCGATGCTGATGGTCCTACCATCAGGCAACTCGACTGTCTTTGTAATAACGTTCATCTAAAAATGTATATAAAATGTATAAAAAACATGCGCTAATACGCATTTTCGGGCGCAAAGATACAATAAATAATTAAAAGTTAAAAATTAAAAATTAAAAATTAATACGTAGAGCCTATCTTAGGCCCTATAAGGTGCGGTTTCCGAATGGAAAGAGCTGCGAGCATCATTTTCTCATTCTCTCATTAGGTTATCTCAAATTCTGTCCCGTGGCCTTGCGATAGCGGGCGGCGGAGAGGGAAACTTGACAACGTGCTTCGACCTGTCGGGCGAGAGACTGCTGATAAAGTGTCTGTGCCTCAAGCAGGTTGGAGAGTGTTTCCATCCCAGCGGCATAGCTCTTCTGTGCAGCTCGGAGATTCTCGGCAGCTTGTGCCAGACTATGGGCGGTGATGTCCAGTTCAAGCAGAGCCTCGTCGAGGTTATTGCCCTCGCGAGTGGCCTCGAGTTGCATCTGTTCCATAAGGTCCTGCTGTTCCACGCGAGCCTGTTCGGCTTCCATTTGGGCAGCACGCACCTTGTTGCGCCCCTCGCCGAAGTGGTAGAGAGGGATGCTGACGTTGAGCAAGGCACCGAAGTTGCCACCGTCGAGCAACCGGTGGTCGTTGACCTTCAGTCCATAGAGATAGTTGTAGCCAGCCAACAGCCCGATTTGGGGAAGGAACTCGGAACGCTCCAGACGCACCTTCTCCTCGGCCAGTTTGCTCTTCATGTCCAGCAACTGAACTTCGGGACGTTGGGAAAGTAGACCCATTCCCGGCTCCTCTCTTGTAGGGAGGGGAGTAGTCAGTAAATCCCCTTGAGAATCAGCGGTATCTGCTCCCATCCCTACAAGGGAGGGGCTGGGGGAGGGTCTTGAGAGTCCTGGGCTTACTTGGGTCAGTAACGGCAGCCCCACAATCTGGCAGAGATTCATGCGTGCCAATCGCAGCCCATTCTCGGCTTGACGTACTTTCAGCAATGCTTCATCACGTTTCACTCCCACCTTCAGTACATCGTTGTGCGAGGCCATGCCATGTGTTTTTGCTGCTTGGACATCGTGCTGTAGGCGTTGGAGCAGACTGTCATAGACGAGTGCCACACCATGCATTTCCGTGGCACGCACGAGCAGGGCGTAGGCCTCCTCGGTTTTGACGATGACTTGTGCCTCGGTGAGGCGTTCGTTCTCCTGTGCCATATCCTGCGCCATTTTGCTCATGGCATAGCCCGCGCGAATCTTACCGCCCATGTAGATGGGTTGTTCCAGCGAGATGCCTGCCTGGATGATGTTGTTGACCTTGTATTTCAGTTCCTGCGTGGGGAAGTAGGCATATTGCTGGAAGACAGGTGTGACGCCATCGGGCCCCATGACGGGCATTCCTGTGGCAGGATTAATCATGACATTGGGTTGCATGGAGCCATCAGCACCCGGTGTGAAGGTGGGCAGATAACCTCCCTCGATACTGAAAGAGCCCTTTGCTGTGCTGTAGATATCGCGTACCGACGCCTTGAAGTTGGGGAAGAAATTTGCCTTCACAGCCTTCATTGCGTACTCACGCTGACGGGTCTGCAACTGGGCCTTCTCCATCTGGCGATTGGCACGCAAAGCCATGTTGATGCAACTGTCAAGAGAAACAGTTTGCGCTGACGCAAAATTAAAATGAGAAAATGCGAAGGCTACGAGTAAGAGCGCGCGATGAGAATGTATTTTCATCGCCGAGCGTGAGTAGGCTCGAACGGAGTTCAAAGTGAGGAGTAATATTGCGAAACGTTTCATCGTGACAATTCTTAATTTTTAATTCTGAAGAACAGTGCATAGAGCACAGGAATGATGAGCAGCGTGATGATGGTTCCCATGAACAGACCGCCCATGATGGTGGCGGCCATAGAGCCGAACATGGCATCGGGCAACAGGGGAATCATACCAAGGATGGTGGTGGCGGCAGCCATCATGACAGGTCGCAAGCGTGAGAGCGAAGAGTCGATGAGCGCCTGGTGCGGTTCCTTGCCTTCACTGATTTCCAGTTGTATTTCGTCCATGAGCACGATACCGTTCTTCAGCATCATGCCGATGAGGCCCAAGACACCCACGATGGCCACAAATCCGAAGGTCTTGCCCGAAATGAGTACGGCAGGAATGACACCGATGAGAATCATGGGAATGCAAGAGAACAGGATGGTTGGAATTTTAAAGTCCTTGAAGAGCATGATGAGGATGGCAATCATGAGTATGATGGCCAGGGGGAAGTTCTTGAAGAGATACTTCATCGACTGGTCGGAAGCCTCCTTCTCACCAGCCCACGAGAGCGTGTAGCCCTCTGGCAATTTCATCTTCATCAACTCTTTCTCCACCACTTTTCGGGCAGCCTCCGTGCCCATGCCTTCGACGGGCGAGCACTGCACGCGCTGGGCACGTTGACCATTGAAACGGATGACCAAGGGGTCTTCCCACGCTACGCTGATGCCGCCGCCCACCTGCCGCAAGGGTGTGGTGGTGAGCATGCGCTGCAGGAGTTCGGCCTGATTGATTCTACCCATGACCAGTTGCTCCAAGGTTTCGCGGTTGAGCACGCCATTGACATTCGGGAGCAGGTTGAAGACGTTGGCCTCGTTCAGGTCCTCAATGGGATTTCCATTCGCATCGAGCGTGTTGACGTAGATGGGTTGGCTGTGAATGCCTTCGAAGAAGGAGCCCACAGGAATGCCGTCGGTGGCGGCGAGCAGTGTTGTGCCCACCTCGGTGCGGGAGAGGCCCAGCTGACGGGCGTTTTGTTGGTTGTAATCGACCATGAGGGTGGGCACTTGCGGACTCCAGTCGGTGGTGATGAGGCGTACGGCACCGGTGCGGAGCATGGCAGCGCGACAAGAGTCGGCCAACTGATGCAGTACGGCTGGGTCGGGTCCTGAGAATTGTGCCTCAATGGGGTATTTCTTGTACATTAGGTTGTAGCGCTTCAACTTCACGTAGGCATCGGGGAAACGCTCGGAAATCCTTGATTGCAAATCCTCCAAGTTGGCAACCAAAGCATCGGCACTGGTGAAGTCGATGATGAGTTCACCATATGAGAGCGATGGTGTGGCAATGCTGCGCACAAGGTTATAGCGCGAAGGGGTGCCGCCTGTGGAGGCGGTGATGTGCGTCACGTCGGGGCACTGGCGCAGGATGGCCTGTATGCTGTCCAAGTCGCGCTGAACCCGACTTTCCTCGGTGCCCTCGGGCAGTTTGTACTCCATGTAGAGTTGGTTGTAGGTCATGTCGGGGAAGAAGCCCTGTGGCAAGAACTGATAGCATAATGCACTGCATACAAGCATGGCAACAAGCACTGCCAACACACTCCAACGGTGACCCAGACAGAACTCGAGGAAGGAGCGCAGAATGCGATAGAAACGTCCGCCGTAGAGCGTCTCTTCGGTCTCCTGCTGTGCACGCGGGGCATCGTTGGCATTGGTATCGGCCTCCATTTCCTCATCGGGTTCCGTATCATCCTTTTTGGGCTGGAAACGGTGGTGCTTGAGGATTCGGAACTCACGTTTCTTGCGATAGAAGTAGCGTCCGGCCATCAAGGGCATGTGGACGAGGGCAAGAATCCAGCTCAGCATGAGCGAAACGGCGATGACAATGAAGAGGTCGCGTACATAGACGCCCGTTGTGTCGGGTGACATGAAGATGGGCAGGAAGGCCAGTATGGCAATGAGCGTGGCACCCAGAAGTGGCATGGCTGTCTTGCGGCCGATGTCGGTAAGAGCCTCCAATCGGGGCTTGCCTGCGGCACGGTCCACCAAGATGCCATCGACAATCACGATGGCATTGTCCACCAGCATACCCATGGCCAGGATGAAGGAACCCAAGGAAACGCGCTGCAGTGTGCCGTCTTGGGTGTAGAGCACCATGATGCTGCCCAAGACGATGACCGCCAGTTCGGCACCAATCATGAGTCCACTGCGCAGACCCATCGTGAAAATGAGCACGAAGACCACCAACAATACTGACTCTGCCAAATTGACGAGGAATGTGGAGAGTGCATCCTGCACACGTTCGGGTTGGAAAAACACCTTGTGGAATTCCACACCAGCTGGCAGTCGCTTGGCTTGCAATTGGTTCATTCGCTTCTGCACGGCTTTGCCGATTTTCGTGATGTCCGTACCCTCGCGGGCGGCAATGCTGATGCCCAGTGCCGTTTGTCCGTCGTACTGAAGGGAGGCGCGTATGGGCTTGTCGTAGTCCATCGTCACGTCGGCCAGGTCGCTCAGTCGTACTTGGTCTTGTTCATGCCCTTGGATGATGAGGCTGGCAATGTCCTCCACGGTGCGGTATTTGTCGTTCACGGTCACGCGGATGCGATGGTCGCCAGCGTGGTAGTAACCGCTATAGACGCTCTCGTTCTGTCCGTTCAATGTCTGCAGCACCTCCACGGGTGATACGCCCAGGTTGCCCATCTTGTCCTGACGCAGGGAGACGTTGATACACTCCGTACGCTTGCCGTAGATGTCGATGCGTCCCACGCCTTCAATCGTGCCCAGTTCGCGTTTGATAAACTCGGCATAGTCCGAGAGCTCGCGGTCGGTCAGTCCTTCGCCTGTGATAGCATAGAACATGCCGAACACGTCACCGAAGTCGTCGCGCACCGTCACGCTGCGCACACCTTGTGGCAATGTTGTGGCGTTGACCTTGCGGCGCAACAGGTCCCACTGTTGCTCCAGTTCGTTCTCGGGCACAGTGCTCTGCAATTCCACATTCATGATGCACATGTCGGCGAAACAGTTGCTCTGCACGGTATAGACCGAACTCATCTGTCGGATATTCTTCTCCAACGGGTCCACGAGTTCCAGCTCCACCTGATGGGCAGAAGCCCCTGGATAGACACCCACAATCAGTGCTTGACGCACCTTTAGTTCGGGGTCTTCCAGTTTCGACATGTCGTAATAGGCAAAGATGCCGCCCATCACCAACACGGCGATGAGGAACGACACCAGTTTACTATTCTTAAAGGCCCAACGGCCAAAATCTATTTCCATGCTTGTGAGGTTGTGAGGTTATGAGGTTGTGAAAATTGTCCAATGTCTAATATCCATTGTCCATTATCCATTATTCATTTTCCATTATAAGAGTCCTCCCACGTTTGTCTTGCTTGGTTCTCCAGTGGGTCGCACGGCCTCACCGTCGGAGAGTGTGTTCACACCCGCCACTACAATCTGGTCGCCGCTTTTCAGGCCTGAAGTCACCTCGACGGTGCCATCACCGTGTGTGCGTCCCAGCTCAATGTTCGTGCGGCGCAGATGCCCCTTGTCATACACAAAGACCGTGGTCGGCCCCTCGGCTTCGTGCATCACAGCTCTCAGAGGTACACGAATGGGGTTTTCTCCCTGTTCGCGGTAGGTTAGTCGCACCAGCGTTGACATGCCTGGCGTGATTTGTGGGTGTCGGCCCTTCAGTCCCAGACGCACCTCATAGAGTTGGTTGGTGTTGGCTTGTTGTGCGATGTTCAGCAGTTGCAGGGGAAATTCCTCATCGGGCAGCACATCGAAGTGTGCCGAGAAGTCGGCAAACTCGCTGCGACGCAGGTTCTCCGAGGCAGGGATGTTGATGACCACCTCTGTCTGTCCGTCGGCAAAGAGTGAAACAATGGGCATTCCTGCTGCCACCGTCTCGTGCGATTCGTGCAACACCGAACGTACATAGCCATCGAAGGGAGCTCGCAACAGACAGTCGTTCACCTGGTCGCGGCAATGCTGCAACTTTTGTGTGATTTGTTGCAGTCCATAGCGTGCCTTGTCGTAGTTGTTGGCGGTGGTTACACTATCAGCATAGAGCGCCATTACGCGTTCTGCCTCTGCCTTTATCTGTGTGTACTCTGCTTCGGCGGCTGCTAGTTGCACACGATAGTCTCGGTCGTCCATGCGGGCAATCACCTGTCCGCGACGCACGCGGTCGCCTTCTTTCACCGTTACTTTCAGCAGTGTGCCAGCCACACGGAAGGCTACATTGGCTTCCTCGCTGGCTCGGGTGCGTCCAGGATAGGTGGTGACGTTTTGTCCGTCTCCGCTCTCCACCGTCTGCACCAATACTGGACGCGGTTCAGCGGCCGCTTCCTTCTTTTTGCCACAATTGGTCAGTGCTATGCACAATACCATAAGCAGCATAAATTTCTCGATTGCTTTCCTTATCATCTTGATATCCTTATATTTAATTCCTGAATCTTTTCCATAGTACACAAAATGTGATGCAAAAGTACTGAATTTCTCGCACCCGTGCAAGCGCACACGTACCTTTTTACTAATTCAAAAGAGGAACGTGCATCATATTTGTGAGGCTTTTTTTCCTAGTTGGCACATCTTTTTATGTTACTCCCACAATTCGACATAATCCCACTATAAAAAACAAACAATAGCATCATACGATGTGTATATTAGTTTATAAGGAATGCGAAAAATGTTTACACTCTTAAGATTTTTGCTCCAAATCGCATTAACAGCAGTGTAAGTCGCAATAAATCAACAAGATAGAGAAAGGCATAGTTTCTGTTTAAAATAAGAATACTAATCTTAGGCGTGTAGGAATACTAATCTTAGGCGTGTAGGAATACTAATCTTATGCCCATAAGCAAGTATTCTTATTTTCATAGGTCAATAAGGATAATAAAAATTCTTTACAATCTATCCTCTTCGGCCAATGTTTGTTCATCTTTTTTCATTTTTTGCCTACTGCAATGCTAGAGCCTAAATTCAAGCAAAACTTTTTGTAAAGACCCACATGATTTTTAATTTTAATTTTTGTTTTTGAATTATTATTTGTACCTTTGTCTTCAGTTTGATGAAGGCTAATCATGCGCAAGATAACATTCTTTATTGTATATTGTTTATCGGCCTTAGCAGCAGTTTCGGCTCCTTTGGATTCGTTAATTGTCAATTTTGACGCGAAGGGAAAATATGAAACTGCCAATTCCTTTTTTGAACAGATATATCATAATGGTCTGTTATCCGCGCCGTTGCGTGTGACAGCCAACACTCCCATTGACACAGTGCGTCAGCAGTTCTGGTACTGGGCGGCAGAGTATTACTACTCCGTTGCTGATTACGAACGGACAGTTGCCTATGCAAAACGTGCGCTGCCTTTGATACAAAAGGGCTCGGAACTTGAGGCTGATTGTCAAAACCTGCTTGCTATTACCAATGTGCGACTTTGTCATTATTCAGATGCGGCGCGTTATGCCGAACGTTGTCATGAACTGGATGTGGCGAGTGGCGATGAGAGTCGCATCAGTTCAAGTCTGAACACTTTGGCCGGCATCTACCTGTCTGCCGGGCAACCTAAGGAGGCCGAACAATATGTCGTGCGTGGTGTGAATATGGCCCGCAAGTCTGGCGATGATTGCCGTCTGGCCGTTCTTCTGGGTATGGCATCTGAGGTGTATCATGCCTTGCAACGTGACACACTGGCTCTGCAATATATTGATGAAGCTTATCATCTGGACAGCATAGGAGGTCGTACCGAGCGTCTCTACACCCGATTGGCACAGCGCGCCTCCGTGCTTATCGGTCTGCAGCGCTACTCGGAGGCAGAGCAGGTGCTGGACAGTGTCATTCCCTATCTTCGAAAAATAGGCGACCATCATTCTTTGGGCATAGCCCTTACGAAGATGGGCAATGCGCTCTTTAAACAAGGGCGTATAGAGGAGTGCATCAAACCCCTTCAGGAGTCGGCCGACATTTTTGCACGTTTGGGTGACGCTCATAACGAAATACAGGCCCATCGTGGGCTCTACGAGGCCCTATGGCAGACCAATCCCGAATTGGCAAAGCAGCATTTCGATCGTTTCTCTGACCTGAAGGATAGCATCTACACTCACTCTTCGGCGGAAAGTCTGGCTCATTATAGCGCCAAGTTTGGCAACGACTGGCTTACGTTGGAGAATCATGCGGAGCGGCGTGCCAGGTATTGGGCTTATAGCATAATGTCTGTGTTGGTTCTAATTGCTTTAGGCATCGTTATTTGGTTCTACTGGCACAGCCGAAAGCAAAGGTACATGAACGAGAAGTTGCGTACTATCGTAGACGAACTAAAGGAGGAACAGCAGCACCACTTGGATGAGGAACAACAATTGTTGGGACCGGAGAAGCCCTTGGCATTCCGCCAGCGAGTGGTGGCGCAAATCAACGACCAGATGAGTACAGGACGTATGGACGTACGTTCCATTGCTTCCAGTCTGGGAATGACCCCATCAAAGTTCCGCCAAGAACTGGCACGAGTGACCGATGAAAGCGCTGCAAATTTCATTTTGCGTGTACGTATGGAGCGTGCCACACACCTGCTTGAAACCCGCGAAAACTTGACCATACAGGAAGTGGCAGCACTTTGTGGATATAGCGAAACAAGTAATTTTGCCCGTACATTCAAAAAATATACCGGTGTAACACCCACAAATTGGAAAGATTCTTCTTCAGAGACACAAAAATAGCCCAATTCATCGGGGGAATTAGATATTTTTGAGTATTCCTTCTTCTGTTTGTCAAATTGGTACATTTTGCCAGTCATTTAGCAAATATTACGATTTGATAACATTTTTTTACAATTTGATAATGCCCTAACGTAAGTTAGGGTTTATTTTTGTATCGTGAAAAAAGAATGAATACAGTTATTAACTTAAATTTTTGTTATGAAAAAATTATTTTTAACCCTCGCCCTCGTGGCAACAAGTGTTGTCGCATGGGCAGACCGATGGACGGCTCCTTCGTCGCAAACTTACCCCGATGAAACTCCGCTCTATGTGACAGTAACGGTTGATGATCAGGCTGCCACTTATGTGCCACGGGTTCAGGAAATCGCCGCCTTCATTGATAACGAGTGCCGCGCTCAAGCCTTAGCGCCGGCAGACAATGGTGTGTATGTATTGCGTGTGCGTGGTAATGCTACTGCCGATGCAAATAAAACCATCACCATCAAGGGCCTATACCATGGACTGGTGTACACGCTCTCCACGAGTGAGAAGTTCGACGGTGAGGCTCAGACCCACTCGGTACCTTTGGCGCTGACTTTGCAGCCGCTATTGTCTATTAGCCTAGATGAGGACCCCATTGAGATGACGATTGGTGGCAGCACCTACAATTTGGCAAACCATTTGGTATACCATTATGGTACGGACGGGATGCCCACAAGCGCTTCTCCCATCGACGAGATTGAAACCCCGCTGACAGTGACCTATAAATGGGATCCTAAGAGTGAGGAAGGCTATATCAATGTTTCTGCAGAAGGTGTCATAACCGCTGTGGCACAAACCAATGGAGCATACACGGCTGCTATGGTTACCGTTGAGGGTCCAGCAGACGAGACTGGGTATTCACCTTACTTTGAGACGAGAGCTACAGTGAATGTAAACTTGCCTGCTGCTGAGCAGATTGTGGTAACCCCCACAGAACTTACCGTATATGTGGGTGAGTACCTCTATGGCCTCATTCGGGAAGGCAGATTGAGCATTTCTATCTTACCCTCCAATGCAGATCAGAGCTATAGCTGGAGTACTAGTGAGGAACGATTCCCTTGGAATGGAAATTACTACTTCGACGCCGCTGGCGATTATCATGTAGAGGTATATAGCACTTCAAACCGCGATGTCACTCCTGTGACGGTGACTTTCCATGTGCGGGAGCCCCTGACATTGACACTTGATGCATCTGCCTATGCAGAAGGCATCGGTATGATTCAGCCCAAGAGCTTCAATGTTTACTTGAATACAAACGAAGGCTTTGACCCCACGTTGCTCACCATCGAATCCTATCACAAAACGCCTATTGCTCCCTTTACATACGAGGTGGGCAGTCTGCAGAAGGAGCCTGACCTCGTTGGTGCTGCTCCCGGCCGTTACTATGTGACGGTAACGCTGACAGGCCGCTATTTGGGTGCTATTAGCTACGATGTGCTCTATAATGGAAACACTATCACTGCCGACGGGTCAATTGAAGATATGGTATGCCCCGAGGTCAGCATCAACACGGGTTGGCAGTGGGTATCGCCCTATGCTTTCGATGATTCAAGTGAAATAGGTGCATTCTATAATAATGATAATAACCAATATCAGTCATGGGTAACAGATGGAATCATCGAGATGCGTACGCAGGAAGGTCTGCTGTATGTAGATCCTAATCTGGGTGCCTTTGGCGACATCACAAGTTTTGACTTTGCAAATGGAATGTACAAGGTAAAGGCTAGTGCTGCAAATATATTGCGTTTGGGATCTGGGCAAAATAACTGGAGTCTGGCACAGTACAATGACGGTACCAGCATCTCTCATGGCTATAACTGGGTGGTTTACCCCTATGAGTATGCCCTGACGATGGATGAGGCCAGCAACTCGCTTGTTGACTATGCTCATGAGGGAGACCAGATTATTAGCAAGGATGGCAGCTTTGCCGAATTCAGCAATGGAGCATGGGTTCACAGCGGATTTACCTTCCAACCCGGTGCTGGTTACATGTATTACTACACGGGCACCGAGGACATCCTTTTTGAGATGAACTTTGATATCTACGACACAACTCCTGCTTGCTATGCCGATGCAGCTCCAGTGAAGGGTGAGATGGGTAGCATGAACAAGATGGAGCCTGTATGGACGGTAGATCATAGTCGCTTTGCCGACAATATGACTGTTGTGGCTGAGATTGAAGGTTTGACGAATGCCGAAGATTGGGTTCTCGGCGCCTTCGTAGGCGATGAATGCCGTGGCGAGGGCCGCAGTGTACGTGATGGTATCATGTTCATTGGTATCGCTGGTAAGAGTGGTGAGAAAATGAACTTCCGTCTACACAACACGCGTACAGGTGCAGAGTTCGACGTAACTGAATCTCTCTCATTCCAACAGAAGGTTGGCTCACTCAAGGCTCCCCTTCATCTGAGCAGTGAGGGTGCTACTGGCATAGAGAACGTTAACGTGAAAGAAAACCTTAACGACAAGGCTATTTACGACCTGAGTGGCCGTCGCGTGGTTAAACCCGTCAAGGGCATCTACGTGGTAGGTGGACGTAAGGTTGCATACTAACAGAAACATGAAGCAGGGTGTGTCCACCGTGGCACACCCTGCTATTCCTTTTATATAATATCCGCGTGTGTACGCGAGAAAACGACACCATAATGAGTAGCCAACGCTTTCGCAAATATTTGATGGTTATCTTGCTTCTGGCTGGATTGCCCTTAATGGGTATGGCTCAGACTTTATCATTAAATACCATCTCCACTATCGCCAAGAGCGACCCCCTTGTCATCACAGGTGCCGTCGGTACACAAAATACTTATCGCTATACCTCCGTGGGTAATGGTTATGCCTCACCATGGAGCAATAGTATCTATGCAAACCTGAACATTAGTGTGTATGGCATATCCATGCCTTTTGCACTTTATTTCACGAATGACGGATTTGATTGGAACTATCCCCATCTCAATTTCCGCATTACCCCTGCGTACAAGAACTGGCGCGGTCACTTCGGACGTAGCTCCATGGCCTTCAGTTCGTATGTAATGAACACTTCCTTCAACGGTATCGGATTGGAATACACTTCCGAAAAATACCGTGGCGGTGCCTTCTACGGTACCATTCACAAAGCCATCAACGATGACCCTAATGATCCCTTTGCACGCCAACCACAGTACAAGCGCGTAGCATGGGGCTTCAAGGCTGGTTATGGCACTGGTCGCAACTATATCGACCTCTACTTCCTTCGCGCATACGACCGCCCCAACTCCATCGATGAGCAGTGGCGACGCTATATAACTCCCCAAGAAAATATTGTTATCGGCTTGAAAGGTGCTGTGTCACCTACCAAGTGGTTGTCTTTCACAGCCAACGCAGCCGTAAGTATGTTCTCTAAGAATACCGATGCCCCCAAGGTGGATTCCATCTCACAGCGATGGGATAAGATTATGGACATCCGCTATTCCAGCATGGCCAGGTTTGCTGGTGACGCAAACATGAACCTGACCTTCCGCGGTTTCTCCGCAGCCATCACCTATCGCATTGTGCAGCCCGACTACACCTCGCTTGGCACTTACTATATGGCCAACAACTATCACTCGTTGGGCGTGAACATGACCACGATGCTATTCAAGAAGCTGGCTCTCTCGGGAACTTTCTCGGGACAGGCCGACAACTTGACCGACCAGCAGATGTACACCACGCGTGGCTTTATCTATAGCGGCAATGCATCCATGCGCATTGGCAAGCATATCAATCTGGCCGCAGGTTACAACGGTTACACGCAAAGCCAGGGTGACGGAACTGTACAGGTGAACGATACCACCCGTGTGAAACGACGCACTTCTTCTTTTACCTTCACTCCCTCTTACTTGACGGAAGGTAGTAATCTAGTACACTCCGCTTCTTTGTCGCTCAACTACACTTCAAACAAGGATCTCAACCGATTTGCCATTGGCGAAAGTGACGTAAAGACCATTGCCGTAGGTGCCAATTATAACATGATGGTGAAGCCCTGGAATACAGATTTCGGACTCACTTTGAGTAATCAGCAATCGAAAGGTTACAAGACAAAATATCTTAGCCGCATCGCAACCTTCAACACAGGACACACTTTCTTTGAGGAGAATCCATTGAACGTATCGGGTAGTATATCACTTGTTTACAATGAAGTGTTCAAGCAGAGCAAGAGTCTGAACATTGGTGGACAGGTGTCGGCCTCTTATACCCTGAAGAAGTACCATGTGTTCTCCACAGCTGCCACCTTCTACAAGTACGGTGATGTGAATCCTTCCAAGGTTAAGAGCAACCTTGACCAGACCGACATCACAGTCAGTCTAAATTATGCCTACACCTTCAGCCTCCTCCATATCAAGAAAAAGGCTGACCGCAAGATTAATAAGAGCAAGTTTGTAGAGAAAGTAACTGAGATATCCGAAGGATTCTCGGAATAACAAGTATGTTGATACCGGCAAATAAATAATATATAAAGAATAAAGCAGGCTTCGCCCTGATAAAGATAAAGAATAGAGCTATGAAAATGGATAAAGGCAATATCATAATGAAAAAGATAGGAAAGAGACTCATGCTTTTGTTGGCAGCGCTGTTCAGCGCAGCCCCCTCTTTATTCATTGTTGATTATTCATTAAGCAGCAAGGTTGTTGCTCAGGATGTGACCGTTACTGTGACTCCCGTTCAGCAGGTATTGCCACCACAAATCATGCTTTATGTCTCAGAGCCTGGCAACTACTTCAATGTATCGCTATCAAATACAGGCAAGGACAATGCCAACGTCTATCTGGTAATGCAGATAGAACAAACGAATCCTTCTACGGGGCTGGGACTTAGCACACCTCCCAGACGCCAACCTCAGATGCCTATCGTAGTACCTGCAGGCGGCACTCGCATCCTTACTCCAGCTGAGATACGTGGCCTCTTCAACCACATTCCGATGAATGAAATAAAGGCTCCTGCCGACCTTTTCTCGAACTATGCCGATGGATCGTTTGGCCTGCTGCCCGAAGGAACCTATGAAATTCACTTAACGGCTTATCACTGGGACCCTGCAAGCGAACCTTATGTGGTTAGTTCACCCACTGGTGGCACGACTTTCTTCCAAGTATGCTACAATGCACAAGCTCCGGAATTCCTGACCCCTATGGCTCCTGGTGCCACAGCGCTCGACCTCTTTAGCGTGGCTGAGTTAGATGCGTTGTCGCCCATGCTGACATGGAAGGCTCCCCTAATCACCTGCAATCCCACACTTATTCAGTACGAATATAGCATACGCATCGTGGAAGTTCTGCCTGGTCAGAATCCAGACAACTCCATGGATAGCAACCCGGTGGTGTTTCAGCAGTCCAGTCTCACCACTCCGCAGTGCATGGTACCATTCTCTGTCATCCAGACAATGAGCCCCGAGAAAGTCTATGCTGCACAGGTAACGGCTACACCTTCCAATAGTAACAACCGGATGCTCAACTATGTGAGCATCGAGAATAAAGGGAAGAGCACCTATAAGCTCTTCCGACTGAAGGGAGTGGAGAAACCCGAGGTTGACACAACCCCGAAGGCACCAGAACCAGAGGATGATGGAATCGAAGAGGATAAGGACAAAGACTCTGAAGGCGATAAGAATAAGAGTGAAGAGACAGATGAGGATGAGGATGATGACGACATCATGGTAAATATGGGTGATGTCAAGACCAACGAAATCGTCGAGGACTCGCTCTATACGTTCCGCAATCCCAAAATCGTTGACCCCTATTTCTTAGACACAAGCGGTGTGCGCAAGCGTTTTGTCGAGTCAGGCATTGAAGTGGCTTGGGAAAGACCGAGGTATGTAGGAGGTGAGGGTCAACAGAATGATACCATCAAGATAGAGTATGAGGTACAGCTCTTCGACAATGGTGAACGTGCCGACCGGGAAGATGCCGTACAGCAAGAGCCCATCTACACCTTCCACACAACCGAACAAAAAGACACTATTCAGTGGGAAGACATTGCCGAAAAGGTGGAAGCCGGCGACTATATGTTGCTGCGCATCAAGCCCATTGTGTCGCACGGAAATAGTGTGGCCTTTACAGGTGATGACAATGTGGTGGACTTTGCGATGGTCAACCGCTTGAGCCAACAATATTTCCAATGCTCCAGTACGACGGAGATAGAAAACAAAAAACCCACTACAAAAGCAGCCTCGGACTTAAAGGGTAAAGAAGTTTCCATCGGTGAATACTTGATGACCATTGACCAAATTTCTGGCAATGGAACCGATGGATTCTCTGGTAAGGGTCGTGTGAAATGGGAGCCCTTCGGCCATAAGGTAATGGTCTGCGTCAAGTTTGATAAGCTAAAGATCAACATTGACGATGTGGTCTATGAAGGCATTGCAGAAAGTTATGCCGGTCCCCAGATAGGTAGCATGGAAGCAGTTGATAATTTGTTCTCCGAATGGGGTCTTGATAACCTTATTGGCGACTCGGGCATCCCCTATGCCAACATGTTGCAAAACAAAGCTACGGGTGCAGTGAAGAGTCTGGCAGAGCAAATAGACCTTGGCAATTACTATAAAGCTTATCAAGATGGTAAGAACCTCTATAAGTTTGTAACCAGCGAAGACCTCAATGAGGTGTATATGCCCATTGGTTTCCCCATGGAGGTGCTGCCTTCGGGATGGGATGTGGTGGACATACAGATTGCAGGCATGAAGTTTGCAGCAAACTATGCTACGATGAACATCATCGGCCAGGCCAAGCTTCCCGAATGCGATGTGCTGAAAAGCAAACTGCTTGTTTTTGGTGCTCCGCGTGTCTGCATATCGCCTAACCGATTCCTGCCTGAGTCGGGCCATATTGCCCTACTTGGTGACTTCACCCTCGCCCCTAACAGTAATTTTGAGTTAACTTTCAAGGCTCCACACGATGTGCTGGAACCGAAGGATGGTTGTTACATCTCCTGGCATGCCGACACCTTGGAACTCCTTGGCATCGATGCCGACATGAAGGTGGCTGGAATTGTGAAGGATGTGAACGGAAAGGCTACAACTGAACGTCCTGTTATTAACCTCAAGGCTTCATTCGGTTCGTGGAGTGACTTCCTCGTTGATAACATTTCCATTGATGACTTCCAAGTGGAAGACCTTCCTGGTTGGACCTTCACGGCAAAGAATCTAGTTTATGATCACTCCATCCGTAGAAACTCCCAGCACATGGGTGCCTTCCCAGAACGCTTCAGCAAGACAAAGGCTGGCATCAAGGGTAATGATGAATCTTGGCAGGGATTGCACATTGGGGAGATTGGTATCAAGTTCCCCACATCACTCCAGATTGGTGACACGGGCGATGGTGATCAGCGTTTGAGCATCAAGGGTGAAGAGATGTTCTTCGACAACAATATCACCCTGAAGATGAGTGCTGAGAATATCTTCTCTGCCAAGTCCGGAACTATGGGTGGCTGGGGCATCTCACTCGACAAGGCCCAATTGCAAATCATCCAGGATGACTTCGACAACTGCATGTTCGCAGGTCAGCTTAATATACCTCTCTTCGGATCAAAGGAAAAGAAGAAGGATAAGAATGGCAAAGAGAAATTCGGCAATGTGGACTATACCTGTGAAATCCGCCGTCTGACGGATCCGCGTCCACGTTCTGCTTTGTCGGAGCAAGTCAACGCGACCAATTTGCAGAAGACACGCTATTCCTATGTGTTCTTGACCGAGCAGGTCGAAGACCTCAATTTTGATTGTTTTGTAGCGCAAGTTGACTTAGACCACAAACAAACTTACTTCCTCATTGAAGCCTTTGATGATGAGAAGTCAGACAAGATTAACACCCAAGTGGAACTTTGTCTGGGTGGAACCATTGGCATTGGTGGCGTAGACGATGCTAACGAGTGGTTGAAGAATAAGACAGCAAGTCTGCCATTGGAATTGAAGATTCCGGATATCCACTTTACGAAGATGCGCCTCTCGAATGTGAAACGTGCTGAGTGGGTAAGCATCAGCAAACTGGCAGAAGACAAACGTAAGGCACGTGAGGCTCGCGAGATAGAAGTAGAGAAGGAACTTAAGAAGAACAAGCTTTACTATAAGATTGCTGAAAGCGAAGAAATGGCCCTCGGCGAGAGTTTCTATCTTGACTTGGGTGAGTGGTCATTGGCTTCGGCAAGAAAGCGATTAGGCCCGTTCTCCTTCAATCTTGACAAATTCAAACCATCTTACAAGAACAACAAACTACAACTGGAGATAGGTGGTACCATCGGACTGGTAGAGGACAAAATCAATGTTGGAGCTGCCGTCATAATTAGTGCTGAGTTGCAAACGCCTGGTACTGATATCTCGAAGTGGTCTATCTCTGAGGGTGATGTGAAGTTCGATAGTCTAGGACTCGACCTCGACTTCACGGCATTGCACTTGAAGGGTAGCCTGAAAGTAATCGAAGACGGCAAAAACAAAGGATATAAGGGTGACCTCGACATTGCCATTACTGGATTGTTTGATTTGAAGTGCGAGGGTGGCTATTTCGAGCATGACGCAGATGCAGCCTCCTTGTCAGGCATGAGGGAAGACGGAGTTGATACTCAAAATCTCGACGCAGGAGACAGAAAGTATTCCTGGGGCTATTTCATGGTTAAGGTGGAGAGCTCGACAGGTATTCGAGTCGACCCGATTGTAATCAACCGAATCTCCGGTGGATTCTACTTCAACTGTCGACCCACGAAGGGAGAAGGAGAAGGCAATAAGTTCACTGGAGATCCTGAGCCTGCATACGGAAACATAGGTGTGGCGCTTGGTATGAAGCTTTCCACCTCAGCCGGTGAAAGCACATTGTCGGCCAATATGGATCTACTTGTCTGCTATGATAAGAAGAACAAGTGTCTCTCCACCTTCATGTTCAATGGCGACTTGAAGGCTGTGGGTGGCATCATCAAGGCCGAAGCCAGCCTTATTTATGAAAATCAAAAGACTCAGGCGGGTACAACGCAAAACCGCTATCTGTGTTTGAACGTGACAGTGGAAGCCGGAGCCGACACTAAATCAATGATTGAGAGTGTTACGAAGGCCAATGCGTCGCTGGCACAATTGAAGGGGACTATGGATAAGTTCCAGGCCAATGTAGGTGATGTGGCTAACAAGATGGTTATAAACCCATCGCAAGGTCTGAAGCAACTTTCGGGTGACTATAATAAGGATAATACCGATGACGAGAGCACGGAAGAGAATGCCAGCGATATTCGAGGTCGAGATGCCGATGAAAGCAGTGATCTCGGCGTCACTGCCATGAAGACCAAAATTAGCCTGGAGTTCAAGATAACATGGGTTAAGGATGGTACTACCTATAATACACCTAAGTGGCATCTTTATCTTGGCGAACCCGAAAAGGATAAGCGTTGTTCATATACCTTCCTGAAGTTCAGTGGCAAGATTGTTACTGTGGATATCGGTGCTGATGCCTACCTGTGTTTGGGTAATGAACTGCCTAACAACGGTGCGCTGCCCGCCATTCCAAGCAAGATTACCGAATTCCTTTCTGGCCATAAGAGCAGTAGCACCGACATGGGTGGTGACTTGGGTAAGGCCGAGCGTTCACGCAAACGTGCGGCAGAGGCCCTACTGGGTGATGACATAAACGGTGGTGTCATGGTGGGTGCTTCGGCATGGGGCTATCTGAGTCTTAACCTTGGTCTGCTCTATGGAGAAATTGATGCTATGGCCGGTTTTGATTGTTCTTTGGTCAACTATGGCAACAGCGCCTTCTGTGTGAACTCAGGCAAGGTGATGGGTAAGAACGGATGGTATGCCATGGGTCAGTTCTATGCTTACCTGTACGCCGCACTGGGCATACATGTGAAAATAGGTCATTTCATCAACGAAAAGATTAAGATATTCTCTGCTGGCATTGGTGGTGTGCTGGAATTGGGCCTGCCTAACCCAACATGGGTGGAAGGTCAGGCACGCATTAAGATAAGCCTCCTTGGTGGTTTGTGCAAGATTAATAAGAAATTTGAGTTTTCGGCAGGTGACCACTGTGTTCCCTTCAAGGGTAATGCCCTCGATGGATTCGATATGTTCCAAGAAGTAAGTCACGGCTCCGATAGCTTATATCAGGCCCTTATTGACCCCACATTTGCAGTTTCATTGAATGAGGCGAAGAACATGACCTTCACCACAACCTCTTCCATTGGCAGCCACTATCGTCTGCTGGATCCCTCATGGACAGAAGAAATGATGGATCGTGCTGAGACCAGTGAGGAAGACTTGAATGAGAAGATTGCCCAGAATGCCAGTCGCACCTATGTCTTTGACATGGATCAGAATCTGGATCTGAATAATATGAAGATGGGTGTTCATCTCTTCGACTTGGGCACAGGCCCAACGGAATTGGTGGCAAGCGGAGAGAAAGTCACGGAGGCAGATCTCTTTAAGAAGTTAGCAGATACAGACCGCCCACTAACCTGGAGTTATCGTGATCCTGCTCAAATGGTATCAAGATTGTTCAGAGACAGAGAAAGCACTGTTTCTGAGACCAGTTGGATACGAAAAGGACGATCCTTGAATAACGGATTAAAGACTTTGCTTCACGGTGACAAGCCTCAAAACCGAATAGAAGGCTTCCTGTCTGACAATAAGATCATGTCCACTTATTTAGGTATTTCTGTAACTAACCGCAATGAAGTTAATGCAAGTTTCCGTGAGGATAAGGGTACTACCTTCCATCTTTCAAATATGGAACTGCTGCCAGGACATAGTTATGCCTTGTTCTTGTCTGCCGATGCATACGAGATAGAGAATGGACAGCGTGTGTGGTGTTATTATGTAGATGATGCCAAGAAGGATGACTGTTATATCCAGTGGCGCCAGACTAAGGCATGGTTCTTCCGAGTGAAGAGTGATGAAGAGGAGAGGATCATCACCGACTCATTGCGCAATCTGGAACCCTACATTGCTTTGGCTTACCCATCGACCAATGGTACACGTGTGGTGGATACTCGTGGTGAGGGTACGATTACAGCCTATTATGATGACATCATGAGTCCCACCATTGCCCTGAACCGCAATATTTCGAAATCATTGCCTGCCGAGAAGATGAGGTGGGTGCTCACTGGCATTACGGCAGCAGGCGATACCCTTGAACCCCAGATAAAGGAAGCAAAATATGTGACGGGAAATGGTTGCATCAATTTGCAGCCTGTAAGTCGATTCAACGGTTACTACGACTTCACCTCCGCAAGGAACAATGCCGTTAGTGCTGGTAAGACATACGACTACAACAACGAACTCTATCACCTGGAGCTCCGATACACCTATAGTTATCAAAAACGTGTTACAGGGCGAAATAAGCATGGAGAATTTACATCATATGTCGCCACATTGGACAGCACCTTCAACCTCGTTGACCTGATGCTGACCACCTTGCCTCATGACATAAAGATTGGCAATGACAGCTATACTGACTCTTGGCAGATAACCACCTCGAAGGATATCAACGAGCCACTACCTTATAGTTATCCCTTCGTGGGGGCTCGCATCTATGCACAACCCACCATTGACTATGAGAAGGATTATACAAATGGTAAGTATTGGACTCCTGATGGAAGTTATTTAGATTATGAAATTCTCACCGATGAGGATCATGTATTCAGGAATACAAAGTATAGTAAATACAATCTGCCTTATCGTGTCATTGACCCGTACCTTTACTTTGCTTATCTCGCCAAGTGGGTATTCGTGGGCGATCGTGAAATCAGTCCATACGGCTTCGATGAGATAGGCTGTAAGTTTGCCTCGGAGAGCCTTATCTTCAACTATAACGGTACCACGGTGAACACGGAGTTCTTGAAAGATGTCAAGAACAAGTCCATCTATCAGGTTCGCAATCAAATGTATAATGTTTGGAACGACTGGTATTATAACAACCATAATATGCCATGCTATCCGTTGCCCTCCACATCGAAGAGCGTAGGCGGCATTACTGCCAA
>JAEEGL016414045.1_pt1 | contig 20872 bp, 18 predicted proteins | sample 9134231 | NCBI WGS metagenome assembly JAEEGL01 (sample SAMN16246548, study PRJNA631951) | gut metagenome | biome: gut microbiome; feature: rumen; material: fiber-attached | host: Bos | place: Iran: Karaj | collected 2018-10
AACAATATATCAATTTCTACTTTCTTTTTCTCTGTTAATTGAGTATAATTCATTTAGGAGCCTCCTTGCCGGGATACGGCTCCTTTTATTGTATCAAAAAAACCGCACCCAATGGTGCGGTTGAAACTTTAATTTAGGAAACTAGAGTTAAAACTCTAGTTTTTTTGTCAATAAAATGTATTAATGATGCTTTTATCATAAAAATTTGATATAATTAAGATACCTAGTAATAGTTTATGATATGTATAAAACCGTCAAAGTTGATAATAAGGGAATCTAATTAAATCACGGTGTCGAAGACCTATCCATTAAGTGTTATAGGAATCCTGAAGTGGTTTATGTGATGCCCACCTGCGAAGAGCGGGATTTTATCAAATAAGTAAACTATACTAGGTTTTTATTAGGAGTAAAAAGATATGTACGATAGATTAAAAGGTTTATTTGGTTTGACAAAATTAGATAATCTTGCCCAAAAGAATATTTTACTAGTTGGCGTAGGTGGAGTAGGGTCTGCCGTTTTTGAAGTTTTAATTCGTAGCGGTATTCAAAAATTAACCATTATTGATTTTGATAAATATGAGATATCAAATTTAAATCGTCAATTAAATAGTAGTACAAAGACAATTAATCATAGTAAGGTTAGTGTTTTAAAGGAACATGCTTTAGAGATTAATCCTAACATTTGTATTGAGGTGTTAGATACTTTTTTTGATGAAAAAACTGATCTTGATTTTCAACCTTTTGATTATATCATTGATGCATGTGACAGTATTCAAGCCAAAGTTAGTTTGATTGAAAAATGCCATGCGTTGGGTAAGAAGATTATTTGTAGTTTAGGCGTCGGAAATCGTATAGAACCGCAAAAATTAGAGATTACAACCTTAAAAAAGACTGTTAATGATCCGTTGGGAGCAAAACTCCGCCATGAACTTAATAAAATTGCCTTTGAAGGCGATGTAGTTGTGTTGTCTTCGAAAGAGTTACCAATTAAGTCTCATCCCGTTTCATCTTATATTGGGGTATCAATGACGGCAGGTATTTTAATTGCCGATTATGTAATAAAGGATTTGATAGCATGATAGATATCAAAGATATAAAAGATAGTAAATTTTTAAAAGATTATTCTAATAAAGAACTCGAAGAGTTAGCCAAAAATATCCGGGAGTTTATCTTAAAAAACGTTGCACAAAATGGTGGGCATTTATCAGCCAATTTGGGTATAGTGGATTTAACCATAGCTTTAGCTAAAGTTTTTGATTTTGAAAAAGATATTGTTTTATTTGATGTTGGCCATCAAGCTTATACTTATAAAATATTGACAGGACGTGCTAATCGATTTGATACTCTAAGAAAAAAAGATGGTTTATCTGGTTTTCCTTCCTTAAAAGAATCAGCTTTAGATCGTTATGAAACTGGTCATAGTTCCACATCAATTGGGACCGGCTTGGGCTTTGCTATTGCTCGGGATTTAGATGAAAAACATTATGATGTAATTTCTATCATTGGTGATGGTTCAATCGGTAATGGTCTTGCTTATGAAGCCTTAAATCAAATTGGCGATTTGCAAACTAAACAAATCATTATCCTTAATGATAATCAGATGAGTATTAGTAAAAATGTTGGAGCATTAAGTAATGCTCTAGATTCCATAAGAGGTGCAAAGGGCTATTCGCAAGCTAAGAACCGTACGAAACAAATTCTCAATAAGACTCATGTTGGCCGCTTTCTAGCGAAAATAATTGATAAGTTTAAAAGACTTTTAAAAAAGATTTATCTTCGTCAAAGTAGGATTTTTAGTGAATTTGGTATTGAGTATTATGGTCCCATTAATGGGCATGATTATAAAGAAATGATTAAGTATTTAACTATTGCTAAAAATCTTGATAAACCCGTTATACTGCATGTTATTACCCAAAAAGGTAAAGGTTATAAGTTAGCCGAGGAAGATGAAATTGGTAAATATCATGGTATTGGGACTTTTGATTTAAAAACTGGACAAACCCCAAGTAATTCTTTACCAACATTTAGTGAGATAGTAAGTTCTTATGTATATAATTATGCTAAAAAAAACCGCGATATTATTTGTATAACTCCTGGTATGAGCTATGGAAGTAAGTTAGAGATTATTAAAGAAAAACTTCCTAAACAATTTATTGATGTTGGTATTGCTGAAGAACATGCTGTACTTTTAGCAAATGGATTAGCATTAGCTCATAAAAAACCATTTCTCTTTATTTATTCCTCTTTTTTACAAAGAGGATATGATGAAATAATCCACGATATTGCTCGGATGAACTCTCAAGTATTTATTGGTATTGACCGCGCAGGATTTGTTCCAGGTGATGGAGCATCGCATCAAGGCTTATTTGATGTACCTATGATGTTAAGTGTTCCTAACATGGTGGTTACTGCGCCGATGGATGCGAAAGAAGCTAATGATTTAATATACACATCTTTAGATTATCATGGACCATTTAGTATGCGCTTTAATAAGATTAATTTAAAATATGATTATTCAAAACCCGAAAAACTAAAAATTGGTTCTTGGTCCGTCTTAAAAGAGGGCAGTGACGGAATTATAATCTCTTATGGTGATTTTGTCAATAAAGCATGTCATATTGCTGAAGCATTATCTCTTAAAAACATTAAAATGATGGTTGTAAACGCTCGCTTTTTAAAACCCTATGATCAAGAATTATTTAGAAAAATATTAGCAATGAACAAGCCAATTTTTGTGTACGAAGAATCGATGGAGAATGGTTCTTTAGGAAGTTTTCTATCCAAGGAAGCTAGTTTGTATACTCAATGTTTTATGTTATATTGTCTTGGTGTTAAAGATGCATTTGGTATCCAAGCCTCTCGAGAAGAGTTAATTGAATATTTTCAATTAGATGAAAAAAGTGTAGGTCATAGAATCGAAGAAATAATAAATAAAAATCGTGACTAAGGTATTTAAAAACAAATTTTTTTTTGATATACTTAATAAAGTAAGGTATGGTGTTATGGATAAAAAAGTAAAGTCTTGTTTAATTATTTTTATATTATTATTTTTATGTGGATGTCGTAAAGAGAATAATCCCGAACCTGTAGAGAAAGATTTAGCATTTTCATTTGATACATCACGTGTTATTCATTTATGTAATGATATGAGATGTCCATACGATAGAGATATTACTTATCCTCTATTTAAGATCAATATTGAAAATTATGATATTTTAGATAGTATAAATGAAATTAATAATAAAACTATTGAGTACTACGATAAAACACTAGATTCTAAATTAGAAAAAGATGAAACATGTGGTGAATTTGGAACTGGTGTTAATTATGGTTATATTGCTAATATGGATTACTATCAGTACGTAGATGATGAAATTGCTTCTTTTGGCGTACAAAGAGAAGAAAGAAAACTTTGTGAAGGAGTAAATACTAGACACATCCCTGAGATTTATCTTTACGATTTAGTAAATAAGAGATATCTTACCCAAGAAGAATTCAAGAAAAAATATACGATTACAGATCAACGAATTATGTCTGCTATAAGGAAACATTTATTGAAATTGTATCCTGATAAGTTAATAGAAGAGCCAGAAGTTGAAAATGTATCAGTTGTATTAGATGCGGATAAAGGAATGCTTGTAATATTTTATGACAAAAGTCATGGTTTTTATACAGCAGCAACATTATATTAATTAGAACAGTAATTTAATCAAAAAAGGATGTGATTTAGTGACAACAAAACCAAAGAAAAATGTAAAAAGTAAGAAAGCAACTCCTGTTAAGAAAAGTAAGGCAACGCAAACAATAAAAAATGATAGTAAACCTAAAAAAACTTTAAAAAAGAAGAAAGGATTTACTTTAGTTGAGTTAGTAGCAGTTGTAGGCTTATTAGCTATTGTTTCAACTATGGCAGCTTTGTCCGTATCATCCATTAGCCATTCGGTTAAAAGTCGACAAAAAGATAATTTACTTAATTCAATTCAAGTTGCTGCCGAAAAGTACGTAAATGATACAGGCATTAAAAAAGTTTATGTTCAGACATTAATTAAGGAAGGCTATGTCGAAACTGATAGTGATAACGACAATCAAACCATTGCCGATCCAACTGATGACACCAAAATTCTAAATTGTTATTTATATGATTTTACGGACACAGGTCGAGGTAGTTATTCGGCACCTGATGATGAATCGTCAGATGATTGTAGCATGGAAGCATTAAAAGATGTCATGTTAACAATTCAATATAAAGTAGATGCCGGATCCTTTAGTGATTACGATGGAAAATGGCTAAATAAAGAGAACATTACCTTAGGCGTCAAAACAAATAATGAAGATGTAGTTTCATCATCTGATATTGCCACAGGTTCGACATGGACAACGCCACTAGCACCTGATGTTTATCATAGCCCATCAGGAACATATAATATAAGCGGTGATATTAAAAATGGATATTTAAATGCCACATATCAAGTTACGATTGCTAAAAATGGCACAACATATACTGCTAGCGAATTTATTCGTATTGATTCTAAAGCTCCAACTGTAACCAATGTTAGATCAGATAAGTTAGATACGTGGACAAAAGAGAAATTTATTTATTTTGATCTAGAAGATAAAGGTTCAGGTTTAGAATCATATGCTATTAGTACTACAGCCAATACGGCATCTGTTAGTTCAAGTAATTGGAAATCGATTACGGGAGATTTAAAAATTCTAAATGTTAATACTGATAGTGATGGTAATAAAGTAACTGAGAATGGAACATACTATATTCATGTTAAGGATAAAGCAGGAAACACTGCTGTTAGTGTTGGTATTTTAATTGCAAATATTGATAATGTACCTCCGTCATGTACACTCTCAGGAGAAAGTACGAGTTGGGTTAATACTAGCCGGACTATTTATTGGGGATGTAGTGATGCAACACCGGGATCAGGATGTAAAGATGGATATTCTGGTGGTTCTACAACCTATACAACATCTACAAAAACAGCTACGATATCCTCATATACAATTATGGATAATGCTGAAAACGAGACAACTTGTCCTGCTAAAACAGTTAATGTTTATGTAGATACCGAAAAACCTACTGCTTCGTCATTAACTATAACTAGTTCTAATTCTAATTATAATTCTGATTATGCTTCTTATTCCATAAGCGGTTATGATGGATACAGTGGTATAGCAAAATATTGTTATACAAACTATGATAGTACATATTATTGTTCATGGCAAACTAGTAGCACTGGTAATGAAACTTTCCCTGGTAGTGTTGGCTCAGGTACAACATATTATAGATATGCATTTGTAATGGATGCAGCTGGCAATGTTTCTAGTAATTCGGCTTCAACAACATATAGATTGTATAAATATTGTGACCAACTATCATACGGTGCCTATGGATCGTGTAGTAAAGCTTGTGGTTGGGGTACCAGAAGCAGAACTAACAGCGATAGGTATTTTTCATACAATTGTGGTACTGATTATGCCGATTGTTATTTGGCAGATTGTTGTTCGAGTGTAATAGATGGCGGATGTAATACTCAAACTGATGGTGGCTGTACAAACACAACTTGCTACATGATATCTGCAATAGATAGTAGCATATGTGCGTCTTCAAGTAGTGGATGGGTATGTGAGCCTGTATGTTCTCCGGATTATTTCGATGGTGGGCGCTGTAATGGATCAAGTTATGAGGAATGTTATACTTGTAGTGGATGTTCAGCGACTGGACGAAGATGTGATCTCATGGACGGCTGGTATTGTTACGATAATAGATACAGTGTATATATAACTTATTGTGATCCTAATGATATTTGCTATGACCAATATGGCTATGAATATGATGGGCGCTATTTGAGAAGTTTTATGTGTGCCGATGACGACGAACCTACAATGCCTGATCCTGTTGATCCTGAACCAACCACACCGACAACACCAACAACACCAACAACACCTACTAGTTGTTATAGTTATAGTGATTATCGTTGTTATTATGGAGATTATCAAGGATACTGTAATGGTTCGTGGGAGAGTACAGGACAATCATGTAGTAATATTGATGGTGATCGCTGTGTTTACTATAATTATTATGCTGGTGATTACGATGTTGGAGATATTATTTACATGACTTACTGTGTCGGTTCTCGAGGTAGTAGATTATGTTATGATAATTATGGTAATTCTTATCAAGAGGGGACTGGTGATTGGCAATATGCATTTAAGGCAGCATCTGGAACGGAATGTAGTTCTGATCCTGGTGGTGGCAGTAGTAGTTCTGACACATGTATGGGACTTTACTATAGCGGTGCTAGTCAAACTACATATCTTTACTCTGAAGGTTATAAACAAGGCATTTTCGCCTATATATATGGAAATGAATGCGTGTACGTAGATAGCGTTTCTGGGTATACTGCTAGAGTAACATTTGATTATAGTATATATAATGCATTAACTGATGGTTCTCGATGTTGGACATGGCCTGCAGGGCAATATTATGGTTTTATGTACTATGGATGTATTGAATACTATTCTAGTGGTGGATGTAAAGCTTATGGGGGAGCAGTTCCATGATAAAAAAGCAAAGATTTAATTAAATCTTTGCTTTATTTTTTGTTTATTAAAAAATTGGCTAACTCATGAGGATTCTTTTTACCTTCGATAATGTCATTGATTAAATAAATAAGTGGTATTTTAATCTTACGTTTTTTAATTAATTTAATAACTATTTTTAAGGTAAAGTAACCCTCGACAGTATTGTTCTCTAAATATTCTTTTATTTTATTTGGATCATTACTTGCACAGATTAATCCAAAAGAATAATTACGACTTTTTTTAGACATACTTGTCATTAATAAATCACCGACACCTGCATAAGATAAGATTGTTTTCTTTCGTCCTCCTAGATAACCAATTAATTCTTTAATATCATGTAACGATTCATTAATGAGAAAAGCTTGGGTACTTTCAGAATAACCAAGACCTGCTAGAATACCAGAAGCAATAGCGATAATATTTTTAACACTACCACATATTTGGACTCCAATTAAATCATTTGTTTTTCTTAGTTTAAGAGTATCACTAACTAATAGTTTAGTAATATAACTACGTGCTTTAATATTAGTGCTAGCAATGGCTAAAGCTACAGGTTCGTTGTGTAGTATATCTACTGCAAAAGTAGGGCCAGATATAGCACAGATACTACTAGCATGTAAAACATCTTTAACAACTTCACTCATTAATTTACAAGTAGTTTCTTCGATACCCTTGCTAGCAATACAAATGGGAGTGTTTTTAACATAGTATTCTTTAATATTTAAGGCTACAGAGTGAACATAACGGGATGCACAAGTAAAGAAAATAGCTTTTGCTCCTTTCATAACTTCTTTAATGTCGGTATTAATCTTAACGCTATTAGGTAAAGAATAATCAGGCATGACAGATTTTAAATTCTTTGTTTTTAACCATTCTTGGTATTTTTCTTCATTTTCTGTCCACATATGGACTTCATGTTTATTTTTTGCTAGACAGTGTGCAATAGCTAGGCCATAGGCTCCAGTTCCTAAGACAGCAACTTTCATTTATTATCAATCCTTTCTTTATGCACTTTATTCAAATTATTTTCAATATTATTATCTTTAGGTATGTAATATTTTGCATCTTTAATATCATCAGGTAAATATTGTTGTTTAACGTAATCATTTTTATAATTATGAGGATATTTATAATCTTTTGATCCATTAACAATATGTTTAGGAATCTTTAAGGCTTTACCAAGATTAATATCATTAGTAGCCCTGTCAATAGCACAAATAGCACTATTACTTTTTGGTGATAAAGCCATCTCAATGACAATTTCTGCAAGAGGTATGCGGGCTTCTGGTAGACCAACTCTTTCAGCAGCATTAATAGCACTATCAAGTCTCGGACCTATACCAGGATTAGCTAGGCCAATATCTTCATAAGCAATAACCGATAATCTTCGTTCAATAGAATCTAAATCTCCAGCTGTAAGCAAACGTGCTAAATAATGAATAGAGGCATCAACATCAGAACCTCTTATCGACTTTTGAAGGGCACTTAACATATCATAATGCCCATCATCATTGGCATCAATGTAAACATTTGGTTGACTATTTATTTCCTTAATATGATTAACATCTATTTTTTTATTATTACTACTGTAATAAGATATTTCTAAGAGATTTAAAGCAAAGCGCATATCACCACAGGCTAGGGTAGCGATGTAGTTAATAGCCTCATCATCTATCTCTATGTTATCTAAATATAGACAGGCTTTTTGTAAACCTTTAGCTATATCTCTTGATGACAATTCATGTAACTCAAAAATGGATACTCGACTACGAATAGCAGGATTAACTTTCATATATGGATTAGCAGTAGTAAGGCCAATTAAAACAATGGTACCTCGTTCAATATGGGGTAGTAAAATATCTTGTTTATCCTTATTCATGCGATGAATTTCATCAATAATTAAGATAGCATCACCAAGCATTTTAGCTTCGTTAATGGCATTTTCAAAATCAGCTTTATTATTCATAACGGCGTTTAAAAAGAACGATTTTTTATCAATTTCGTTAGCGATAACATTAGCTAATGTCGTTTTACCAGTTCCGGGTCTTCCATATAAAATCATGGAAAAAATCTTTTTACTTTTAATCAAATTATAAATTACTTTATTCTCACCAATTAAATGTTCTTGACCAAGAACATCATCGAGAGTTTGGGGTCTTATTTTATCTGCTAGTATTTCCATATTTACCTCATGTTCATTATATCATATATTGCTTTTATTGCGTATTTAATGTCACATAGATATTAATATTTTTATTTGCATTAATTATCCTTTTTAAATATAATTAATTTAGTGATGATATGAAAGCAATTGATGAAATAAAAAATGATTATATAAATAAATATTTAGATTACCTTAAATATGAAAGAAAGTTATCAGATAATACATATAAATCTTATTACTATGATTTATATCAATTTATTACTTATCAAAAAAACAAAGATATTTTAAGATTGAGTAGTGATGAAATAAGAGACTTTTTATACCAAGATGGTGTTAAATCACGAACTAGAGCCCACTACTTAACAGTACTAAATTCAATGTATAATTATTTTATTGATAGTGGTTATATTAAAGAAAGTCCTACTGAAATGATTAAACTTCCTAAATTAGAAAAAAAATTACCCGAATATTTAAGTATCGAGGAAGTAGATAGGATAATGAATATTAATCCTACGAAACCAATTGATTACCGTAATATTGCTATGTTAGAAACCCTCTATGCTTGTGGGCTCCGAGTATCAGAACTATGTGATTTAAAAATAAGTAATATTGATTTTAATGAGTGTATTATAAGAGTATATGGTAAAGGTAAAAAAGAAAGAATTGTTCCCATGAATGATTCTAGTTTACATAGTTTAAAAATCTATATTGAAGAATATCGTTCTTTTTTGTTAAAGGATAAAGTAAGCGAGTATGTTTTTATTAATAATCTTGGTGGTAAAATATCAAGACAAGGCTTTTTTAAAATCTTAAAAAAAGTATGTGAAGAAAACGGTATTAAAAAGACCGTATCACCACATACTTTACGTCACTCATTTGCTACCCATTTACTAAATAATGGTGCTGATCTTCGAGTGATTCAAGAACTTCTTGGACATAGTAATTTAACCACTACGCAAATCTATTCTCATTTAGTAGATAAAAAGATTAAAAGTGATTATGAAAATCATCCAAGAAACAAAATAGAAGATTAAATATTCCTATTTTGAATTTGATCTAGCACTATTATGGGAGCGACTATTACTCCGAGTGTTAGATTTAGCACCAGATTTAGCATTTCTTGCATGACAAGAATGACATCTAGCATTTGAACTATTTCTCATTATTTAACCTCCTACTGATAGTATAGAGATTTTTTTAAAAAATATCATGGTAATTTTTGGTTACTAATAAAATATACTTTATTATGAATATCATGAGTGCATTATTATTATCCTCACTGGCCGGTTTCTCAACTTTTTGGGGAGGATTAATCATATTTATACCTATAGCAAAAGAGAAATATCATCAATTTATTGCCTTTAATTTGTCTTTTTCATGCTTAGTAATGTTAGGGATAAGTATCCTTGATTTATTACCAGAAGGATTTAAGAGTTTAATTAATATAATGTCCATATATCATTTAATTATCCTTTTGTTTTTATCATTTGTATTAGGATATGTGATAATAAAATTATTAAATGTGTTGACACTTAAGTATCAAAATAATCTTTATAAACTAGGAATAATGTCCATGATTGTTTTGATGATTCATAACTTTCCAGAAGGAATTCTTACTTTCTTAAGCAGTATTTACAATATTCGTCTGGGGGTTAAACTATCAATAGCTATTGCTCTTCATAATATTCCTGAAGGTATTTCAATTGCTGTACCCATATATTATTCCACTAAAAGTAAAGCAAAAGCCCTTAAAATGACATTATTATCTGGATTAGCAGAGCCCTGTGGAGCCTTCTTAGCATACATGTTGTTGGCTAATCGCCTTAATAATACTCTTTTGGCGGTAATACTTATTGTAGTAGCCTTTTTGATGATTAATTTGAGTATTGAAGAGATTTATCCCAAAATAGATCCAAAAGAGGGTAGAGGGGCTTTTTTAGGAATGACAATAGGGATATTAGTTATACTATTAAACGCCTTATTATGATATAATTTAAAAGGTGATGACATGAAACTAAAATTATTTTTATTTTTTATATTGTCTTTTTTAGTTATTAATGTTTATGCCGACGATGGTGAAATAACTAGTAAATGTACTGTTACAATTAATGGTGAAGAATATCCTAAGATAACGGATACTAAATATAAATCTTATGTTGATGCTGAAAAAGACGAAGTATTAAAAATATCTTGTGAAGAAAATATTTCACATCTTTACATTTATTATAATGTTAAATCTACGACAGGAACTATCAATGATAAAGTGAAGATTGGTAAGAATAAATACTTACATGAATTAATTGAACTTGATGGAAATAATAAAGAATTAACGATTAAGTATGACGATGATTATTCTATAGCAGACATCTTTTTATTTAATACTAATACCTTACCTGACTGGGTTGAACAATGGGAATCATTAGATCGATGTGATTTAATGTTATTTTCAACGCACGCTGATGATGAGCAATTGTTTTTTGCGGGATTAATGCCTACTTATATTGATAAGGGTTACAGCATTCAAGTGGTCTATTTCACTAATCATTATAACAATACTAATCGTTATCATGAACTATTAGAAGGCTTATGGACTATTGGTGTTAAGTACTATCCGGTTGTAAGTAGCTTTCCAGATGGTTGGGCTGAAAGTTTAGAGGAAGCAATTACTTTTTTAGAAGAAAGCGGATATACAAGAGACGATGCTTTAAAATTTGAAGTTGAACAAATCCGCCGTTTTCGACCCCTAGTTGTTGTAGGACATGATGAAAACGGTGAATATAGTCATGGACAACATATCTTAAATACTAATGTTTTAGAGGAAGCAATAACGAAAACTAATGATAAGTCTTTTGATGAAGCATCTTATAAAAAATATGGTGGCTGGGAAATCAGTAAATTATATCTTCATTTATATGAAAAAGGAAAAATAGTTTTAAATTATGATGTACCTTTAGATAGTTTTGGTGGCAAGACTGCTTATGAGGTATCCAAACTAGGTTTTGCTAAACACTACTCTCAACAATATACTTGGTTTACAGCATGGCTAAATGGCGATGATGATAACAAATATACTAAAGCTACCCAAATCAAAGAATATAATCCTGCTTACTATGGTCTATACTATAGTAGTGTAGGGGAGGATTCGGGAAAAAATGATATGTTTGAAAATATATCAAAACGTCGATCTTCAATTGATATTGTCAATAAAACTAAAGATGTTATGCTAAAAATTACTAAAGGTAAATCTAAAAATGAAATGATGAATTTGGGAATAACATTAATATTTATATCTATAATAGGATTTAGTTATATATTGGGACGTAGACACAAATAATCATTATATTAATCGATTTGAAAAAGAAACATAAGTTAACATAATATCCATTATACGAACCATAATATTTGTTAAAAAAGTGACATAGTAATGATTCTATATCACTTTTTTTATTTCATTAATCTAAATTGTTATTTATATCATACTAACTATAATACACAATATATGATTTAATCTAACTTTTAAATAAAAATCATTATAATTATAAAATTAATTACGCATATGTTTATAACCTTATAAATATATATAATAAGGTTATAATATATATTATCCTATTTATATATTAAATAAGGTTATATATAATACTTTTATTGAGTAGGGGTTATTAATTGATTATGTAGTGTATTTTATACATCAAAAAAGGGGATTCCCTACCCCTTATAAATTATACTTTTCGAGATTGAATCTCTGCGATTTTTTCAAACACTTCAGCGGCATTACTTTCGTTAATATCATCATAGCCTAATTCATGTAAGGCTTGAATCTTTATCGTATTTAATGCTTGCGTACGACTCATTTTTTCTTCATTTTTAGCTTCAATTTCTTGAATGAAACGACGACGTGATTCGGCTACTTTACTCTTAGATGCTCCCCCATTGTTGTATAGAGTTAAACCAGAATATAAAATGCCTTCGAAGATGAATTGACGATCTTCATCATAAGCAAATTCATCTGGTTTGATAAAACCATTTGTTTTGGCAATATAACCAAGAATGTATCGGATTTCTGGAACATTATTAATAGATTGAAGTAAGTAGTATACATATCTTACAGTAGCATTGTTTGTATACCCTCCTTCGACTAGTTTTTCTTTAAGTAAGTAAACAATTTCTCCTAAAAGAGATTTAGCTTCTTTATCTAGTCCTGTTAAATCAAAATTACTAATTACGGTATCATCTCTCTTGGTATTTTGATTTAGTTTTTTTTCAAGTTCTAATAAATAATTAGTCGTTGGTTTAATAGATTTTAAAGACTCTTCTGATCCATCAGGAATGTTTAATAATTGTAGTAATAACACCTTCTTCTCTTTTGGCCATTTATCAATACTATCTAACGTTAAATAGTTATAAACCATTTGGCGTGATACTCCTAAATATTTGGCTAATTTAACTTTTGAAATGCCTATTTCTTGTAATAAATCATTTAATAATTTCATATATCTATACCCTACCTTCTTTACATTACAATTATAACTTACTTAACACTTGCTTGTCAATTAATAAAACAAAAAAAAGATATATATTTTTATATATCTTCTAATTTAACACTAACTAATTTAGATACGCCACTTTCTTGCATTGTAACGCCATAAAGTATATCAGCAAATTCCATCATTTTCTTTTTGTGAGTAATTAAAATGAATTGGCAGTCTTTTTTATTATTAGATAAGTATTCGCCAAACATGTTAACATTTTCTTCATCTAAAGCGGCTTCTACTTCATCAAGAATAATAAATGGTGCCGGTTTAACATTTAAGATGGCAAAGATTAAACAAATGGCGGTAAGTGCCTTTTCTCCCCCTGATAATGATGCCGTTGAATTCAATTTCTTTCCTGGTGGTACAGCCATGATATTAATCCCTGTATTTAAAAGATCATTCTCGTCGGTAAGTTTTAAAAGACCATTTCCACCCCTAAACATAATGCGGAAAATCTTACTGAACTCAGCCGCAATTTTTTGATATGTGGTTTTAAACTTATCAATCATAATTGTATCCATTTCGGCAATGATATTCTTTAATTCTTCGCTAGCACTTTCTAAATCACTCTTTTGTTTGTCCAAGAAATCATAACGTTTTTTAAGACGATTATATTCATCAATGCTACCTAGATTAACATTATTTAAACTTTTCATTTGACTTTTTAAGTTATTAACTAAGTTACGTGCAACATCCATATTAATATCCAAAGAATAATTGTTTAGAGCATATTCATAAGTAATGTTATAATCATTAGATAAAGTACTAAATAAGTTATCAATTTTAACTTCGTATTTACCTATTTCAACTTCATTATTTTGAATAGTATTTTCTAATTTACGGTATTCATTATTCTTTTTTTGAATATATTTTTCTTCTTCAGATAATTCATTTTCTAAATCAAAGCGTTTGCTTTGTAAATTTTTAAGATTAACTTCTTCGAGTTCCCTACTCTTTTCTTTTTCCGTAATTGTATTAATTAAATTATCTAAACTATTATTAATTTTATTATTTTTTAAATCATCTAAGTCTTGAATACTATTTAATAGAGCAGTATATTCTTCGTTCAATTTTTTAAGATTTAATTCTTTAGATTCAATTTCTACCCTACCATTAGATACTTTTTTACGAAGAACATCTGAATTGTTTGTAATAATTGTATACTTACTGTCCTCATTTTTTAGATTTAATTCTAATGTACTTTGTTTGACTTCTTTATTATTTAATTCACTTTTAAGTTTATTTAAAATATTGTTATTTGATGATTTACTAGTTCCACCAGAAATCGAACCACCAGGATAAATAATGTCTCCTTGTAAGGAAACCATTTTATATTTATACTCTAGTATCTTAGCAATATCAAATAGAGCATCGATATTTTCCACAACTACCACATTTCCTAGTTGATTTTCAATTATTTCGTTATAGATTTGATCATAACTAATTAAATCTGAGGCAATACCAATAAAACCAGTTAATGATGCTAAAGTATATTCAACATCTTTCGAAATCTTACGAGAGACAATAGTATCTATAGGAAAGAATGTTGATCTTCCTAGATGATTCTCTTTTAGATAATTAATTGCCTCTTTGGCGCTATGCATGTCATCAACGATAATGAAATTAGTACTAGCTCCTAAAGCTGTCTCAATAGCCACAGCATGAGCATCACTTACAGTAATAACATTTCCAATAGTATTGTGAATACCTTTTAAAAGGGGATTACCTATAATACTTGAAACGCTCTTAGGAAGAAAGGCATTATTTTCAATATTACTTGTCTCTATTTTAATTCGATTTTGTAAAAATAAGATATCATTTTTTACTTTGTTTAAATCATTATTTAAATTACCTATTTTAATTTTAGTTTTAATCTCTTCATCAGATAATTCATTTAATCTCGTAATATCTTTTTGCAGTTCCTTTTTGGCTAAATCTACTTCTTGCTTAATCGTATTAATGCGAATTTCATAGTCTTTTTTCTCTTCCTTGATTTTTAATAAATTGCTATCAATTGTTTGACCATCAAGATTAAATTTAGCTCTTTCAATCATGATTTGTTTTTGTCCATTTAGAGATGTTATTTCGTTTTTTATTTTATTAATATTATCATATGTTGTTTTTTCATCTTCATCAATTTTCATGATTTCTAATTTAAGTTTTTCGGCTTTCGAAGATAAATCTTTATCATGATTATCAAGTTGTTTCTTTAACTCATCGTTTTCCATCTTTAATTTATCAAATTTGCTTGTTAAATTAGTTAAATCATTGGTTACTAAAGCAATTTCCGTATTTTCCAATTGATCTTTAATCTTTAAATAGTTTTCAGCATCTTGTTTTTGCTTTTCTAATGGCGTTAAAGTCGTAAGTAATTCTTTAATAATAAGATTTACTCTTGTTAAGTTTTCATTTGTACCTTCAAGTTTTTTTAGGGATTCTTCTTTACGCTTTTTATATTTTAAAACGCCAGCAGCACTTTCAAATAAAATACGCCTTTCACTAGATTTATTCTCGACCAAATCATTTATATTTCCTTGCGTAATAATATTAAATTTAGAGGTAACATCAATTAGTAAATCAGTAATATCTTTTAGACGTACACGAGCATTATTGATATAATATTCATTCTCACCAGATGTATAAATAATTCTTTTAATTTCTACTTCATTAAGAGGTGTTAAAAGCATATGATCAGTATTATCAAAAGTAATAGCCACACTAGCTTTTTTTAATGGCTCTCTGGATTTTGATCCACTAAAAATAACATCACTCATGGCACTGTCACCGCGTAATGATTTAACACTTTGCTCGCCTAAAACCCATAAAATAGCATCTACAATATTACTTTTACCTGAACCATTTGGTCCTACAATTGCACTAATTCCAGTGTTAAAGTCAAGCTCCAGTTTATCAGCAAAGGACTTAAATCCTTGCATTCTGACACTTTTTATATACATATTTATAACCTTGCACTTTTCTTTAGAGCTTCACAAGCAGCATTTTGTTCTGCTTCCTTTTTAGAATGCCCTTTTCCTGTACCTAATATTATTTTATTAACTAGTACATTAACTGTAAATTGGCGATTATGGGCTTCGCCTTCTTCAGAAACCATAACATACTCTAAAGACTTACGATCGGTTTGTACTAATTCTTGTAGTTTGGTTTTATAGTCACTAAAGAAATCATGCTTCTTAACGACATAAGGAATTATAATTTGATAAATATATTTTCGACATGCATCAATACCACATTCAAGATATATAACAGCAAGCACCGATTCAAAGGTATCAGCAATAATCGTATCATTAATATTATTTAGTAAGCCATGCCCTACCCTAATTAAGTGGTCATAACCAACCTTTTTGACATAAAAGGCTAGTGCCTCTTCACAAACATATTTAGCTCTTTCTTTAGACATTTGTCCTTCTTTTAACTCACTATTAAGATAAAAATATTCACTCATAATAAGTTGTAAGACAGCATCCCCTAGAAATTCTAATCTTTCATAACTCTCGCATTGATTTTCATTAGCAAATGAAGAATGTGTAAGCGCAGTTAATAATAAGTCGTTATCTTTGATATTTATATTGTATTTGGCTAAAAAGTCCATTTCTATCACCTATCTACTTAACTTCTAAATTATATCATGTAATCGGGTCTTTGTAAATTAATGCTTGCTTTTATTTAATGAATCTATGTTATAATCATTTTAGGTGGTGTTTTATGAAATTAGAATTTGATGTTTATGAAGTTCGAAAAGGAACTTATGCTATAGTTAAAAATTGGTTAGCTAAAACATCTGGTATAACAGATGAATATTATGAAAAGATTATGGAACTTGATAAATTAGTTTTTATTCTTAATAATCAAATCTATTGTGCTGATGCTAAAGCATATGAAGATTTATTTGTTGCTGAGTGTCTTGATTTAGACGAATACCGTAAGAATAAAGTTGACTATATTAAAAATTTAAAAGAAGAAGACCTTGAAACGTATCGTCACGGCGTAGTTATTTGGCTTGATACTTTAATCGTCTTTATTTCTAAATATATGTCGCGTAATGATTTACAATCTTTTTTAGATATGAAAACAGCAATTTTGCATTGTCATCCAAGTGAGATTGCAAATACACTTATTGATTTATTCTATGATCGATTTGTATTAAATAATTATACTTTGATGGCTTTAAAAGACCGTAATGCTTCCTTAACCGAGGAACAAATGGCTTATGCCAAACACTTAGATGTCAATGATGAGGTTAATAAAATAAATGATTCTCTATTTGGTTATCCAAAGGAATCGCGTCAATCTAACTATCACGACACGCACGCTGAAGTTGGTAAATTATTATTTAATAATCAGATGCTAGATAAAATGGATTATGACATAACTGATCGAGCTGATCAAATTGCCACTACACATATGTATAATATGAGTCCGGATGAAGTTCATACTGTACACCGTTAATAAATTGTAATGATACATTGTCATTTTGGATTTTTTATAGTACAATTATTAATACCAGGTGAATTATGAAAACAATCATTATATATATAATTCGTGGTTATCAAGTAATACCATTTTTTGGTCATAAGATGTGTCGTTTTACACCAACATGTAGTGAATATATGATTGAATCTATTGAAAAATATGGTGTTATCAAAGGAATAAAATTAGGACTTAAAAGAATAAAAAGATGTCGTCCCTTCGGGGCGTGTGGGTATGATCCTGTTCCCATCAAGGAGGAAAATTTTGAAAAATAATAAATTATTATTAATAATTTTTGGTGTGTTAACTATTCTGTTAACATCGTCATGTTCATTAAAAAAAGATGATTTAGAGAATGCTACTATATATACAACAGTTTATCCTATTAATTATTTAACAAACTATTTATATGGTGAGTATGGACAAATATCTAGTATTTATCCCAATGATTGTGATTTAAGTACATATAAGCTAACTAAAAAGCAAATCGAGAAATATTCAAGTGCCGATTTATTTATTTATAATGGATTATCTAATGAGAAAGATATTGCCAAAAAACTTTTAAATAAAAATCGTAATATGTTAATAATAGATGTTTCATATGGTTTAACATTAAAAAATGATGCAACTGAATTATGGCTATCTCCGAATAATTTTTTAATGTTAGCAAAGAATATTAAGGATAATCTAGAAGAATATTTAACTAGTAAAATGATTATTGAAACCATTGAAAGCAACTATAAGACTTTCGAAGAAAATATCTCTTTGATGGATGCTTTATTACACAGTTATGGTGCTGAAGCTAAAGAAAGTAACAAAAATATTATTATTACCTCAAATAGTACTTTTAAATACTTAGAAAAATATGGATATAATATTATAAGTTTACAAGACAGTGCTAATTTAAAAGATAATAAATTAAATGCTATTAAAAGTAATTTCCAATCTCAAAAGTATAAATATATTATGACATTAACTACTGATGAAGATAATGATGTTATAAATGATTTAACAAGTAATTATGGTGCGCAACTAATTAAAGTTGATCCTCTTACCCTTTCTTTAGAGGAAGATTACTTCACGATAATGACTGATTTAATCGAAGATATTAAGTTAGCAGCCTGCTAATTGACAATCAAGCTTCTTTTTAGTATACTAATGAAGTAGCTTGACATGGAGTAGTACTCAAGAGGCTGAAGAGGCGCCCCTGCTAAGGGTGTAGGTCGGGTAACTGGCGCGGAGGTTCAAATCCTCTCTACTCCGCCATCGATATATATTAAAGGTTTTGATTAATTCAAAATCTTTTTTTATGCCTTAAAACAATAAAAAAAGTAGCAAATGCTACTTCATAAACTAATTGGTGACCCGTACGGGATTTGAACCCATGTATCCATGCGTGAAAGGCATGTGTGTTAAACCGCTTCACCAACGGGCCATCTACAATGGTGGGACTGGGGGGACTTGAACCTCCGACCTCACGCTTATCAGGCGTGCGCTCTAACCAGCTGAGCTACAATCCCACTTCCGCTGTACTCAAATATTTTACCTTATTTTTAATAATAATGCAATCATTTTTTTAATTTGTTTGCATATTAATGCATTATTATACACTAAAAAAGACACTTATGTGCCTTATTTACATAAAGAATTATAATCTTTGACCAGTTTATCATAGCAATTTGTAATATCCTTAATTTCTGATGTAGTTAGTTCATACCAGCCATATTGAAACATTAATTCATATATTTCTCTTTGCATTTTTGATATCATTTCGTATTGTTTATAGTATCTATTATATAAATATTCGTTACTTGCTTCCGTAAGGGCTACTGTATAATTCTTTTCTAATTCTTTAAGATATGATAAACAACGATTCATGTTATCTTTATCGTTTAATTCACAATTTTCAGGAACTTCGACAGGTTTATTAGTTATTTTCATTAATATACTCCTCCATTATCTCTAATATCTCTTCCATACAAGTAAATAGGTTCTTATTAACGCTTTTAACGGCCTTTATTAAGACATTATCACTAAGATTATTAATTATATCACATGTATTCTTATATGCCCCAAATTGCCAATTAAACATGTCTTTTAAGTAGTCGAGATCTTTGCCAGTAATAATAAATGGTACTTCTTGATATTCTTTCATATCTATCCTCCTAATAATAGTGTGGCGAGTATTTGACATATTATGTAAAAAAATAAATAATATAGTGCAATACTTATGATATAATTAATAAGGTGAATATTATGAATAACGATAATAATAATGAACTTGATACCTTATATACCAATCATAATGATGGTATGCAACAATCAAGTGCAAGTCCTATTGATGTCATAAAAGAAAAAATAGATGTAGAGGATATTTCGGAAAAAATTAGTTCAGTTTCTAAACCATTGATTTTTTCTTACGCGTCGTCTACAGTAGATAATGCGGCTTTTATTGCACTATTCTTTACTGCTATTTGGAGTTTTTTTGGAGCCTTCAATAATAAACCTACGACATATTGGTTAGTTTTAGGTATAGCGCTTATTGTGTCAACAATATTAAGTATTATTTCCATATCTTCTTCTATAAGATTATATAAGAATTTACCTATAATTAAACGCATAGTTATTATTGCAAAAATTATCGTGTTATGTATTGCATATACTTTAGTATTTATTTTTGTTTGGTCATTTTATACTAATCATTAAAAATAATACTTTATTTTTTAAAAATATGTGATATACTATATGAGTGAGTTGAGATATATGTCTCCTTAGCTCAGTTGGTAGAGCAACTGACTCTTAATCAGTGGGTCTAGGGTTCGAATCCCTAAGGGGACACCAGATTGATTAATAGTTCAATTGTTTTGGACTTTATATGAAGCAACCTTTTGTAGGTTGTTTTTAAGTTACTAAATCAAAAGAAAAAGTAGATTAACAAATGAAGTGATAATATAAATGTAGACACAAAAAAAGTGTTTACATTTTTATTTTGATATAATTTGTATAAGGAGATGATAAAATGGGAAGACCAAAAGGTGGAACTAATAAATATTGGACTGCCGAGGAAAAATATAAAATAATTAAACCAGCTTTA
>JAEEGL015283170.1_pt1 | contig 20871 bp, 16 predicted proteins | sample 9134231 | NCBI WGS metagenome assembly JAEEGL01 (sample SAMN16246548, study PRJNA631951) | gut metagenome | biome: gut microbiome; feature: rumen; material: fiber-attached | host: Bos | place: Iran: Karaj | collected 2018-10
ATAAGAATGGAAGTATTAAATAATCAATATTGTCCAACTAAAGTTTTAACAGAATACCTAAATGATAAGAATAGATCAATAAGAAAGAAAGCACAAAAAATACTTAATACTAGACAACAATTATCTAAATTTAAAGAAATATCAGAGCAAGATAAAAAAGCAGAATTAGTCAAAGCAAAATTAAAAGAAGATAATAGAATAAAAGAACTAAAAGAAAAAAAGAAATTGTTTTTAGAAAGTTTAAAAACGGCAAACCAATTAGTTAATGATATCAATGATTCAGTATTAGAAGATGAATATGATTTAAGAAGCATAGATAGAGTTCCAATGCTAGAAAAAGAGTTATTTAAAAAGGTAGATGATCATAAAGAATTTAATGATGAATATATAGAATATATACCATTTATAGATTTCTTTTGTATAGATACAACTAATTTAAAAGTAAGTGGATTTGATTTTAGATTATCTAATATAATAATAAATCCACAAACTGTATATAAAAAAGATCTTAGTAATTCTAAATTTTGTAATAGAAATATTTCATTTAAGAGTTTTAAAGGTTGTAACTTATGTGGAACTGATTTAAGTGATGAAAAAGAATCTTATGATATAGATCAAGCTATTATTGATGAAAATACAATATTACCAAATAGAAAGAAATCAAAGAGTATGTAAAAGATATTTATTAAAAGTAAATATCTTTTTTAATTGACTTTTTTAATATTTACAAATATAATAAAACTCAATTTTGAGGGGAGATATATATAATGGATTACAAAAAATATAAACAAAAATATTTAGCTTTATTAGCAGCTACTGCATTAACAGCAACATCATTATCTGGATGTAGTAATGAACCAAAAAAAGAAAGTTATAAAAGAGCATTAATCTTTAACAGAGAACAAAATCAAGTATGCGTAATGGAATTTGATAATTGTTTCTTTTCTAATTCAGGTTTAGTAAGAATAATTTTAAAAGATGGAACTGTAATAACTTCATCTTCAATAGATACAAAACTAATTAATTCTAAAAACAATTCAATAACAGCAGAAGAATTAGCAAAATCTATATGTGGAGAAGATGTAGAAATAATATATTTAACACCAGAAAAAGAATTAACATTAAATAGAAAATAGAGATAATCAATATCTCTATTTTTATGTAAAAAAACATTATTAAATATCAATAATAATATGCTCTCTTCAGGGGAAAGAGGGCAAAATGCTTTTTTATCTATGTACTAATATATGCTATAATAATACTAGGTGAGTTATGAATTATTTAATAACATATTTAATTATTATTAATATAGTTACTTTTATTACATTTGGTCTTGATAAATATTATGCTATTAAGAATAAGTTTAGAGTTAGTGAATCAACTTTATTTTGTTTATGTATAATAGGTGGTAGTTTTTTAGGATATATAGGTATGAAAGTATTTAGACATAAAACTAAGAAATTATTTTTTAGAATAGGAGTACCCCTAATTATGATTATAGAGGGTTTTATATTATTTAAATGGATAATTGATTTGTTATAGAGGAATGATTATGAAATATGAATTATATAGTTATGAGAATAAAATACCTTTAGATAAGTGTTATGAAATGCTTGAGATATTAATATCTTTTTATGATGAGTTTAATGGTATGAATAATGGTTCAAAAGATAAATATGAACCATGGATTAATATGATTAGAAATACAAAAGATTATTATGTATTACTTTGTTATGAAAATAATAAATTAATTGGATTTATAAATTATATGTATCAAGATAGAGGCTTAATGTTAAGTGAAATTCAAATTAGAAAAGAATATCAAAATAAAGGTTTATTAAAATTGTTATTAAAAGAAGTTAAATATAATAAAAAAGATATTTATTTAACAATACATAAAGATAATAAAAGATCTAAGAGTGTTTTTGAACATATTGGTTTTAAAAATATAGAGAATAATTTATATAAAATTAGTTATGATGAATTAATGTTAAAAATTAAATAATTAATGGAGATATGTATGAAAGATAGTAATAATAATATATCTATATTAGATTTATTATTTGGAAGTAAGAATAAAGAAGATGATTATCATTTTGAAGATGAGAAATTATATATGATATAATGCTTATATAAGATAGTAATATTAAAAGGAGGTGTTAGATTTGACTAAGAAACTAATTATATTATTTTTTATGTTCTTAATATGTATGAAATCAGTATATGCTGAAAGTATTATTTGTAGTGGAAATGATTGTAAAGAAAAAATAACTATTAAAAATAGTAGTGTAAGTGTATTTCCTGATTCTAATAATGAATCTAATTCATTTATCACTGTGTATAAAGATGGTGAAAAATCACAATATATAGCAATAAAACAAAATAATATTACAAATTGTCAAAAGACTCCTTGCGATAATATATTTATTTCTGATAATGAAAAATTATATTTTGAATTTAATATTAATAATATAAAAAATAAAAATAATTTAAGAATTAAAATAGATTATTTTACTGTTAATGAAAGAAATAATAATGTAATAAGTGTTGTTGATTATAATAGTTTAAAATTCTATGTAGTAGAGAATAATAAATTCTATAATATAGATGATACTGTATATAAAGGATTATTTAGAAGAACGACTTCTACTAGTACTTATCAAGATAATTTTGATATTATATCTGAAAATTTATTTAAAGATTCTTCTTTAAATAATTATGATTCTTTAACTATAAGAGTTTATCCTTTTTATTCTTATTATGCTACTACAGGAGCTTATTTTGATTTTAAAAGTATTTCTATAATAGATGATAATTATACTAAAGAACAAAAAGAAATAAATAGTAATATAAATTTAGATAAAATAAGAAATAATATTATTAATAGATCTTTTTATAATGCTACTTTTAAATGGACACCTACAGTAAGTTTTACTTCTAATCCTAGTATACAAATAGATACATTTAATCAGCAAAGAGGTTCTGTATTTTATACTAGTGAAAAGATTTCAGAATTAGGTTTAAATTTACAAAATTATTATGGATTACCATATGGATATAATAAAATTGGATCAACTGAAGAATTTGCTAGTCGTATTGTTAATGGAAAATATGATACTAAAGATAGTGATTCAATTTATAGTTTCTCTTGTACAAGTGCTATGGGAGATGCAGTATTTAATAATATACCTGTTAAATCAGCACTTGATTGGAATGCTAAATTATTCTATTCAAATGAAACTAGAATAGTGAATTGTCCTGAAAGAATAACTTATAATAATATATCAATAACACCTGTTTGTTCTAATATAGATAAAAATAATATAACATCACTTTCAGCTGATGAAATTAGAAATGAACAAATAGCACTTTCTAGTAATACTTTTACAATAGTACAAAATAATGGTGATATTACTACTGAACAAGATATGTTTTCAAGATATGCTAATTTAAAAATAGGTGATTTATTAGTACATAAAGAAGTATGTGGAGATGTAGCATCTATGTATTGTTCTACATCAGGTCATACAAGATTAGTAACTGAAGATCCAGTAGTAGTATTAAAATATGATAATAATAGTAATAGTTATGTAATAGATGGAAAGAATAGTTATGTATATGTAACAGAAACAGAGCATTTTATTACTGATGTTCCAGTTTTAGATAATATAGATTTAACTCCAAATAATATTAAGAATTATTTTAATAATATTGATATTACAAATTATAAAAATTCTTCTACTGATTGGTTAGTAAGTAAAAAATATAATTTTGATTCACTTTATTATGGATTTTATGAAAGAAATTCAATAGGTGTAGGATATAATTATAACTATATAGGTTATGATCATGATGCTGATTTAAAAAAAGAAATATATATACCACTAACATTTATAGAATATGATAATATTGAAAAAAATGGTGGTATTGAAAAACCAAAAGCTGGATTAATTTATAATGATACAAGAACTTACTTTAGTGATAATTATTATGTTATTGGTTCTACAAAATTACTTAAAGATAAATTAATAGAACAAATTTATAGTAATGATGATATAAAATTATTAGGTACTATAAGTACTAATTATAAATTAACTGGTGTTAGATTTGACATTAGTACACATAATAAAGAAAAATATACAAAGGTTGTTTATCCAGTATATGGATTAAATAATCTTGAAACAAGATATTCACTTTATTATGAACCAGAAACTGAAGAAATAAATGAATATTTAAATAATAATAGAAATGACTTAAAAGAAATAAAAATAACTGTATTATATGCAGGACCTAATACAAATACTGATAATGTTATTATTAATAATGTTTCTATTCCAAATAAAGTAACATCATCAAATGAAATAGTTGTATTTGATATGGATTTATCATTTGTATTAAGTTTTAATACAAATGGAGGAAATAGTTTAAGTCCTATAACAGTTTATAATTCACAAATAAATAATAGTAATTTACCAATACCAGTAAAAGAAGGATATACATTTAATGGTTGGTATTTAGATGAAAGTTTAAAAACAAAATATACAGATGATTATAATTTTACAAGTAATACAACATTATATGCAGGATGGACTATAAATAGATATACTGTTAGATTTGATACTAATGGTGGTAATTCAATTGATCCAATAATGTTTAATTATGGAACTACTATTCCTAATGGAGCATTTCCAGATAATCCTAAAAGAGAAGGATATATATTTACTGGATGGTATATAGATAAAGAAACAACAGAGCCATTCTATGAAACAGCATTAAAAGATAATATTACTATATATGCAGGATGGAGATTAACTGAAAGTACTGAACTTACTAATGGAAATATTAATTTATTAAAATCTAATCAAAACACTGTAACTGTTTCAATAGATAATATTTATACAAATCAAAAATATACTCTATATAAGAGTACTAATAAAAAGAAATGGACTAAAGTTGGTGTAATGAGTGGAAATTCTTATTCTACAAAAATTAACTTTGGTCAAAAGACTTATTTTAGAGTTACAGTAGAATTAGGTAAGAAGAAAGTAAATACAAATACAGTAGATATTAAAGTATTACCAGATCCTGCTGGAGAATTAAGAATAGTAAGTGCTGGAGCTAAGAATATTAAACTAGATTGGGATAAATCTGGATATACAGGATATGAACTTCAAAGAAGTACTAAAGCTACTTCAGGATTCAAGAAAGTAACATTCTTAACTAAGAATACAAAAACTTCTTATAACAATACTAAGTTAAAAAATGCAACAACATATTATTATAGAGTTAGACCTTATAAAACAGTAAGTGGTAAAAAGGTATATGGAGGATTCTCTAATGTAGTAAGTGCTACTACTGGACCAGCAACTCCAAAAAAACCAAGTATAAAAACAACAAATTATAATACAATTACTTTAAATATAAAAAGTACTAAGACTGCTTCATATTATGAAGTATTAAGAAGTACTAATAAGAAAAAAGGTTATACTACTTTAGTTTCAACAACTGAATTATCATTTACTGATACAGTTGATACAGGAAGAGTATACTATTACAAAACAAGAGCATGTAATGCTTTAGGAGTATGTGGTGGATGGACAGGATATGTAAGTAAAAAGACTAGTCTTTCTAAACCAAAACTAAGTGCAGTTTCAAATGAAAAAGTAACATTAACAATAACAAGTGTTGATGGAGCTACTGGATATGTAATTCAAAGAAGTACTAAGAAGTCTAGTGGATTTAAAAATATAACTTCATCAACAGATTTATCATATGAAGATAATAATGTTAAAGTTGGTAAAACATATTACTATAGAGTTAGAGCTTATAGAGTAATTAGTACTAAGAAAGTATATGGTGGTTATACTAAGCCAATTAAAGTAGTAGTTAAATAAAAGAATTGTAAAAAAATTACAATTCTTTTAATTTGATATTTTTATGATATACTAATATTAAAGGAGAATATATATGGAATATAACTTTTGTTTTAAATGTGGAAATAAATTAGAAAAAGATCACATGTTTTGCCCTAAGTGTGGACAAAAAATTAAAGATAATGAAGAACCTGAAGTAGTAGAAGAAGAGGAAGAAGAAATTGTTACATCTGAGCCTGAAATAGAAATAGGTAATGATACTTATTTTGAATTTTTAAAATATTTTGAGAATAATGAATTAGAAGAAGCTAAAAAAGTAGTTGAAGAAAAAGGAGCATATGATTTAGCCAAGTTGATAGAAGAACCTATATATCAAAATGTTCTTTATAATAAAGAAACTGATAGAATGGCAAAGTTTATTACTTTTTTAGGTAAAATAGGTATTAATCCAGGTTTATATAGTACTAAGAACTATAATAATATTTTAAGTACTGCTTTATATAGAAAAAATAAAACAGTCGCAAAAGCATTTTTAGAAAGTGAATCAAATAAGATAGAGAAAATATTTGATTTATCAACTGGAGGTTCTAGAAAACCTGATGATGAAGATGGTGAAGAATTATATGAGTGTTTATTAAAATATGTTGTAGATTATAATGATGTAGATTTTCTTAAATACTATTTAGATTTAGTTACTAAAGCTAGAGAAGAAGAATTAAATAGTGATGATGAAACTATAAATGTAGATGTAGATATGTCTATGTTATATGAATTTAATTCAGTTAGAACTATATATAGTGATTTAGAAGATTTATATTCAGAAGATGAATTATTTGATGAACCGGTATTAACTGCATTAACAGAAGCAATATTATTTTGTTCTTCTGAAATTGTAAAAACAATATTAGAATATCCATATTTTGAAATTAATTATAATGATAATTTGATTATTCCTTATATAGATTGGTCTTCTGTTGAGGAAGCTGATACTAAAAAACAATTATTAAAAGATCATGATTATAAATTTTCTAATTATACAAGATCAGCTTTTAAAGGTAATAAAGTAAAAAAACTAGGAGAAAAAGAAGAAGTAACATTAGATTCATTAAAAAGAGAAATAAAAGATTATGTTTCTATAGTTTTTCCAGATGACACAATGAGTCAATTTAAAAGTATGGGATTAGAAGTTGATTCATGTATGCATAGTTTCAATACTATAGTTAATTATTGCTCATTTTTAATAGCAGTAGAAAAAGGCAAAGAGAAAGAACTATCTTCTATAATTAGAGCTGTTACTGATCATAAAGATTCAGAGTTTTTTAAAACTGAAATTCTATATAATAGTAAGTTAACTACTATAGATGAAATAAAAAATAATACTTTTGAATTAATGGGTGCTGTATTTAATGTAGCAAAGTATACAAGTAGTGTTAAATCTAAAGAAGCTATAGTAGATAAATTTGTAGAATTTTTAAATAATTGGTTATTATTTATTAATGAAAATAAAAATACTGAATCTAAAGTATTAAATGAAATAAAGAATAAATTAGAATCAGTTGATTTAACTGTTCAAGAAGAAACAGAAGAGACAGTATATGATAGTGCAGATGAAATGGTAGAAGTAGATGGTGAACCATTACAAATAGTTGGATTAGGTTTATCAAGATTTAAACAAGAATATTTAAATGCATCACCTAAATATTATTCATATGTAGGAGTAGATATTAAAAATCCAAATAAAACTAAATTAGCTGAAGATATAGATATATCAGTATCATTTTATAGAGATGGAATGATTGTATATACTGAAGATGATAATATTAGTATTATACAAGGTGATACTGTAATGCATTATGGTAATCTATTTAGAGTTGATGAAATATTTGATAATTATAAAGTTAGAATAAAAGATTGTCATTTTGTAAATAATGAAGATAATATCGATTATAATTCAGTAATATCTATAGACAATTTAAGATTTAAAGTAGATAGATTTGAAGAAGAAACAAAAGTATCATGTTCTATTAGAAATAATACTAAATTAGATTTAAGAGCTTGTTATGTATTTGTTCAATTCTTAAAAAATAAAAAAATAGTAGGTGGAGTTACATTATATGAATATGATGTAGCAGCATTTAGTGAACATGATTTAGTTACTACTGTTGAAATGGCTATAGAATGTGATGAAGTAGTAGCATCTTGTAATCCAAGATTATAATAGAAAAAAATATATTTTAATAGGAGAAAGAATGAAAGAGTTAGAGGAATTGATAAAAAGTAAAATTGATACTTTTTATAGAACTAGGTATGATTGTGAAAAGGAGTTTAATAGTTTTAAACCAATTGAAAAAGGTGTAAAAGGTAAAATTAGTGGATATGTCAAATTAAAAAAATCAAAGAAACCAGTTTGGTATGATTCTACATATGAATTAAAAGTATTAGAAGATTTGGATAAATGTAGTTTTGTAAAAGAAATAAAAACTCAATCATTAGCAATTCCATATAATATTAAATCAAAATATCCTAGAAAATATATTCCAGATATACAAGTATTATTAACTAATAATTCAATTGCATTAATTGAAATTAAACCATATACAGATATGATAAGAGCTAAAAACTTAAAAAAATATAGAGCATTAAGAAAATACTGTTTAAAGAATGGATATGGACTTGCATATATTGATCAAGATTATTTTTCATTTGAAGATTTAAAAGCGATGCAAATTGATGAAAAAATTAGTGAAGATTTCTTAAACTTTGTTTTGAAAAAAGGAAATGTTTCATTTACTGATTGTAATATATTTAAAGAAAGATATAATCTAGATAATTATCAAATATGTTATCTTGTATGGAAAAATAGAAGTAAATTAAAATATCAACTGTATAGAATTTCATTTAAAAAGTATAAATTGAAAATGATGGATAAATGCTTGTAAAGAAAACAGAAAAAAATATAAAAGGATAAGATATGATGAAAGTATATTCTTTTGATTGCCCATTTTGTGGTTTTGAAATAGAAGTAAATTCTAAATTTGCTAAAGCATATTGTAATTATTGTGGTAGTGAAATAGATATATTATCCCTAGAAGAAGGAGAATATCTTGATTATTATGATGAATTAGAATTAAATAAAAAAAGAACAATAGAAATATATAAAATAGATTGTTCTAATTGTAATAGAGAAATAGAAGTAAATTCTAATTTTGATGAAGTTATTTGTAATTATTGTGGAAATATTATGCATTTAGAATAATAGTTGATAAAATGAATATAATTAATAAATCATAAATATGTAATAGAGTGAAAATATAAATACTTTTTTATTGAATATATAGTTAAAAATCATAAGTATTCAGTTTAAACAATGTATATGATATAACTCAACTAGGAGGAGTGAATGATGAATTGAAAAAAATTGTATCACATAGAATTAGCAATATTAAAGATATTGAAAGTTTAGATGAAAAAAATGTAATGTATATATATGAAGATGATGATGGATATGGGTGCTTTTATTATAAAACAAACAATGGCTATGAAGTATATTATTATAATCATATTTTAGATTTTGCTAATATATTTCCTGAAATTAATAAAGCATTAAATAATCTAATATGGAATGAAGAAAGAACTTCTTATATTGGATATGATGGAAAATATAAATTCATTTATGTAGGCCATGGAGCATTTCTAGCTATAGATAAATATATTTATGATGACTATGTTAATTATTATAAAAATAAAAATAAAGAAGATTGCAATGGCTTTGTAGATGCATATGATACTTTTGAAGAAATGTGTATTGATAATATGAATGAAAAAGAAGATAAATAAAATAATATAAGAAAAGGGTAGATATGAAGAAAAAAATAAAAAATAAAGATTGTTTTTTTTATGAAAAAGAACAATATGGATATATGAATAATTTATATAATTTTTACTATGCAGATTATTATGTATATCCAGTAAAAGACTTTGATAGTAGAAGAATGTATAGTGAAGAAGAAATTAATAAAATGATAGAAAATAAATCAATATATATATTAACTCCTATATATTGAAGAAAAACAATTAGACCAAAAAATACTTATTTATCAAATAAAAAAAGTTTTATAAAAAAACCTAGTTATAATATAGAAGATGTAATGTGGTATAAAAATATAATATTATGTGATAAATTTAGAAGACATATTTTAAATAATTATAAAGCAATGATACTAGAAGACTTAGATTATTATAATTTTAAATTATTAAAAATTATTGAAATAGCTAAAATAAAAAATAAAAATAATTATAATATTAGTAAACAACTAATTAAACATTTTAAATAGTCATTATATAAGTAAGATAAAAGAGCTTAAAAACTCTTTTTTTATATGCTCTCTTCCCCCCCCTGAAGATAACAAAAAGCTATCTTATTGTTGGGTGTAATTATATTTATGGTTAACACTAAAATATGATATAATCATAATAGGAAATAAGAATATGAAAGAGATAAGCAAAAAAAATATTAATAGTTTATTAGGTTTGCCTATGACAATACCTGATTATCAAAGATCATATAATTGGTCAACTAAAAGCGTTAGGAATTTGCTTAACGATATTTTGGATGCATATAAACAATATAGAAATAATCATAATTATAAATATAGAATCGGAACAATTATTTTATACAAACCTAAAGTTGGAAAGTATGAAATAGTTGATGGACAACAAAGAATTATTACACTATTATTAATCAAATATTGCTTAAATAATAATTATTCTAATAATCTTTTAAAAGAATATAAAACATCAAATAAGGAATCAATAGTTAATTTTAGAAAAAACTATATAACTATAGATAATTGGTTGAGCTCTAATAATAAAAAAGAAGTTCAAACTGTTATAGATAAAGTATTAGAAGTTTTAGTTGTAAGAGTAGATAATATTGATGAATCATTTCAATTATTTGATTCACAGAATTCTAGTGGTAAAAAATTAAATCCACATGATTTATTAAAGGCATTTCATTTAAGAGAAATGGCTGGAGAAAATGATAACAATATACGAGGGAATGTTAAAAAATGGGAAGATAGAAACTCTAAAGATATTTCACAGTTATTTCAATTATATTTATATCCAATTAAATGCTGGTCTAGTATGTATAATACGCATATATTCAGTGAGAAAGATATTGATACTTTTAAAGGTATAACAAATGAAATAAAAAATAATGATTATAACTATTATTTACCAATAAAAAGTGGACAGTTTCAAATGGATTTGCCATTTTATTCAGGAAATGATTTTTTTAAAATGGTTAATTATTATTTAGAGAAACAAAAAGAACTATTTGAAAAATTAAATAAAGAATTCTACGATATTTCTTCTATTTTAAATTTCTATTTTTGGAAAAAAATAGATTCTGCTAGAGAATTAAGTGAAGATGTAAAAGAAGTTATTAAAATTGAATCAATAGGTATGAAATATACTTGCCAGCTATTCTTTGCAGCTTTATTTTACTACTATGATAGGTTTAATCGAATAGATCCTATTGTTGTTCAAAAACTATTTGCATGGGCATTTATGTTAAGAGTTAATCTTGAAATGGTTAATATGAAAAGTATAAATCTATATGGTTTAGGATTAGGAGACAATACTAGAATTAAAAATAAGATTCCTATGTTCAATTTAATATCAAAATATAGTAATTACTATGATATTTACGATTTAGAGATAAATGTAACAACAGATAAAGAAGAAAACTGGAAGGCATTACACAATATTATTAAGAAGTACAATGGAGGTTATTTAAATGGAAACGATAAATAAAAAAATACCTATCATTGATAAAAAAACTAATAAAAATATATTTGAAATAGGATACACTTTTGAAATACCAATATATCAAAGAAAATATGAGTGGGAAGAAAAACATATAGAAAAATTAATAAATGATATTGTTGATAATCAAGATGAAACATATTATTTAGGAATAATGGTAGTTAGCAAAAAAAAGAATAATAAATTAGAAATAATAGATGGGCAACAAAGACTAACAACACTATATTTTATACTTAGTGTATTAGGTTTAAAAACTGATAATCTTGAATTTGAATATAGAGAAAAATCTACCAATTTTTTAAAGCATATTAATAAAATGATTTCACTAATAAAAGATAATAAAAAAGATGAAACTGAAGAATACATGTTTGATAAATTAAATTTCATTATTATGAAAATAAATGAGTATAAAGATAAAGAGATGATAATAAATCAATTAAAAAAATCAGTACTTATTGTTACAGAACTAGATCATAATTTAGACTTAAATCATTATTTTGAAATAATGAATGTTAGGGGTGAACAATTATTACAAAGTGATGTTGTTAAGAGCATATTAATGTCATATTTAAATAAATCTAGTGATAGACACTTTTTTTCAGAAATGTGGGAAGCATGTTCAGATATGAATTCTTATATTCAAATGAATTTTAAACCGAAAATAAGAGATAGGATTTTTGGAAATAAGTGGAATGAGTTTATACCGCATAATTTTGATGAAACTAAGAATATGATTGGTAGTATTGAAGAATTCCAACCAGATAGCTATACAATTATGGATGCAATTATTAAAGAAGAAGAGATTAATCAATTATTAAATACTGTTGATGAAATATCAACAATCTATAACACTAATAAAGAAGATTCTATTAGATTTACTAGCATAATAGAATTTAAATATTTTTTATTACATGCATTAAGAGTATTTGTTGCTCGAAATCTTAATGATGGAGCAAGTATTAAATTGCTACAACAAACAATTGATATTAAAACTACTAATGATTTTAATACTGTATTCACAACAGAATTTGATAAATTAAGATTTAAAACACATGAGGAAGCATCTAAAGAGTTTTTATTTATATTACTTAAATCAAGATTTCTATTTGATAATTTTTTAATAAAAAGAGAATTTGTTGATGAAACAGATGGAAAATGGTCGCTAAAAAAAGAAGAAAAATATAATAAAGAAAGTTATAATTTTAATAATACTTTTAAAAATACTTCAAGTAATGAAAGAATAAAAAAATTACAATCATTGCTTAGGGTAACATATACAAATGCAAGGCAAATGGATTGGATTACAAAAACATTAGAATATCTTTTAAATAATGAAATAGATTCGGGAAAATTTGAAATTTTTCTTGAGAATTATATAAAAGAAAAGGTAAATGATACAGAATTTATAAAAAATAATAATACATTTATGGGATTAGATACACCACATATTATATTTAATTATTTAGACTACTTGTTGTGGAAAACAAAATATAATGAAGATAATAGAGTTTTTGAATTTGAATATAGAAATTCTGTAGAACACTTTTATCCGAGAAATCCAACAGGATTTCCATCATGGGATAAAAAAACAAAAAAAGGATATGAAAGAGATAGCTTTGGCAACTTATGTTTAGTAACAACATCTTTCAATTCTAAATTATCTAATCTTGCTCCAAGTGCAAAAAAAGATACATATATAGAACAAATTAGTAAGGGTAGTTTAAAATTAAGAATTATGTGTGATTATGTTAAAACTAAAGAAGATAATGAACAATGGAAAACAATTAATTATAAAAAACATGAAGAAGATATGATTAATCTATTAAAAAATATAGATAATATTTAAACATATATATGTCTTGATTAATATATTATAAGCAATAAAAATTAATACAAAATAATAATAGAGATTTTTTTCTCTATTTTTATTTTAATATAATTGATATACTATTTATAGGTGGTTTTATTATGATAATTAAAGTAGTAGCTGCATTAATAGAAAAAGATAATAAAGTTTTAATAGCAAGACGCTCTACTGGAGATCCTAATGTAATGGGTAAATGGGAATTTCCAGGTGGAAAAGTAAAACAAGATGAAGATGAAAAACATGCTATTGAAAGAGAAATAAATGAAGAATTTGAATTAGTTATTAAAGCCAATGATTTTGTTACTAATTATGTATGTGAATATCCAACTAAAACAGTAGATCTAAGATTATATAGTTGTGATTATATATCAGGTGAATTTAATCTACATGATCATTCAGAATATAAATGGGTAGAAAAAGATAAAATATTAGAATATGATTTATGTCCTGCTGATATTCCACTTGCTGAATATGTAAAGGAGAAAAAATATGAAAGAACAAATAAGTGAAGCTCTAATCTACTATCATTTTAAAAATATTGAATGGGTTAGTTTAAAAGAAATATATGATAAAGTAGAAGAAATGCGAAGAACTCCAAATGTTAATAATGGAGCTTCAATTAGACGAACATTAGAAACTCATACAAAGGCATCAAAGGTGTTTGATGGTGAAGAACTATACATTTCTAAGGGATTAGGTACAGGTTTATATAAATCTATTCATTATGATAGAATAAGGATTATTAACAACTTTTCAATTGGTGATATTTTTACTAGAGAACAATTAATGAATATATTTAAAATAAGTGGACAATCAGGAATGATGAAAACTAATCTTTTGAATGCATTAGTATTAACTACTTCAGAAGATAATGGTATTTATGGTGACACTGGAATAGAAAATGGAACTATACAATATACAGGAGAAGGACAAATTGGAGACCAAACAATAACTAAAAATAATAAAACTTTATATTATTCGAAAAGAAATAATATTCCTGTATATCTTTTTTCCAAGGATAAAAAAAGAAGATATATTTTTGAAGGAAAAGTAGAACTATATGATAAGCCATATCAAATGCCAGAAAATGATATTAATGGAAAAGATAGACTGGTTTATAAATTTCCATTAAGAGTTATTTATTCAGAAAAAGAATATAAAGATAAGAATATTGAAAAAATAACTCACGAAATTATTCAAATTAGTAATGATATAGAAATAAATGGTATTAAGGGTATTATTCCATTAAAAGAAGGACCTTTAGAAATAAGAAAATATAGAAAATTAGAAGAAAAGAGAGAAATAAGTAGAACTCATAAACCAGATTATATAGCAGAAGAAATAGTTAAAACAAAGAATGGAATGATAAGTGAAAAATCCATTTATGAGGAAGAATTACAAAAAATGATGGAAAAAGAAGCGGATGAACAAGTAAAGCAAATGGAAGACTTTTTTAATAATAGAAAAGATAATGAGGGATATGATATTCTATCTTTTGAATTAGATGAAAACGGGGAATATATAAAAAAATATATTGAAGTTAAATCTACAAAAGGTGGTGAAGGAACTCCAATTGATATTACTGATAATGAATATGAATTTATGAAAGATAACCCAGATAATTATTATATTTATAGAATAATATATAGTGAATCACCTAATAGATATAAAAAAATTATAAGAGGAAGAGATTTAATAGATAATTATGAGTTTGTTTCCACAGCATATAAAATATATTCGAAATAGTAGATAAAATATAATGCTTAATAATATAGAAGAACTATAATTAGTTCTTTTTATTTGAAAATTAGATAAAGAATAATTAATGATATGATATAATTAATATGTATGTATCTTTTTATATGTAGGAGGTATAGATATGAAATTAATTGATAATCATATTGAAAAACTTGGGGACGATTTAAAAAAAGAGATTAAGGAAAAATCAAAAATTAGAATATGCGCTTCCATTTTTTCAATGTATGGATTTAATTCTTTGAAAAAAGAATTAATGAATATTGATGAATTTAAATTTATTTTTTCTGATCCTACATTTATTGAAAAGACTACAAAAACAAAAGAAGAAAGAATATTTGAAATTAATTCAAATTTAAGAGAAAAAAGTATAAGTGGTTCTGCTTTTGAAGTAAAATTAAAAAATGAATTAAATGGAAAAGCAATAGCAGCTGAATGTGCCAATTGGGTAAAAAGAAAAGCACATTTTAAAACAAATGTTAATAAAAATGCTATTCAGAAATTTATGACAATTCAAAATTATGATAGAATTGTAGGATATACAAATTTAGAAGAATTTTCAACAATTGGTTTAGGATATGAAAAAGATAATTCCATTTTTATGCCTGTAGCTAAATTAGATGAAGAATATACTATAACTAAAAACTATATTGATTCATTTGAACAAATATGGAATGATGAAAATCAAATGAAAGATATAACAAATGATGTAATTGAATATATGTCTGATTTATATAAAGAGAATTCTCCAGAATTTATATATTACATAACTTTATATAATATTTTTACAGAATTTTTAGAAGATATATCTGAAAATGAAATAGCAAATGAAAAGACAGGCTTTAAGGAATCTAAAATATGGAATACACTGTATGATTTTCAAAAAGATGCGGTTTTAGGAATTATAAATAAATTAGAAAGATTTAATGGATGCATATTAGCTGATAGTGTTGGTTTAGGTAAAACATATACTGCACTAGCAGTAATTAAATATTATCAAGAAAAGAATAATAGTATATTAGTTTTATGCCCTAAAAAATTAAGCGAAAACTGGAATACATTTATAAAAAATTATAAAGATAATCCTTTACAAGAGGACAGATTTAATTATGATGTTTTATTTCATACAGATTTATCAAGAACACATGGTGAATCAAATGGAATAGATTTATCAAGGGTTAATTGGAGCAATTATGACTTGGTAGTAATTGATGAATCTCATAATTTTAGAAACAATCAAGCAAGAAATGATAGAGAAACAAGATATGATAGATTAATGAATGAAGTTATGAAAGCTGGAGTAAGAACAAAAGTATTAATGTTATCAGCAACACCAGTTAATAATAGATTTACAGATTTAAAAAACCAAATAGCATTAGCATATGAAGGAAAAACATATAAAATAGATGAAAAAATTAGTAATACAAAATCAATAGATACAATATTAAAAAATGCGCAAACAACATTTAATGAATGGAGTAAGTTACCTATTGTACAAAGAACAAGTGCAGAATTATTAAATAGACTAAATTCTAATTTTGATTTCTTTAAATTATTGGATAGTGTTACAATTGCAAGATCTAGGAGACATATAGAAAAGTATTATGATATGACTTCTATTGGAAAGTTTCCAACAAGATTAAAACCAATTAGTAAAACTCCTGAACTTACTGATATTGACGGATTTATGACTATAAAGGAAATAGCAGATGAATTAATTAAACTAAATATGTGTATTTATTCACCATTTGATTATATTCTTCCAAATAAGTTACAAGAATATGCAGATAAATATGACATAAAGGTTAGAGGAGGACAATCTAGTTTTAAACAAGCTGATAGAGAAAAAAGTTTACAAATTCTAATGAGAATTAATTTTTTAAAAAGATTAGAAAGCTCAGTTTATTCTTTTAGAATTACATTAAATAAAGTATTAGAACAGATATCATCTACATTAAAAGCAATTGAAGATTTTGAAAATAGAGGTATTGGTAAAACAGTTACGAATATAGAAATGTCTAATTATGATTCAGATGAAGATGTAGATGAGCTATTGGATGATCCATTTAGTATAGGTAAAAAAGTAAAAATAAATCTAGAAGATATGAATACTATAGGTTGGAAAGAAGATTTATTATTAGATTATAAAATATTAAAAAAATTGTTGTATGAAATGGATAAAGTTACTCCAGAACATGATACAAAACTAAATGAATTATTTGATATGATAGTTGATAAGCTTAATCATCCAATTAACAAAGATAATAAAAAAATTATTATTTTTAGTGCATTTGCTGATACGGCTGATTATTTGTTTAAATCACTATCAGGTAATTTAAAAAATCATTATGGATTACATACTTGTAAAATAACAGGATCTGGAATTAATGAGTGTACTATTGATATGAACAAAGATTTTAATAATCTTCTATTAAATTTTTCACCTAAGTCTAAACATAGAGATATGCTTGATCCAAACTCAAATAATGATTTAGATATATTGATAGCTACAGATTGTATATCAGAAGGGCAAAATTTACAAGACTGTGACTACTTAATTAATTATGATATTCACTGGAATCCAGTGAGAATCATTCAGAGATTTGGGCGTATAGATAGAATTGGTTCAGAAAACGATGTAATACAACTAGTTAACTTTTGGCCAAACATGTCTTTAGATGATTATATAAACTTAAAAAATAGAGTAGAAAACAGGATGTTAATGCTAGATATTTCAGCAACAGGTGAAGATAATGTTTTAACAAACAAATCTACTGATATGGAATATAGAAAAGAGCAACTTCAAAAATTGAAAGAAGAAGTTGTTGATTTAGAAGAAATGAATACAGGTATATCAATTACAGATTTAGGACTTAATGACTTTAGAATGGATCTTGTTGAATATGTTAAAGAAAATGGTAACTTAGATGAAGTTCCATTTGGATTACATTCAGTTGTTCACGAAAATATATCTCTTGGAATTGAAAAGGGAGTAATTTTTGTTCTTAAAAATATTAACAATGAAGTAAATATTGATAGTATGAATCAATTACACCCATTCTATTTAGTATACATAAAAGAAAATGGTGAAATATTATCAAATCATTTAAATGTTAAAAATACATTAGATTTATTAAGAATTATGACTAAAAGTAGAACAGAACCGATAAAATCTGCTTATAACATATTTAATACATTTACTAATGATGGAAGAGATATGAGAAAATATTCACAATTGTTGAGTGAAAGCATCGAGTCAATTATTAACATAAAAGAAGAAAATGACATAGATAGTTTGTTTAGAAGTGGTGGAACTACAATGTTAAAAAATAGCATTAAAGGTTTAGAAGATTTTGAACTAATAACATTTATGGTGGTGATTTAATATGATAGAATTGCCAAAAAGATGTTATGTTGGAAAATTCATTGCAAAGAAAACTTTTTATGATAAACTAGCTTTATCTAGTTCTTTGAAAGAAGATTTTACTAACAAGTTAGAAAGAATTACTTGGTTATATAAATTATCCTCTGATACAGTTGGTATTAGTAAAACTGATAATGTTGAAGAAATAGAGGTCTTTCAATTAGATTTGAAAGAGAAAAAGATTCCTTTTAATATAATAAAAGCAATAACAAAAAAAATTCCATATAAGATTTTATTTATCATAAAGTATAAAGAAGATTTTTGCTACGCAATTAAGATAGAAGAAATATATAATACTGATTGGAATGAAAAAATAAATATTGAATTGAATGCTATTAACCTTGAAATTTTATATAAAAAGATTGTGAAAACTATAATCAAGGAAGAATCAAACGATAAAAGTTTCGATGAAATATTAAACAAAAAGAATAGAATTGATTATTTAACAAAAGAGATAGAAAAACAAAAAATAAAAGTTAAAAATGAAAAACAATTTGATAGAAAAGTAGAATTGAATAATGAACTAAACAAGATGAAAAAGGAATTGGAGGAATTAATTAATGAATAAATTAGATATGAAAACTAAAAATATAATCAATTATAATATAACAAAGATTAGAGAAATTTTTCCAAATGTATTTATTGAAGGAAAGATTGATTTTGATAGATTAAAACAAGAATTATCAGATACTTTAATTGATGCTTCGAAAGAGAAATACCAATTAACATGGCCTGGTAAAAAAGAAGCGGTATTAAAAGCTAACGAGCCTTCTAAAAAAACACTTAGACCACTTATAGAAAAGTCTGTTTCTTTTAATGATTCTTCTAATATATATATTGAGGGAGACAATCTTGAAGCTTTAAAAATTCTTCAAGAGTCATATTTAAATAAAATAAAGTGTATATATATCGATCCACCATATAACACTGGTAATGACTTTATCTATAATGATAATTTTGATAAATCAATTAAATCAGAATTAGTTGAATCTGGACAAATGGACGAAGTAGGAAATAGATTGGTTACAAATAATTCTGTTAATGGAAGATTTCATTCTGATTGGCTATCAATGATGTATTCAAGATTACGTCTAGCAAGAAATTTATTAAGTAAAGATGGAATAATATTTATTAGTATAGATGATAACGAATCATCTAACTTACAAAAAATATGTGATGAAATATTTGGAGAAAATAATAGAATACCAGTATTTTATAGAGTTACAAAAAAGTCTAGTAATTCTGGAAATAATTTTTCACCATGTATTGATCAAGTGTATGGATATGCCAAAGATATTAATTATTTACCAGAATTTTCTGTTGGGCTAAGTGATGAGATAAAAAGTAGATATAATAAATCTGATGAGTATGAATTAGAAAGAGGAAAATATCAAGAGGTTGGTCTTTATCAAGCAGCATTAAAACATGGCGGTTCTTCGTATCCAATCGAATGTCCTGACGGAGAAAAAGTTATACCACCAAACAATTTACCATGGAGATGGAATGAAGCAACTTTTTTAAAGGGAAAAAGCGAAGGTAGGATTGTATTTAAAAAAACTAATACATCACCATTATTAAATTCAGATACTGGTAATAATGCTTCTTGGAATGTATATACTAAGGTTTATTTAAACGAACGAGAAGAATCAGGAATGCATCCTAAGAATTTTAGTGATGAATTTCAAAATACGCTTGCGACTAATGAAATTAATAAATACGATATTCCGTTTGATTTTGCAAAACCAACTTCATTTATTTCTTTTTTGGTAAAGTTAATGCACGATAAAACAGCTATTATTTTAGACTTTTTTAGCGGTAGCGCAACAACTGCAGAAGCTGTAATAAAGTTGAATTCAGAAGATAATGGTAGTAGAAAATTTATTTTAGTTCAACTTCCAGAAAAATGTTTGGAGAACTCTAATGCATATAAAAAAGGATATAGAAATATATGTGAGATTGGTGAGGAAAGGATAAGACGTTCTGCTAAAAAAATTAAAGAAGAAACAGGTGCAGATATAGATTATGGATTTAGAGTTTATAAAGTAGATTCTTCAAATATGAAAGATGTATTTTATAAACCAAATGAAATACGACAAGAAAACTTATTTGATTATATGACTAAT
>JAEEGL013420978.1_pt1 | contig 20869 bp, 15 predicted proteins | sample 9134231 | NCBI WGS metagenome assembly JAEEGL01 (sample SAMN16246548, study PRJNA631951) | gut metagenome | biome: gut microbiome; feature: rumen; material: fiber-attached | host: Bos | place: Iran: Karaj | collected 2018-10
ATCATACCTGATAACTGATGCATTGACTGTATTAAGCTTGTCCCTGTTTTTATTGAGATATTCAAGCGCACTGTCATATTTTTCAAACAGATACACTATACACTCAGGGCAAAGCCTTGCAACCGACAGCCCTATCGCTCCGCTGCCGGCGCACAAATCGTACACGACTGCGTTTTTGTGCGTTTTTATATATTCAACTGCCTGTTCGACGAGAATTTCCGTCTCAGGTCTCGGTATCAGCACGCCTTCTCCTACGAAGAACTCAAAGCCCATAAACTCCCATACGCCGAGTATATACTGAAGCGGTTCACCCTTCAAACGTCTGTTGACTGAGTTCAAGAAATCTGTTACCTTTTGCGATTCAACATCAGCATCTGGATTGATTATTCTGCTTAATCTATTATGGCCGGTAAAACGTTCAAATAAGCAGTCACAATCAAATTCAGCGTCCTCTGAAGAGTTTTCCTTCAGAAGGTCAACGCCTTTTTTATAAAGCTCTGAGACTGTCATTTAATCGTATCGTCGTCGGGATTTTCGGTAATAACCGCCTTGAGCGATTCAATACCTACCTCGATAATATCATCAGTGGGTTCCTTCGTAGTAAGGCGCTGCATCCAGAGACCGGGCGCGGAAAGAATCTTAACGAGCACGTTATCATGTTTGCCCGCGTACTTTATAAACTCATATCCTATGCCCATAACGAAGGGAAGCACGAGAAGCTTGACTCCTATCCAGAGCGGTCTTGATATCTCGCGAAGATTCGGGAAAATAATAACAAGTGCCGATGAAATCAGAATGCTTATAAGTATCATTACGAACATAAAGCTCGTTCCGCAGCGCGGATGGAAGCGAAGCTGCTTTCTGACGTTTTCAACCGTCAGCTCAAGTCCGTGCTCATAACAGAATATCGTTTTATGCTCGGCGCCGTGATACATAAATACACGCCTTATATCTTTCATAAGCGAAACAGCGGCAATATAACCTACGAATATGATTATACGGATTATGCCTTCAAAAAGCGGATGGAACTGTTGCAGCTGATTGAAGGTAATCTTATCAACCAGAAAAGACGGCAGCCACATAAATAACACAAATGCAACGGCAAAGCCGAGAACCATGGAAATGATGCCTATTGCGTTCATCATCTTTTCGCCGAAATGCGCTTCAAGCCATTTGTCGAGCTTTGACATCTGCTCCTCAGGCGGGGTTTCAAGTCCCTGAGTGGACTTTTCCGCCGATTCCATAAGATACTTATATCCCGTATAAAGTGATTCAACGAAGCCTACTATTCCCCTTACAAGAGGCAGGCCGAAGAACTTGTTTTTGTCGCGCCACATTGTCGCGTCCTTATATTCGGTTTCTATTTCACCGTTGGGCAGTCTTACCGACATGGCAACGCCCTTAGGCCCTCTCATAAGTATTCCTTCTATTAAAGCCTGTCCGCCGACCGAAGTCTTGCGGACGGGACAACTGTTTTCCTTTGACATCTGTTCCTCCGAATTATGCTTTTTGAGCGGTAACGGTTACCGAATGCTCACCAAATACCCAGCAGCTTGAATTGCCGGAATTAACCGTAAAGTTAATATTGACGTTGTTTACTCCATCTTTAAGCTCTACATCGGTTAAATCAATTTCAGCCTTGATATCCTTTTCGGTTACGCCGGCGAGTATGTCCGCAGGTCCGATAACACGAACCTTAACGGATTCGTTTGCGGTAAGCTGAGAATAAAACGCCGAATTCTGCTTAACTATAGAAATGTTTGCAGCGGGAACCGTTAACGTCTTTGACGTACAGTTATTCATAATAACGTTAACCCTGAAGTTTGAATCATGGTCCATTATCATATAATCGGTTACCGATTCAGCAGTGAAGTTGAATGAATTGTTACCCGCATCAATTTCCGAGAAATCTATCGTACCGACCGTAATACTGTCAATCTGGTCAATCTGCTCAACTGGTACTCCGACTTTAACACTCGACGGATAAACCGCATAGCCCATCGGATTTGTTACATAGTACGCAGGTGCGTTTCTGAAGCTGACCGATGTGGGAAGCATCATTTCCTTGAGCACGGGTATAGTCATTGTGATTACGCTTTCGCCGACATCAACAGTTGTATTGGCGAGCTGACCTGATGTAGCGCCAACAAGCTCAATTTCGGGATTGACCGTTGTGGTAGCGCCAAGAGTTTCGGTTATAACGTAATTAGCGCTGACCCCTGTTATCTTGTTTATCTCCGTTGACGGTCCGTTAACCTTAACAGTGGTCTTTGAAAGGATCGGATCGCCTAAGAAGCAACCGTCAATTACCATCTTATCCGCAGTGGTCTCAATATTTGTTGTAAGCGCAAATTCAGCCTCTTTATAAAAATCGAAGTAAACCGAAATATAATTCTGAGAAAGAGACTTGATTGTAAAATCCTTTGTCGAGTCGTTTGTTGCTTTAAGCGTCAGCGTCTTGTTACCCGCCGAATCAACGTAATTGGTCTGTGCAACAACCTTTATATCTTCAGCGGTAAGCGAAGATACAATAAACTTTTTGCCTGACACGGTAACGTCAACCGTATAGTTGGTGTTGCCGAAAATGCGAAGTCCCATCTGTGAAGGAATGCTTTCCTCAAGGTCAATCTGTACGGGAACGGAAACAATGGTGTTTTCAATTACAGGGCTCTTTTCAATGGAAACCCAGAGCCACAGTACGAACGCGGCAACGATTGAAAAGCCTAAAAGGAACTTGTTGCTCCTGATAAGCGTGGAAAGATTTATATTCAATTTTTTATTTTCGGTCTTGCTCATTTTACAATTCCTTTTGCTTACTTCCTGGATTTGAAGATGGTTTTGAATAATCCCTTATTCTCTGCGCCTTCATCTATGAAATTCTCACTTAAGATTTCACGAAGGTCGCCGTCGGAAATATCCCGGCTGAGATTACCCTTTTCGGCAACCGATATCGCGCCCGTTTCCTCAGAAACAACGACTACAAGCGCATCCGACTGTTCGCTCATACCGAGTGCCGCTCTGTGGCGTGTGCCCAGCGCCCTGCTGATATCGTTTGTCTTGGTCAGCGGCAATATACAGCCTGCCGCACAAAGTCTGAAATCTCTTATTACTGCGGCACCGTCGTGAAGCGGAGCCTTCGGAAAAAAGATATTGCCTATCATTTCGGGTGAAATCTCGGCATCTACCGTAGTGCCTGTTTCGATAATATCGCCGAGAAGGGTTTCTCTCTCAAAAACAATCAGAGCGCCGATTTTCTTGTCACTCATTTCCGAACAGGCCTTACAAACCGAGTTAATCATTATGTTGGCCTTTTCGTTTCTTATGATGGCTTCGTTGCTCGAAATAGATAACGGATTGAATTTTGAAACAGAACTCCTGCCTACGCTCTCAAGAACGTGTCTGATTTCAGGTGAGAAAATAACGACGAGTACCAGAAGCAGGTTTGAGAATATCATCGAGAAGATGTAGGAGCTTACCTCCATGTGAAGCAGCTTGACAATACCGAAGAGAATGAGTATTAAAATAAAGCCCTTCGCCAACTGGATTGCCTTGGTGTCTCTGATAAGCTTGATGCCCGCATAGATAAGAAAGGCAACAAGAATAATATCAAGCACGTCAGACAGCCAGTTAAAGCTGAGAAGAGCATTTTTTACCTCGTTGAATACATCTGCAAACGATAAAGCAAACACTGTTTTTCCACCTTTTCAGAATCCAAAAATCATTTTACAAATCCGAAAACCGCATTTACGCAGTCATAACCTTTTACATTGTAACATATATCTTTTCATTTTGCAAACTTAAATATATAATTTAATAATATATTTACATCTTTCATTTTATTGAATATGCACGGTGATATTCTGACAGTGCCGAAACGCTCGGTTCCAAAGGCTTTGTGGGCAGAATATGCACAGTGAAAACCTGCACGAACGGCAATATCATTTTCGGCAAGCTTTTGTGCCGTCTGCTCGCTGGTCACACCTCTGATATTGAACGATAAAACGGGTACTGTTTTTATATCTTCTGTCAGCGGGTTAACATAGAGTTCAACGTTGTTTATTCCGGACATCTGACGGTACAGCTCGTTAATTAGCGACATTTCATGTCTGTAAATACTGTCTGTTCCTCTTATTGAAACAAAATTAACTCCTTGCTTAAGAGCGCTGATAAGCGGCACGCTGAGTGTTCCCGCTTCAAATCTTTCGGGTAAATCTTCGGGCTGTGTTGAATGTGCTGAATAGGTTCCCGTTCCGCCTTCAATAAGAGTATTCAGATGTCGTGAATTATTGATAATTAGAATTCCTACCGACATCGGCGCATAGAGGCCTTTATGCGCGGCGACGCACATATAATCAATTCCGTCGCGTTCAACGTCAATATCAACAACTCCCGCTGTCTGCGCGGCGTCAAGTACAAAAAGAAGACCGTAACTGTGCGCAAGCTCGGCAAGCTTCTTAATCGGAAAACGGACACCGAAAACGTTTGAAGCGCCCGTGCAGATTATCGCAACGGTTTTACTGTTGATTTTTTCTTTGAAATTTGCAATTGTTTTGTCGTCGTCATAATTATATTCTGCTATAGAATAATCGCATATTCCGCGTAATTTAAGTGTTTCAAGCGGTCTGAGGACGGCGTTGTGCTCAAGGTTTGAAATTACAAAGTGCGAACCTTTTTCGGCAAGACCTTTAATCACCGTGTTGAGCGCAGTTGTGCAGTTGTGTGTGAAGATAACTCCCTGCTCGTCCGACAAATTAAAAAAACGCGCAACGGCAAGCCTTGCCGAGTAAATCTCAGCTGAGGTATTAATCGCCATATCGTATCCGCTCCTGCCCGGATTTGCGCCGAATTTAACCTGTGAATTGCTCAACGCTCTTATAACCTGCGGCGGCTTTGGATAGGTCGTTGCCGCGTTGTCAAAATACACCATTATCTGTACACCGCGTCTTTAACAACGATGTTGTTTAGTTCAAGATAACTTTTCACGTCAAACTGTGGGTTGTAAACGGTCAGTACATATCCGCATCCTTCGCCCTTTTTCGGACTCGGGTTTTTAATAATTTTAGACTTTACATTCCGTCTTAAAAGAAGCTCTCTCGCCTTCAAAGCATAGGTTACAGAGCTGAGTTTTATTTCTAAGTTCATATACTTCACCTCATTTTCTTTATGCTTCATAATATGCGTCAACAGAACATAAAGTTAATGACCGCCGAAGCGGTCATCAGTCAACTTATTATTATCAGTTTTTTGTCAGCTTCAAGCTTTTGCGTACTTAACGAGTTTTCCTCGCAAAGCGAATTTACTGTTGTATTGAAACGTTTGGCAATATCCCATACACGCTCTCCCTTGTCGGCAAAGTACACCGTAACTCCGTGTTTATTATTATCCTTTTTATCTTCATTAACAGCGACATCGCTAATCAGTTTTTCAGCGTTTTCAGAGAACAGAACTGAAGCAATTTCAATCTCAGCTCTCACTTCAACCGAATTGTCGCCGACAATGTTGAACGAAACGCCGGTAACTGTGCCGCAAAGCTCGGCAAATACGCTTTTGGAGCCTGTGTCAACATCCTTTTCAAATTCAAATTCAACGTTTTTTTCAAGCGCTGTAACACCCTCATTTTCAGTATCATTAAGCAAATTAACAGATACAGTTCCGTAATATTTAATTATTCCGTTCTCACATTTATAATTCAGCTCCGAAACAGTAGCAGAAGCGTCGTAAACTGCAGTGATTCTTTGGTTATTGATTTCTATTCTGTCTCTTACAAGATACGAGTCCGTCTGCGACTGAATATAATCACGCAATTCAACGTTTGCAACAGTCGGTACAACGTTGTACTCGGTTGAATACAGGTCATTAACAACAGATATTTCACGGTTGTCATAAATACTGATGTCGGCTCTGACGTTTGCCGAAAGTTCAAACAGTCTGAGCTGTGAACTCGAGTCTGTTTTTGCAAAAATATCATAGCCGCTGACCGACAGTCCGACGAAAGCTGTACTTTGCTCATTTGAGCTTGCTTCTATAATCTGACTGAACGGAACAGTACTCGAAACGTGTTCTACGCTGCCATCGTTCTCACTTATATAAACAATATTCACATTCAGCTCGCCTTTTATCAGGATTTTATCCGAAATAAGCTTTGTTGAGAGCAGTCTTGCATTTACACAGCTTGATGCAATCTGCGAAACAGACGGCTGAGTGGAGCCGGTTTCAACCGTTTCCGTAATGTTGAAATATTTGGACTTGAAATCGGTTAAACTCGACGTGTTAATAAGTGCAGAATCCTTTTCAAGCTCAACGTCATCACACCCGCTGAAAACGGTTTCCTTTCGTATGATTATTCCTTTGTAATAAATGCTTATACTCGCGTGAATATCAAGCTTTCTCTGGCTGACAACCCTGCAGTTAACGAATTCTGTTTTCGCCTGTGTTACATAGATACAGCCCCCGTCATCCTTGACATCAACTGTTTTTGAAAACGGCAGCCTCTGCTCAAAGCAGTGAAGCATACCCTCCCCACACAAATAAAGTACAGACAAAACCGCGCTTCCCTCAACGGTCAGCTTACCCGATAAAACGCTTTGTGAGCTTATATTTACTCTCATCCGGCTCCTTACAACCCTTACTATATCGGGAAAATAGTCAGGTAGCGTAATTTCGCTTGAAACGGGCTTTTCGCTGCTGCCTTCTGTAAGGACTGACTTCTGACATATATACTCGTAATTGCACTTATATTCCACAATTTTTTCCTCCTTGTGAATTAATCTGTAATATATATTCAAGTCTTGTGTGTGATATTCATTTTATGGTTGATTTATTCGGAATATATGTTAAAATAGTGACTGGATAGTTACTGATTTACAAGTAATTGTTTAATAAAAATATTGGAGGAAAAACGTTATGAAAAAATGGATTTGTCCCGTATGCGGCTATGTTCATGAGGGTGATACTCCGCCCGAATTCTGCCCGCAGTGTAAGGTTCCCGGTTCAAGATTCACCGAGGTTAAAGAGGAAGGCCTTTCATGGGCAGCTGAGCACGTTGTAGGTATCGGCAAGGAAGCTCCCGAAGATATTATCGAGGGTCTTCGCGCCAACTTCAACGGCGAGTGCTCCGAGGTTGGTATGTACCTTGCAATGGCGAGAGTTGCCCACAGAGAGGGTTATCCCGAAATCGGTCTTTACTGGGAAAAGGCAGCCTATGAAGAGGCTGAGCACGCAGCTAAGTTTGCCGAGCTTCTCGGCGAGGTTATCACCGATTCAACCGAAAAGAACCTTGCTATGAGAATTGAAGCCGAAAACGGCGCAACACTCGGTAAGTTTGAGCTTGCCAAGAAGGCTAAGGAATTAGGCCTTGACGCTATTCACGACACAGTTCACGAGATGGCAAGAGACGAGGCAAGACACGGCAAGGCTTTTGCAGGTCTTCTCAAGAGATATTTCGGTAAATAAGGAGAATTACTATGAAGTATGAATGCCCCTGCGGATATGTTTACGATCCGGAAATCGGCGATCCCGACAGCGGTATTGCTCCCGGAACGGCATTTGAAGATATTCCCGACGATTGGGTTTGCCCCATCTGCGGACTTACAAAGGATATGTTCACCGAGATATAAAAAATATAAGGCTCTGGAAACAGAGCCTTTTTTCTTGCTTTTTTATAATTTTTATGTAATACTGTTTGCGGTGATAAATATGGAGAAATTTACCGACAGAACTCAGATGATGTTTTCCGAGGATGGTATAGAAAAACTGAAAAACTCCCACGTTGCTGTTTTCGGCGTAGGCGGAGTCGGCTCATACGTCTGCGAAGCGCTTGCACGCGCAGGTGTAGGGACACTTGATTTAATTGATAACGACACGGTTGCAGTCAGTAATATTAACCGTCAGCTTGTCGCTCTCAACAGCACTCTCGGCAGGCCGAAGGTTGACGTAATGAAAGAGCGTATTCTCGATATTAATCCCGATGCGACAGTCAATATATTCAACTGCTTCTTTTTGCCCGAAAACTCGGCTGATTTTGACTTTTCTCAATACGACTACGTAGTTGATGCCATTGACACGGTAAAAGCTAAAATTGAGCTTGCCGTTTGTTGTGACAGGTCGGGTACAAGGCTGATTTCGTCAATGGGGACGGGCAATAAAATACACCCCGAACTATTTGAGATAGCTGATATTAATAAAACAAGCGTATGTCCCCTCGCCCGTGTTATGCGTCTTGAATTGAAAAAACGCGGAATAAAGCATCTTAAGGTACTTTATTCTAAGGAAACGCCGTTCACACAGAGTGAAGGCAGAACACCCGCCAGCAACTCGTTCACTCCGTCCGCGGCGGGACTGATAATTGCAGGTGCAGTTATAAGAGATCTGCTCGAGTTAAATTAAAATAAAAAAATAAGGCATCTTCAAACGAAGATGCCTTAAAATTTTTACTTAAATCAGATTATTATTAATCATATTCAGCAGTATCTGCGCAATCTGCGCACGGCTGATATTGTCAAGCGGGGCGAGCGTCGCAGCGTTCTTTCCCGAAATGATTCCGTTTTTAACGCACCACGCCATTGAGCCCTGAGCATATGCGCTTATCGAATCTGCGTCGTCAAAAACGTCAAGCGTAGTCTGTATTTCGCCGTCCTCAATTTCGGTATCTATGCCGAGATAACGCACAAATCTGCAGATTACGGTGCATGCATCCTGACGGGTAAGCTTGTCACCGACGCCGAAATTACCGTTATTATAACCGGTCATTATAGAGTTAGTTACAGACCATTTAACAGCATTGCAATAGTAAGAGCCGTTTGCAACGTCAGGGAACGCATTTGCAATCTCGGCATAATCGTCGGTGTTAATACCGGCTACACGTGACATTATTACAATGAAGTCCTGACGCTGAACGCTGTCCTCGGGACCGAATTTTCCGTTTTGATAGCCGCTGATATATCCCTTGTGATAAACAGTCTGTACAGCATCGTAATACCACGAACCGGTCTGAACATCGGGATAACCCTTATAACAAAGCGAGTTATCCTGAACCATACGCTGAACCATAACAGCCATTTCGGCTCTGTTGGCGGTATTTTGCGGCATTAACTTGTTGTCCTTGTTGCCCTTGATAATACCGACGCTTATGCACCAGGCCATAGCTTCACGTGCAAATTCACTTACCGTATCAGCGTCAGAAAATTCACTCAGAATTGTTTGCGAGTCTTCATCAAGCGAAACATCTCTGTATATAGACTGTGCGTAGCGATAGATAATGGTGCAGACCTGTTCACGGGTAATCTTATCGCCTACACCGAACTTACCGTTATTATAACCGGTGATAAGTCCCCTGTCATTTGCCCACATTACGTCATAATAGTAATACGAACCGCCCTTAACGTCCGGGAATGTGCTTTCGGCATCCTTATATGCAGGAATATTAGCACCCGCAAGACGTGAAAGCACAACTGCAAAATCCTCACGGTTAATCGGGTCGGTTACACCGAATTTACCGTTTCCGTAACCGAACATATAGCCCTCGTCATAAACGAACTTAACTGCGTCGAAATACCAGTCGCCCATATTTACATCCGAGAACTGCTGAAGATAACCGTTATCGCTGTCAGGCAACATATTCGGATAATCGTATCTTGCCGGCAACGGATAAGCAAAGCTCGGCATATTGTTATATACAGGAATCAGGAAGACAAAGTTTGAGTTGTCGATTCCCATTTCCTTATAGGCCTTGGCGACGTTTTTACCCTCAGCGCTCGGAGCAACAATATTGCTCATATACTGATGGTCATAGAATTTTGTACCGTTTGAAACAACGTCGAACTTCTGGAAATAAAGAGTTGACTGGCCTTTATTTATAAAGCCTTCCGCTATGTACTGTGCGCCGCCCATAATTGACTTGTACTGAGAGTCCCAAGGTCTGCCGTACGAGCCCGACTGACTTGCCCAGCGAAGTCCGTCGGTAACACCGGTATAGGCGCCTATATTATAGAAATTATATATTCCGGGATACGTCGTACTGTTGCCTCTCGACGCAACACTGCCGTTTGTTCCGACCTCCTGAATAATCCTTGAAGCCAGATGATACGGCGATACGTTATATGCTGCAGCAGCTTCCATAATCGCCTTTGCGTAGGTAATACTTCTGCCGTCAGTTGTCTGAATAAGCGTATTATTCATAAATGTACTGCGAATAATCGCAATAACGCCCTGCTCAGTGTGAACACTTTTATCAAATGCAAGCTGTTCAAACTGAAAAACGTCGGAATCGTTAAGGAAGTTCCTTGGATCAAGATAATAACGAACCACCTGACCGTGAGGCTGGAACCATGACGAACCCTCTACATTTTTATATGAATAGCTGCCGTATGACGTGTAATAACGAGCTTTATACCAGAACTTACCGCCTTCGCCCTGCACACAGTCAGATACAATTACCGCGGTGCCGTTGGGGACGGAAGCAACAGCTTCATACGCCGTACCCGCGCCCTTGCGCATTGTCAGCTTGCTTCCTGAGGTTGAAACGATGTAAGAACCGCCTTCTCGCTTAACATAGTCGCTGAGAAGATAGCCTTCAACCGAGCTTGCACCCGATATCGAGAAGTTTACTGAAGTCGAACGGAAAGACAGCGGAGCGCCCGCAATGGCATTTTTACCCGATTTTGTCTGTGCCGTAACGACGTCCTTCCAGTCGATTCCCGTATTGTAGAACTTAAACTGCCAGTTGGGATGCGCGCTCTTTAATCTGTTGATATAAGACGTATAAACCGAAGGCACAGTCGAAGTCGTGCGGTCCTCAGCCTTGACCGTAACGTACGTTGCGGAAACATAACCGTATTTCAGGTTGCCGTTGGCGTCGGTATAACTGATGTAAAACCAGTTTCCGCTGGATGATATTATAGTTACAACTGTTCCGTTTTTAAGAACGTCTATTACCTTTGTTCCGTTGGTTCCGGCTCCGTCTCTGACGTTAAGCGAACCGTCGGATCCGCTGACAATACCGGTTTGTGCAGCCTTTGGGGTCAGTGTAAATGCAGTCATCAGCATACACATTATCAAGGCTATACTCAATATCCGCTTAAACTTCATAACACGACTCCTTTCGTCAAAATCTTACGTGCATAATAACACAAATTACATATAAAATCAATGGATTATAATGGCAAACGATGTTACAGCCCGTTAAAGTAATTGATAATACCGTCTGAAATCGCCTTTGCGATTCTCTGCTGTACGTCATTTCTGCAGAGCATTTCCACCTCAACGGAATTGGAAAGATATCCGCATTCCACAAGTACAGAGGGACACTCCTCATTTCTTATCATCCTGTACGAGCCGTATCTGACTCCGCCGTCGGACGGTATCATCCTTGAGCTCATATCGGGCTTGTCCGCGTAAATATCACGCCACGTCGGAATAAGTGCCGAATGTATGCTCTTTGCAAGAGGCTGGGAATTTGCCCTGTAATAATAAAGCTCGGGACCGCACAGCGAAGGTGAAGTCGGATTGGAATTATTATGTATTGAAACGAAGATATCTCCGCCCATACTCTTGCCCAGTGCCTGACGGTCATCCTTTGAAATATTGGTGTCGTTTGTCCTCGTTACAAGAACTCTGTATCCTGCGGCTTCAAGATTGGATTTGACGTAAGCGGTAATACGGAAATTGATATCTTTCTCATAAACGCCGTTAGTACCGATGGCTCCGCAGTCCTTACCGCCGTGTCCGGCGTCGAGTACAACAACAGGGCTTTGAATATCAGGACGTTCCTTAAACTGAATGACAAGTCTGTTATCGCTTGCAAAGTACGCCTTATAACCGTAAAATCTGCCTGAATTTCTGAAGTAAACACGAAGTGTGCTTGTTCCTTTTTCGCCGATGTTAACCCACTCGGCGCCGTTTACAACCGTACTTGAGGAGAAATCAAAGCTTCCCTGCGCGGCATTTGTGTAATGGAAGGTGAAATCAATGTAACTTGCAGTAAACGAAGAAACGTTAAACTTCTTTCCGGCAAAACCGGTGTAATAGCTCTGGTTCTTCATTTCGCTGTAAAACGGTACCTTCCAGTTCATGGTCAGTATAACGTTTGTATAGCCGTTAGCAGTATATGTTTTATAGGTCTGAACGGTATTTGAAGGCAATATATAGCCCTCAAAGCTTTCAGTTTTTTTCTTTTCAATTTTAGCACCGGACAGAGTCAGCCAGTAGTGCTTTACCTCACCGCTGTCCTTTTCGGTGTAGTCATATTCTCCCGTTATATAGTCAATCGTCCCCTTAATCTGAGGAGTGTATTTCGGGTCATTAAAATCGTTATCAGTCGACGCGGGAACACTTTCGGCAAAGTCAGCTTTAACGACGTACATCATAGCCTTACCCTTGCCGTGATCAGTATTCGCAGAGAGTACGTTAACTATATCGCCCGAAGTAATTTCGGGATTAACTATCTGTCCCTGCCCCTGCTCTATAACAATATCATTAAGCTTGTACGCTTTAACTATAATACTGCCGCCTGAAACAGAGTCCTTATACTCTCCGTACTCGGCGAAGAACTGCACCTTACCGAGATTTTTATCGACAGCAGAAGCTGCAGGAAGCTTAAACTTTGCAGAATAGCCGACAAACTCCTCGTTCGCTTCTGAGTTATATGCATAAAGCGGTATTTTTTCACCGTCTATAACAGCCCAGACTGTTGAATCCTTCCTGCAGTTGGCAGAAAGCTCTATTTCCGAAATACCGTCAGCCTTTATGTCTTTTGACGGCGAACAATCCTTGATCAGAGGTAACTGATAGTTCACTATGTATTCATAGGTAACAAGTCCATTTGAAATACTCAGCTTATTTTCACCGATATTAAGCTTGACTTCAACCGAAAATACACCGTTTTCGCCAAAAGCAACAGCTTGTCCGTTAACAGTAAGCTGCAGGGCTTTATCACAAATGCCCTTGACGGTTATGCTGTCAGCTCTTACTGTTACGCTCTGGTCGTCGGGATATTCAACCTTAAGTGTTTCGGAAGCGTCACGAACCTGAGTAACGGTCTCGTCAACGCTGACCGCCTGTCCTTCGGTAGGTACGTTGATTATTGCGCTTTGAGATTTATATAAATCCCTTATGCCCAGCCAGCTTATAGCAGCAGTAGCGAGCACAAGGAAAATAATAGAAAAGATTCTGTTGAGATTTGCCTTCATTTTTACACTCCGAGAATATGATAATTTATTCTATCATATTTTTGATATTTTGTAACTCTTTTTTACAAATTTCGTCATTATTTTTTGAAAATAAATACGAATAAGAGTATAACGAAAACCCGTCGATTCTGTCAATAGTCAAAATATGTCTAATCTGTCTTGATATGATGTCTTTACTGTTCATCCACTCGTCCTTCCCGCTTCCTGCGTAACGGTCTTCACTGCCGTATTTGTAAAAAGAAAGTCCCGTCAAAAGCTTAACGTTTTCATCGCGTTTAATCGAAAGCCAATTATCAAGAGTTTGTACAAACGGCTTGTTTTCGTTTTCAAAGCCGTAATACAACTGAGGAATTATCATATCGCAGTAGCCTTTTTCCGACATCCATAAGCCAACATCGGCATAATAGTTTTCATAATTCTTTTCAATATCGCCGCTCGGGCTGACTGAAAACACAAGCTTATCATTATATGAATGTACGGTAATATATATCTGCTCAATCAGACTGTTTACGTTTTCACGGCGCCAGTCACCGAGTGTCAAATTACCGCCTTTATTTATATAATCCGTATATTCAGACGAGTCAAATCCTTCGTCGGTTGTCGGGTAAAAGTAATCGTCGATGTGTATTCCCGAAACATGATAGTTTTCAATTAATTCCCTGACTCCGTCGAGTACAAGCTTTTGCGCCTCGAAGGATGACGGATTATAAAGAATTCCGTTATCGGTAACTTTTACAATATCTGTCCTTCGCTGTTCAATCCAAATTCTCGCGGGATTGTCAGCGGACAGATTACTATAATCTTTATCGTATGATACTCTGTAAGGATTAATCCATGCATCAATCGCTATATTGTACCGTTTTGTAATTTCACACATTATAGCAAGAGCATCATAGCCAACATACTCACCCTGCCGACCGCTTAGATAAACAGTTGACGGAAATATCTCCGACTTATAGAATGCATCGGAAAACGGTCTGACCTGAACAAAAATACGGTTAATTCCGTTATCGGCGCAGTTCCTGACTATTTCTTCAGCTTTTTTACGGAAAGCATGTTCGCTTTTATCAGCTTCGTTCATCATCGACAGTTCGTTATAATTGAGCCAAACAGCGTAAATTGTATTCGTTGTTTCATTTTTCTCTTCGGTTATTTTCTGATAATTACATGAACATAACGATAGCGTAATCAAGAATATCAACAATATAAGAATAAATCTTTTTCCCATAAATTCACCTGCTTTTTTATACTGTTAAAAACTATACTGAAAAGCCGGTCATTATTCTGAAATCGCAAAAATTTAGTTAAAAACTATATATTGTGTATTTTTTAACAATATTTTCCGAATATCGCTTGAAAAGTGATTATATTGTGGTATAATATAAATTGCAAATCTATGCAAAAATATTTTTACATAAAAGGAGATTTAAGTTATGCCAAAAGTAGTTTGTCCATGGAACTTAATCACTGACTTCGTAACCGACGCTTTCGAAGGTTACGGAATCCCGAGAGAAGAAGCCGAGATGTGCACCGACGTTCTTCTCGAATCCGATAAGAGAGGTATTGAAAGCCACGGCTGTAACAGATTCAAGCCCGTTTACCTCGACAGAATCAAGGCCGGTATTCAGCTTCCCACAACGAACTTTGAAATCATCAAGGAGACCGAGACTACCGCAGTTGTTGACGGTCACAACGGTATGGGCCAGGTTATCGGCACCAAGGCTATGAGAATGGCTATCGAAAAGGCTAAGAAATACGGTATGGGCATGGTAGTTGTCCGCAATTCCTGCCACTACGGTATTGCCGGTTACTACACCTCAATGGCAACCGAGAACGGCTGTATCGGTATGACCGGTACAAACGCCCGTCCTTCAGTTGCACCGACACTCGGTACAGAGGGTATGTTCGGTACCAACCCGTTCACACTCGGCGTTCCGTCGGATGAAGCATTCGACTTCAACTTCGACTGCGCTACCTCAATTACCCAGAACGGTAAGATTGAGTATTACGCAAGAATTAATGAGCCCGTTCATCCGGGAACCATTATCAACATTGACGGTACTCCGGTAGAGGGAGACGCAGGCGAAGCTCTTAAGAAAATCCGCGGCGGCACGGCGGCTCTTACCACTCTCGGCGGTATCGGCGAAGCTCTCGGCGGCTACAAGGGCTACGGCTTTGCAATGTTTGTTGAGTTCCTTTCCTCCGTTCTTCAGGACGGCGAATACGGCAAGGCTCTTGACGGCAAGGACGAGGAAGGTAATATCAGACCTTACCACCTCGGTCACTTCTTTATCGCTATTGATACAAACCACTTCCTCGGCGAAGATATATGCCGCAAAAAGACAGGCGATATCATCCGCACGGTACGCGCTTCAAGAAAGGCTCCCGGCGAGGAAAGAATTTATATCGCAGGCGAAAAGGAATACGAAATCTGGAAGGAAAGAGAGCCTCACGGCGTTCCGATTAACGAAAGCGTACAGGGCGAAATTAACGCCGTAAGAGACGAGCTTGGTTTAGACTATACTTTCCCGTGGGAAGATAACTACAAGCCCTATCCCGAAGGAAAGAAAATTACCGCCCACATTGAAAGATAAATCACTCTAAGGAGATTTTATATGGATTACAGAAAAGAAAGCTTAAGACTTCACGGCGAATGGAAGGGTAAGGTTGAGGTTATCGCACGCGCAAAGGTTGATAACAAAGACGCTCTTTCACTTGCTTATACCCCCGGCGTTGCAGAGCCCTGCCTTGCAATTCAGGAGGATTACAAAAAAAGCTGGGAGCTTACAAGACGCTGGAACATGGTACTTGTTATTACCGACGGTACGGCTGTGCTCGGGCTCGGCGATATCGGCCCCGAAGCAGGTATGCCCGTTATGGAAGGTAAGTGCGTACTGTTTAAGGAATTCGGCGGCGTTGACGCGTTCCCGATGTGCGTAAGAACAAAGGACGTTGACGAAATCGTTGATATCATTTATAAAATCAGCGGTTCCTTCGGCGGCGTAAACCTTGAAGATATCGCGGCTCCGCGCTGCTTTGAAATTGAAAAGAAGCTCAAGGAAATCTGCGATATTCCGATTTTCCACGATGACCAGCACGGCACGGCGGTTGTTGTTTCCGCAGCGCTCATTAACGCAATGAAGCTTACCGGAAGACAGCTCGGCGACTGCAAGGCTGTTATTAACGGCTCAGGCGCAGCAGGCGTTGCCATTGCAAAGCTTCTTATGTCGCTCGGTCTTAAGGACGTTATTCTTTGCGACAGAACCGGCGCTATCTACGAGGGTAGGGATAACCTCAACCCGTTCAAGGAGAAAATCGCCAAGGTTACGAACCGCGGTATGGTTAAGGGCGGACTTGCAGAGGCTATGAAGGGCACAGATATCTTCATCGGCGTTTCCGCTCCCGGTATCGTTTCTCAGGAAATGGTTAAGTCAATGAACCCGAACCCGATTGTTCTTCCCATGGCTAACCCGACTCCCGAAATTATGCCCGAACTTGCAAAAGAGGCAGGTGCCGCTATTGTAGGTACAGGTCGTTCGGACTTCCCGAACCAGATTAACAACGTTCTTGCCTTCCCCGGTATCTTCCGCGGAACGCTTGACGTTCGCGCAAGCGACATTAACGAGGATATGAAGATTGCGGCGGCTTACGCCATTGCTTCACTTGTAAGCGAGGATGAGCTTACCCCCGATTACATTATCCCCCACGCTTTTGACCCGAGAATTAAGGACACCGTTGCAGCGGCAGTTGCCGAAGCAGCGCGCAAGAGCGGCGTAGCAAGAATATAACGTAACACTATAAAAGGGCTTGAATTTTTTAAGCCCTTTTATTACTTTTTTAAGTTATAAGGAAAAGCTATGAAATCAATAGTAAGTAAATTACACAGTCACTTTGACGGATTTAATGCACTTCTTTTTACTGCTTATTCCGTTGTTATACTTATTGCAAGCGTTTTGCTGATAGATTCAAGCATAGCCATTTTACGCAACACGCTTTATGTTTTACTCGGCTGTTTTTTGTTTTGCCCGTTAATTCTTAAAGCGGTAAAAAAAGATACGCGTATTTCAGAAGCGCTTAACAAATCGGAAAGAATTAAGCCGCTTGATATCTTTTCAGTTGCTTTTCCGTTTTGTATTCTTTTATACCAGTACATAATCTTTTATCCCGGCGGTTTTTCGGTTGATTCGGTAGTACAGTACACCCAGACTCTTACGGGAAACTATAACGACTGGCACCCGGTAATACAAACGTTGCTTACATTTAAAGTACCGCTTATGCTTACAGGAGGCTGGGTTGGCTCAATAGTTCTTTTTCAGCTGATTGCTTTTGCGTTCGTTCTTGCATATACCCACAGAGTTCTTGTAAAACACACGAATTCAAAAGTTGCCGCTGCCGTAATCTTTTATATTTCTCTTAACCCCACAATGCTGAATACGGTTATCCATCCGTGGAAAGACGTAAGCTTTGCAATGGGAGCTCTTTTGTTAATGGATTTTGCGCTGGAAATATATTTTTCTGACGGAAAATGGATTAAAAGCGCGCCTCACACAATCGTTTTTACCGTTGTATTTGTTTTAACCACTTTGTTCAGACACAACGCTTTAATGTTCACCATCCCGTTGCTTATTGCAATCGCATTCTGTATCTCAAAAAAGCGTACACTGGCTATTGTAGTTGCTTCGCTTATTCTGATTGCCGGAATAAGAGTTCCGTTTTATAACGCCATAGGGGTTGAACAGCCCGGCCAAAGACAGGTTGAAACCTTGGGGCTTCCTCTTTCCGTAATCGGCGGAGTACATATGTACTGTCCCAACAGACTTAACAGCGAAACCAAGGAATTCCTTTATAAGCTTGCGCCGAAAGAGGAATGGGAAAAGCATTACGATAAGTGGGGATTTAACAGTATAAAGTTCAACGACAATACAAATCTTGACGTTATTGAAGAATACGGAACGCGCAGAATACTGAAAATGACAGCGGATTGTTTTGCGGTTGCTCCGATACCGTCAATACGTTCGGTTATTAACGTTACTAACTGTACCTACTCCGTAATGAACGATACGGTTAATTCTTTTGAAAACCACATTTGCTACATCTGTACATCCTCTCATGGCAGTGAAGCAGGAATAAAATACAAAAGAATTACCGCTCTTGAAAACCTCAGCAATAACTATACTGTTTTCTATCTGCTGTTTCTTCCGCACGTTTTCATAAGCGTAGGAACTCTGCACCTGCTGTTGCTGCTTGTTTTACTTGCGCGGTGCAGCTTTAAAAAGCGTAAGGATTTAAAAAAGATGCTCTTTGCGCTGCCTGTATTTATATATAACTTCAGCACAATGCTTCTTCTTTCATCTTCAATTGATACAATAAGGTTTTACTACTATACCTTCCTTACGGTACCGTTAATAATGATATTGTTGTTTAAGAAAAAATAGAATATTATAATATATAAATTAAAGGGACTGAACCAGTCCCTTTTAATTATAAACAAAAAATAAACTAATAGACGAGTGTCTACTAAAAAGTCAACATTTTTGTTGAAACTTTGTGTAATCTGCTCAATAGTTACAAAAGTGTTACAAAATCCTTGTGACTTTTTGATATAGATTACAGCATTTGCGTTTTGCTATAATGTCAACCGTTGTCGGCGATGAGCCAGCTGACAGAAACTGAATAATAAGCGAGTTCAATCGAAAACAGAACAGTAATTCGTAATCATCGAGAGTAAGAAAAAAGATTAAAATTGCTTCTCAAGAAAAAGGAAGGTACATTATGGCTAAGAAGAAAACCCTGCTTATCGTTCCGATTGTTATAATCATAACAATTCTTATATCGGCATTAACACCGCTCAGCGCATATGCTGAGGGCGAGAACTACGAGCCGAGGCTCACAGCTCCGAGTTCAAGTATTCCATACTATTCTTCGCAACTTAACAGATATTTCCAAACAGGAACGCCTATGCCGAATTGCGTTGCATACGCATACGGAAGAATATATGAAATGAACGGTGAAGCTCCTCTCATTAACCACGGCAGCGCCGGAGACTGGTACTTCATCAATAAATCAAACGGCTACTATGATTACGGTAGCGAGCCCAAGCTCGGCGCTATTGCCTGCTGGAGCGGCCACGTTGCAGTAGTAGAAAAAATCAACAAGGATGGTTCCGTTACCATTTCCGAATCCCACTGGGGCGGTACGTATTTTGATGTAAAAACCTTTTCAAACATCAACTCACATTACGGACAGACCTTTTACGGCTATATTTACGCCTACAACAACGGTCTTTCAAAAGAGCTTGAAAAAAGGCTTTTAAATGCAAAAGCGGACAAAAACACTCAGTACAAACAGGAATTCGTTGAGGTTAAGACTAACACACCCGAATTCGGCGCTGACCTTAACTACAATCCTATTTCACAGGCAAATCAGACGGACAGCATTTTATTAGATATTATTCAGTAAACAAAAACCGACGGAAAAATTTCCGTCGGTTTTTCATTTATGAAAGCTTTTCGTTAATTGACGTATCGTTTAAAAACGTATTTACATTGTAGAGCCAGAGAATATCCGTTATACCCTCTTTTTCTATAAGCTCCTGAAGGTTACCGTTGTAATAACGGGGGTCAACAACTACAACATTTTTAAAACTCGGCAGAAGAAGCGGAATAACGCAGTTTGCATATGAATCCTTTATTACAAGCAGATTCTTTTGCGATTTTGCTTTTGTTTCAATATTAATCTGCGCAAAGTTTCCGCCGAAGAACACATCGTACTTGCTCTTGCCGTTCAGTTTTTCCGAAACAAATACCGAGCTTGTTTCCTTTTTCTCCTCTACATATTTTACGGTGTAAGGCACCTCGTTTTGCTGAAGAGCAATTGAAACCGTGTCCGTTGCGCTGAATATACCCGAAGAGGACGCGAGCGTTCCCTGAAACTCATTTGTAAGCGGAAGAATACGGTAGTCCGGTACGGGCTTAAGGGGCTCCATCTGGTGCAGAATCACCCGTGCTGCCGTTACAGCGCCCCGGGTAGTCCAGTGATGGTCGGTCTTGTAATAAAGCGTTTCCGGATTTTCGTCATCCTTGAGCGGCTGACAGATGTCTATACATGAAACCTTCTTAAGACTGTTGTAAGTTAAATAAATCTGCAGGGTCTGGTTTTCGGTAGGAGCATTAAGCGGAAGGTAATCGCTTAAAATCTCAGTGCTGTTCGGCGCAAGCGCGAAATAGGAGTGAACCGAAGGATTCCTGTTTGCTATTTCTTCCATAGTCGCTACCGTTTTTGTAATTCGCTTTTGCTGATAAGGCACGGGCTTTTCAAAAAGAAAATGCTGTCTGCCGATATATACGCCGTTGATTTCCCTTTTGCCGAAGAAGACGTCAATTCCCGTTCTTGTTTTTACAAGAGCGTCTCTGAAAACAAACTGGTCGGAAATATATTCCTCGGTATCCTTCATAAAGGTACCGTCCTTAACGGAAGCAAAGCTGAAGTTGGGCGGCATTGCAAGATAACGGTTTTCATTAACGCTGTACTGCTTGTTTTCGCCAAACACCGTAGACAGACCGAAGGTAATCAGCAATATGGTAACCAGAACAGACGCCAGGAACATATTGAGGTTGTCCTGCTGGCGCGTAATTGTTCGGTTACGTTTTTCTTTTTTGGCCTTCTTATTGTTTTTCATCTTTAAA
>JAEEGL016706093.1_pt1 | contig 20869 bp, 24 predicted proteins | sample 9134231 | NCBI WGS metagenome assembly JAEEGL01 (sample SAMN16246548, study PRJNA631951) | gut metagenome | biome: gut microbiome; feature: rumen; material: fiber-attached | host: Bos | place: Iran: Karaj | collected 2018-10
GCATCACACAGAAGACGGATAACTTCCGAGAAACTGAATCCTTCTTTCATGAAGATATCATTTGCTCTTTCAAAAATATCTTCAGAAATCCGGAAAGATTTTACTATCTTTCCCTCTTTTTCTTCTTTAGCCATAATTTATTCGCTCCTTTCGTAAACTTTATTGTATTGTTTGTATTACGCTTTTGCTTATCTGTAATACAGAATAACACCGTAAACATTATTTGTCAATATGTATTACAAAAATATTTTAATGTAATACGAATCATGTTTGTTCACAAATAAAATGTGTTTCCCTTCTTATAAGTATTGGGATATTTTTTTTTTCACGCTCATTAGTCTAGGTATCAGAAATAGTATTTTTCCGATATTTACAGAAAAAAAATAAAAAGAAAATATAAATCAAGACTAATGTTTTTTGATTGACAATAATACATATTACTTGTATCAGTAACTAATTTGAAAAGATAAGAAAGGAAAAAAGATATGAATATGAATATAATCAAAGGAGCTACGCTCCTGTCAGTTGAGGAGGCGGAGCAGGTACCTCAAACGATCAGAGAGTTTAAAGGCTGTGGCTGGTGGTGGCTGCGCTCGCCGGGTCACTTTACTAAGCGCGCTGCCTATGTGTATTACGACGGGCGCGTGAATGAGCTTGGTTACATTGTCCACAGTATTAGTGTCTGCGTGCGGCCCGCTTTGATCTTAAATCTTGAATCTAAGCCCACCGATGGAGCGAAGTTGACCGCAGGAGACTACTCATTTACCATCGTCTGTGATGGAAAGTATGCTCTCTGCGACACACCGGTCGGGTGGTCGGCATTTCGTGAGAATTGGGAATCCCCAGATGCCAATGATTACGAGGTCTCTGATATTAAGAAGGTTGTAGATGATTGGTATCAGAATGAGATCAAAGGCAAAGCTGTCACAAAGGTAGCCTATGTTGAGATCGGGGTAGCCTGACTGCTCCCACGGGCAAACTCGAAAAGGAGAAAAAAAATAAATAACATGGAAAAAATAGGGAATAAAGTATTAAAATCGCGCGTCTCTGCATGTAATAAGGATTTTCGTGTTTCTTTGCTCTATCTCGGAGAAGGGTGTTGCGGTGATTATGATGAAACGAATCCCGATGACGAGCCGTATCTTCGCATCGATATAGAAACAAAAAATCCTTACGATAGGCGCTGCTGGGACGACGACATTACATACAGTACATGCACAGGAATTCCTGCATGGGTTACGGCTAAAGAAGCTAAGATAATGTGTCGTAAAGTTCTTGCAAAGCTCGAAAAGATATCAGACCGTTCTTTTAAAAGAAATGGTGAATATTGTTATAAGAGAGCCTGGGAAACAGCACTATAAGTAGCATAATCACAGCATTTATGCTATAATATCCTTACCAAGAAGGATTCCCTTTGGGAGAACAGAGGGAGTCCTTCGAGGGGCTTCCTCTAATACAACATTAAAAAAATTGGAGGAAGAAAATGGAAATAAAGGCAAGAAATACTTCGTCAATCGGAAAGCCTGCGCTTATCTACAATTCGGAGTTTGGTCGCTTGTCAAAACATCAGAGATTGCTCTTAAACTCATTTGATGAAAACGGGATTGCAAAATTCGATAGATATAGCGATAATATAGACATAAAAATGAAAGACTTGAGTTGTCTTACCGCATATACAAATATCGAGTATAGCCTATTTTCGCGAAATGATAGACAGTTTCTTGTGTTCGGTACAGAGCGCGGTATTCATATTCCAGATGAATTAACCGATTATTTAGTTAGTAGTGGATACAAATGGTCAGGACATACGCATGTAGGCGAGACAGATTTTTGCCTTATGCCGTCCGACGCAGACTATGAAACATTGCGGAAATTCCGCCAGAGAAGAAGTGTTATTTATAATTCCGTTGGAAAGTTTTATGTGTTTGGAGAGGAGGAATAGAATAATGTTGAGTAATCCTACAAAAAACATACTCCTTGGCAATATTCAATTGATTGATTATTGTAAGAATCAACGCATAGATATGAGAAAGCTTCGGAATTGCAATATTGAAAAGATGGGAAACGTATATTTCTTTGTTCTATCAAAGCAATGCGCAAAGTCCAGTCTTGATAATGATATTGACAGTCAGCCAGACGTTGTATTAACAATGGACGTTTCTGATACTGATTTTCAATTCAGTAACACAGAATGGACTGAAAGAGTATTGTAATTCAGTAAATCACAAAATGCTCTCAACTTCGGTTGGGAGCCTTTTTTATTTGCGTTTAAAACATATTATCAGTGCTACCAGATAATTTTAAACCTCAAAAGAAAAAAGGAGAATTTTTTATGGCAGATTTAAAATATGAAATAGTAGAAGAAATAGGTGTGCTTTCAGCAAGTCCCAAAGGCTGGACGAAAGAGATCAACAGGATCTCGTGGAATGGCGGAGAACCTAAGTACGATATCCGCGACTGGGCACCCGGTAGAGAAAAAATGGGAAAGGGAGTTACTCTTACTGATGACGAAGCTGCGGGGCTTGTAAAGGCTCTCAGCGGGAAAGTATAAGAAAGGAGATAAGATGCCTAACTGGATAAAAACCATTGTCAAGGCAGAAGGCCTGTCAAAGCTGAATATCTTTTGCAAAGATAAAGAGGGATTCATTACACTCGATTTTGACAAGATAATCCCGCAGCCAAAAACAGAAGCTGAGTGCCCGGAATGCTACCTAAAAAGGAAAGACGACCATATACAGGCTTCAGCGGATAAGCCATGGTTCAACTGGTATGCCTGGAACAACAATAACTGGGGCGTAAAATGGAACGCCCGTGTCTGGGATGATAAGATCGAACCTGCTGACGAGATAGCAATCGCCACTCCTAATGGCTGTCCTATACCGGTATTAAAAGAGATAAGCCGGATGCTTGGCAATACAGCGCTCACCGTCGAAACCCATGATGAGGATAATTTCTATCAGCCCATATACAGGCTGGAATGGATCGACGGACGAGAAACTGGCGTGTGGAAGTCGGAATGGGATGAAGAAAAAGAAGATTTCGGAGATTTCCACAAAATCACTTAACTTACAACTTGGTGGGTAAACTTGAAGAAAGTCCTGAAAGCTGTGATGAAGTGGTAGGCTTCATAGCAGCGATCAAGACGACCCTCAGTTAGTCCGTAGATTCTTGGTGGATGGCGGTTAACTCCGCCATCCCACATCCTTTGTTCATTGTAAGGAATAATTAAAGAAATGTCAAATTTCAGGAAGAGGAGATAAGACATGGATAAGGAGAAGATCAATAATGAGAACAGAAATTGTATGTATGAATTGCGCAGAATGCAACGTGATCACAGATGACGAGATGTGCAAGCATCTCAAATGCATGGCTACCAGCAAGAAAGGCAGGGACATCACCTGGTCGATGTGTTGCATAAATGGCGATGGGACACCGGTTAACACATACCGGTATTTTGCTGATTATCTGGAAAATCACAAAAGACCGAAATGGTGTCCAAAAACAAACAAATAGTTTATATGAATTATACCGAAAACAGCTCCTGTTTTATGTGGGGCTGTTTTTATACCGCTATTTAGATCTCCTTCAAAATCAAAAACGAACTTTAACAAAGTCAAAAAAAAGACAATGTTTTGTTCCATAAAAAAAACGGAAAAATAATTAGTGTACAATATATTATAAAAAAAAGATTCACTACAGCAAACAGAGGAGGGTCTTGAAGATGATGGAAAGTCTTGAATGCCAGGATAAAATGCGAGGGGAAACATCTTCTGTTATAAAAAGCGATGTTTTTTACTGTATAGTTGTTGGATCTCGTAGTTTTAATGATTATGATTTTCTCTGCCAAAAACTCGATCATATATTAAAAAACCAGAAAAAAATATGTATCATAAGTGGCGGTGCAGCAGGAGCTGACTCATTGGCAAAGAAATATGCCCTCGAAAAAAATTATATTTTTAAAGAATTTCCTGCTAATTGGAAACTATACGGAAATATGGCAGGACTTATCAGAAACAGAAAAATGTGTGAATACGCCTTATCACAAGGAAAGTGCGGTATGATCGCATTCTGGGATGGGCAATCAAAAGGTACAATGCATGATATAAACCTTGCTAAAGAATATGACATAGACAATAGGGTTATCATCGTAAAATGCTGATTTTTATTTTTTGCTTCGTAAAACCAGAAAGGAGAATCAAGCAGTGGAATATAGTAAATCGAAATCAACACACTTCGTGGCACTGGTGGAGTACAAGGAAAGCAGCACGGATGCACCGCAGATAAAGCCTGCCGGAAACGGAAACTGGTCGTTTAGCACGGTCACAAAATCACCTGTCTTAACATTCGATGCTGACATAAACGGCCCAGTCATGCCAGATACCCTACAGAGACTGCAGGAGCATCTCGTATCCATAAGGGATGACATAAGCAAGTGTATCATCTTGTCATGGCAGAGGTATGAGGCGGGGAAAGAAGAAAATATGAAAGAAAAGACAGCATAAGAAATTTAGAAAGGACAAAAAATGGACATATCAAATATTCGCAAGCTCTGCTACGAGCTCTACAAGATCGACTGGATGAGAAAGATATCTGCAGAAATGCAGATGGATGAACTGAAGAACTACTTTGAAGAGCGATATGAAGCAGGCATGCTGGATGATAACTATAGCTTTGATGACTATATATTCGACAACGGCTATGGTAGAAGCATATATGTTTGCTTTGATGAATTCCTCGGAACAGAATACAAAAATGAAGCTTGTATGGAAGACCTTCTTGATAATGATAATCTGTACCGGCTGTACAAAGAAGATCTGTATCAGATAGCATTGGACGAAGACAGGGCACGCATGAAGATAGCGGTTAAGTCCGTTACCGTGGCAGATACCGGCGGCAGAGTCAAAGTCTATTACGGCGGGCTGGACAACGGCCTTGACTACGCTCTTGGAAGCGAAAGCTTAATAATCTGCGACGCTGATTATGGTGAGACCCTGACAGATGAATTTTTTAACAAAACAGAAGGAGATACCTTCGACTGGGAGCAGAAACACGTAAAGGAAAGTTTTGATCTTTCGTCAGACGCGAAATTTCCACAGCATGTAACTGATATCGTCATGCAAGTGTTCAGTTATTTGGGCGAAGATCCCGGATGGTATAACAGGTTATTAAAAAGTTAAAGATCTGTACTTGAATTAATAAGGCAAAAGCAGGATACCGCATTATGCGGTGTCCTGTTTTTTTAATTATGATTTATACATATTATTTATAAATACCGTAATTTGAAATGATAGAAAGTGAAAAGAAGTAAAATGAAAGGAGTTAAAAAATAGAAATGAGAAAAGAAATTACAATGAAAGAAATGTTGCAATTCATGACGGATCTGAGGGATGCGTTTCCAATGGATCTTCATGAAAGATACAGTGGAAAAGTGCGTTGCAATGTCATTGATGTCTCAAGAAAATTGAATATACCCACAGATAAAGTGTGGGAGTATGTTATTGCATGTTCAAATGTATATCTGATCGATAACAACGGCGGAGAACTCAGATTCAATGACAGTTTTATTGAAGATTTTGCCGAAATGTTCATGCTCGAAGCATTTGCTGATGCAATGCATAGATATGCCGGAAAGCTTCCTATGGGTTTCATCTACAACGTGATCCGGAATATGTATCGGGATGACAATTTTTGCGCTGGGAAACTGGCCAAAATGAGATCAGACGCTAAACGTGTACATGACATACTACAGGAAGTAGCAGATGTCATGAACGAAGAAGATTCTGTTGATACAGGATCTAACGCAGCAATTGCATCATGAAAGGAGAATTATGGAGATCATTTTTGAAAGCGAAATGATTATACGGGGAAAAGCCAAATTTTCCGTCAAATGGTTTGATGAAGATAACGGATGGGCAGAACTCAGACTCACACCCGGATGGCACAAAATTCGCATACTGGATGTACGAGGGTGGAAACCGCACCAGATCGAACAAGATGGGAAATGGTATGACACAGAAGGCATTCTTACGGACATGATCAATACCGTAAAAGAAGACGAAGAAGATGAATCTCATTATTGCCCCAGTGCATGGGCAGGTGATTATTCACCTTCATGCCCATGGAATGCACCCGGAATGAGCATAAGGGATTTTATCTGAAATCAAAAAGAAAGGGAAAAGACATGAAAAAGGAAAAATATGAAAGGTCATGGGCGATGCCCGAAAAAGAAGAAAATGCAAGATATGGTTACAAAACCAGCCCCGAAGAAATAGCTTCGTTTCTTTCGTCATATACAAAGGACAAGTGCGGAGATAATAGCTGGATACCGGATACTGAAGATGGAAGAGAATGCTGCGAAGCGCTTTATCAGCTCTATGCTATCTGTCAAAATGAATATAACAGCAGTTTTTACAGAACGCTGTATAAGACACTTGCTAAAGCCACGGAAGTGTTTCAGTATCTTCAGCAGCGTAGTGGATACGAAGATACTGTATCTGAATTTACCTCTAAAATTGAGCTTACAAACGCAGCATAAAAGGAGAGTATGATGGATAGAATCGATAGATTGATCGTAGATTCCCTCAAGGCGAAGGAAATTATTCTCAAAACCATCCACGAAAATTGTTCATGGAAGCAGCTTCCAAACAGTCTAAAAACAGGATATATGACTCAGCCCGTGAAAACTCTTGCAAATGCAAAGGCTCTCTGGGGCATATTTGGAGAAGTGCCGATCAATGATAAGGATGAAATAGTAGAAGAATTCCTATGGTTTAAAAAAGGGACAGACCGGTTTCACATATGGCACTGGTTTGAAGATTTTTTTGAGATCAGCGTACATGATGATTTGATGTTTGCTGATGAAAATGGAATGCCTAAAGAAAATCCTGAAACAGAAAATGAGCTTATGCTTCCTTTTGAAGATGGATGGCTATATTTTAAAACAGGCCAGACAAATGCAAAAGACGCATTTAGCGAACTGCTTGAAAAGGCTGAATCTATTGGGTTGAACTTTGACAATATGAAGCCAAGGACAGTTTATTTAAGAGACTGTTCAGGGCAGGATTTTGATAAATTTACCATTAAGTAAGGGTAGATTGACAAAATCAATCTTAAAATCAGAAATGACCGTTAAGTTAAGGGTATCGCAGATAGCGATGCCCTTATTTCTTTTTAGGATAACGATGAGGATAATCCAGCTTTTCACGAACTTTATTTTTTCTATTTTTCTAATATTCAGAACAAGACTCAGACACAAATTCACACTGCTTCATATTTTTTGTTCCATGAAAAAGTACTTTGTATTTATTTGGTATAATCCATGGCAGTAACAAAAAAAACAAAAAATAACGGCAAAACAAATAACCATATATCAAGTTTCTAACATATTATATTTAGAAACTGAATGCCGTTTCACAAAATGAATATGAATCAGTTAAGAAAAGGAGAAAGCTAATGGCACAAACAGAAGACAAAACATTTAATTACGGAAACTATACACAAAGGGCGCAGATCACAAAATGCCTCCATCTTGGGCTAAAGCCTGTCGGGAATACTGCGGAAATTATCAAAAAGACACATATCCACGAGTTTGACGATGCTATCTATGAGCAGATACAGAAACTATATCCTCCTATAGACAGTTTTGTTTTAGATCTTGCGTCCAAGGTCCTTACTGGCTTCGAGTTTCCATTCAATGAATACAGCGAAGCAATCGACAGTCTTGACGATCTCAGGAAAGCCGATAAAAATGAAAAATCAAATAAAGAAATAAAAAAGAAGATAAAAGAGGAAATAAAAGAGACAAAAAATCTCGTCAATTCATATGAAAAAAGCCTTAAAAAGAGCATCGCAGACGCGATGTCCGATGCGTTCCCTGAAGGCTGTAAAGGTAAATCTATCGCAAGCAAGATGCTGTCAGCGGATTTTATGAAAACAGTCATGCCTGACTATATCAAGACGACCAAAGATACATCTTTTGATAAGATAGAGGCTCTTACAGTCTGTGAATCGCTGTCACAGGCGGCGACATCCGTTCTTTCTAATTTCAGGTCGAGATCCTCTGCTCTTGAGACTTTAATACCCGAGAGAGAAGCTGAGAATTTCCTTATCTATAAAGGAAATATAGCGAAGATAAAAAAGCTTCTCGATAATGAAGACATTCCTGAGATCCATGACTTCCTTAAAGAAAATGAAGAATTCCGTTCCTTTGTATATCCGGAATCATTTGAGCTTGTGATGTCACAGAAGGGCATACAGGCTTATAACGAGATGATCGGCGGCCTTGCCAGTGAGGAGGGTATCATATCCAAAGGAATAAATATAATAACGAATGAAATGAACACCAAAAACCGCAAGGACAAAGGTTATAAAGGTGCGTTCTTCTCACTTCTCAAGCCCCTGAAGAAGATGCCCCTTGCCGCTGATAAAAAGCAGTTTAACGTAAAATACATTAAGACAGATGACGAGGTGAAGGCTGCCCTTAACGAGATAATGCCTCTGGCAGCAAGACAGAGAACTGAGGTATTGAGCCTTTTGCATAAGCATGCTGAGGACGGCATTTATATACAGGGGAAATATCTGCATCAGCTGAGCCATCTCATATCAGGTGATCACGATACGCTGCCCGGGATATATATAGATGCCTACATCAATAGCATCAAACAAAGCTTTGCCGGCAAGAAGATAACCCAGAAAGCCCAAAGGCAGATAGATAACGCAAGTGATGCGGTAAGAGACCTATATTACAAACTTTCAGACCTGTCCCTGACAGCCGGTGTCGACATCCTGTCCAAGATATATGGAAGGCTGATGGAACTGCATCTTGCCATAAGCGCTTCGGAAGATATTGCTGATGTGAAGGTCATAAAGGGAAACAAAAAAGCTGAGATCGCGATCTGCAGATATTATGAGGTACTAAAGGAATTCAAGGATATAGCAAACATATTATTCTGCGAAGAAGATATCCCTGACATAGATTCCGGGTTCCATAGTGCTATCAACGACCTTGTCAGACAGCTTACAACGAGCGTAAAGAGCCAGAACCCCATAAGAAATTATATAACCAGGAAAGTGTCCGATATAGCCAGGCCAAGACCCTCATACCTTGGTTACATGGCAAGGATGGATAACGGCTGGTGGAATTCAGGACATAAATTTCAAAAGAAATTTTTCACCATACTGCAAAAAGACGGGAAATATTATCTTTTCTGCCTTACGAATGATGCAAAACCTTTTGACCCGGTACCTCCTGCAGATGGGGAAGATTTTTACCTTATGAGGTCGCAAAAGAAGATCGCCCAGGGCTTTAATTCAGATTTCGCGCTCAGCTTGTTTTCCAGGGCTCCCGGCAATCTCAAAAAATACTTTGCAAAAAACCCTGACGCTTCAAGTTGCATCTTGACCGAAGGCTTTAAGACCCCATTGGTTGTAACCAAAGAAGAGTATGATCTTTATATGTCCCGCAGGTATACGAGAAAGGCTAACGATATCGACGCCATGAGGAAGTTCATAGCACTTGCAAAGCGGTTTGCGACATCAGTCGAACAGTACAGCGGTTATGATTATTCAAGCCTCAAGGAGCCGGAAGAATATGATTCGTGGGATGATTTCTGCGACGACGTTGATAAATGCTCACTTATCCTTGAAGATATTCCTGTATCAGCAACACAGATCGAGTCCTTAAATATGAAAGGATATGCTCTTATATTCCTCATCTATGAGAGGACCATGTATGACGACAGGGTACGGAAAAAGAACGAATACGCGTCAGCCTTTATATATGGGATGTCTGAGGAAAACAGGAAAAATATAGATTTTCAGTTTAACTCATATTATACGGTACTGTACCGCCCCGCTGTACTTGATCCCTCAAAAACACCTATACATAAAAAGGGGAGCTGGCTTCTTAATAAGAGGGATTCAACCGGCATGCCGATACCCGGTGATATCTATACAGAGCTTTATAACTATAAGAATAACAGGACTGTACGGGAGCTTTCATCCGATGCCCAGAAATACATAGATTCAGGTCTTGCAGTATTTAAGAAGGCCGACCGTGATATCACCAAAGATCTGCGCTACACAAAAGAGAACTACAGCTTGGCAATCAGTTATACAATGAACAGGAAAGCCCCTAAAAAATCCGGACAGGGGGTAGCTCCCGACCTGATAAACAGGCGGATAAAGGATGATGATAACGGCATCATATTATCCATAACAAGAAGCCAGAAGCACCTGCTTTACTACAGCATCGTAGACACTAATACAGATACGGTCCTTGAAAACAGGAGCCTTAATGTCATTGACGGCTACGATTATATGGAGAAAATCCGCCAGGTATCAAATCAAAGATCTGAGGAGAAGGCTTTATGGCAGAACGAAACTACAGTAAAGGATCTGAAAGACGGTTATTGCAGGAGAGCTATTTCCGAAATCATAAAAGCAGCCTTTAAATTCAATGTAACATCCATCCTGTGCGAGTCCCTGAGCGATGATTTCAAAGACAGGTATTCATGCATAGATAACCAGATGTTTAAAGGATTTGAAAAGAAACTGACCTCAAGGCTTGCGTGCATAAGGATAGAGGGGAAGGATGTTCGCGAACCCGGAGGTATAGTAAACCCTATCCAGCTTGCAGATGACAGTGGGAATACATACCAAGACGGTATATTGTATTTCGTTCCTAATGCTTACATAGCGTCAACAGATCCCGAAAATGGATTCTGCCCGGTGTTTAATAAGAAAAACATAAAAACCACTGTCAAAAAAAGGGCTTTCTTCAGCAATATGAAAAAAATCTTTATAAATGACCAAGAGGTAAAGATATCATTTGACTTTTCTGATTTTGATGTAAAAGCAGACATCGGAAAGACTGAATGGACAGTGGTCATGCAAGGTGCATGTGACGTTTATGACAGGGAACACAAGTGCTATAAAAGGGTTGATAATATAGCCGAAGCGATACTGTGTACCATTCCCGAAAAAAACATACATATTATTCCTGAAGAGAACGGATACAGGGATATATCTAAATATATGTATGACCTGCCGGCTAAGACTGTAGATACCCTTTGGAAGTACTTTAACATTGTGGTCTATGGAAATAAGATAATAAGCGACGATGAGCTTTATACTTCCCCGATCACTAATAACACTTTTATCAAGCCTTTTAAGAATTCAAAGCTTCAAATAGAAAAGCATCTGGTTTCAAATTGAGAGCCTTGTTTAAGAGCCTTGTTAATCAAAAAAATGTATCAAAATAATGTATAGGTGAAGCTTCCCCACGGCATGTGCCGCGGGGAGGCAACAAATCTAAATACATTATATGTTTGCTTATTAGGTGACGTGGTATCTCTACAGCGGTAGCAGAGCATTTTAGATCCTAATCAAAATACCTACTTGTTAGGCTGAGCATATGTGCTGTCACTTTTATACCAGTTTTAGACCTTATAAAAAAATACCTACTTGTTAGGCTTCAAAATATACAATGTAGGCGGAAACCAACCTGGTCAGCTTCTCACCACAGTTTTAGAACCTAAAAAAATACCTACTTGTTAGGCAGGTAACTAATTGCCCGTTTTTTTATAACCCGTAGAATACGCTCTTATTAAGCCCTTGCCACATTAAATTGCCACTATGAATGAAACTGTACTTATTTCAAAAACTGAATATGAAGACTTATTAAGAATAAAATATTATTCCGAAAGCTTTGCATCAATAAAAAATAAAGCTGGGAAAGCCTGGGAAGAATATCAATGGTTTAAGGCATTTGATCAATACTGCCTTGATAACTATATTCCATATGATCAAATGAAAAAGTCATTTAAAGAACATCTAAAGCATAAGACATAGTATGCAATATTCAGAATATACCATATTTGACGTTTTAGAACTTATAAAAAAAAATACCTACTTGTTAGGCTGGCAGCCATGAAAAAGAAAGAGGAAGCATGTTTTAGAACTTATAAAAAATACCTACTTGTTAGGCCCGAACCGATCATCGCTCACCAATATATGAGTTTTAGACCTTATAAAAAATACCTACTTGTTAGGCTGGTAAAGTACCACCTTTCATCCTATTTCTGTTTTGGAACCTTAAAAAAAATACCTACTTGTTAGGCAAACTGGTGGCGTAGATCATTGCTACTGTCGTTTTGGAACCTACAAAACCGTAGTCACCTGCATTCTGCGGAGCTCACAGGCCACTGATGCGTTTTAGAACGACCACTGTGCGGAGAACGGCCACCCTTAACCGCTCTTGAGATAGGTATCTGCATGGGTGATATCAGCCGAGGGCAAACTCTGTGCTACGCATCCTTGACAGCTGCCACCCATATAGATGAATGGTAATCAAGCGGTTAAGGATAAATATATCACTGTGGCCGTTATGGTCTGCATTCCAGCCGATAAGCCGCGAAAGTGGCTGTCGGACATCGCCATATGCATTACCAAAAAATTTTTATTTAAGGAGGAAAATTATGCTTGATAATATTTTCAAAAAATCAAAAAATTCACAGGACCAGGATTTAAAGGATAAAGATACTCTTATACAGTATTTGACAAAACATGCACCGGATCTTAAGTTCATTGATTTTACAACAAGCTACGCAGTAAGGACATTCATTTTTAAAGCTACTGTGCCAAGTCTCATAAAATCATATCTTTCGCAGAATATGCGATATATACTTGATGCGGTGCTTGAGACAAACGGTTGTAATGTAAACGCAGACGCCGGGAAAATCATCATTTATGCACCAAGAAAAGAAAAAGAAACGTTGTACCTGGGCGATGGCATTGAAAAGATCAAAACAATCCCCAAGACCGGTGATATTACCTGCTACGTTGGCGAAAACACTGTTGGGGAGTCTGTTTTTATAGATATGGAAAAAGAAAATCATATGCTGATTGCGGGACAGTCCGGCAGCGGCAAGAGCACCTGTATCCATAATATAATCCTTACCCTGCTGTTACGATACGACAAAAATGAATGCATTTTTTATCTTGCTGATCCCAAATCCGACCTTACAAGATATGATAGTATTCCATCTGTGATTCGGACTGCAGACAAAAAATCGGAGATACTGAATCTTACAGAAGCCCTGATAAACGAAATGAAATCAAGGCAGGATGAAATGAAGTCTATGAAGCTTATAGACTGGAATAAAAAGCATCCAGATAAAACAAAATCTCATATAGTATTTATCTTTGATGAAATAGACAATATCATAGGGAAGAACGTTTCCGATGAGGTCTCTAATGTAATAAAAGGGCATATACTGACGCTGGTAAAACAAGGCCGATCCGCCGGAATTCATGTCATTCTTGCATCTCAAAGACCTGTAAAAGCCAATCTTGATACAAGCATAAAATCTGAGATCAAAGCCAGGATAGCACTTAAGCTTGATACTCCTACAGATTCAAGGATAATGCTGAACCAAAGCGGAGCTGAAAAGCTTACAGGAGATGGAGACGCGTATTTCACAAATGGTGATGTCCCTAAACGTATACAGGTCGCATATGCCGAATGGGATGAGATCGATGCAGCAATATCCAGCTTAAAAGCCAGTCGGTAGAACAAAAGTAAAGGGTGTCGCAGTCAGCGATGCCCTTTCTTTTTTTAGGATAAGACTAATCCAATTTTTCGCAAACTCTATTTTTCATTTTCCATTTTCATTTCCCATTTTTTGATCTATGCTTCATACATATTATGATCATAAAACTATACATAATCTGAAAGTGAAAGGATCAAAACAAATGATATTTCCAAACAAAACAATAGTAGAAAGAATAAGAAAAGAATATCCGGCAGGCACAAGAGTACAATTAGTCAAGATGCATGATCCATATAATAGGATACCATTAGGTGGTCAGGGTACTGTCAGAGCAGTAGACGATACAGGGACTATCTTTGTGAACTGGGACTGTGGATCCAGACTTGGTGTTGTATATGGGGAAGATGAATGCCGAAAAATCGGCTAATAAGCAATGAAAAATATTTTTTAGATTGAACAAAACCTAAAAGGCATCGCTTCGGCGGTGTCTTTTTTTGTGCGTTGTTCATACATATTATCTGCATAAAGCATGATTATCAGAAAGGAGACAAAATGGATTATTTTGGAAAAGCAAAAGCAGAAAAGTACGGGTCAAAAATTTCTCGGGAACTTTCAGGGAAAACTATTTCCAAAAGAAAATCACTTGGAGAGCAGCCCGGAGGCCTGGTATATGAAGCAAAGAAACTTGATATTGATATGTGGGATCTGCTCGAAGCTCTTGAAGGTATGTGTGCCGATGGAAGAGCCAAAGAAGTGAACGATTCTACATATCTTATAATATAAGCAGAAAGGATATTCATTATGATATAGATGATGCCAATGATATCACTTGGATTGTATTAACTGGTGATTTGGCTTTCGCTAAAGATTGAAAATCTGATAAAGAAAACAATTAAAAGGCTCCCGATGCATTCGGGAGCCTTATTCAATTCCAATGCTTGGTAGTTAATATATATGATAATTTGTACCAATTAACTCATCTATCGTAGAACCAAGTATATGTGCGATAGTAGCAAGATGGATTACTGTCGGCCTTCTTGTACCTTTGATATATCCATAAACGGATTGATACGATACCCCAAGATCCTTAGCCATATCCCTTATCGATATTTCCTTGTCATCCATCCTGGATTTTATTTCTGCGCCGATCCCTGCATAATCCACTTTTATTTTTTGATATTTCATATCTTTATCCTTGTGTAAGTATCTATTTGCTTCTATGTACTCATAATATCATGTGTACCTATACTTGTCATTCAACGCAAAGTTGAAATATCTTACAATGGTATTAGATCACAATACTGTAAGCGTTTTTGTATTATGTTCAAACATATTATAAATGTAATCAATTTGTTTATCTGAAAAAAAGGAGAAAAATATGAGCATGCATACATGGACGGTTTCCGGAATTGGCTTTGAGCTATTTACAGGAAACAATTACACAAAGGTCATTGAGTTTCTTCAGGAGCATAGAGAGGCGGTAAAGGACTTCTTTAAAGATACCTGCCGTGTCGATGTAGACGCATTCTTTGAAGAGGCCGATGAGAAATGGTTTGAAATGACTGACGAGGAGAGGGAAGAATTTATCCGTGACAGACTTGAAAGTATCCCTGCTCAGGTGGTGGCCCATATCATAGACATTGAAACGGGCTATACCGGATTTGTTGGAGAACCCAGAGATGAAGATCAGACAGACATGGTTCTCTGGGAACCTTATTATCCCTGGCAGATGAACGAAAGGGACAAAGAAATAACCGAAGAAAAACTTGAGTCAATTCTTAAGGAATACGCTGAAAAACTTGGAGCTAACCCTGAGAGTGTAGGTAATCAGACTCTTTCTTATTGCGGCTGACAAGAGAAAATGCCCTCAACTATGGTTGGGGGCATTGTTTTTGAAAGTTTTTTGGAAATTAAAGCAAATCTTTTGATATCTTTTGATATATTGAATATTCCATTCCCAATATCTATAAAACAGACATATTATTCTATGACGGGAGCTTAATTGATTAGCGTTTGTTTGAGGGCCTTGTTACTTCCCTATCCAACTGATTAACGATATCTTCACAGGATATTCTGGCTCGGCGAGAACCCCTAATCCATAAGGATTTGGGGTTTAAGAGCTTTGTTAATCTAAGAGGGTACAAAACATATTGGGCGCTAAAACATTATATAATTTAAGGAGAAAATATGAAACTTGAAGAGATAATGAATGAAAATTTTGATTCTTATTATACAAATGACCAAAAAACTGTCGAAAGGGGCGAGATCTGCGCTATTGTGGCTTATATGACAGGTGTTGACGATAGCCGTCTTGACGGATGGTATGCATCAGGCTTTAAGTATGCTTTGCAAAAGGCCCGCGATAGCAAAGAAGCGACAATAATAAGATATCTTTGCAATCTTCGTAACAGCATGCTTAATCATTTCAGAGACCTGAATCAGAAGCTGTATAACCTGACTAATATAGATTCTATTGAGTATTTTGACAACGAAGAGATTAAAAAGCTACAGGAATGGGGAGTCAACCCCGTTATGACTAATAGTAATTCGGAATCATACATAAAACATATCACGGAACTGGTATCACTAAACATTGACCGCTGCAAAAACCTGTTTCCCGAATATGTTAATTTTTCATACATACGCAACCTGTTCTATAACCCCAAATTCAGGAAGGAGGGTGTGCTTAAAGCGGAATTTGATAAGTATCATCAGAATAAACGTCGCTATCCGTTTGCATGCTATATAAACTGGACACCCAATGATTATGGTTATCTTTTTGCTGATGATGGAAAATTTCTCAAAGAATTATATAAGCAAAACGGCGATACCTTTAATGATTCCCGGTTTACCAAAGATGCTTCAAGCAGCGAAAAACAGGCGATTATCAATTTTATCCACGAGTCAGAAAAAACCATAATAGCCGTTGATTGCGAGAACTGTGATCCATACAAATTTTACAGCGTAATAAAAGGGTTTGATCTCGAAACCACGGAATCAATAGCTGAAATAATGCTTTTTGATGATGACCATACCTCCGCAGCCTGGGATTATATAGAATCCTTGATAAATATAAAAGTACAGCATGTGGAAATACAGAGAATCCTTGACAGGAAATCTCTTGTGGATCAATGGCTGTCTTTAAATGTATGCAAAGCCTTTTATGAAAAAAGAGCTGATTCATTTATTTTATGTTCAAGTGATTCAGATTTCCTTGCACTTATTTCATTGCTTCCTGATGCACGGTTCATTGTCATGAATGAGCACGAGAAGAGCAGCCAGGCACTTCTTAATGCCTTTAAAGAAAGAGGAGTGTATAACTGCGCACTTGATAGTTTCTATCAGGGCGGTACTAAAGAACTCCAGCATATGGTCCTTAAAAGCCGGCTGGCTAAATATAAGGATTCAATCATCGGCATGAACTACCAGGCATTAGTTGAAAAAATATTTGATGAATGTTATATCGAAAAAACAAAGGTTGATATGGATTTGTTCATTGAAAAATACATGAAAAAGCTCTCGCTGAAGATAGATAATGACGGCAACTATTACATTTATATGCCTGAGTGAAACCCGCAAAATCATACATGGTCTTAATCCCCATGGCACAATAGTGGCAAGGGGATTTTTCTTTTTTAGCTTTCATTCATATTATCAATATCAGCGGAAATCTTGAACATTCATTGAATGCATCAGGAAGTTGGCTGTTGTAACGTTAACGCAGCCGGCACATAAAAGTCCTGCTGTATTTTTTTATGAAAGGAAGGAAGGTAAGGTATGAAAAAAAATGTAGAAAGAAAAGGAATGAAAGTTATTTTATTTACCGTCGTGATTACAGCAGTGACTATGCTCACGGCAGCACCTGTTTATGCCGAGACTCTGTCAGAGTTTTTGGAAAGACAGGAGAAAGAGATGGAAATGCCTGGATGTCATAATCTGGAAGATATTTCGGATTATGAGGGAGAGGAAGACGGTTTCTTTGATGAAACCAACACCCTGGAACTCGTAAAAGGGAGAAAAATAAATCTCCCTAAGAAATTGAAGCTGACAAAACGACTGTCTGGCTGGGTTTCAGCAGACGAGAGCGTTTGCAAGGTCAGTAAGTCTGGAACCGTGAGGGCTACAGGACATGGAGTTACCGTAATCTCAGCGAAAAAGGGCGAAGCTACCTTTGAACTGAGAGTAGTAGTCAATGCTCCTGAACAGATCGTAAAGGAGATTGAAATCCCGGTAGGAACAACTGTTCCGGTATCTGTAAAAGGCTTGGTTTATTCCACGTCTTTTGAGATGCTGGAATGGAACAGCAAGTCAGATAATGTATCAATTGATAGCATCAAATGCGGAGGTGAAGATTCAGAACTGATTGAATCCGAGGCAGGAGATTTATCTTTCAAAACCGATACTTATATGACTAAAACCGCAGATGCAGAAGCTATAGGTGCTATTAACTATAGCAACGCAATTCTTATAACAGGAAAATCATGCGGGACTGCCAAGGTCACGGCTTCTTATGCTGGCAAGAAATACAGCATAAAAGTTAACGTAACCGAAAGTAATGGACATGTTCATGATTTCAAGGAAGTCAGGATATGTGATGAGACTTTCGAGGCAAACGGCCGCCCTGTACCTGGATGCACGATGCATGTTTGCTCATGCGGTGCTTCATATGCTGAGTATAACGAGACTCCTTTCGTCATAAGCTTTTACGACGAAGAGCTCAATATGCTTGACAGCATACAGGCGTACTGGGGAGCGGAGCTCGACGAGATGGTTCCTGAAGAAATCGAAGATGATTTTTACTTCGAGGGTTGGATGGAGCTTGACGAGGATCCTACAGAGCCAGTTGGATGGGATGAAGACGATCTCCTTGATTCACTTGGCGAATGCACAGGTAATGCAAATTTTATGGCCTGCGGTATCAGTGAAGATGACTGGAGCGAAGATGACGAGTATGGCGATGAAGATGCTGTAAGAGTCGTTTTTCTTGATTTTGACGGAGAAGAAGTTGCATGTCATTATACATGCACGGGATGGTTAACCTATTATCCCGAGTGGCTTTTCGATGATTTTGAAGACCGTAGTAAATGCGGTTTTGTCAACGAAGATGGCTGCTTTATAACTCTTGACGAAATATATGAAAGAAAATTCATGTATGATCAAGAGCTCAGAGCCTGTGTGTTGGATCAGGGACCGAGCGATTTCTTCCCGGCGGATGCTGAGACTATAGAAATCGTCTTTTATGATTTCGATGACGAGGAGATGTGCACGATATATACTACAACAGGATATATCGGATCAGCTCCAAATGAGATTTTCGAAGGTCATGACCTGAGCCTATGCGGCTGGATAAACGACGATGACGAGTTTATTCCTGCAAGCGAGCTCTGTAAAGTAGTGTTTGACTGCGATACAGACCTTACTGCTGTCATTCTTGAAGACGGCGCGGCAAATCCTGAAGATTAGTAATCGAAAATGCTCCCAGTCTTTTGGTTGGGAGCATTATTTTTTTTATCAGTAAAATAAGAAAAGCAGCCCAGAAGTTCTGTCAGCTACTCGGCTATTGAATTGCCGAGAATTCCTGCTTGAGATCTTAAACCTATTTTTTTACATATTATTAATAAATGGAATATTTTTTAGATGGGAGGATGAGAAAATGGCTAATAACTCATCGGAGAATATAGTAAAGGGACAGATCGAATTAAGTAAGATCTATGATACCCATAATCAGAGAGGGGTGGATAATCCGAATTATATTCTGGAGTTTAAGGACAGTATTCCGGTTCCGAAGAATGAAACTACAGTATTTTTGATCATAAAAACGGTTCATATAATATTATTGTTCATTGTGCTGATCGATGTGATCTTTTTTAAGGATGCATTAAGATTGGGCGGCTCCTTTGGATTCTGGTCCTGTTTTATCATCGTCGGTTTATACGTACTGAAAGAGGGAGGATTCAGAATGACTGAGTGTCCGGCACAGTTATGGTTTTATGATGATTATATGATAAAATATGTACCGCATAATTATTATTCAAAGAATTCAATCCGAAGAGAATATTCAAAACTATATTACAAAGATGCAAAGGAATGCTGGAACAGGGTGAATTCCAAAAAGATTGAGATACATGGAATGATGGAACTTACTTATTTTGATTATAATAAGGACGGTACTTTGAAGGAAAAGCCATCTTTTGCCAAGACGTGTGACTTTTTAATTCGTTTTTACACATACCGTGAACCGGATATTGATTTTGTAAAAGAGATAGAAGCTCATTCACCTTTGAAAATGGAAATAAGGAACTCATAAAGACAGAAGACGATAAGCAAGAGCATTATCGCCATTGCAAAAATATCATATTACCATTATCAGGAACAGTTAAAATGAAAATCCTATGAAAGGAGAGGACTGTATGGGAAATGGTAAATGGGAACAGGTAAAAACCCTTCAGTATGCCAGGCTAAATGAGGACGGCACATACGATTTCATCGAGGCAGACGTAACTCTTGAAGGTGAATATGTCATCTTGCGGCCTATGAACATAAGTCTTAAGGGTTATATCATAGACGGGAAATACTCTGATAGCCTTATAAAGATCATCAACAGGTATTATTACTCCGTTGAAGATTTTGAGAATGTATTCTTTGGCACATGGGACGACAAAAAGCTGCTTATTGCATCGCTTATATACAGGTATAATACGAGCATAGATTCAGATCTGGGTGCTCTTACAGCCAGGGAAGTAAGCGATTATATCAAGAAGTACACAAAAGCGGCATGATCCGGTAGAAGCGATTCACTAATACCCACGGGCAAGCCCGTGGGATTGACTGAAGCCGGAAGGTTTTGATCAATCCCTTAGTGAATAGCCTAAGTGCAACGGACCGGCGACACACAGACCGGAACCTATTAGCACTACGTTAAGACAGAATATATAGGCACCATGGGATGCCCCACAAGTCCCATGCACTGCGAGGCCGAGTAAACATCCATCAGGGTAAGGTGGAAGTCGGAGCCGTTAAAACCTGTCATTAACATTGGCGATGTGGACCACCCCGTTTAGGGAGAATCCGTACAGTAAAAGCTATTCTGATAAGAATGGCACAATAGTGTACGGGAGCGGGTAACCGCACTATTTTGCAACACATTAACGAAGGAGGCGTCAGCATGGTATTCGTATTGAGCAAAACAGGCATCAGGCTGATGCCGACGACCGAATACAGAGCACGCAGGCTCTTAATGAAAGGTAGGGCCATGATCCATAAGCATCGTCCGTTCACGATCATGCTTACAGACCGCGAAACAGGCGAAACCCAGCCTA
>JAEEGL012006418.1_pt1 | contig 20868 bp, 11 predicted proteins | sample 9134231 | NCBI WGS metagenome assembly JAEEGL01 (sample SAMN16246548, study PRJNA631951) | gut metagenome | biome: gut microbiome; feature: rumen; material: fiber-attached | host: Bos | place: Iran: Karaj | collected 2018-10
ATTGCAGATCTTTTGCAGGCCTTTCCACGCGATTACGAAGACAGAACAAAACGCATTCCCCTTTCCAGATGGAACGAGTTTTCAAAAGTGCACACTATAGCAAAGGTTTTGGAGCATTCTTACTTTGGCTATGGCAGAATGAAAACTCTGAAAATCATAATTGAAGATGAAACCGGCACAGCAGAACTCATTGCATTCAACCGCGCTTTTCTTGCAAAGACTTTACCCGTAGGAAGCATTATTTCTGTAACAGGAAGCTTCCAGATAAAATACAGCTCGCTTCAGTCAACTTCATTTGAGGCGGCAAAAATTTGTGATGAAGGAAACATTGAAGACTTTGCAAATTACACTTTAAGCGATTCAAAAATTTTTCCGGTTTATCCCTTAACGGAAGGCCTGACCCAAACTCAATACAGAAAAATTATTGCAGGGGCCTTAAAGCTTTATGCACCTTCTATTGATGATGAACTGCCGGAAGAGCTTATAACAAAACATTCTCTGCTTCACAAAAAAACTGCAATTCAATTCATACACAATCCTAAAAATCTCGAAAACATAAACGCAGCAAAAAAAACTTTAGCATACGAAGAGCTTTTTCATTTTGAATATAAACTTGCACAGAGACTTTTAATCCACAGAGGCTTTATTCCTTCACCGGAAGAACTTGCTTCCTCGGCACAAAATAAAACAAACGAAGCAGAAGAAATTCTAAGCGATGAAAAATTTATAAAGCAGCTTTCACCACGCCAGAAAATTCTTTTAGAAAGTTTACCGTTTCCGCTGACAAGGGATCAGAAAAAAGTAATTTATGAACTGAACGACGAAATTGACCGGAGCCAGAAGGATTTACTTGAAATTGAAACACTAAACCGCCAGCCATTTTCTATGTCGCGTTTAATTCAGGGTGATGTAGGAAGCGGAAAAACTCTTGTTGCTTTCTTCAGCATTCTAAGGACAATTGATTACAAAAAACAGTGTGCCGTTTTAGCACCAACAGAAATTCTTGCACGCCAGCACGCACAAAACGCCGCAGCCCTTCTTGAAAAGTGTAATGTAAAGATTGCCTTTTTAACCGGCAACTTAAAAGCTTCGGGCAGAGAAAATTTATTGAATGCATTAAAAACCGGAAACGTTGATGTAGTAATCGGGACTCATGCGCTTTTTTCTACAAACACAAATTACAAAAATCTTTCGCTTGTAATAATTGATGAGCAGCACAGATTCGGCGTGAACCAGAGGGAATCACTTATCAACAAAGGAAGAATTACTGCAGGAAAATACACTCACTCACCTGATGTAATGATGATGAGCGCGACACCAATTCCGCAAAGCATTGCACAGTCAGTTTTTGGCGATTTAGATGTAAGCACAATCAAGACAATGCCCGAAGGAAGAAAGCCTGTAGAAACACATTTAAGCGTTATGGGCAACGAAGAAAATGTTTATAAGGCAGTCTTAAGTGAATTGCAAAAAGGCCACCAGGCATATTTTGTTTATCCAAGAATTGATGAGAATGCAGAAAACACTGGCGAAGAAGATTCAGGCGATAAGAATAAAATTAAAAATGTTTTGCAGATGTTTGACTATCTTTCGAAGGTAAAATATCCCGATTACAGATGCGGCCTGATTCACGGAAAGCTTACCGATGAAGAACAAAGCCAGATTCTCGAAGATTTTAAGAACGGGAAGATTCAAATTCTTATTGCAACAACTGTAGTGGAAGTTGGAGTTGATGTAGCAAAGGCAACCTGTATGGTAATAGAACATGCCGACAGATTTGGACTTGCTGAATTGCACCAGCTGAGGGGCCGCGTTGGAAGAAGTTCGTTACAGTCTTATTGCTACTTAATCTATGGAAAGAATCTTACTGAAACCGGTAAAGAAAGAATGAAAGCAATGCACTCAAGCACAGACGGATTTTATATTGCAGAAGAAGACTTAAAGCTAAGAGGCCCCGGCGAAGTATTCGGCACACTTCAGTCCGGCTATCTGCAGTTTAAAGTTGCCGACCTGAGCCGCGATAAAGAATTATTCATACACGCCAGAAACGATGCGTTTAGTTATGCGAAAACAAAAGGCTAATTCATGTCATTCTGAACAAGTTTCAGAATCTTTGTGTATACAGACCCTGAAATAAATTCAGGGTGACCAGTGATTCCATCATTCTGAACTCGAAGGGGCTTTTTAATTGTTCTGGGAGCAGACACATTTTGCTTATTAACTAATCAAACTCGAACTTTAACCTGATAGAATTTTTATTCATTTCGCTGTATATTTATCGCTATGAATAGATTTCGAAATATTATAACTACATTTTTTATTTCAACCCTTTTTACATTTTGTTTAGTTTTTACTTCATGCGAAAATATAATTGGTTATGGTGTCCTTTTATGGAATGTACCAGAATATAATTTAAGCGACGGCCTTATAGTTCCTGTTTATATCAAATCAAATATTTCACACGTTTATGTTATTGAAAATCCAGAGACAAAAGAAAAAATAGAAATCCCTTTGTGGAAATTAACACCTCCGGAAAAACTTTCGAAAGCAAAAAAAACTGCCCTGCTCTATACAGACTATCAGAAAAAATATGCAATGTGTGTTTTAGACGGACTTCCAATCAGGGCAGAAAGAGTAAATACTTCTAAGCAGGTATACAGACTCAGGAAGAACGAAATAGTCCGAACGCTCTATCAGGGAAAGGGTGCTAAACCTACAAACGGAAAAACAGAACTTGAAGGTGAATGGCTTAAGGTTTTAACAAAAGACGGAACAAGCGGCTGGTGCTTCAGTTACAACTTAAGACTTTTTGAAATGAATGCAGACGGCTCTTACGGAACAGGTGCAGAAGAAGCACAAATTCAAAAAGCAGATGAAACACTTGAAAACCTTATGAAAACAAAGTGGTATCCTGATTACTATTCTTCAATAAAAAAATCTTTAAACATGGATTTAAATGCATTGAATACAGAATACGGCTTTGACACAGGAGAAAAAAGCGAAACTGTAAAATTATATTTGCCGACAATTCAAGTTTCTTATCCATACAAGGGAGTTACTAAAAAAGAAGATTATGTCTATTCGTTTAACGAAACATCAATAGAAGTAACTGTAAAAAATCAAAAGTCAATTTCCGTTCAATACACAAATGAAAGAGGAATGCCGAAAACCTTTAACTTTATCAGCATGGATGAAGACTTTAATGTAGATAAAATTATAAATGATGAAATAAACCGCAGGGAAACTCTTTACCGCGATTTAATAAAAGCCGGCCCTGACTTTAGAAGTTCAAATTATGGCGTTTTGACTTTCAGCGAAAACAATTCATTCCAGTGGACAAATTACTCAAAGATTATTCCATCTGTAATTTCAAAGTTCATGGGTAAAAATGGAAAAGTAAAAATCCAGTATTTTATTCCATCTTCATTAAAAGAAAACTGGGACGGAGTAATTACATTTATTTTTGATGGTCACGATGAAGAAATAAATTTACTTTATAAGAAAGAAGAAAATGGATTACGCTTAACAAAAGCAAATGTTACAAAGAATTACAATGAAAACACGGGCCGAACCTCAGTTTCGGTAACACAGTCAAGTTCTTCATTAGTTTTATTCTTTCAAAAGTAAAATATAGAACGAAGATTAAACAAAAATTATATTAAAACCAGGAATATAAAATGGCATTTGTTCAATTCAGTAAAGTTTCCATGGCTTTCGGCGAGCGGGACATATTAAAGGATGTAAGCGTAAATTTACAGACAGGAACTAAAGCTGCTTTAACGGGAGCTAACGGTTCAGGAAAATCAACTCTAATCAAAATCATGGCAGGACTTATAGAGCCGGACTCTGGGGAGCGAATTGCACAAAAAGATGCCCGCATTTCCTATCTTCCACAAAGCGGACTCGTTCACCACGGCTCAACTTTAATAGAAGAAACTGATAAAGCCTTTGAATGGGGATACGAAATTCTAAAGCAGGCAGAAGAAATTGCTGAAGAAATGAAAACAAACAATTCTGAATTTCTTGCAGTAAAACACAGCGAATTACTTTCTAAACTTGAAGAAAGCGGCTGGTACAGAAGAAATGTTTTAAGCGAACAGGTTTTAACAGGTTTAGGTTTTGAAAGAAGCGACTTTACTAAAATGACAGATGAGTTCAGCGGCGGATGGCAGATGAGAATTGCACTTGCAAAAGCCCTTCTTACCTCGCCCGATATTCTGCTTTTGGACGAACCTACAAACTATCTTGATCTGGAAGCGAGAAACTTTCTGGAAAGCTTTTTAACTGAATTCAAAGGCGGATTTTTACTTGTAAGTCACGACCGCTATTTTTTGGATCATACAATTAATGAAGTATATGAACTTTTTGCTGGAGACTTAAAACGATACCCTGGAAATTTTTCTCATTACGAAAAGGTGCGGGAAGTTGAATTAGAAACACTTATACATCAGTACGAACAGCAGCAGCAGGAAATCCAGCACTTAGAAGATTTTATCCGAAGATTTGGTGCAAAGGCGACAAAAGCAGCACAGGCTCAGGAAAGACAAAAAATGCTTGATAAAATAGAACGCATAGAAATTCCTGAAAACCTGAAGAAAATTTATTTTAAATTTCCACCAGCCCCACACTCAGGGCAATTAGTTTTAACCATAGAAAATTTATGCAAAAGCTATGACTCATCATTTAATGTAATAAACAATTTAAACTTAATCGTTGAAAAAAAAGAGCGGCTCGTTGTAGCAGGAAGAAACGGTGCAGGTAAATCGACTCTCTTAAGAATGATTGCAGGCGTAGATTCAAATTACACTGGAACCATTAAACTTGGCAGCGGTGTAAGCATCGGGTACTTTTCACAGGACAGTGCAGAAAAAATCAGCGGCAACGAAACAATTCTTGAACACTTAGAATCAAAACTTCCGCTTGAACTGATTCCAAAAGCACGCGATATGCTTGGAGCCTTTTTATTCCGTGGCGATGATGTATTTAAAAGCATTAACGTTTTAAGTGGCGGAGAAAAAAGCCGAATCGCTTTACTTGAGCTTTTAATTAAACCGCATAACTTACTGATTCTGGACGAACCTACAAACCACCTGGACATGCATTCTAAGGATGTACTTTTGCAGGCACTGAAAGATTTTGACGGAACAGTAATTTTCGTAAGTCACGACAGAGGCTTTATAGAAGATCTTTCTACTATAGTTCTGGAACTTCATCCGGGTGTTCACAGAGAATTTGCTGGCGATTACAAATACTACATTCAGCGGCTTGAAGCAGAAGAAAATGGGCTTGAAACATCACCATTAAGCAACACTACAAACACTTCAGCTGCACAGAAAGAAGAAGTAAAAGCTACAGAAACAAAATTAAACTGGGAAGAACAGAAAAAACAGCAGGCAGAAAAACGAAAGCTCGAAAAAGAAGTTGAAAAGCTCGAGAATGAAATTCAGGCAAAAGAAAATGAAAAAGAAGACTTAATAAATCAGCTGTCACTTCCTGAAAACTACTCTGACGGGGAAAAGAGCAAAACCATAAAAAATAAGATTGATGAAATAGAAGCTGAACTAGAAAAGCTGAATCAATTGTGGGAAGAAAAAGCAACTTTGCTATAAAATAAAAATTGTGCTATTATAGGGATATATATGAAGAACCAGTCAAAAGCCAGAATAAGAAAACAATTTTCAATCATGCTCGGTGATTTACTCTTGTGTTTTGTTTCAGTTTATTTTGCTTTATGTGTCAGAAACTTAAATGTAATTGAAGCAGCACATCTATACTTATTAAACATAAAAAAGTTTTTACCGATAATTCCTTTCTGTATTATATTCCTATATACATTAAGATTATACGATTTAGACAGAACCTTTGTTTTAAACAGAACAATCCCAAGGTTTTCTATAATTGCGCTGCTAAACTTTTTTGTGGGATTCGTTTTCTTTTATTTTAATTCGAACCAGTTAAACTTCCCTAAATCAATTCTTGCTTACTATTGTGTTATCAACGCTTTATTACAAATTGCCTACAGAGCAATCTTAGACAGAATCTATTCACAGATTGATAAAAAGAATGTGTTCTTCATCGGTGTAAAAAATGAAGCAACATTAAAAGACATTGAAAACAAATTTGAAACCTCAAAATATGTTAATTTCAAAGAAGCATTTGTTTACAGAGACCTCAAAGACTTAGATGAACTTTGCGAAAAGCTGAACACAGTAAAGCAGCCGGTTTTTGTTTATAACAAGGGAATGAAGCTTCCAAAGAATCTGCAGGTAATACTGAATCAAAAGCAGGGTGAAAACTGTATGTTCTACAGCTATTCAGAATTTTACGAATACCTTCTCAGAAAAATTCCAATTGAAGATATAGATATTTTCTGGACTTTAGATAACATAAATGTTTCAGATAAAACAACATACTTAATCATCAAAAGAATTTTTGACATTCTGTTTTCTGTAATCATTTTTGTACTGACCCTCCCGTTCTGGCCATTTATCTGTTTAGCAATAAAAATAGAAGATAAAGGTCCGATTTTATTTACACAGGAAAGATTAGGCAGAAACAATGTTCCTTTTAAGCTTAGAAAATTCAGGACAATGCGAGTTCAAAACAATGATTTCCACCCGGTTTCTGAAAACGATGACAGAATTACAAAGGTTGGAAAATTCCTTAGAAAAACAAGAATTGATGAAATCCCTCAGATATTGAATATACTGAAAGGCGAAATGTCTTTAATTGGTCCACGCCCGGAACGCCCTTCTTTAGCACAGGAACTGAATAAGGAAATTCCATTCTACAATCAGCGCACTGTAATTAAACCAGGCATCACAGGCTGGGATCAGATTTGCGGAGAGTACCACTCACCTTCTGTAGAAGACACATACAAAAAACTGCAAAGCGATTTATACTACATAAAAAACTTAAGCATTCATCTGGATGTGTCCATAATCTTCAAAACAATTATAACTGTCTTCAAACGCGAAGGAAAATAATCGAAGTTTGAACTATTATTTCTTTAGCACCGGCTCACAGGTTACATCAACACCAAGCTTCTTGAAAATCTTTCTGTCAACTTCACTAAGCATAACAGTTGTATGAACCTGACATCCCTTTAACTGAGGAAGCTGTTCAATAGCTTTTTTACAATTAGGGTCTGTTAAACTGAGCATAGCAAGAGCAACTAAAACTTCATCAGTGTGAAGGCGCGGATTATTTCCCATCAAATATGTAACCTTCATATTCTGAATCGGCTCAATCATAGAAGAAGGAATTAATTTTATACTGTGATCTATATTTGCCAGATGTTTTATAGCATTTAAAATCAAAGCAGCACTTGCACCAAGCAGACTTGAAGTTTGAGAAGTAATAATTGTTCCGTCATTTAATTCCATTGCAGCACAAACTGAATCCGACTGGGAAGCGCGTTCATTTGCAGCAACAGTAACTTTTCTGTCAGCAGTTGTAATCTTTGCCTGCTTCATCAAAAGCTCAAGCTTATAAACTTCATTTTCCTGTGCCTTACCCAGAACAAGTGAATTCAAAGTATTGTAGTATCTTCTGATAATTTCCTGGCGTGACGCATTGCAGCAAACTTCATCATCGCAGATACAATAGCCTGCCATATTAACACCCATATCTGTCGGCGACTTGTATGGATTTTCATCATAAATGCCTTCAAAAATTGCATTCAGTACAGGGAAAATTTCTATATCGCGATTGTAGTTAACTGTAGTTTTTCCGTAAGCTTCAAGATGGAACGGATCAATCATGTTAACATCATTTAAATCAGCAGTAGCAGCTTCATACGCCATATTAACCGGATGCTTAAGAGGAAGATTCCAGATTGGGAAAGTTTCAAATTTTGCATAACCGGCTTTAATTCCCCTTTTATTATCCTGATAAAGCTGACTCAAACAAACTGCCATTTTACCGCTTCCAGGACCAGGGGCAGTAACAACAACCAAAGGACGGGTCGTTTCAATATAATCATTTTTACCGTAACCTTCATCGCTGTCTATTAAAGCAACATTTGAAGGATAACCGGGAATAGTATAATGAATGTAAGTTTTAATATTTAAATTCTCCAGTCTCTTCTTAAAAGCATCAGCTGTATCCTGTCCGCTGTAATGTGTAATTACAACGCTTGAAACCATAAGATTACGATTCATAAATTCTTCACGCAAACGGATAACATCATCAACATACGAAATGCCTAAGTCACCGCGAATCTTATTTTTCTTGATATCTTCTGCGCTGATTACAATTACAATTTCTGCATAATCAGAAAGCTGCATAAGCATTTTTAATTTACTGTCAGGATGAAAACCAGGAAGAACGCGGGAAGCATGGTAGTCGTCAAAAAGCTTACCACCAAATTCCAGATAAAGTTTATTACCAAACCTTGCGATTCTCTCTTTAATGTGCTCAGATTGAATCTTTAAATATTTATCATTATCAAAACCGTATTTCATAACGGAATTATATTTTATACAGATAAGCTTTTTTTTTCAATCGTATCACATTGACATCGTATCACTTAAATACAGCCGGTTAATCGCAGGCACTTAACGATTTCTGCAGTTTCCTGATAATCACAAAATAAGCTGCAACCAGAGGAATCATTCCCAAAAGCCAGGCAATTGCACTCGCACAGCAAATTCCTGTAAAGCCCATAAAACGTGGAAGTGTATAAGCAACAGCAACCCGGGAAAGCAGTTCCATTGCACCGCTCACCAAAGGCCAGAACCCGCGTCCAAGTCCCTGCAGAGTCTCGCGGAAAGTAAAAAGCAAAAACAGCGACGGATAGAACACGGCACAAATTCTCAAATACAATCGGGCAGTTTTTATAACCTCTGCATAAGAAGCAGGTTCCATAGTTTTAGAATTCAAAAAGAGCGATGTCATCTGGTCGCCAAAGAACCAGGCAACAAGTCCGCTAAGAACAGCAAGGATAACACTGAGCACAGAAGACTTTATCATTCCCTCGTTGATTCGTTCAATTTTTTTCGCACCCAGATTCTGTCCTGCAAAAGTAGACATTGCAACGCCCAGAACCGTAGCTTCAACGGTCGTCATCTGTTCAACTTTTGTAGCTGCCGTATATGCCGCAATTTTAAGTGCACCGAATTTATTTAAAGCTCCCTGCAAAACAACTACACCTATCGCAGTAATGGAAAACTGGAATCCCATGTTTACGCCAATGTTTAAATGCTGTTTCAAAAAGCCCTTAGGAAAAACAAAATCTTTTCTTGTAACTTTAAGCACAGGAAATTTCTTGCCAATCCAAAAGAGACACAAGACACCTGCAATCGCCTGAGACGCCACAGTTGCCAAAGCAGCCCCTGCAATTTTCAGCGGAGTAAATTTAATAAGAACATAATCGAGAATGATATTGAAAACAGTTCCAATCACCAGAAAATAAAATGGAGTCTTACTGTCACCAACCGCACGCAAAAGACAGGCACAGCAATTGTACAAAGCATTAGCCGAAGTTCCTAAAAAAATAATCGTAATGTAAAGGCGCGCAGTTTTAAAAATTTCATCAGGAGTATTTATGAGATGCAGAATTGGAGTAACTAAAAGACTTGCAAAAATCGTAATGAAAAAACTGAAAATCAAATTCAAAACAATATTCGCAGCAACAGATCTCTTGAGGCCTTCAATATCCTGAGCACCAAAACGCTGGGCAGTAATAACAGTAAAGCCGGTCGTAATCCCAAACACAAACCCCAGTATTAAAAAGTTCATAGGACCCGTACAGCCGACAGAAGCAAGGGCATTCTCGCCCAAAAGCTTACCGACAATAATCGTGTCGCACATATTGTAAAACTGCTGAAACAAATCGCCAAGCAAAACAGGAATTGAAAATGAAATAAGAAGTTTAAAAGGTTCGCCGACAGTCATGTCAACAGTTTTTTCTTTACTCAATTTTGTCTCCGTAAAATAATTCATTTTTGTTTTCTTTTTTTTATGAACGAAATTTTATTTTATTCGAAATTGATTATACAGAAAAAGAAAAATATTTTATAGTTGGCCGGGCTATCCGCTGTTCCGCTTTCGCTCCATTCTTTCATTCGCTTCGCTCATTACAGAACGGTTTCACCGCAGCTACTATCCCGCGTAGGTCAATTACTCAAATACATCATCATAAAATTTAATGCTGCCGGTTTTAAACTGCATGCTTTGTATTTCATTTTCCAGCGTTTCTTTTAAAGCATCATCATAACCTGTTAAAGCTGAAAACGGTAAAAATATTTTCGCCCTCTGATTTAACGGCATTGAAAGATGATAATTCTTTTTAGAAGAAGGAGGCCATTGTGTATTTATAATGTCATCATAATTTTCCATAAGCTTTCCTTACGCTTTGTGGCCTCCAATCTGCTGGTTACGGTCGCGGGTTGTTGCACCCTCTTCAAAATTTGTTCCTTTTAAAATTGCATTCTTACCGAATTTTTTAATAATGTCTAATTTCACTTTCTGTAGTTTTTCTTCTTTAGAGTCTGTAATTTCATCATCAAATAAAGTTGCCTGCTTTGAAGAAACAGGAATTATATTGTTCATAGAAAGATTAACTCTTCGAATTAAAAGATTTTTGTTCACCACTTTTTCATAAAGCTTTATAAATGAATCCACAATAATTTTTGAAGAATTAGTTTCGCAGCCTAAACGCAAAGAAGAATTTTCAGGTTTTGGAACAGGCCGGCCGTAAAAGTCATAAACTACTTCACCGTTAAAATTTTCTTTGTTAAGGTTTTCAATGTCGTAGCCTATATAAAGTGAAATGGAAGAAGAGACAAGTTTTTTCTCAAACAAATCCAGTGCCAGAAGCTCTGCCATTTCGCGGACAATCACTTTTGCCTTTTCATAAGTGTAAGGACAATGAAGCACCTGTCCGCTTCCAAGACTTTTTGTGTCAGACTTATAATTTTTAATCTCTTTCATTCCGACGCTTTCATAACCCCAGGCGTGGTCAATTAAAATCTCTGCATCAATTCCAAAAGTGTCATATAAAAGCTGATCATTCTTTAGCGAAAAACGTGCAATATCACCCATAGTAAAAAGCCTTAATTTCTCAAGACGAGAAGCAGTTCCTTTTCCAATGCGCCAGAAATCAGTCAGGGGCTTGTGGTTCCATAGTTTTTTCCTGTAAGAGGGAATGTCAAGTTCAGCAATACGGACTCCGTCTTTATCGGCTTTAATGTGCTTTGCATCAATATCCATTGCAACCTTGCACAAAAATAAATTCGGAGCAATACCGGCTGTGGCAGTAATTCCTGTTTCGCGAAGAATATTCTGAATGACTTTCATTGCAAGTTCATGGGCAGACATTTTATATAAACTCAGGTAAGAAGTTGCATCAATAAAAACTTCATCTATGGAATAAACATGAATGTCTTCAGGCGCAAAATATTTTAAATAAATACTATAAATATGTGCAGAATACTTTATGTACAAAGCCATCCGCGGAACTGCAGTGATGTATTCCAAATCTTTTCCGGTCTGTCTTTTAACTTCACGCGCTTTTGCTTCTACTTCAAAAAGCCTGCTTCGTCCCGAAAGTCCATAAGCCTTAATGGTAGGTGTTACTGCAAGACAAATAGTTTTACTGGTTCTGCTTGAATCTGCAACGATAAGATTTGTCTTGAGAGGATCAAGTCCCCTCTCCCTGCATTCAACTGAGGCGTAAAAAGATTTTAAATCGATGGCAATATAGGTTCTATCATTCATATTCTTTTTTTAGTTCAAACATCGATTTTGTTTTCACCAAAACTTCTAAAACGTGGTAGCGCGAAGAAAAGCAGAAGGCTGTTGAACACTTTGAAGGGGCGAACGAGCGCAAGCGAGTGAGTCAGATACCTTATACCCTTCAACCGTGTGAAACAGCCTGTCTTTTCTGGGAGCGGACACGTTTTAGATTGCTAGTTGATGAAACTCAAAGTTTGACCTGCTATTTGCTCTTCATTGTGAATACGCCGTCCCAAATTTCAGGGATTCCGGTTTTTAAGTACATTACACAGCGCTGCATGAATACTTCAGATGATTTATCTTCAGGGTAGCATTCTTTTGCTTTCTGGAAATATTCGTATGCTTTCTTTAAGTCTTCCGGGTCTTTTGGAACTTCAGGAGTGTCACTGCCTTTCAAGTACCATTCGATTCCCTGATTAAATAATTCAGCTGCTTCAATCTGTGCGGAAGGCAATTCATTTCGCAATCCCAGAATGTTATGAATCTGAACAGGACGAACCACATTGATTACGCGAACACAATCAAACTTTCTTGCAACTAAAAGTCCCTTATGTTCACCTCTGTCTGCTTTTTGCCAGGTACTGTCAGAAGCCATTATCCATGAACCGTAAGCTTTGTTTGTTCCTTCAAGACGAGAAGCAAGGTTTACGTTATTACCCATAATTGTATAGTTAAGCTTTTTATCAGAACCCATATTTCCTACAACCATGTTTCCTGTGTTCAATCCAACTCTTGAATGCAAATAGAACGGTTCGCCGGTTTCAGGAATTTTTGGAAGCGTATCTTTATTCTCAAGATTGTACTGAGCTTCTGCCTGCAGCATTCTAATTCCTGCAACACACGCATTGAATGCATTGTCTTTATCAGGGACCGGAGCGCCAAAGAATGAAACTATTTCATCACCTACATATTTATCAATTGTGCCTTTGTTTTCCATAATGGCATCGCTTAAGGCACCCAGGTAGTGATTCAAAATTTCTACTAATCTTGCAGCACCTCGCTCTTCACCTTCTTCATTATTAATAACTTCTGTAAAACCGGAGAAAGTTTTTACATCAGAGAACAAAGCGGTAAGCTCTTCACTGTTTCCACCAAGCTTTACCATGTCAGGATTTTTTACTAACTGAGAAACAACTTCCGGAGCAACATAAGCACCAAAGGTATTCTGCAAAAACTTTTTATCGCCTTCGAGTAAAATAAAGTTTAAAATCATCAGAGAGAAATAAGTCACAAGCGCATAAACTAAAGGAACAAAAAGCGGAATGTACACATGGAATGCTTTCATTAAGATTAATATTGTTGCGATTGGAACTACAACATAAATTGAACTGAAAACATTTTTTTTTGCAGGCGAGAGATTTTTTGTTAAAAGAATAATTACAAGTGCAAGGATAAAAATAAATCCGAGTCCCCAGAAAACACTTACAGGCTTAATAAATTTCTGCTGAATGATTGTATTAACAACATTGGCGTGCGTACCTAAGTTTGCATAACGCTTAGCGAAAGGAGTAACACCCAAATCTGTAGAAGCCGTTGCACAGTTTCCGATTAAACAGAAGGAATCAGTTAAAGCTTCTGTAAGAACGGCATAATCATTGTTATAAATTTCAACGAGTTTTTTTAGCTGTACAAGGCCGTCAACTTTTTCATAATCCGCAATTGTATCAAAGGATTCTACAAAACCTGTGAGCTCTTCATAATACTGGTTTCGCATAGCAAAATATGAATCGTAATCTTCCTGTGTAAGTCCGCCTTTAATTGCATTTCCTTCTATATCAAAACCGCGGCACTTTCTGAGCAGGCGATTTTTTTCATCCATTATCTCATTGTAGAAATCAACAAAATATTCTGACTCATAAACATATTCTTTGTCTTCAGCAGAAAGTTCATCAAGTGAAGAAGAAAGAATTTCTTTTACGCAGGAAACGATATGCTCTTCATTCTGATCCAATTTATAAAGATACAAAACCGGAACGTGCCTGAAGTTATCATTGTAATCGCTGTGAAGCCAGTTGATTAACATTCGGCCATGTTCATCCAGCGGGATTGCAATGTCCTGTGTCTTTTTCTTTTTGCTCATTTTACTTTGGAAGCGCTCAGGAATTTTTGCATTGTGCAGAATCAAATAGTTTCCTTTTCTTTCCATTGATTCAACTTCAAAGTCGCGAACCAGTGCACCAAAAGAAAGCTGCCCTGTATAAGAGCCATTTTTTTCATTCAACAATTCTACACGGCGTCTTGTTCCGTCTTTATCTACAACAATGTTTGTAAAGTTTGCACCCCTTGCATGACTTATGATTTTTGAAATCGCAGGAATAAAATCGCGGTTAATGTCTTTTCCTTCTTCCTTTGCAGTGTAGTCATTATCGCGTGAAATCAGATTCTTTTTATCAACAACATTCTTAAACAAAAATCTCTGTACGGCATAATCAACATCCTCTTCAGAAGTTTCTGTTGAAATATTTCGCATATTAATTGTCAGATATGCATTGCCAAAAAACTGTACGCAGCGGGCAAAGTAATCATCATTGTCTTTGTTGAAACCGTCAGTGATATTTCTGTTCATTTCATACAAAAGTCCGCCAACTTCATCTGTAAGGTTTTGTGCATAATCTTCAGCCTTAGAAGAAGGAACCTCACCCGAAGCAACTTTTTCACCGAATGTATAAATTGAATCCAGAATCTGCTGGCCGGACTCATTAAAAGTCTGCTCTGTTATTTCAGACAGATTATCATCTACAGCTTTTACGGAAGGCGAAAGATACTCAATATCGAATACAGCCTCTCTTGAACCGAACTCTTTCATTCGCAAAAGGGCATTGCCTAAAATATCACGGCTCCATGGCCAGGAACCGACATAGCTTAACGATTCATCATCAATATCAACAAGCACAATATTTTCGTTGCTGTCGACTTCTTTTATCATTCCAAGTTCTGCATCGTAAAGTTTAGAATCGATTTTAACGAACACATTGAATACAGCACAAATAACAGAAATTACTGTTATGGAAAAAATTAAAACTAAATCCAAATGTTTTTTAAAAAGATTTTCTTTAGATTTTGTTTTTGCTTCTGACTTTTCATTATTTGTTTTCATATAACAATTATAACACAAGTCTTTAGTGAATGAAAATTTCAGCTATTGGTTATGCGGGATTTTTTTGGGGATATGAGTATGGTCTCGTCAGTTTTAAATATGTGAAACACCGTCTCACATTTTATATCTATTCTGTATCTTCTTCTGAGTTTTTCATCTGCTCTTCGATTAAAAGCCTATCCATCTTAATTTGCTTAGCAAGTTCCTCAGGTTTTGGCAGAGCAAGTTCATATTTAGATGCAAAAATCTGTTTGGCATCGGCAAGAACTGAATACTTTACTACAGCTTCATTTTTCTCAGAGCAAAGAATCAATCCGATTGTCGGGTTATCGTCGTCTCGCTTGTACTGGGCATCAAACATTCTGATGTAACTATCCATCTGGCCAACATCTCCGTGTGTCAGTTTTCCGAGCTTCAAATCAATAAGAACATGGCATTTCAAAACTGAATGATAAAAAACAAGGTCTACATAGAAGTCATCGTCTTCATAACGCATAAGCTTCTGGCGGCTTTCAAAGCAGAAGCCTGTTCCAAGCTCCAGTAAAAAGTGCTGTAAATTATCAATAAGCGCCTGTTCAATTGTCGATTCATGCAAGGCTGGGTAATTCTTGAGATTCAAAAACTCAAGAACATAAGGATCGTGAATAAACTGCTGAGGTTCAATTTCAGAAAGCTTTGTTTTCGCTTCAATCTGAACAGATTTTTTATCCTGGCTTGCAAGAAGTCTCTCATAATACAAAACAGAAATCTGTCTGTCCAGCTGGCGTGTAGACCAAGTTTGATTTGCAGCTTCGTTCATATACCAGTTGCGGGCAGTTTCATCTTTTACGCGGAGTAAAAGCCTGTAATGAGTCCATGTTAATTCGGGACGCAGTGAGTCCCGATTCTTGAATTCCAGATAAAACTGTCTGATTTTTCTAAGTTCACGAACGTCATAGCCTTTACCAAATTCTGCTGTAAGCTTTTTAGAAAGTCCTTCAAGCACGGCTTTTCCATATTCAGCGCGTTCGTTTCCGTTTTGTTCATCTGCAACAATTACCTGGCCAATCGACCAGTAAGAAGCTACCATCGCAAAGTTCACAGCTTTATAAGCATTCGCTCTGGCAGTGTGCAGGATACTGCTGATTTCTTTGTAGAGTTTTGATATGTTATTGGTTGTGTCTAGTTTATTTTTCACAATTTACTCCTATATCAGAGACGCTCCAAAAGCCTTAATAACATCTTCACTGTCACGACCTGAAATTGGTTTTCCCATTGCTTTTTCAATGGAATCAAGCAATGATTTTGCACGGAAGACAATATGCCCTGCAAAATCATCTGATCGCATTAATTCAGGACTTAACATATGCGATTTTAGGTATTCGTCTAATTGTTCTGGAGCGACTTTGTTATCTTTTTCTATTTTATTTTTTATGTATTTACTTGGAGCTGTACCACCAATTTTTCTGTTTGTGTCATAAGATATTGGAGTTTTATTTACAATTGAATTCCAAAGTGTTTTATCGTATTTCATTTCCTGACAGTACTTTTGAGGGAATACATGATGAATATCAATATTATCAGCTTTGAAACTTACAAAATCCATATCTCGGCCACTGATAAAGTCTTTGCTGTGATTTTTCATTATTAAAGCCATAATTCCCTTGTAGGCAGCGCTTAAACGAGTTTGAAGTGTCAGCAGGCGAGAAGGCTGAAAATATGCTTCCTGAACAGTTTTTGGCTGTGTTCCTCCAGCAAGCCAATCCATAACGCCTGTCATATCATTTACATATCTTGTTTCATTAGCTCCACCGTATAATTCACCTAAAACTCCACACCAGTACCACTGTTTTAATTTGTCTTTTATAGCTGTGATATTTATTTGTTTGTTTTCAATCAAAACAGAACATATTGCTGAAAGTGGAATTAACTGAGTAGAGTAAGGTAAATCATTATTGGTAAATATTCTTTCTTCTGCTAAAAGCTTTTCCGCTTCTATAAATCCTTCTATAAGTTGAGCTCTATTAGCTTCATAATCTTTTAACTTTAAATTCAATATGTCTTTTCTTTTACAAGAAACAGCAGGACCACCATTCTTATAAGTCTTATACATAGTAAGCAGAGTCATTGCTGATAAGAAATCTGTCGCTTCAACTTTGCTCAGGATATCTCCAGTAAATTTATCATTATGATTTTCTTCCCAATCCTTTCTTAATTCAAAATCATCCATTGCGAACATAGCTGTTACAAGTTCAAAAACTGTTAATGATACTCCACCTGTATTTACATTTTCAAAAACCTGGCATACAGCTTCTTTCGGAGTATCTTTATCCAATCTTATAACCGGAATTGCATATTTCATCATTGGCATTTGAATTGTATTAATGAACTGCATAAATTCCTGAACAACTGCTGGATCACAATTATAATAATTAAAATATGCGGTCTGCCACATTGTAAACTTAGTAGAATCAAGCAGGATATTTGCAGGTATTAATTTTTTTTCATATTCACTATTAGCAGGGTTTAAATCCAAAAGAATTACATTTCGACCAAACCCCTTTATTTGTTTATTTTCATCTACAGAAATAATTGCATCTATCCGGTCAATTGTAGTATCAAGACATTTTCTTATATCAAAATAATAGAAGCGCTTTATGTCTACGCCTTTTTCTGTTCTTGTATCAACAGGATTTTCACTATATAAAGAAGAATAAATCGAAGTTAAACGCTGCTGTCCATCAAGAATAAGCCAACTTGGCTTTGTGCTGGATGCAGATGCAGGACAACCTTCTATAGTTCTATACTTAAAGTGTATTGACTCATTACCGTATTCCAAAAACATAGCGGCACCAACAGGATATAAATTAGTGATGCTGGCTAATAAGGCTTTGATTCTGTTATCATCCCAAACCCAGCCACGCTGAAAATCAGGAAGCTGAAGCTTTCCGTTGTGAATGTCTGTTACTAAATCTGAAATTAATGTATCTTTGCTTTCCATAGTAATGTAAACTCCTAAAACATAATCTTAAAGTTGAGAAGGAATTAAAAAATCTTTTTCCTTGTTTTTTATAATTTCATCAATACTATCTTTTAAATTTTTATATCTATTATCATTTTTTAGTAAAAAATCTAATTGTTTCTGAATCTGGTAAAAAATAGAATTAAAAGTATGTTTTGGATAATTCTGTATAAGTTCTTCAAACTGTTTTATTAGTTTATCTGGAACATTTGTGATTTCTAAAATTTGTAAAGAAAGATTAAACATAAATAAATTGATAAAATTATTATCATCCTTTTTTGGATTAGAGAATTCTTTATCAGATACATATTCTTTTATTAATACTTTTACACTTTCATCAGAAATTCTATATAATTGAAATAATAAATTCATACAAAAATCTATTCTTTCCTTAGACTCTAATTTCTTTATTGTAATTATTAAGTTTTGTACACGTTGAGTATCTGAATATATGACACCGATATTATTAAGATATCCAAAGAAATTATAAATTCTATTTTCTGCTAGAACTGTATACTCATACGCATTACATCGACCTTCTAAAAATTTATCGATAATTTTATTCAATATTTCAATAATACTTGAATCAGGAATTTTCTTGTTATTAACAATATTATATTGAATTCCCCAGAAGCTATTAATTGAGCTGAATGTAGATAGTGTATTCCTAGAACTAGCTATAAACTTTCCTAGATTATCTAAAAAAGAAGTCATCGTTCTTTCAGGAATTTTTGTCATAGAACAGATAAAAATAATATTTGTTATATATCTTTCAAATGATGAATCTATTCTATTAGTTTCATCAAAATATTTAATACAATTTACAAACACTATATCTATTAACCATTCTAAAATATCATCACTCAAAACAATAATTTTAGGTTTATTAGATTCTAAATTATCATTAAATAATTGTTGTAAGTCTTTATTTGAGAAATACTTTATTGCAGTAAACAGTTCATATTTATTGAATACAAATTGTTCCTTAATGCTTTGCCTTTGTAATGCAATTCTTAAGTAATTTTTACATATTTCTGTATATTCAACATAAGATTCAATTAATACGTTATTTTCCAAAACATAATCAATTAGATTCTTATGATTTGTTGGATATTTATAAGAATCATTAGAATATGAAAAACCGCCATTCTTAACTATGTTTGCAGCTTCTACAACTTTATTTAGACTTTGATTTATAGATACAATTTCTCTATATATATAATTAAAATTTACAAAATCTAATATATCTTTTATGTTTAATTGCGTTCTTTTGGGTAATTTGTAAAATTCTATTTCCAAATTTACACTTTTATAATTTACGAATTTATCTCTATCTAAGGATGTTTTTAATTTATTAAGCAAAAAATTGTAATTAAACATTGCAATAAACATATTTTTATAATCTTTATTTTTTTTGCATATTTGTAAAACTTCCTTATTTTTAACAAAGGCATCTTTATAAGAACCTAACAAAGAAAGTTTTACTATATTTCTTAATAAATCTTCTGGCGTGGGATTTTCTTTTATTTCTAGTTCTAAATTAAAATCTAAAATCGGATTTTTCAAAATATAATTATTTGTATTATAGATATCTTCTGTACCATCAAATGAAAAATATTGGGTATTCTCAAAATCATCTTTTTCATTTCGCATTATCCCATGTATATCTGCTTGTTGTAAAATTGAAATAATAGTATTAAGTGTCTTAGATATTTTAGAATCTTCATTTGGAAGATTTTTTACAAATAATTCGTAGAGCTTTCTTTTTGATTTATCAAAATCAGAAGTTAAAACGTTTTTATAAAATATTAAAATTGCTCTTGAATATTGATCATATTCAAAACCACAATTTGATAAATGTTCTTGGATTTGCCTTCTAAGTATTACAGGAAACTGTGAAAGATTTTTTAACTTGTCTAAGATATAAGATTCAGGATTTTCATTTATTTCATTATTTTGAATTCCTAGTAATACATCTAAGAAATACTTAATTCCATCTTTTTTTGCTTCATCAGAATCATCTTCAATTTCTATAGGAAGTACAGTAATTCTAAATTTTTCTAAATATTTTTTCTCTGTTTCGTTAATATCTAAAGAAAATTTTGTTAAATACATTTGTGGAGTCACATCTGTATTATTTTGAATCCAATTCTCTATCTGTTTTAAATCAATATCACTAAAGGAATATCCTAAAAATAAAACGATGTGTGTTGAAAGAATAGTTTTTATAAAGTTTTCTAATATTGGAAAAGTATTTGAATAATTTAAATAATCATCTTCTGTAAAAACAAAGTTATTGTGTTCAAAATCTCCATGCATTTTTATATATTTACAATCATTTGTAGATTCAATTAAACTTCTGTCATCAACTACAATATCATATATATCTGCATTACTGTTTATTTCATTATCAAATAATCTATCCCAATTTGTGGTTAATATATAATGAGGTTCTATATCTAGTATTTTCCTTTGAATTTCACAAGGAATATCAACATCAGGAAAAAAACTTCTTATTTTTTTCTTTGTTTTTATTTTTCCAAATTCTAACTGATATAATTGTGCAAGTTTTAAAAAATCTGTTTCTTTCGTATCTAATTCTGTCTTTAATTCAGTACAGAGTTTTCCCCACATTGGATATTTTTCTGGTGCTGTACAATGAGAAATTCCACTTCCAATAAAAATTGCAAGATTTTTATTGATAATTGCTTCCTTTATAATTTTTATATGAGAATCTTTTATTTTTTTATTCATTTATTTACTCTCCTTATTAAATTCCTCTTCCCTGAGCCCTTCATCAATTATTTTTGCTTCATCAAAACTGAGTCCAAATAAGTGATAAACCATCAGGTCAATTATATGCTCTTCTTTGCTTGTATCTGCCTGCGGATTGGCTTTTTTTTGCGGCGAATAAAAAATTAATCATTGTTTTCTCTCAAAATCGTATTATAGCACAAATTTTTAACATTTTATAGGGAGATTAGTATGACATACGGCTATATCAGGGTTTCAAGCGACAAGCAAACGGTTG
>JAEEGL015211802.1_pt1 | contig 20868 bp, 18 predicted proteins | sample 9134231 | NCBI WGS metagenome assembly JAEEGL01 (sample SAMN16246548, study PRJNA631951) | gut metagenome | biome: gut microbiome; feature: rumen; material: fiber-attached | host: Bos | place: Iran: Karaj | collected 2018-10
AGCTATACAAGTGATACCTGTATAGCTTTATAATTTATATTATTTAACTAAATACAAGCACCACAAATAGCACTTGTATTTCGATTCTTAATGTCGAATTAACAAGTGCAGATTATTATGATGATGTAATTTAGAAATTATATTTTTCATAAATAATCTCCCTTTCATGTTTTAAATAATAATACATCTTATTATATTTGTCAAAAATTATTTGATATTTAAGATAGCTAATGCTAGTAATAATCCTACAAAAGCACCCATTACAATAGCTATTAGTGCTATTGAAGCAAAGCCTTGATTGTCTTCTAGTTTAGGTGGTTTTAATTTTAATACTCTTGCTTTCTCTTCTTCTAGTTGTGGTTGTTCTGGTTGATATTCTGTTCCTTGTTCATAGGATTTTCTTACTTCTTCTCCTCTTGGAGTCATTTGTTCTGTGAAGTATCCACCGTGAAGTGTTTCGATTGGTTCTTCCCCTTTAGGAATTCTTTTTTCGTTTTCTATTGATACTTCAAAGTTGTGTTTATCTGTTAAACTCCAAATAGTAAATCCTTTGATCTGAATAACTGATGTTGCTTGATAAACTGTTTCTAAGATTTCATTAATCTTTTTTTGACGTAGTTTGTTTATTTGATCTTCGTTTAATCCCATTGTATCTTCAGGAGACATAGTCATATCAAATTCAGTTATTTCTATTGGATAACCATACGTGGCCATTTCTTTAAACATATTGACTAGTTCTTCTTTAGAAATATTATAGTTGGTATGTAATTGAATACCTAAAGTATCAATTATTTGAACATTGTTTTTTTGTTCAAATTCTTTTATTTGTTTCATGATTTTATGGAATGCTGCCATTTTTTTAGGGTCTTCTAGGAAGACTTCGTTATACATGAAATCTATTTTTTGATTTTCTAGTAATTCTTTATTATCACTTATTAGTTTACAAATATCTTCAATTGTTAGATGTTTGTACCAACCAGATTTATAATCATCTAATTTGTCTGCAGGAACATCTTGAGGAGCTTCTCTTCTAAAGGTATATTCATTTCCAGATCTATTTAATAATTCGTTAAAGATATCAATACTTCTTACGCGTCCTTGATATTCAGGACGTGATAATAGTGAGAACATTCCTTTAATGTAATTATCTAGTTCTTTATAAGCAATGTCATGCATTTCTTCTGTTGCATCAGCGTTATAAATATAATCTGGGCAGCCCATGTAAGATATAAGTGAGTTACCTCTTACTTGCATGTGGTGTTCTTCAGCGAATTTTAATCCTTTTTCAAAGTGATGATAAACTTGTGTTCCATCTTCTAAAACGATACCACCATATTTAAATTGATCGTCTAAAGTTACGGAATTAAATTTAGATAGTTGGTTATATAAATTAACATATGCTTCATAAGAAGAACTCTTTATTCCACTTTTTTCAATTGGTGTTCTTTCTCTCAATATTTTTAATATTTGAGTAGTTTTATCAGGTGATAAAGCTTTTTGTAGTTTTTCTACTATTTCTTTATTATCTTTAGATTCTTTGATAGTTTGATTTACTATTTCTTTTTCTTCTTCATCTAGAATACCACTATTAAATAAGAATTCTTTTTTTACTAATAGTTTTAAATTAGGATTAGCAAAGTATTCATTTTTTGGTTTTAATTGATCTTGATATTGTCCAAATAATAGTTGTTTTGTTTCTTCTAGATTTTCATATGTTACATTTGTTAAATCTGTAGGTATGTTAGTTAGTGTTTTAGCTACAGTTATTAATTCTTCTGGTGTTGATGCTCCTACGATATTTAATAAATCAATGTCTTGTTCGTTTAAAGTAATTCCACGATATGCTACTGGTAATTGATAGAATTCGACTGGTTCGAATGGTTCTTCAATACTAGCTACTTTTCGATCATGGTTTTCTTTAAAACGCATGGTGTCTTGTAATAGTTTGTTTGTTATTACATCAACATCTTCTGGCATTGTTAAATATGGCTTTAGTAATTGTTCTTTTTCATTAGCACTTAAAGAAACTCCTGCTTCTTCTAATTGCAAGAACATTGTATGAGCATAATCAGTTATAGCTTTTACTTTATCACTATCCATATGATCACCTACTATGTTAATTATAACATAAAAAAGAGAGATAATTCTCTCTATTTAATATCAACTCCACCGAAGATACATACAGCTTCTATGTAAACGGTTTGTTTTCCCTCATCTGAAGTATCAGTTCTTTTATCTTCTACTCCACCGAAGATTGAACTAGATGTTATTTTTACTTTGACATCTTCTGGTAAGAAGATATCAGCTCCACCAAATATACACACTGGTTTAATAATTATATCTTCTTTTATTTTGGCTTTTCTTAAATCTAGATCCACTCCACCAAAGATAGCAGTGATGTTACTTCCTTTGTATTCATTTGTTATTTTGTGTTCTTGACCAGCAAAGATTGTTGTATAATTTGTTCTTCCCTCTTTATCTGTTTCTTCAATGTTTTTCATTACCTTTGGTTTAAATAAACTTGTGAATATTAATGATAAGCCAATTATGATAACGATTATTGGAAGTATTAGTTTACCGATCATTTTGTAACTAACGATATCTCTAGCACCTAATAGTAGTAAAACACCAACTATTAAAGCGATTAGATCAGTTGTTTTATCTTTGTCACTAATAAAACCGATGATAGCTGGAATGATGATGAATAATGTCCACCAACCATCAAAGAAAATATTGAAATTTTCAATTATTCCTAAACTTTTTAGTAATAGTAGAATACCTAATAATACTACGATTACTCCAATTACTATTTCTTTTACTCTTTTCATATTATTTACTCCTTTTCAAGAATTTAAATAGTTCTAAATCCGCATCGATTTTTTTATCAATATCAGCATTTTTCTTTTTGGAAATATATGCTTCTATATCACCATCTGATGGTTTAGATTCAACGAATTTAATTTCGTCTTTTGATAATCTTAAATCTTCATATAATTTGTTTATTAATTTTTCTCTTAATTCGTTAACTTTTAAAGAACTATAACCTCTTAGTTTTTGTTCTTTACAATCATTTATTAAATCTGCTTTTAATTCTTTATTTATTTCTTCAGTTCGTTTTACGGCTTTGGTTATTTCTATTCCTGTCCAATCGTTTGTCATGATCATCACCTGTAGAAATATTATAACATAAAAAGAAGAAACCTTTTCAAGGTTTCTTATATAAAAGTAGTGTTTATATGAATTTCGTATTGTATTTATAGGGTTTTTATTTATATATATCTATTATTTATACTTTTAACAATTTTATTTATATCTATTATCTTTTCTCCTTTCGTGATTTAATAATAGCAATGTTTTATTAAATAAATATTAAAATATAAAAAAAATGTAAATTTTATGTTATAATCTATTTGTGCATGCCTCAGTGGCGGAATTGGTAGACGCGCTGGACTCAAAATCCAGTGGTAGCAATACTGTGCGGGTTCGAGTCCCGCCTGAGGCACCATGAAAATAAAAACGACCTTATGGTCGTTTTTTTATAAAGCTTTTATTTTAACTCTAATTTGTTCTTTTAAAGGGTATCTTGAACCAAAACGATCCTTTAAAGGATATAAGCCAGGTTTTGATAATGTTACTTTAAATGGTTTCCAACCAACACTTGCAGGAATAATACCTGCTTGTAATAATTCGTTTTTTGTAATTGCTAAGGCAATACCATTTCTATAAATGTAACCTTCTACATCTTCACCAGCTGCCATCATGAATCCCATTCTTTTTCTTCTTTCAGTTAAAATCATTTCTTCATGAAATTGAGTAAGGTTTTCATCATGGAATTCTTTATGACAAGAATATGGAGGCATATTATATTCTCTATGAAGTCCATAACTGTAACCAGGTCTTTCTCCATCTGCTGGGAAAGGTGCTCCGATTATATCAGAGATAGCCATATCTTTTCTTGTACCAGCTTTAATAGTTGTTTCACTTTTGGAACTTGTTATTTTAATAATACCAATATTATTGTCTTTTTGTTGAAGTAATTTTAATAATTCATCTCTTTTAGGATCTTGTTCTTTTAAAGCTCTTTGGACTTTTGTTCTTTCTTGAAATTCATGTCTTGTTGATTCAGTTTTAACTAATAGTTTTAATAATAGATACGTACTTTTACTGTTTATAACTTGTTCAGCTATGTCTAGTGTATCAAGAGCATCTTGAAATGTTTCGTAATAATTGATGTAATCGAACCCTACGGGATAAGGTTCAATTCTTTGGTTTAGGTCGTAATCGAATTTGTTTTGAGCTTCTCTTACCCTTCCTAAGATTTCAGCTTTTAGAGATACAAAATGTTCACATTCACGAATAAAGTCATATAATTCTTGAGATGTAATAGTACTATTAATGAATTCTTGGAATTTTTCTGTTTCTAATACTTCTCGATGTCCTCTATTATATTTTTTTATAAATGTTGGGACATCTATCTTTAATAATCTTATAAAGTTCCCTTCTACAACTTGATTATATATTTTATTTTTTCTTATATTTGATATTAATTGTGGTATGTTTGCCATTTTTCATTCCTTCTTTCTTTTTTATGAAGTCTTGAAAAATAAAAAACAAGACTTCACTTACGTGAAAGTCTTGTTCGATATTACTATCTTTTAGTCCGGTTTTCGTGTTGACGAACTAAAACATTTAGGAACTACTCCCTTTCAATGAATTTGATTCTAACATAAGGTTAATAAGAAGTCAAATTTACCTTATATTTAGGAGAAAAAAGATGACAAATGATTATTATTAATTTATAATAACCAATCGTGAGGTCGATTATTATGGCTAAGTTAAAAGCTGAAGAATTATTAATGGAAATTACTAGATATTGTAATTTAGATTGTAGACATTGTTTTAGAGGAGAATCACAAAATGCTTTTATGAGTACTGAAACAATTTATAATCTATTAAGAAATTTAGATGAGATAGAAAAATTAGTTTTATCTGGTGGCGAACCATTTATGGCAGTTAAGCAATTAAATGATGTTGCTGATGCAATATACCGAAATAGAATTAAAGTTAATCAAATATCTGTTATTACTAATGGTACTATATTAAATTCAGAAGTTATTAGAGCATTAGAAAAACTACAAATGGTTTGTAATACATTACATGTTAGAGTATCTAATGATAAGTTTCATCAAATGGAACTTGAAAGAAGACATTTAGTTAATAAAAGATTAGTTAATTTTACTTTATTAGAAAAGATGTTTGGAGCAGAATTATATGGTACTCCACGTAAAGGTATGGTTATGTCTTTAATAGAAGCTGTTGGTAGAGCTAAATTATTAACACAAGAAGAGATGGATGAAGTTAATGAATGGGGAGAATACCCTACTTTATATACTTTAACTAATTCTAATGTTTTTGGCGGTGCTGATTTAACAGTTCAACATAAACCTCCATATTATGCTGGTGATATGTGGATTAGAAGTTTAATGAATATTGATGTTAATGGATATTTAACAGATAGTTATGCTACATATGAAGATGCTGATAGTCATAATATTGATGGATGTAATATTAATTATGTAGGATTACTTGAAGCTGTTAGAAATAATAGTGAAAGAGTATGTGTTGTCAAAGAAAAAAGACTTAAATAAGTCTTTTTTTTTATAGTCCAGCTCTTAGGAAGTGGGCTTCTACTTCAGCTTGTTCAGTATAACCGATGATACCATCTATTACTTTGTTATCTCTAATAAACATAGTACCTGGTGTTCCTTCTACTATTTGAGCTCCATATCCTTCAAATTCACCATCACCTGTTAGGTCTGCTAGAATTTGATATTCTTTTACGTTAGATGGTTCCCATGTATTCATATCAACGTATTGTTCCATGTCGATGTATCTAATTGTTACATTGTGTTTTTTAGCTACTTCAGTAATAATTGGTGCATATGCAACACAGTAACCACAACTTTGACGAGCCCATAAAACAACGATTGTTTTGTTTTTAGATTCTTTTTTGATATCTGATGGTTTAATTATTTTAAAATCATCAGTCGAATAACTAGTTGCTTCTGGTGTTTCTGGTGTTCCACCACCATTACCACCATAGTTACCGTTTGACATAGCATCAATTCTTTCAGTAAGTTTGTCTACAGCTTTAGTATTAATTGCTGTAAATACTGCTAAGGTAATTAGGAATGCTATGCAGATTATAAAACCTAGAGCAATTAGTTGATCTTTTTGTCTTGGTTCTTCTTTGTCTTTTGGTTTTTTTTCGATTCTAACAGCTTTCTTTTCATTTTTTTCTGAAGGAAGTTTTTCTTCTACTTCTAATAATTCTATATCTTTTGCCATTTTATCACCTATTCTACTATTTCTATTTCTAGTACTTTTACTAAGTCTAGAGCTTGTAAGGTATTTACTTTCATACCTTTTATACAATCTGGTGTTATTTTAATACTATCTATTATAGAGGTACTAAAATCAATATTTTTTAATGATGTTTTATAGAATTCAGTAGATGTAAAATCTACTTTAGTGAATTCTATTTTGTTTAGTTCTACATTATAGAAATTGCTTTCCATAAGATTAGAATCTATTATACATGATTCTTTTATTTTTGTATCTATTATATTTAGATATTTACATAATGAATTAATAATATTTAGTTTATTAAGACGATTGTTATTAAAACTAGTACCTATTAATTTACAATTATCTAGTTTGACATTTCTAAAGCTACAATCGATAAATTTAACATTTGATAGATCACATTTTGTGAATGTTGTATCTTCAAAGAATACCGTATCATAGGTTGTACCTGATAGATTTGCATCAGTAAATGTACAGTTATTAATTGTTTTATTTCTAATGTTTTGATTACTTATGTCTTGTTTTTTAAATTCTTCATTATAAATATCTATTTCATCTTCTATGTAATTATTCATTTGGTTCTACTTCTTTATAAATAGATGAGAATAGTTCTGTTTCTTCTTCTACTTTTTCTTCTGGTTTGGTTATTGTTGGTAAATCACTTATTGATGATAAACCAAAGTAATCTAAGAATTCAGATGTTGTAGCATAGAGATTAGGTCTTCCTGGCATTGTTGATTTACCAGCTTCTTTGATAAGACCTTTTGCTACTAGTTTACGAATCATGTGAACACAGTTTACTCCACGCATTTCATCTATTTCAACTCTTGTTATTGGTTGATTGTAAGCTATTATTGCTAGAGTTTCTAATGCTGCTTGCGATAATGTATTACTTTCTGGATTCTCTATTAATTTTTTATAGTATTCTTTATGTTCTTTTTTTGTTGTTAGTTTAAAGGCATCGCCAAGATAACTAATTCTAATACCACGATCTTCACTATCGTAAGTTTTCTTTAATTCCATTAGTATTTCTTTTGCTTTGTCCATATCTACTGATAGAATATCGCAAATTTGGTTTAGAGTTATTCCCTCATCACCAACAACAAATAAAATTCCTTCCAAAACTCCTAATAAATTCATTTCGTCACTTTCTCTCTATCATGATGGGCGAAAAGTTATCTTCTTGTGATAGTTTTATTTCATCGTTCTTAGTCATTTCTAAGATAGATAGAAATGTTACTATTACTGATTCTTTTGTTATTTCTGTGAATAATTCTAAGAAGTTAACTCTCTTTTTTTTCTTTAAGATAGTTCTTATATCTTTTATTCTATCATCTACATTTATTTCTCTTTTAGTTACTTTTGTTTTTAATGGTTTAGCTAGTTGTTGACGATCTAAGAATAATTGATAGGCATTGAATAGATCAGAGATATCAAATTCTCCTTTTTCAACTGTATTATCAATGTATTCTCTTAGTGATTCAGGAAGTTTAGTGTATACTTCACTTCTCTTTTCTTCTAATTCTTTGAAGTCTTCAGTAATTCTTTTGTATTTTTCGTATTCAACAAGTTTATTACGTAGATCTTCTTCAGAATTAATTGTAAATTCATCACTTTCTTCTTCATCGTCTTTACGATTAACTAATAACTTACTTTTTAAATGAATTAGTTCTGCAGCCATGACTAAATATTCACTTGCTACATCAATGTTTTTGTCCTCTAAACTGTGAATATAATCTAGGTATTGATCGATGATATCGTGAATGTTTATTTCATAGATGTCCATCTTAGATTCTTTTACTAGATGCAGTAATAAATCTAATGGACCTTCAAAATCATTTATGCAAAAATTGTAAGTCATAAGTTACTCCTAACTACATGAATATCCGATTCCCTCTGCTTCGAAAGATACTGTTTTTACATCTGCATTGTATTTAAAGAAACGATATGTTTGTAAACCAATTATTTGATTGTCTGTAATATTTTTTAATTGGATTTCATTTACTTGTGTAAATTTATCTTTTTCTTCAACAAATGTTGAAGTAAATGAATTAATTTTTTTGTATTTCTCAGTTAACATTTTGTATTTTTCTAAGTCACTTGAGAAGTTTTTATTTTCAGTTGTTTCAATATAAGTTTCTTTAATTTTAACTAGATTGTTACTAGAGAAGTAATAACGCATTTCATCGCCTAGATAACGACAAGTTAATACTCCGTAATCTCCTTCACTCTCAGTTAGAGTTACATCTGGATATTTGTCTTCTACTATTTCTTCAATTCTAAATTGATTAGCTTTTTCATAAGCATATTTAGAAATTGTTAAGGTTACTTCTTGTGCTGATTTAGAAGCTATACCGTTATATGAATGAATTATTGCGTAATATATAGGTGCATCTTTGTTATATAGAACAAAGAAGTATTTTTTATCAAAACGATAAATTTTATCACCAACGTTTTGAACTGTAAATGTTATTTTGTATTCATCATCAATGTGTGATTTAACAAAGTTAATCATTTCTAGTTGACCTATTTTAGCACGTGATGCTGCTGAATCTAGTCTAATATATTTGTTTTCTTCTTCCTCTTCTACTGGTTTATTAGTTGTGCCATTCATTTTAAATAGATTTGAGAAATCTACTTTTTTACTTATTTGAGGAAGAATAATAATTACAATTATTAAAGCTAGGAAGAAGAATAAAACAAATAATGGACTTCCTTGTTTTTCTTCTTCGATGTTATAGACTAGTTTTTCATCAGCGTTAAACATCTTCTTGTGATTAGCTTTTTTCTCTTCTTCAGAAAGATCTAATTTTTTAGCTTCTTCACGATCTTCATCTTTAACTTCAAGAACTCTAGGAATTTCTTTACTTTGTTTTTTTAGTTGTTTTTCTTCTTCTGTTTCTTCTGATGCAACTCCGAACATTGAAGTAAAGTCAGCTTCTTCTTGTTTAGCACCTTCTATTTTTACTTCGTCTTGTCTTGCTTCAGAATTAGCAATAGCATCTACTGCTTCGTTGTTGTTTGTTTGGATATTTTTTTCTTCATTTTCATTCATATATATCCCCTCATTCTTCATTATTCATTATATCAAATTATCGTAAAATAAAAAAGAGCAATAAGCTCTTTTATTATTCTAAATCTAGGATATATGGATTGTCTTTTGTTCCTGAACCAGTAAATGTTAAGTTACCATTGATATTGATAACTGGTCTTATACCATGTTCAGAATCTGTTTTGTCTTTTGAAAGACGTCCATTATTACCTACTACAATCATATAAGCATTGTTTTGGAAGAAGTCTGATGGACTTCCTGTGAAGAAACCTTCACCATTATATAAGTAGAAACTATAGTTATTACTATTACTATTAGCTCCTGCTAATACTACTTCATCTGCTGTTAATAAACCAATCTTTTGTGTATATTGGCCACCGAAATCTACTTTAGTAGCTGGGCAAGTTATTGTTGGTGAAGTATCTTCATCCATTAAACGAGTATATGCTCCATAGTATGTATGATTTTTAGTAGTTGTACTGCTTGTATCATTACAATATCTACTGTTTACAATATATTTATCTAATTCTTTTAGTCTAGAATTATACCAACTTAGTAAGATATTAGTAATGTCATTGTTTTTATCTACTTTGTTATAAACATATTTATAACCAGTGTAATCAGCATAGTTATGGGCATTACTATATTTTCTAATACCTATAGAATTCTCTAAAACTAATCTAATTGATTTGTCTGGGTTTATACCAACAATACGCCATGTTTCATTAGCAAATTTAACATAGTTATTATTTACAACACCACGATAATAATAGTATTTGTTATTTCCTACTTTAACACTATATAAGCCTTCATCGGTTAGTGATGCTTCGTTATAGTTTGGTTTTTCTTTTTTATCTACTATTTCAGGATCTTTTAGAACAGTTTCGTAGATTGAAGGTTTAATAGCTTGATTTGAATCAATTATTTCTATATGACCTTTATAGTAGTTAGTTTTTTCATTAATATTTGGAATCTTTTTTTCATCAAACCACATTCTGATGTTAGTTCTTATTGTTTCATTTGGTTCGATTGTAACTTTACCAAGTAGTTTACTTGTTTTAATATCTTCTTCTTCAGTCTTTGTTGTCTCTAAGTTTTTATAAAGAATAGTATTATTTTCAATGTTACCAGATGTTTTTAGTACTAAAGCATTAACATCAATAGTAGTAGTTTTTACAGTATTTAATCTTACTTGGACTTCTTTTTTTTGAGCACAAGTATTAGTGATAGTTACTGTGTAAGGACTTGTTTCTTCGCCATTACTATTGATAACTGGTTTAATCTTTGATAATTCAATGATTCCATCGTTTTCATAATATACTTTGAAGCAATCTATTCTTCTTGTATTTGTTTCTTCTTGTGTTTTAGATGATAACCACACACCATAACCAGTTCCAACTGATAAAGTTGCAACTAGCATTAAGCCGATAATAAATAAACTTATTATGTAACCTTTCTTCATGTATGTTCACCATCTCTTCTATTTTCTTTATGCTTCGTTAGCTGTTGGGACAGCGCTATTATTGCTACAAGTTTTTGCAGCAGTTTTTAGTATTACAGCTCCTTCAGATAATATTTCATAATCAAAGTTATTTGATTTTGAGTTGTATACTGCTACAGTGAATATTTCACCAGGAGCAGCATCAGCAATACCGATAATCATGTTTTGACCATTTTTTACTAGTTCTACACAAATCATTTCGATTCCTTGGATAGTTGTTACTTTAATACCTTTAACAACAGCACCTGAATCGATATACATTTGTTGAACAGCAGGTAATGATGCTTTTAAGTTTGCAAGTGTTCCATTATTAATACTAATAATCATTTCTTTTGTTTTCTTATAGTTAATAATGTCGAAACCTTGAACACCATAATCTTTTTCAATGTATTCATTTGGAACTGCATAAGTATAGCCATTGTTTGAAACTACGTGTTGATCTGGAGTAGCTTCTGCTTTTCCACATTGAGTATTACCACCACTACTAGGTTGTTCTGGTTGTTCTGGTTGTTCAGGCTTTTCTGGCTCAGTTGGTTTTGCAGGTTCTGCAGGTGTTTCTGGCTCAGTAGGCTCTACTTCTTTTTCAGGATCTTTTTCGTTGATTTCAACTTGTTTAGTTTGTTCTCCTGAATCTTCATCTAATTTATTATTCTTACTGACTAAAACGATTATAACAGCAAGAATTGCTAAAACAACTACAACACCTAATACAATATAAACACTTTTATTATCACCACTATTAGCTGGTTTAGGTTTATTGAAATTTGGATTAGGTCTGTTATTCATATTCATTTGTTGTCTTGGTGGCATAGGACCACTCATTTTTGGTTTTTCTATTTGAGATAACTGCATTCCACACTTAAAACATATTGTGTCTTTTTCACTTAACATATGACCACAGTTTGGACATGTTCTCATTTCGTCACCTACTCTCTTAATCATTATATCATATTTATTAAAAAAAATGATTTATTTAAATCATTTTTTATTTATTAAATCCAAGAATTTGAATATCTTTTGTGATGTATTTAATAGAATTTGTTATAAACACTTCTATATCGTTCATGTCGAAGATGAAATTCTTCTCTTTTTTGGCTTCTTCAATGATTAATCCCATCTTATCTATTAAGATATCTAACTTATCTACAGGGATCTCTGTAATCGCTGTTTTTGGTTCGCGGAATTCTTCATAGAAGATTTCTAGAGGTAGTGTATATTTATCAATCAAGTCAGCGTTAAGATTAGTGTAATCATTGTAGATTAAATCTCTAATAGCAGTATATGTAACCTTCATTTTAACGTTTTCTCTAGTATATCTTTCAATGAATTGATAAATGTAATCTCTAAACCAATATTTATCTGTTAATAAATGAATTAAGTAACCCATTGTAAACGGATTATGTAGATCATTACGATATTTAGCTAGGAATCTATCTATATTAGGTATATCATCTTCGTTAGTATGATCTAAGAAGTGAGATATTTCTTTTGTTTCACCTATTTGCTTTGATATATCAGGAGCAATAGCTCCAAGTAATAAATCATATTCGTTCATTTTTAACACTTTATTTACTTCTCTTGCGATACATAAATGAATAATTGCTGATGCCATACTATCACCTATTATTAATTATAGCATAAAAAAAGAAGATTAATTCTTCTTTTATTTATCTTTTGTCAATTCTTCTCTTAGATTGATATCAAAGGTGATTGATAGATAGAATAATACTTTTAAGTAAGCAGCTTTTTCACTATCGGTCATTCCTTTTTTCTTTGATAAGTAATCATCTATCATTCTAGGAACTTCTTCTGGAATTGGTTGGAATCCAAGTTTTTCTGCTGATAGTTTTATTTCTTCGGTTAACATTAGTGAAACTTTTTGAATTTCACTAAAATCTAGATCATTTTTGTTCGCAAACTCTTGTAATGAATTATATTCTTCAACATCACTTTCTACACGCAGATTATAAATGCATAGTTTTTGAAATAGTTCATTCTCTTTTTTCTCTTTTGGTTCTTTAACAGTAACATATTGTTCTAGTTCTGCTCTTAGATTTACTTCATATATTTGTGATAATTCAACTAGATTTTTTAAGTAGATTCTTTTTTCATCATCATTTAAGTCATCTTTTATTGCAATATATTTTTCTAGTAAAGCGCAGAATGATTCAAAGTCAGTATTGAAACCAAGTTTTGCTGTTTTTCTTTTTAGGTTTTTGACAAATTTGTTGGTCTTTTTTCGATATTCAACAAAATCTTTTCCTGCTAATTGTTCTAGTTCTTTTAGTTCTTCTTCAGGTCCGTCTGTTAGAAAATGATAACAGAATTTACGAAATAATTCTTCCATACTCTCACCTATTATAAGTATAACAAAAAAGATAACTTATTTTAAGTTATCTTTTACGAATGTTGTTACTTTATTTACAACTTCTTTGATATCTAAATCGAATCCTTCGCCAGTTCTTCTTTCTTTCCATTCAACTTGGCCATCAGTAACTTTTTTACCTACTGTTATACGTAATGGAATTCCGATAAGTTCCATATCATTGAATTTAACTCCTGGTCTTTCATCTCTATTATCATAAACAACTTCAATTCCAGCTTTAGTTAATTCATCATATAACTTTTCAGCTACTTTAGTTTGTTCTTCGTTTTTCATATCAATTTGAACTAATGCTACATGATATGGAGCAATGTTCATTGGTAAGATCATACCTTTTTCATCATTGTTTTGTTCAATGATAGAAGCTAGGATACGACCTGGTCCAATACCATATGAACCCATGATTGGGTATTGTTCTTTATTATTTTCATCTAAGTAAGTAATTCCTAAATCACGGCAGTAATGATCACCTAATTTGAATAAGTTACCAATTTCAATACCATGTTTGAAGTAAATTTTGCCTCCACATTTAGGACATACGTCACCTTCTAGTACGTTAGCTATATCACCAACTACATCATAGTTAATGTCTTTTACATTAGCATTAATAATGTGATAGTCTTCTTTATTAGCACCTACACAGAAGTTCTTCATGTGTAATACTTCTTCGTCAACAACGATCTTGCATCCTTCAAGTCCTACTGGTCCAGTAAATCCTGGGAAGGCATTAGATTCAGCTATTTGATCATCGTTAGCAAATGCTAATTCTTTGCCGCCTGCTACTTTTAGAGCTTTTTCTTCATTTAGTTCTCTATCCCCTCTTACGAAGAAGATTGTTAATTTACCATCAACAGTCATAAGTAATGCTTTAACTGTATGTTTAATGTCTATTTTTAAGAAGTTACATACATCTTCAATTGTATGAGCATTTGGTGTGTGAACTTCTTCTAGTTCTTTTTCTTCTTCTTTAACATCTTCAATTTTATGAGATGCTACTTCCATATTTGAAGAATAATCACATTTATCACATAGAACTAAAACGTCTTCACCAATATCTGTAATTGCTTGATATTCTTCAGATAATGTTCCACCCATTGCACCAACGGATGCTCTAACTATTTTATAGTCGATATCCATACGATCAAAGATTTTACAATAAGCATCATACATTTTTTGATATGAACCATTTTGCATTTCTTCATCTCTATCGAAAGTATAAGCATCTTTCATGATGAATTCTTTAACTCTAATTAAGCCATAACGAGGACGAACTTCATCTCTAAATTTATCGGCTTGTTGATAAATATTAAATGGTAAGTCTTTGTAACTCTTTAAATACATTGATGCTGCAATAGCAAACAATTCTTCATGTGTAGGTCCTAGAACCATATGAGCGTTTTTACGATCATGTAAGTTAAACATACTATCGCCGAATGCTTCAACACGTCCACATTTTTCATAATAATCACTAGGTATTAATGAAGGCATTAAAAGCTCTTGAGCTCCTGTTGCATCCATTTCTTCTTTGATTATTTTTTTGATTTTGTCTAATACTCTTAAACCCATAGGCATGTACATGTAAATACCTGCACCTACTTTTTTAATCATTCCACTTCTAACTAGTAAGTTTCCACTTCTACTTTCTTCATCTTTAGCGTCTTCTCTAAGAGTATAGAAAAAGTTTTTGTCTAGTTTCATAATTTTCCCTCCTTATTTTTAAAATAAAAAAACCACAAAATTGCAAGGAGCAATTCTGCGGTACCATCCTTTATTTTACTTAATTTAGATAACGGCTATTAACCGGAAATATTTTCATATTTCACTCATGGGTAGGAATATTTTATTATTATTGCTTAGTTCTCACTTACCTAAACTCACTGTGAATAAGAGAATAAAACATTATGTCCCAATCAACACATTGCAAATAATATAAAACAATTACCATCGTTTGTCAAATGGTAATTGTTATTTTACATTATATTATGCTACTGGTGCAGCTGGTGCTGAAGCTTCAGCATTTGTTTCAGCTACGATTTCTTTTAGTTTAACTTTGAATGCTTTTTCTTCGTCGTCGTCTAGACCCATATGGTCAACTCTTACGATTTGTTCATGGTCAAATAATAATGTTTGATCAGAACTTAAAGAACCTTCTGGGAATAGAACTCCTGAATAGTCATATACCTTTTCTGGTTTGCTAGCATCCATAGTGCAAAAACCGTTAATCATAACTCTTTTTGTACCATTTTTTAATAATACAACTGTACCAACTGGTAGATATTTTTCTTTAATTGCTTCGTTCATATAAATACCTTCCTTTACTATTCTAAAATAATTATACAACACGTATTGTGAATTGTCTATAAAATATTTTTGTTATGACACTATATTAATAACCATAATTGTAGTTATTATCAATGTCTTCTTGTGCTTGATTATAGTCTGGCATTGTTGGTTGAACATCGCTTGGAGTTGTAGGGATGTTGTATCCACCATTGCTAGATGCTTTATCTTGCATGTATTTTGTAACAATATCTTTTATTTGGTTGAATGTTTCATCTTTAGTAATAGTTTCTTCTAATGCTTTGCTTATTGCTTCTCCATCAACAGCATCTGCTTTTACAGCGTCACTAGTACTTAATCCGTCTAAGCTAGATTTTGCTTCAATGAAGTAAGTTCCTGATACTTCAGCCCATTTGCCGTCGTATTCAACTTTGAACTTATAGTCACCAGAATATTTTTTCTTATCTTTTTTAGCTGTTACTTTAACAGTACCTTTAACTTCTTTTAATTGACTACTGAATTCACCTAAGTTAATTTCGTAATCGAAGTCAACTTCTTCTTCTGTAAAGCTTCTAATAGTAGCTGTTGCGATTTTCTTGTCGCCTACTACTAATTTAGCTTTAGATTCTTTTTTACCTTTTTCTACTGTGAATTTAATTTTTTGACCAGCATTGATTGTAGCTTCAATATTATCTCCATCAGTATACCAAGACATTATTTCTACTTTGTCAGCAGTAATATCAAATCCTGCATATTTATTTAATAATCCTCTTGTATATACGTTAACTACAATAACAGATCCGATTTTAATATCAGAACAAGATTTTTTTGCTTCTTTTAAAGTATCTTTAATTTCACTTTCTTCCATGTTAGCAGCTTTTGCTACATTCTTAATGAAAGATTTATCTTCTAATAAGTTTTCAATAATACCTTTAGCAAGTTTTTGTACTGATTTATCATTTAATTTGTAACTATTCTTTGTTACTTTTAATTCTTTATCTAATACTTCAATTTCATCTTTGTCTTTTGACATTGCATCTTTGTCAAAGGCATCTATCATAGCATCTTTATATGCTTTTAAGATAGAATCATATAATACTAAATCGATGTCTACTTCTTCAGCTTCATCTAAAGCATCTTTGTAATCATCAACTTTGATAGCAGCTTCATCTAAATCTACTTCAATAGTTTTGTCATAGAATGATGGTTTAAGATAAACCTTATCTTCTTTAACATAAGCTTTAATGCCAAGTTTTTCGCTGCTTCCTTTTACATCAGCATCAGCAACTATTTCTTTCTTTGGAAGATCTATTCCAAATTTACCGCCCAATTCAACTTTAGAAATGTCTAAATCTTTTGGTAAACCAAATTCGCTCAAGTCATAGTTTGTATTAAACTTGATTGTTCCTCCCATTTCAATTGCTTCTTTTTCAGGCTTATAGAATTCATCTATTTCCTTTAAAGTTGTACTTACTTCTTTGTAAGCCTTATTAACTACGTTTGTGAAAACGCGTTTTGGTGATGACATTACTGATTTAACAACAATGCCAGCTACCAATAAAACTACTAAAATACCAACAAGGATGCATGGTACTAGTATTTTTGATGCTGATTTTTTTACTGGTTCAGCAACAGGTGCAGCTGGAGTTACAGGCATATTTTCTGCAACTGGAGTTACATTTTCAACATTGTTTTCCATTTTCAAACCTCTCTTTACTTTAATAATTATAACAATAAATTTTGAATTTTTAAATATCTTTTATAAATTTTTTTTATTTATTATGTTATAATGTAGAAGATAATAGAATAAATAGAGAGTGTGATCTTATGAATGAAGAGAAAAAAGACGTAGTACAACCTACTACTGCTGAGGCTCCTGCTTCAGAAGAAAAAGTTCAAGAACAACCAACTGCTCCAGTAGAAGAAGCTCCTGCACCAGTTGCAGAAGCACCAAAGGAAGAAGAAAAGAAAGAGGAAGTTAAAGCTGAAGAACCTAAGGTAGAAGCACCTGCAGAACCTGCTCCAGAGCCAAAACAAGAAATACAGGCAGAGCAACCAGCTCCTGAAGTAAAACAAGAAGTTCCTGCAGAACAACCTGCTGCTCCAGCAGCACCTGTAGAAACTGCTCCAGTAGAAGCTGCACCTGCTCCAGAAGAACCTAAAGTTGAAGCGCCTGCAGAACCTGCTCCAGTAGCGGCTGCGGTAACTGAACCAGCTCCTGCTCCTCAAGTAATTCCTCAACCAGCTAGTGAACCAGTTCCACAACCTCAAGTTGTACCACAACCGGTTCAAGAAGCTCCAGTTCAACCTACTCCGGTTGCTCAGGAAGCACCAAAGGAAGAAGCTTCTATAGTTCCAGAGGTAGCACCTCAACAAGTTGCACCTACTCCTCCACAAGGAGAAACTATTACTGAAGCTCCTGCTTTAAATCCAATTGCTAATGAAGCTGCTCCGGTTGCTACACCTACTCCTGCTCCTCAAGCAGAGACAAATACTGTAGCACCATCTAATCCATTAAATACATCAATGGATACTAATGTTGGATTTGTTGCTGTTGGCGAGGATATGAAGAAAAAGAAAAATGTTCCTTTGATTGTTACTATTGTTGTAGTTGTATTAGCTGGACTTGCTGCATTAGGTTGGTTTGTTATATATCCAATGATTGTTACTAAGATGACAAAACCTAAGGATGTATATTATGCAGTAATTGATAATACATTTAAAGAAGTTGGTCCTACAGTTGATGTAATTGCACATAATAAAGCTATATTTGATATTGAAGCACAAATTGATACAAATATTGAAGCTCTTAAAGATTTAAACGGATTTACATATGCCTTTAATGGTGGATTTGATCCAACTAATAAAAAACTTCAAGGTGGTGTCAAGATAATTGATACTGCTAGTCAAGAACATAGTGCATATATTTATGTTAAGGAAAATAGACAATATTTAAGATTATCTAGTTATAGAGAGTTAATCTATTATAATCCTCAACAAAGTCTTCAACCATATTGGGATCAAGTATTTGAAGCTACTCAAAATATTAATAGTGAAGAATATAATAAAGTAATTAATAAATTCTCTGAATTGTTAAAGGGTAGTATTCTTGAATCTAAGTTAACTAAAGAAGAAGCAAGCGTTACTATTAATGGTAAATCATATAAAGTATTAAATAGTAAATATAAGATAGATAATGAAACTGTTACATCAATGGCTAAAACTATTCGTGATGGTTTTGCTTCTGATGATGAAGTTCTAGAAATAATTGCTAAGAATACAAAAGTTGATAAAGAAACTATTAAGAAGAAATTAGAATCTATTGATTTTTCACAAAAGATTTTAGAAGATGATGAAGTATATTATTTAAATGTTTATACTTATTCAGTTAAGAATACTTTAGTTGGAATTGAATTAGTCGAGGGTGAAAATAGTATCCACTATTACACTATGGATGATTATTTCGAAGTTAAATTAAATTCTACTAATAAGAATGAAGAAACTGGTAAAGAGGATAAAGTTAATCTTGATATTGTAGGTAAAAAAGTTAATGGTAAAACTAATGTAACTGTTACTTATAATAATAAGCAATATGCTAAGTTTGTTGTTACAACTTGGGATGAGAAAACTAAAGACTTTACTTATGAGATTAATTATGGTGAACAAGTTGTTACTGGTAATGTTAAATTAGTAGTTGATACTAACGATACAAGATCTAAATTAGATTTGAATTTAACAATTAATGTTGATAATCAATACTTTAAGTTATCATTATCTATTACAAATGATTGGACCTCAGAAGTTGCAAATGTTAATGCTGGTACTGCTAAGGAATTAAATAATCTAGAAGTAGAAACTAAGATTAAAGAATTTATTACTGAACTTAAGGGTACTCCATTATATAAGATGTTTGCTACTGAAGCTGGTGAAATAGATCCTTCAACATTTAATTATCGTTTTAATGGTAATAAAGCTATTGAACAACCAGTAGAAGCAAATAATGGTGATATTAATTCACAACCTGGTAATGAAGCATAAAAAAAGACTCGATTGAGTCTTTTTTATTTACTATTTTTTACCAACTAGTTTAGCTAAAGCTGCTTTTAAACCTTTTTTAGGTTTTTCTTCCTTTTTTGGTTCTGCTTTTTTAGCAGGAGCTTTTTTAGCTACTGGTTTTTTGTTTGTTGATTTCTTTACAGGTCTTTCTCCTGATTTAAATTCTTTCTTAGGTGCTTCTTCTTTTTCATCGTCTTTATGTTCTGGTTTTGGTAAAGCTGCTTTACGAGATAGATTTAATCTATTCTTGTTATCATATCCATCAGCTTTAACTGTGATTTCATCACCAACCTTGAATAAGTCAGATGGTTTATTTACTCTTTCCCAAGCTAGTTGAGATACATGTACTAAACCTTCACAACCTGGCCATAATTCTACGAAGCAACCAAAGTCTTCGATTTTAACTACTTTACCAGTATAGATTTCACCAGGAACTACTTCTCTTGCTACTGATTCGATCATTTCTTTACATTTAGCAATGATGTCTTTGTCTTGGTGATAGATTAATACTGTACCATCATCTTGAAGATCAACTTTAACAGCGTTAACATCGTTAACTGCAGTTACGTTAGATGATTCAAGGATGATCTTAGTAATCATTTCGCCACCCTTACCAATAACTTCTTTAATCTTATCTGGATTAATATGAAGTATTTCAATCTTAGGAGCGTATTTAGATAATTCTTTACGTGGTTCAGGAAGAACACTCTCCATAACATCTAAGATTTGGAAACGAGCTTGTTTAGCTTGCTCTAAAGCTTCTTTTAAGATTTGTTCTGTAACACCTTTAATCTTAATATCCATTTGTAATGCAGTAATACCTTCTCTTGTACCAGCTACTTTGAAGTCCATGTCTCCCATGTGATCTTCTAATCCTTGGATATCTGTTAAGATTGTGTATTTGCTTCCATCTTCACTTGTTATAAGTCCCATAGCAATACCAGCTACTGGAGCTTTAATTGGAACACCGGCTGCCATTAATGATAAGCATCCGGCACAAATAGTTGCTTGTGATGATGAACCATTTGATTCTAAGATTTCTGATACAACACGAACTGTGTATGGGAATTCTTTTTCATCTGGCATTACTTGTAATAATGCTCTTTCACCTAATGCACCATGTCCAATTTCACGACGTCCTGGAGAACCATAACGTCCTACTTCACCAACTGAGAATTGTGGGAAGTTGTAATGTAACATGAATCTCTTCGAATCTTCTAATCCTAAGCC
>JAEEGL015260413.1_pt1 | contig 20867 bp, 20 predicted proteins | sample 9134231 | NCBI WGS metagenome assembly JAEEGL01 (sample SAMN16246548, study PRJNA631951) | gut metagenome | biome: gut microbiome; feature: rumen; material: fiber-attached | host: Bos | place: Iran: Karaj | collected 2018-10
ATGCCCGAGGACGTGAGGGCGGAAATGTACGGCGCCGCCGAAAGCCAGCAGGTGATACTCGATCTGGGCGAGCCCGAGACTCCCTACTGCGTATCCATAGGGCCGGCCATGTACCGCATGATCTCCCAAAAGGACAATTACGACTATCTCGAGGCTAACGGGATCGCGGAACCGGCGAAGGCCATAAGGGAAGGGACCTGCTCCGCCGATTACGGCGCCGAGGTCAGCGACGCCTACATACTTCTGACCGAGCTTCCCTATTTCTTCGATAAGAGGATAGGCGACCTGTCCGAGACCGGCAGGATCAGAAAGGACGTGGTCCGCGAAAAACTCGACTTCGTTGAAAGCTTCGACGCCTTCGTTTCGTCCGTGATGGCCGGAAGCGAGAAGTACATAAGAGAGGACGACCCATTCCTTACGACGATCAGAGCCTCCTACAGGGCGGCCTCGTCTGAAGCCACCAGGAAGATGATAGAGCAGAACCCGGATTACGCCAGAAACGCCACGGCCGCCGAGGAATTCTCGAACCTGCTGGTGACGAGATTCTACAAGCTGCTGACCCTGGGCATGATGGTGCGCATGCACGAGGGAGAGCTCGCCGCCATGAAGTCGGCGGGAGAAGACGACGCCGAAAAGAGTGACGCCCTCGAAAAGGGCCTTGAAAGCTCCCGCAAGGCCTTCGGCGAGCTTTCCGCCTATCTTGAGGAAAAGCTTGATTACCAAGTCGTTCCCGTGAGAAAGCTGGTCTACATCCAGCTTGCCAGCGGCCTGCTGGTGATGGACCATCTGAAGAAAGAGGCCCGGCCCGCAGGGCAGGGCGCCGGTCGATAAAGCGGACGTTCTCTGTCCGTGACATGACCCGAAATTAAGACGGAGCTCCCGAAAGGAAGCTCCGTCTTTTTGCTGTCTTTTTCACGGCAAATACTATTCGCGCTGCAAACAAATACTTATGGGACTCTTGTGCGGCGCAGGCCATTAAAAAACGGGCCCGCTGAACGCAGGCCCGCCGCAGGGTCTTAAATTTTCAGGATTACATCATGGTCATGGACAGTCTCTTGTTCTCGTAGACCTCGCCCTCGATGATGGTGTAGTCGCAGCGGCTGTAGTTGCAGAACGGATCGCCGTCCCAGATGCAGATGTCGGCGTCCTTGCCGGGCTCGAGGGTCCCGACCCTGTCTTCGATGCCCAAAAGCTTGGCCGGGTTGACGGTGACGCACTTGAGGGCGTCCTCCCAGGCCAGGCCTTCTCTGATGCAGAGGCCTATGTGCATGGGCAGCTTCTTGGTCAGTATGCTGGCGTCTTCGGTGAGGCAGACGGTGACTCCGGCCTTGACGAGCACCTGCGGGGTCATGATGCTGCGTCCCCAGACCTCCTGCTTGTAGGGGCCCGATACCAGGGGGCCTATGGTGCAGATTATTCCTTTTTCGGCCAGCTTGCCGGCCAGCTTGTAGCCTTCGGTGGCGTGCTCAAGGGCGTACTTCAGATGGAACTCCTCGCAGACTCTCATGGCGGTGGCGATATCGTCCACTCTGTGGCAGTGGATGCGGCAGAGCATCTCGCCTCTCATGACGGGCACGAGAGCGTCCAGTTTGGCGTCGAACTTGGGAGCCTTGGAGGGGTCCTTCTCCGCGGCCTTGAGGGCGTCGGAGTAATCCCTGGCCTTGCGCAGGGTCTCTCTCCATACGGCGGCGGTGCCCATGCGGGTCTTGATCTTGTTGCTCTGGGCATAGAATGATTTGGGATTCTCGCCCAGGGCCATCTTCATGACCTCGGTGCCGGGTATCATCATGTCGTCGGGGGTGGGGCGGTCGGCCATCTTAAAGGCCACGCCTACTCCGCCTATGACGTTGGCTGAACCGGGAAGAACCATGGCGGTGGTGAAGCCCGCTCTCCTTACCCAGTCGATGGCCATGCCTTCGGGATAGAAGGCGTCGATGACCCTTACCTGGGAGGTGATGGGATCGGTGCCTTCGTTGGTGTCTCCGCTGTTGGCGCCGCGCATCATGGGTTCGCCCATCAGGGTCACGTGGGTATGAGCCTCGATGAATCCGGGCAATACCCATTTGCCTCTGGCGTTGATGACCTTTGCCCCTTCAGGGACCTTCACATCTTCGCCCACAGCCTTGATCTTGCCGTCTTCGGCCAGTACGGTCGCCTTCTTGTAGACCTTACCGGTGCCGTCGTAGACTTTTCCGTTGGTTATAGCAAGTACCATTTGAACCTCCTTGTTCGCATTAGCTCGCATAGATATAGTTTACCGGGTCGGGGCGCGGGGCATCACCCGCTCCTTCCCCATTTCTTCTCACTTTAAACTATATCACATAAAATGTTTTACTTTAACGAAAATTTGACATATAATACATGACAAAGTCCCCGCGGCGAGGGCTTGGTTTTGTTGCGCGCCGCAGGGTTATCGGAGGATCGAAATGAAGAAATACATCAGGCTCTACTGGATAGTCATAGCCGCCGCCGCGGCTGTATCCCCCCTGTTCCGCATGATTCCCGGAAGAAACTGGGGCCTTTACATAGTGACAGCCGCCATAGCTGCGGGATACGTCAACTACAAGGCCACCCACCACATCATAGAGACCGGCGAGCGCATCCGCTACCTCGAGATGGAGGATCTCAAGACCGTAGTCTACACCAGGACCGGCAGACTCGACCCTGCCACGACTCCCAGGATCCTCATCGAGGAATACAACGACCTCAAGTTCATCCAGATCCAGAACTACGTATACATAATCCTGGTTCTGCTGCTGGCCGGCTTCTACATCAAGCACTGACGGTCGCCCGCGATGAAAAGAAAAGAGAAGACCATAAGCGAAGCCGGGGCGAAGCTTCCCGGCATTTCGGGAGCGGTGGTGGGAGCCATGTTCGGCTCTCTCCCTTTTGCTCTGATCATGATACTGCTTAAAAGCAGGGGAATGTACGCTGTCCCCTTTGCCATATTCGTGCCCTTTGTATCGGTCTATTTTTACAAAGCCTCCAAGGGCCTTAGAAGGTTCCGCTGGGCTCTCGTCTGCGTCGGGATAAGCAGCGTCCTGATACTGGCCCTTACCCAGCTGACGGCCCAGAGCTATGTGCTGAGCAGGCAGCCCGACTGGATCGCCGCTGCTGCCGAATACGGCGTAAAGCCCATGGATCTTGCCTTCGATTCGCTGGTCACCGGGGAGAACCTGGTGAAGCTTCTGCCTTCCCTGGGCCTCAGCGCCCTGGCCTGCGTCGCGGGGCTCTGCTTTTCCGCGTCAAATCTCGCCGAATACGCCGATCTTTCCAAAGAAGACCTGAGCGCCATCAAAAAGGACGAGGCGAAAAAAGAGTACGAAAAGAAAGTTGAAGAAGAGAAGGAAAGAAGCGAAAAGCGCAGGAACCTTCCCGGAAGGCTCGAAAGGTTCGGTTCCGATTCCGACGCCCCCGTCATCCCCAGGGGGGAGTACAGGGTCGCGCCCTACAAGCTCCAGAAGCAGTACGTAGGCGGCTTCGGCGCCGCGGTGATACTCCTTTTCGGGGCTCTTGCGGCCTTCGCCCTGTATAAGGGCATCAGCGGAGGAAAGCTCAGGCTCTGCCTTCTGGCGGTCCCGGCCGCATATATCATATATCAGGGCGTCCGCCTGCTGCTGTCCGTCGCCAGGTACATAGAAGTCAAGGGCAAGGAGCTTGCGTACAGGTCGGGGAGCGGAAAGATAAGGCGCTTCAATTTCGACGACATCAGCCGCTGCGAAAAGCTGGACGGCCGCTGCCTCGTCTACACGGGCGGCGAGCTTCCCGAAGCCTTCTTCAACCTGGGCTGGGAAAACGGCAACAGGCTGATGGACGCAATTGAGGACTACAGGATAAAGGTGGAGATAAAGTAGCGGGAAAGCCCGTAATGCCCTAATCTTCATCAAATATTCACGAAATATTAAAGCATGCTTTAATATGCACATATAAATTATGCTTGCCGAACGATATCCGGCAAGCTTCAAGAAAAGGAGATGTAGATCTTGATAGAAGTAAGAAATCTTACAAAGCTCTACGGTGACCACGCCGCTGTATCCGGCCTTTCCTTCAATATAGAGAAGGGCCAGATCTACGGTTTTCTGGGTCCCAACGGAGTGGGCAAGTCGACTACGATGAACATCATGACCGGCTGCCTTGCCGCCACCAGCGGCGACGTTAAGATAGGGGGCTACGACATAGTCGAGGAGCCTCAGAAGGCAAAGAAGCTCATAGGCTATCTGCCCGAGCTTCCTCCTCTTTACCCCGACCAGACCCCGAAGGAATACCTGAAGTTCGTCGCCGAGGCCAAGGGAGTGCCCAAGGCGGACGCCGAAAAGCAGATCGCCCGCGCCATGCAGGTCACCCAGATCGAGGACGTGCAGGACAGGCTGTGCAAGAACCTGTCCAAGGGTTACCGCCAGAGGGTCGGCATAGCCCAGGCCCTGCTGGGAGACCCCGAGGTCATAATCCTGGACGAGCCCACTGTGGGCCTCGACCCCAAGCAGATCATCGAGATCAGGGACCTGATCAGAGATCTGGGCAAGGAGCACACAGTTATCCTTTCAAGCCACATACTCTCCGAGGTACAGGCTGTCTGCGAGACCATAATGATCATAAACAAGGGCAAGCTGGTAGCCTGCGACACCGCTGAAAACCTTGAAAACTTCTTCTCGGGCCGCTTTGAGCTCAAGCTCACCGCAGACTGCGTAAAGGAAAGGGCTGAAGAGCTGGTATGCGCGGTCGAGGGCCTTTCGGTCGTCTCTTCGGATGAAAGCGAAGGGATCACAAAGCTCACCGTTACCACTCAAAGAGAAGATACCGAAGAACTCTGCAGGGAGCTTTTCTTCAGCTTCGCCGACGCCAGAGTCGCCATACTGGGCATGTCGGCCACCAAGGCAAGCCTTGAAGAAGTCTTCATGAAGCTGACCCAGGGCGAGGAAGAGGAGGCTGCCGCAGCCGAAAGCGCCGAAGGCGCAGAAGCCCCCGAAGCCGAAGCACCGGCAGCTCAGGACGCGACCGTCATAGCGGCCGAGGAATACAAGGAGGAGGCTTAAGTAATGATAGCAATGTACAAACACGAGCTTAAGGCCTACCTGACCAACGTCACGGCCTATGTATTCGGCGTATTCCTGCTGCTCTTCGCAGGTATTTACACCATGGTCTATAATCTGGGGCACCAGGTCGTAAACTTCGAATACGTTCCCGGAAGCATGCCCTTCGTCTTTCTGGCCGGAGTCCCCATACTCACCATGAGGATACTTGCTGAGGAAAGAAAGCAGAAGACCGACCAGCTGCTCTACTCCCTGCCCATATCCATGAACAAGATAGTCTGGGGCAAGTATCTGGCCATGCTCACCGTATTCGCGATCCCCATGCTGATCGTCTGCACCTATCCGCTGATCCTCAGGACCTACGGAAACGTTAATCTGGCCACCTCCTACTCGACCCTGCTGGGCTTCTTCTTCCTGGGAGCCGCCCTCATGGCCATAGGAATGTTCATTTCGTCCCTGACCGAGAGCCAGCCCATAGCAGCCGGACTCTGCTTCATAGTGATGCTGGTGAACTACTACCTGTCATCGATGGTGGATTTCATCTCCACCACCGCCAGGACCAACATGATGGTCATAACCGTTCTCGCCATAGCCCTTGCCTATCTGATCTACGTGATGACCAAGAGCTCCACGGTATGCCTCGCCTGCGCCGTGGTCATGGAGGCTGCCATCTGCTTCACCTATCTAAAGAAGAGTTCCCTCTACGAGGGCCTGCTCTCCAAGCTTGGCAGCCACCTGAGCCTTTTCGACCGCTTTGAGAACTTCTATCAGGGAAGCTTCGATCTGACCGTTCTGGTGTTCTATCTCAGCGTTATAGTGGTGTTCATCTTCCTGAGCGTCCAGTCAATGGAGAAACGGAGGTGGAGCTAATGAAGGACCAGACCAAGAGCCTCCGCCTGGGCGGATACAGCGTTCTCGCCAGCGCCATAGTCATAGCCATCGCCATTGCGGTCAACCTCTTCGCGGGAGCCGTTCCCGCCAAGTATACCAGGTTCGATACCAGCACAAGGGAGCTCTACACCCTGGGCGACACCACTAAAAACGTGCTCGCAAACCTGGATCAGGACGTCGAGATACTCTGGCTCGTATCCGACGGCAGCGAGGACAAGACCGTCAAGCTGCTGCTCGAGGAATACGCCAACAATTCAAGCCATATCACGCTCAAGACCCAAGACCCCGACCTCAACCCGGCCCTGATATCCCAGTATACCGGCACCTTCCACGAGAACAGCCTCCTGGTCAGGACCGCAGACAGGGACCGCTTCGTCGACTTCTATGACATCTACACCATAGAGTACGATCCCAACACTTACATGTACACCGGCGACTACAGCGTCAACTTCAGCGGAGAGAACGCCATCACCGGAGCCATCAACTACGTTACCAACGCCCAGCTCCCCAAGGTCTACTTCCTGAAGGGGCACGGCGAGGCCGAGCTCTCGACCAACCTCAATGCCGACGTCAAGCTGGCCAACGTGGAGATAGCCGACCTGAATCTCATGGGAACCGACATGGTGCCCGATGACGCCGACGCGGTATTCATCTTCGACCCCCAGTCTGACGTCAACGACGAGGAAAAGAAGAAGATCGAAGACTATCTGGCGAAGGGCGGCAACCTGCTGCTCATCACCGGGGTCCAAAAAGACGGAAAAGCTCTCGCCAGCTTCAACGCTCTGATGGAGCCCTACGGGGTAACCGCCGTCGACGGTATGGTGATAGACCAGAACAGCGGCAACTACGCCAGCGGAATGCCCTACAACCTGCTGCCCGACATCGTTACCAACACCATTACCCTGCCGGTAAAGAACAACAACTACAGGGTCCTGATGCCCTACGCGCAGGGCCTTAAGGTGGAGACCCTGGGCGATACCTCCATACTCACAAACAAGCTCTTCCGCACCTCAAACAGCGCCTATTCCAAGATCGCGGGCTATAACATGCAGACCTTCGAGAAAGAAGCCGGAGACATAGAAGGCGGCTTCACCCTGGGCGTCGCAATCACCAAGACCCTCAGTGAAGAGCTTAAGATCGATTCCAAGATCGTATGGTACACCACCCCTTATCTGCTCAATGAAGACGTGAGCAAGAGCGTGGGCGGAGCCAACGAGACCATATTCATCAACACACTGGCCTGGCTCTGCGATTCCGAGAAGGGCGGAATTGTCATAAGCGCCAAGAGCATGGCGGATGAGAAGCTGACCATGACCGCTTCCACAGTCAACATACTCACCGTCGTATTCGTGGGCGTCATACCCCTCGCTTACCTGGCGGTAGGCATCGCGGTCTGGCTGAGAAGGAGGCGCAGATAATGAACAGGGGAATAAAGCTCCTAATTCTGGCGCTCATACTTGCCCTGGCCGGCTTCGGAGCCTGGTATTTCACGGCCCATAAAGCCGAAGAGCCCAAACAGGCCGAAGAGCCCGCTTCCAAGGAAAAAACGGCCGACATCACCGCCTTCTCGGTAGATCTTGAGAAGGTCAGATCCTTCAGCTGGACCTGTCTTTCCAGAAGCGGCGCAGTTGAAAAAGAAGGCGACCACTGGGTCACGACCGATGAGAACGGCGCAAAGCAGACGGCCGAAAAGTCCATAATGGACGTGCTGACCGGGGAGATCTCCCTGGTAAAGGCCAGAAAAGTCATAGAAGGCGCCGCCGATAAGGATGGCTACGGCTTCGACAGCCCCATCTGCGAGATCAGCATCGAAGCTGATAAGAGCTATACCCTGGTGTTCGGAGACCCGGCCACCAGCGACGAAGAGTGCTATTACTTTACAGCGGGCGACGGCAACGTATACCTGGTGCCCGGAACCATGAGCAGCGATTTCTTCTACAGGAATTCGGACCTGCTGCCCAAGAAGGCTGCCCAGTAAAATCATAAGACTTTAAGAAGGACCCCCGCGCAAATTTGATTTGTCACGGGGGTCCTTTTACGTTAAAATTATGGTGTACGCAGCTCTGTCCTTTTGGAGGAAGAGAAATGAAAAACAAAACTATCGCGATACTGCTGTGCCTGGCATTGCTGGTCGCGGCGTTTCCCGCCGCGGCTTTTGCCCACAGCGAAGATCTTGCATTGGAAGAGGAACTGGCGCGAAGCCTCAAGGCTTTGGGCCTTTTTCAGGGCGTTTCCGACACCGATTTCGCCCTGGGCAGGGCTCCAACCAGGACCGAAGCCCTGGTAATGCTCATAAGGGTGCTGGGCGCCGAAGGAGAAGCCCTTAAGGGCGGCAGGACCCATCCCTTTACCGACGTCGCCGGCTGGGCGGACGATTACGTCGCCTACGCCTTTGAGGAGGGCCTGACCGAGGGAGTCGCCCCCGACAGGTTCGGGAAGTCCGACGCCAGCGCCGCCATGTACCTGACCTTCGTCTTAAGGGCTCTCGGATATTCCGACGCGGCCAATGCCGACTTCACCTGGAGCAATCCCTACACTCTGGCGGTGAAGACGGGAATACTCCCGGAGAGCGTAGACACCGAGAACTTCCTGAGAGCTGACGTGGTGCTGGTCTCCTACGCGGCCCTTGGGGCAAGGCTCAAGGGCAGCGAAAAGACCCTGGCCGACAAGCTCATAGAGGCCGAAGTCTTTTCAAGGGAAGATTTCGAGGCCAATATAGATCTCGCCAAGGTGGGAATCGTTTCGACTCCCGAGCAGCCGGCCGCCGCGGTCGTTGAGCCCGAAGAGAACCTTGCTCCCTTAAAGGCGAAGCAGGTATACGCCAAATGCGCCCAAGCCGTGTTCTATATCGAGATGTACGACGCTTCAGGCGAGGTCCTCTCCACCGGCAGCGGCTTCTTCATCGGCACCAACGGCACCGCCGTCACCAATTATCACGTCATCGAAGGCGCGTCTTCAGCCAGGGTCATGCTTTCAGACGGCAGCTCCTACGATGTGGAGGGGATATACGATTACAGCGAGGATCTTGACATCGCCCTGATCAAAGTCAGCGGCGGCGGATTCCCGGTCCTTACCCCCGGCGATCCCTCGGCCGTGGTCACCGGCGATGATATCTTCGCCATAGGAAGCCCCCTGGGCTTCGATTCGAGCATATCGGAGGGCATAATCTCCAACGTCAAGAGGACCATGGGCGAGGTGGACTTCATACAGTTTACCGCAGCCATCTCGTCGGGCAGCAGCGGCGGAGCCCTGATAGACGAATACGGCAGGGTGATAGGCATCACCTCCGGCTCCAGCATCTACGGGGAAGTCGCCCAGAACGTCAATTTCGCCATACCCATAAACCTGGTCCGGGAGCTCTCCGCTGATACCCTCACCGACTTCAGCTCCCTCATAGTGGTGCCCGAGGCTTACCTTGAGATCTCAAAGACCGAGGTCAGCCTGCAGGAGGGAGAGACCTGTTACCTGCAGGTCTATCAGAGCTACGACTACGACGCCTGGATCACCTACTATCCGGCTGAGGACGATGTGGTGAAGAAGAGCTGGGGCAGCTGGTCAAGCCACTACGAGATCAGCCTTGCCCTCACCGGCCTCACAGAAGGCACGGCGGAGGTGCTTCTGGTCCTGACCGACGACAGCGGCGTTGAGATGGACAGAAAGACAGTCAGCGTCACCGTTACCAAAAAAGCCGAAAGGGCGGAGCTCAAATTCTCAAATCCCTCTCCCTCCGTAAAGCTGGGGTCCACCGTGACCGTTACGGTGACCCAGAATCTCGACCGCGACATCACAGTGAACTATAACCTTCCCGAGAATTCCTGCGTCAGCTGCAGGTGGGGAGAGTTCGACGACACCTATAACTGCTCCCTTTACATCACCGGCCTTTCAAAGGGCCGCAGCTGGATACAGGTGGTCCTCAAAGATGCCTATACCGGCGAGGTACTCACCGCGAAAAACATATACGTGACCGTAGAGTAAAATAAAAAAGGGGCGGAGCCCCGGACAGGAGGAGATCATGGAACTTGAAAAGGTAATTGCCAATTTCAAAGCGGCAGGCTATAAGGTCAGCTATTTCGCGACCGGCAAAGAAGCCGCCGACTATCTCAACGCTCAGGTCGACGGAAAGACCGTGGGCTTCGGAGGCTCGATGACCCTGAAAGAACTGGGCCTCGATCTCAGCCTCGCCGAGCACAACACGGTCTGGAATCACTGGAGAGTTCCCGAAGGCATGACGGCCGACCAGGTAAGAAAGAAGGAAGCCGACGCCGAGGTCTACATGTGCTCCGTCAACGGCGTCTCCGAAAAGGGAGAGCTGGTCAACATCGACGGCAGCGGAAACCGGGTCGCGTCCAATCTCTGGGGCCACGAGAAGTATTACTTCGTCTTCGGAGTGAACAAGATAGTTCCCACCCTGCAGGACGCCCTTGAGAGGGCCAGGACGGTGGCCGGCCCCTTAAACGCCGCAAGGCTCAATCTGGATACCCCCTGCGTAAAGCTGGGACGCTGCATCGACTGCAGCAGTCCCAAGCGCATATGCAACGGGGCTTCCATACTTTACAGACCCACGGGCGGAAGCGATATGGAGATAGTCCTCATAGGAGAGAAGCTGGGCTACTGATCACCAGTTCCTCAGCAGCTTTCTTCCGTTGAGCTTTCCGTTCCAGACGGCGTCGGTCACCACGACCTCGCCGCCGATGATAACGTGCTTAAGGCCGGTGCAGCGGGCGTTCCAGTCCCTGTAATCGGCCTTATCTATTATGGTCTTCGGGTCGAAGAGGCAGAGGTCCGCGTCGAAGCCTTCCCTTATGAGGCCCTTGCCTTTAAGGCCGTAGACGGCGGCGGGCATTGAGGTCATGCGCCTTATGCCTTCTTCAAGGCTCATCACCTTCTTTTCTCTCACGTAGAGGCCCAGCACCCTGGGGAAGGAAGCGAAGGCTCTGGGATGGGCTCCCACGGCTCCGGGGAACCACAGACCGTCGGTGCCTATCATGGTCCTGGGATAGGCCATGATGCGCTCCACGTCTTCGTCGCACATGCCGAAGCGTATCTCGCTGGTGGTCAGGTCGTCAGCCAGCAGCACATCGAGGAAGGTCTCTCCCTCGTCTTTGCCGTGGAGCTTGGCGGCGTCGGGTATCATCATGCCGCTGTACTGGGGGTAGCTCACGGAGCCTCCTATCATCAGGTCTCCGAAGCGCTCTTCAAGGGTCTTGCCCGCGCAGGCAGCTTCTATTATATCTTTTCTCCCCTGCGGGTCCCTCATGACCTCGAAGAGCTTTTCCTTGGGCAGGGCAAGGAATTCCTTGGGAAGCTCGCTGGAAAGCCCGGTGGAAGAGGCAGTGTAGGGATACTGGTCGAGGAATACGGTCAGGCCCTCTTCATTGGCCTTTTCTATGAGCTCAAGGGTCTTGACGCTCTTGCCCCAGTTGCGCTTCTTGACGGCCTTGTGGTGGGAGATCACGCAGCGGATCCCGGTCTCTCTTACCACATTTATGACGGTCTCCACCGATTCGATAAGCCTGTCGTTCTCGTTGCGCATGTGTATGGTGACATCGCCCCCGTATTCGGCGGCGACCTTGCAGAGCTCGAGGCATTCGGCGGTGTCGGAGAACACTCCCGGGTTGTATATGAGGCCGAAGGATATGCCCAAAGCCCCGTTTTCCATGGCGTTGCGCAGCATGTCCTTCATTTTGCCCATCTCGGCGTCTGTGGGCTTCCTCTGGGCGAAGCCCATGGCGGCCGTCCTCATGGTGCCGTGGCCTATGTGGAAGCCGACGCCGGGCCCGAAGCTCCCGGGCAGGGAGTTGATGTAGGTCCCGAAGTCCTTTCTTGTCTCATATTCTTTCTTTACGCCGCTGGCGCAGAGGGTGTCGTAGACTCTGAAGCCTTCTGCGAGGTACTGCTCCGAGAGCGGAGCTATGGAATGTCCGCACATGCCGGTGATGTCGGCGGTGATGCCCTGCTCGAGCTTGTGGGGAAGGCCGGGGACGGTCTCCAGTATCATGTCGTCGTGGCTGTGGGAATCGATGAAGCCGGGGCTTAATACGAGGCCTTCGGCGTCTATGGTCTCTTTGGCTTCTCCCGGGACGATGGGCGAGATCTTTGCGATCTTACCGCCGTTTACGGCCACGTGGGCTCCGTAGGAGGGGGTGCCGCTGCCGTCGACGACGCGGGCGTTCCTGATAATGAGGTCAAACATGCTTTTCTCCTTATGCTTTTCTCTTATACCGTGAGGGGAAAGTAGGTGAAGGGTACTATTTTTTTAAGGTCTTCGGGGGCCATCTCAATCTGGTAGCCTATCTTGCCGGCGCTGAAGATGAAGGTCTCAAGCGCTGCCGCGCTCTCGTCCACGAAGGTGGGGAAGGGCTTCTTCATGCCTATGGGGGAACAGCCTCCGTGGACATAGCCCGTCAGGGGGAGGAGCTCCTTCGATCTTATCATCTCGATGTTCTTTTCCTTCGCCGCTTTGGCGGCCTTTTTAAGATCCAGCTCCTCAGCCGCGGGTATCACGAACACGTAGTGCTGCTTCGACGCGCCCACGGTGACCAGAGTCTTGAATACCTTGGCGGGGTCTGCGTTCATCAGTCTTGCGGCTTCCACTCCGCTGACAGCCTCGGTATTGCCCAGCTCGTAGGTCTTGTGGGGAAGCTTCTTCTGATCGAGGGTGCGCATCGCGTTGGTCTTGAATGCCATATTGCTCCTTTCCGGCCGCGCCTTTCATATAATTATACATCAGCCGGGGGCTAAAATGGGGCGTAAGACAAAAACTCTTTGGAAAGCGGCCCGGAGTGCGATATACTGAAGCGTAAAGCGAAAGGAGGGTCCCATGACCCCTGTTGTAATAGATCTTGAATGGAACCATCCCCTGGCGGGAAGAAGCCATGTTCCCGGGCTTCCCGGCGAGATAATACAGATAGGCGCGGCAAAGCTGGACGAGGGCTGCAATGTGACAGACACCCTCGATATCATGATAAAGCCTCAGGTCTACACAAAAATGAACAAGGAGGTAAAGGAACTGACCCTGATCACCGACGAGGATATAGCGAAGGGCATTTCCCTCGCCGAAGCCGCGGAAAAGCTGCGCCTCTGGTGCGGAGACGATTACGCCTTCGTATCCTGGGGGCCCGACGACCTGCTCATGCTGGAGAGGAACCTGATAAAATTCGGCCTTGACACCTCCTGGCTTCCCAGGACCTACGACGCCCAGCTGATGTTCGACGACATGGAGATGGGTGAGGACCGCAACTGGGCCCTCAATTACGCCCTCTACCACTATCAGGAAAAGCCTGACGGAGCCCACAACGCCCTGGCCGACGTGCTGAGCACCGTGCTGGTCTTAAAGCACCTGGACCTTTCCGAGGGCCTTTCGGACGATTACTTCCGCTGTGACAGAAGACCGGATTGAATATAAATTAACGATCGCGAATAAAAACCGAGACCCCGCACCGCGGGGTTTTATATTGCCTTAAACGGGTGCGAAAGACCGGCAGCAGGGCTGCGAAATGGATATAAACGGCGAGTATGCGTATATAAACTGTATATATAAAATAATATGCATGAAATTGTGAATAATAATTAAGTAAAAAAATATAATAATATCCATTTTTATGGACAGAGATAAAAAGCTGTGGTTAAATGGTCAGGAATCGTGCAGAACCATAAAATACATTTTATACACAAATTTTCAAAACCGTTTGAAAGGAAAGACATGAATAAAGAATACGTCATCAACACCATGTTCGATTACTTCCAGCTGGAAGGCAAGACCGCCATCGTCACAGGGGCAGCCAACGGCATAGGGGCGGGCATCGCTAAGATGCTGGCCGGCCTCGGGGTCAACGTGGTCGCCTGCGACATCGAAGACGGCCCCCTGAACGAGACCGTGAACGCCATCAAGGCCGAAGGCGGGTCCGTTACAGCCCTCCACTGCGACATCAGCTGCCCCGAAGACGTTGAAAAGTCCATCAAGACCGCCGTCGATACCTACGGAGCCCTGCACATACTGGTGAACAACGCCGCCGGCTGCGGGGGAGGCAAGAAGATAGACGATATGACCGATCCCGAGTGGGACAGGCTTATCAACCTGAACCTGACCTGCGTATACAAGTTCATCATGAAAGTCTACCCGATCTTCAAGGCCCAGCATTACGGCAAGATAGTGAACATAAGCTCGGGCGCCGCCATCACCGGCGACTGGAGCGATCCCCACTACGCCGCAGCCAAGGGAGGCGTCATCAGCCTCGGAAGAGAGCTGGCCGTTGAATTCTCCAAAGACCACATTTTCATCAATACCGTCGCTCCCGGACTGGTCCAGACCAGAATGCTCCTGCCCTGGGAGGGCGTTGAAGAGAACAACATACTCGTCGGCCGCATAGGTACTCCGAAGGACATCGCTTCAACCGTGGCCTTCCTGGCGTCCGCTGCCTCCGACTATTTCACCGGCCAGACCATCTGCCCCAACGGCGGATCCTGGATGTATTAAGGAGGTAAGCATAATGAAAGATTATCTGGGCATAGGCGGAAAGAGCGCGATAGTCACCGGAGGCGGAAGAGGCATAGGCGAAGCCTGCGCCAAGGCTCTTGCCTCATACGGCGCCAAGGTCGCCATCTTCGACATCAACGACGTCAACGGAAACGCTGTCAAGGATCAGATCATCGCAGGCGGCGGGGAAGCCATCTACGTACACTGCAACGTAATGAAGATCGAAGAGATCAAGGCCGCCATCAAGGAAGCCGCCTCGGTCTTCGGAAACATAGACATACTGATCAACAACGCCGGCGGTTCCGAAAAGCCCATAGATTTCTGGGACGTCACCGACGAGCTTTGGAACAAGATAGTCACCTACAATCTCTTCAGCCAGTTCTGGATGATAAGGGAGACATTCCCGTTCATGAAGGAAAAGGGCGGCAAGATCGTCAACATAAGCTCCGGCTACGCCCTCTGCGGCGGCGACCAGTGCGTGCACTACGCTTCAGCCAAGGCGGGAGTCATAGGCCTCACCTCTTCCATCGCCAAGGAAGGAGCTCCCTTCCACATCAACTGCAACGTGATCCCGGTGCCCACCACCAAGACCCCGGGCCTTTGGGAATCCGACGGAGAGTTCGCCGACGACGAGATACCCCTCATCCCTCAGGGAAGGCTGGCTGAGCCCGAGGACATCTCCAACACCGTCCTCTTCCTGGTATCCCAGGCTGCCGATTACGTTACCGGCCAGATAGTGGCGCCCAACGGCGGACGCCGCATGCTGGTATAAAAGCCCATATAAACCGTCCAAAGTTTTAAAGCATATACACCCGGAGGAATCAAAAATGAAGACCACAAAGAAACTGCTGGCCGCGGCTCTCGCCCTGATGATGATATTCAGCATGGCAGCCTGCGGCTCCGCCAAGAAGGATGACGGCCCCATACTCATCGGCTGTCTGGGCCCCCTCACCGGAGAGAACGCATTTTACGGCACCCTCCTCAAGGACAGCGTCACCGTCATGGCGGATGAGTGCAACAAGAACGGCGGAATACTCGGCCGCCAGGTGCAGGTCAACTATTACGACGACCGTTCGGACCCCATCGAAGCGACCAACGCTGCCAGAAAAGCCATCCAGCAGGATAAGGTCTGCTGCATCATAGGCACCGAGTCCTCGACCACCACCCTGGCTCTCGCCGAGGTCTGCGAGGAGAACAAGGTCCCCTTCGTCGCGACCCAGGCTTCAAACATCAAGATCACTCAGAACGACGACGGGACTCTGCGTCCCCAGTCCTTCCGTTCCTGCCTGACCGACCCCCAGTTCGGCGCCATCATGGGCCAGTACGGCTACAAGGAGCTTGGCTATGAGAAGGTCGCGATCATCTACAACCTCGGCTCCGACTATTCCGTGGGCGTCAAGAACGCCTTCACCTCCGCCTTTGAGGCCGCCGGCGGCACCATCGTCGCCACCGAAGCCTTCAACGACGGCGACGTCGACTTCAGAGCCATACTCACCAAGATCAAGGACGCCGGCGATTTCGACGCCTTCTACATCGCGGTAGGCTACTATCAGCAGGCCGGTCTCATCATGAAGCAGGCCAGAGAGCTGGGCATGGAGCAGCTGGTCATGGGCACCGACGCCATGATGGTCGGCAACATGTTCGAGATCGTGGGAGACGGCATGGAAGGTACCTGCTTCCCTGCCAACTTCGATGTATCCAACGATGAAGTCCTCGAGTTCCTGCAGAAGTTCATAGATGCTCAGGGCTACGATCCCTTCAAGGACGCCGCCGGCGATCTGGTAGTCGCTCACGACGCCTGGCTCATGGTCGAAAAGGCCATCAACACCGCCGGCAATACCGATCCCACCGCCATTCGTGACGCGCTTGAGAAGACCGGAACCATCGATATTCTGGGCGGCACCCTCACCATAGTTCCTGAGACTCACCAGGTCCTGCGCGCCTGCCCGATCTACATCATCAAGAACCAGGAGTTCGTCAAGCTGACCGAGTTCAAGCCCGAGGCCTCCAACTAATAATCTAGGATCAAGAACCCATATACGGCGCTTGCGCTGCCCGGTCATCCCCGGGCAGTGGCGCCATGACAGGAGTCTATCAATGCTGCTTCAGCAGATCATCAACGGAATATCGGTGGGAAGCATCTATGCCCTCCTCGCTGTAGGCTACGCCCTGATCTACAGCATTTTAAACTTCACGAACTTCGCCCACGCCATCGCCGTGACCATAGCGGCCTTCAGCTGCTTCTGGTTCCAGTTCCTCGTGACCGCGAACCTGCCGGCGGGCCTTCTCATAGGCATAGCCGCGGGCGTCATCGCGGGAATACTGATCGAGAGCCTGGCTTACAGGCCTCTTTTGGTTAAAAAGGCCAGAAGGCTGTATTTCATGATCGCGGGGCTCGGCGTCAGCATCATGTGCGAGAACCTTATGATCATCTGCTTTTCGGGCAGGATCAGGATATACCCCGCAGGCTTCGGCGATACCACGGTCTCGCTCGGGAGCCTTTCCATAGGGCTCATCGACCTTGCGATACTGATCATAAGCGTCATTTCCCTCGTCTGTGTGGAGTTTTATCTGCGGAAGACCCGCACTGGCCTTGCCATAAGGGCCTCGGCCTTTAATCTCGAAGCGACCTCGCTGATGGGCGTCGACACAGGAAGGCTCATACTTACCGTCTTCATAATCGCAAGCCTTCTCGCGGGCATCGCCGGCGTCCTTCTGGGAGCCAAGTACACGACCTACACCTCTTTGGGCACCTTCATGACCAACAAGGCCTTTATCGCCGCCGTGGTCGGGGGCCTGGGGAGCCTGCCGGGAGCGGTGATCGGAGCCCTGATACTCGGAGTCGCCGAAGCCATGGTTTCCGCCTATGTTTCGACGGCCTTAAGGGATCTCTTCGCCTACGTGATCCTTATAGTCGTCCTGCTCATCAAGCCCTCGGGCCTTCTGGGAAAGCCCGAAGGGGACAAGGCTTAGGGGGGGGGTAAGATCATGTCATACTGGCTCGGTGTAGCGACTCAGGTCTGCATATATCTCATCGCCATCCTCGGAGTTTCAGTACTCTGCGGCTTTACCGGCATGTTCACCATGGGCCACGCTGGCTTCATGGCGATAGGCGCTTATACCTCCGCAGTGCTCAGCGTCAGGCTCGGCTGGCCCATCTGGATCTGCATGATCTGCGGGGCTGTCCTCGCCGTCATCGTGGGGATCGTCGTAAGCATTCCGACCCTTAAGCTGAGAGACGACTATTTCATGATAGTCACCCTCGGCGTGGGAGAAGGCATAAGGCTCATTATACAGTACATGGCGCCCATAACGGGAGGTGCCAGAGGTCTTACCGGCATACCCCACGCTACGAATTTTTACCTCGCCTTCGCGATACTGATCATCGTCATAGTCTTTATAAGATCCTTCCTTACGACCAAGTTCGGAAGGAACTGCGTCGCGATCAGAGAAGAAGAGCTGGCGGCAAAGTCCGTAGGGATAGACGTTTTTAAGCACAGGCTCCTGGCCATGGTCATAAGCTGCGCCCTTTGCGGCATCTCCGGAGCCCTGCTCGCCCACTACATGAACTACCTCAATCCGACCCTGTTCAAGCTCGCCAAGAGCGAGGAGCTCACCATAGCAGTCATACTGGGCGGCCGCGGGAGCCTGACCGGTTCGATAGTAGCCGGCCTCGTCCTCCTGCCCCTTCCCGAGCTTCTGCGCTTCGGCTCCGCCCAAGAGTGGCGCATGGTCCTGTACGGCTTTCTGGTCATCATCACCATCATATTCAAGCCTTCCGGACTGTTCGGAACCAACGAGCTGACCCTTGCCCACATTAAAAAGGCCTTTGCCTTCGTCAAGGCCAGGCTCTCGGGCAAGGCCGTCCCGGCGAAAAAAGAAGCAAAGGAGGAACGCGGAAATGAGTAAGCCCTTTGCTCTTGAGCTTGAGCACGTCAGCAAATATTTCAGCGGCCTCCACGCTGCAGATGATATCAGCATTCAGGTCGAAGAGGGTTCGATCTACGGCATAATCGGCCCCAACGGAGCGGGCAAGACCACGATCTTCAATATGATCACCGGAATCTATACCCCCACCTCCGGCGCCATACGCTTCTTCGGACAGGATATCACAGGTAAGGAGCCCCACGAGATCGCCAAGCTGGGCATAGCCAGGACTTTCCAGAACATACGCCTCTTCCAGGACATGAGCGTCTACAGCAACGTGCTCTCGGCCTACCAGCAGAACCTGAGCTACGGTTTTTGGGAAGGCATACTGCGCCTTCCCGGCTTCAGAAAGCAGGAGAAGGAGGCGGAGGAGAAATGCCTGGCCCTGCTCAGGAGGGTAGGCCTTCTGGAGTTCAAAGACCTTCAGGCAGGAAAGCTCCCTTACGGGCAGCAGAGACGCCTTGAGATAGTAAGAGCGATCGCCACGGGCGCCAGGCTGATACTTTTGGACGAGCCTGCCGCCGGCATGAATGAAGAAGAGTCGGCGCAGCTCTCCGTGATAATCAAGGACATCAGAAAGGACTTCGATCTTACAGTGGTCGTCATCGATCATCACATGGACGTTATAATGGATGTCTGCGAGACCATCACCGCCATCAATTTCGGCAGGATGCTCGTGACCGGCACCGCGGAAGAGGTGCAGACCAATCAGGACGTCATAGACGCGTATCTGGGGAGGGCTGAAGAAGATGCTTAAGATAAACGGCCTTCATTTCGCCTACGGCCGGATACAGGCCTTAAGAGGCGTGGATCTTGAGCTCGAGGACGGCACGATACACGCCGTCATCGGCTCCAACGGAGCCGGGAAATCTACGATGATGAGCTGCATCACCGGCCTCAACAAGCCCCAGCAGGGCAGCATAACCCTCGATGGGGAGGCGCTGCCTCCGGCTCCCCACCTCATAGTCAAGAAAGGCATAGTGCTGGTCCCCGAAGGGCGCCAGATATTCCACAATCTCACCGTCGAAGAGAACCTGCTTATCGGAGGATTCACGGTGAAGGACAGAGGACCGGGCGTAAAGAGGGCGTACGAGATGTTCCCCAGGCTGGGCGAGAGAAGGGACCAGAGGGCAGGCACCCTTTCGGGAGGAGAGCAGCAGATGCTCGCCATCGCAAGAGGCCTCATGGCGGAACCCAAGATATTGCTTCTGGATGAGCCTTCTCTGGGCCTCGCCCCCCTTCTGGTCAACGAGGTCATGTCCATAATTAAGAACATAAACGAGCAAGGCATAACCGTACTTCTTGTCGAGCAGAACGCCCGCAAGGCTTTGGCCATCGCCCATCACGCCAGCGTGCTCGAGCAGGGCAGGGTCGTAAGGACGGGCCCGGCTTCGGAGATCGCCAAGGACGAGAGCGTGGTAGCCAGCTACCTGGGAAAAAAGAAGACAGCGAATAAAGGAGGAACCATATGAGTTTTTCATGGCCCGGCGGAGCCAAGACCGCCTTCAACATGGCCTTCGATCTTGACGGACATTCGATCTGGCTCAACAAGATCAGGCATCTCCCCAACGGGACTCAGTACCTGAAGGGTCCCTCCGTGGGCACCTACGGCCCCAGGACCGCGGCCTACAGAATACTCGACATACTGGGCGAGTACGGCATGAAGGCGACCTGGTTCGTCCCCGCGACAATAGTGCAGGAGAACCCCGAACTCATCAGGCTCATACTGGCCGAAGGCCACGAGCTCTCCCACCACGGTTACGACCATACCAGCGACTACGGCAAGACCCCCGAAGAGCAGATCGCGTATCTTGAAAAGGCCCAGAAGGTCTTTGAAGACGTTGCCGGAGTCAGAGCCGTCGGAAGCCGCCATACCGGAGGGCTGCTCCCCGAGACTCTTCTTTGGATGTATACCGAAGGAGGCTACATCTATCACAGTCCCGGCTGCAACCCCGAGCCCTGCGAATTCTTCACGGTGAAGGGCGTAAAGACCAAAGCGGTCAACATAGCTCAGCCCGACGAGCTCGATGACTACGTCATGAGCGTCATGAATTCATGGCCTCAGGTCATGGTCGACATGGACCCCATAGCCTGCTACAACGGCATTTACTCCAAGTTCATACACGAGATCGAAGGCTCGGTCCGCTACGGCGTCCCCGTATCGGCAGCCTTCCATCCCCAGGTCTGCGGTCACCCCGGAAGGGCCGTACTGCTGGACAATTTCTGCAGGTATCTGACGGAAAACAAGGACGTCTGGTGCGCGACCTGCGAAGACATCGCCAGGTATTACATCAAGGCAACGGAGGAGTGAGGACATGTACGCGAAGACTGTAAAATGGCCCAGAGGCAAGAAGAGCGCGGTCATGGTGTCCGTCAACCTGGACGCCGAGTACTGGCTCAAGATATATTATCCCGACGAAGACATCGAGGCCTGGGACAGCCTGCCCATAGGCCAAAACGGCATGAATTACTATCTTCCCAGGCTGCTCGACGTGCTGGACCGGTACGGCATAAAGGCCAGCTTCTTCATCCCCGCCGACGTG
>JAEEGL010008089.1_pt1 | contig 20866 bp, 17 predicted proteins | sample 9134231 | NCBI WGS metagenome assembly JAEEGL01 (sample SAMN16246548, study PRJNA631951) | gut metagenome | biome: gut microbiome; feature: rumen; material: fiber-attached | host: Bos | place: Iran: Karaj | collected 2018-10
ACCATTGGCGACAGCACTTTCAAGCTCGACGACCCCTTCCTGGTGATGGCCACACAGAACCCCATTGAGCAAGAAGGCACTTATCCGCTGCCCGAGGCCCAGGTCGACCGTTTCTTGATGAAGGTAGTGATTGGCTACCCCAACAAGGAGGAGGAGAAGCAAATCATCAGGATGAACATCACCAGCGACCGCCCCGCCGTTCAGCCGCTCATCACTCCGAGTGACATTGTGGAGACCCGCGACATCGTGGAGAAGATATACATCGACGAGAAAATCGAGAAATACATTGTCGACATCGTGTTTGCCACCCGTTACCCGGGCGAGTACGGCCTGAACGACCTGAAGAGCATGATCGACTTCGGTTCGTCGCCCCGTGCTTCCATCAGCATGGCGCTTGCCGCAAGGGCTTACGCCTTCTTGCGCGGCCGTGGCTATGTGATTCCCGAAGATGTGCGTGCCGTGTGCCACGATGTGATGCGTCACCGCATGGGCCTGTCGTACGAGGCCGAGGCCAACAACATCACTCCCGACGAGGTCATCAACAACATTCTCGACAAGATTCCGGTGCCCTGATGTCGTTGTCTCTCTCTGGGCTAAACTGAGATGTGAACGAAACCTCTATTTCATGAATCTTATTTCACGATGGATTCCAACGAACTATTAAGCAAGGTCAGGAAAATTGAGATCAAGGCCAAAGGCCTGTCGCAAAATGTGTTTGCCGGTGAGTATCACTCGGCATTCAAGGGGCGCGGCATGACCTTTAGCGAGGTGCGCGAGTATCAGTATGGCGACGATGTGCGCGACATCGACTGGAATGTGACCGCTCGGCAAAACCGGCCCTATGTGAAGGTCTATGAAGAGGAGCGCGAACTCACCGTGATGTTGCTCGTTGATGTGTCGGGCAGCAAGAACTTTGGTGCTGTGGGCGAGATGAAGCAAGACTACATCACCGAGGTGGCCGCCACACTGGCATTCTCGGCCATCGAGAACAACGACAAGGTGGGCGTCATCTTCTTTAGCGACAAAATCGAGAAGTTCATTCCGCCCAAAAAAGGACGCAAGCACATCTTGCTCGTGATTCGCGAACTGCTCTACTTCAAGCCCGAGAACAAGGGCACCAATGTGGGGCTCGCCTTGGAATACCTCACCAGCGTCATCAAGAAGCGCTGCACCACCTTCCTGATTTCTGACTTTATCGACGACAAAGACTACTACAAGCCGCTCTCGATAGCCAACAGCAAGCACGATGTGATGGCACTCCAGATCTATGACCAGCGTGAAACGCAGTTGCCCGATGTGGGCCTGATGCGCGTCTACGATGCCGAGACGGGTGCCGAGCGCTGGATCGATACCAGCAGTGCACGCGTGCGCAAGGCCGTCGACCGCTGGTGGTATGAGCAGCAGCGCAAGCTCAACGACACCGTGCAGCGTGCCCGTGTCGACCTTGTGTCGATGGCTACGCACGAAGACTATGTGAAGGCTTTGTTGCTCATGTTCAAGAAACGGGCGGTTATCCGCTAATTATACAGTTTTCAAGAAATGAAGAAATTACTTCTATCTACAATAATATGTTTCATGTCGCTCACGGCGGCGCATGCTGGCAATGCCTTCCTCAAGGCACGCATCGACAGTGCTGTGCTGCTCATGGGCAAAACCACTTGGCTGCATCTGGAACTGGTGACCGACAAGGGCGTGCCCTATGTGTTCCCTAACGATCAGATCGACACCCTGCACAGCATGGTGGAGATTGTGGAGCGGCCCACCGCCAAAAAGGTGGATTTGGGCAATAACCGCGTGCAGGTGAACAAGGATTATCTCATCCAGTCGTTCGACTCGGGTCTGTGGGCCATCAAGCCCATTGTGTGCCTTGTGGGTGAGGGCGATACGGTGCTCTCTAATGCCTTGAGCCTGAAAGTTGTGCCCGTGCAGGTCGATGAGAAAGGCGATATCAAGGACTATGCCCCTGTTGAGAAAGCACCTTCTAAGTTCTTTGACTGGGTGCCCGACTTCATCGTCGACCTGTGGTGGTTGTGGCTCGCGCTACTCGCAGTGGCGGCTCTCACCTATGCCTACTTCAAGTGGTGGCGCAAAGGCAAGCTGCCCTTCAAGCACGAGAAGAAACGGCTGCCGCCCTACGACGAGGCGATGCAACGGCTTGCCGCCCTCAAGGAGCAGCAACTGTGGCAGCAGGGCATGGAGAAGGAATACTATACGAGCCTTACCGACATTTTGCGCGAGTACATTGACCGCCGCTTCAACATCAATGCGGTGGAGATGACCACCACGCAAATCAAGGAAACTCTGCTCAACAACGAGAAGACAATGCCTGTGAACGACCAGTTGAACGAGATACTCGAAATTGCCGACTTCGTGAAGTTTGCCAACCAGCATCCGCTGGCCGATGACAACGAGCGCTCGCTGCAGCGTGCCATCAACTTTGTGGAGCACACACGCCCCATTGAAGAAGAGGTCAAACCTGCCGAAGAAGATGCCAATACCGCACAGGAGGGCGGGAAAGAATGAATTTCGCTCATCCATCATTGCTGTGGCTGTTCCTGCTCTACATCCCGCTCATTGCATGGTGGGTGTGGAAGCAGAAGAAAGGCAACCCTTCGCTGCGCATGTCATCGACGCAGGCGTTTCACTCGTTGCCAGCCAGCTGGAGGGTGTACCTCCGCCACTTCTCGTTTGCCTTGAAACTGGCTGCTTTGGGCTGCCTCATCATTATTTTGTGCCGCCCGCAGACCTATGACCGCTGGTCGACCAGCGATACCGAGGGTACCGATATTGTAATAGCTCTCGACATTTCGGGCAGTATGTATGCCAAGGATTTTAAGCCCGACCGCTTCCATGCCGCCAAACAGGTTGCCGCCGACTTTGTGGCAAAGCGCGAGAACGACAATGTGGGTCTGGTGGTGTTTGCTGGCGAGGGATTTACCCAGGTGCCCATGACTACCGACAAGGCCATTGTGGTCAATGCCATTCAGGACCTTGAAATTGGTATGCTCGAAGACGGTACCGCCATTGGCGACGGCATTGCCACCGCCATCAACCGCATCAAGAGCGGCAAGGCCAAGTCTAAGAGCATCATTCTGCTCACCGACGGCACCAACAACTCGGGCGTGGTGGCACCGCTGACGGCTGCCGAGATTGCCAAGGCCGACAGCATCAGAATCTACACGATAGGTGTGGGCACTAAAGGCACTGCACCCATGCCTGTGGGTTATGACTGGGCGGGCAATCTGCAATATCAGAATATGCCTGTCACCATCGACGAACCCACCCTCAAGCAGATTGCCTCGATGACCGGCGGCAAGTACTTCCGCGCAACGGGCAATGGCATGCTCGAGCAGGTGTTCAAGGAAATCGATTCGCTCGAGAAAACCAAGATTGATGTCAAGAAGTATTCCAACACGCAAGACAACTACATGCCCTGGGCATGGTTGCTGCTCTTGCTGGTGTTGATCGACATATTGTTGGGCTACACGCTGTTGCGCCGTTTCCCATAGTCAATTCATTTCAACTGAAACACAACGATTATGAATTTTGCATATCCTCAATATCTCATGTTGCTGCTCTTGCTGCCCGCTGTGGTGCTGCTCTTCTGGCTTGCCCGTAAGGCCAAGGCGCGCAAGGTGGCAAAATTCGGACAGGAGAGCAAGGTGACGCAGCTCATGCCCGAAGTGTCGCGCTACAAGCCCTGGCTGCTGCTCGCACTCCAGCTGCTGCTGGTGGCTGTAATCGTGATTATCATTGCCCGCCCACGAGGTGCCGCCACAACCCAGAGCGGAACTGTGCACGGCATCGAAGTGATGGTGGCTCTCGATATCTCCAACTCGATGAATGCTCCTGTCAATGCCGACGAGGCGGGCGTTTCGCGCCTGCAACGCGCCAAACTGGTGCTCGAGCGTCTCATCGACAAGTTGCAAGGCAACAAGGTGGGTCTGGTGGTGTTTGCCGGCAATGCCTATATGCAAATGCCGCTCACGGGCGATGCCCAGTCGGCCAAGATGTTTCTTGAGCAAATCAACACCAACCTGGCGCCCACGCAAGGCACTGCCATAGGTTCGGCCATCAACATGTGCGCCCATGCTTTCTCCGAGAATCCCAAAATACGCAAGTCGATTATCGTCATCACCGATGGCGAGAACTTTGAAGACGATGCGCAGGGTGCCGCAAGCGATGCCAAGCGTGCCGGCATTCAGGTGAATGTGGTGGGCATCGGCAGCACCGAGCCTGTGACCATTCCCACCGGCAATCCTGGCGAGGTGATGCTCGACGACGAGGGCAATGTGGCCTATACCAAACTCAACGAGGAGATGGCACAGAGCATTGCCGATGCAGGTGGCGGCGAGTATGTCGACGGCCTTGCCACCGACGCGGTGAACGACCTGCACGACGCGCTCGACAAACTGTCGAAGTCGAATCTCGGCACCTACACCTTCTCGCAGCACAGCGAACTCTTCCCTGTGTTTGCGTGGATTGCCCTGCTGCTGCTCTTGGCCATCATGTTGCTCACTCCGCGCAAGACTCCATGGCTCAGTAAAATCAATTTTTTCACTAACGATGATGCAAACAAAGAATAAAATATTGCTCAAGTCACTTGTGGCACTGTGCTGCATGATTTTGCCAATCTCGGCAGTTGCCGATAATGCCAAGCAGCAGCCTGCCACGGTGAAAAAGGAGCGCAATGCCATTAATTCAGGCAACAAACTCTATAACGACAAGAAGTATGCCGAGGCCGAGGTTCAGTACCGCAAAGCGCTGGAAGCCAACCCAAACAGTGAGATTGCCCAGTTCAATCTCGCGAGTTCGCTCATCAAGCAAGACAAGCCGCAGCCGACGATGCAGCAGGGTGGGGGCGAACAGCAGTTGAGCGAGCCCATGCAGGAGGCTGTGGGCCTGCTGCAAAAGTTGGCCGATACCAGCACCAGCAAGAAACTGGCCGGAAAGGCAAGTTATGACCTGGGCAACATTGCCTATCACCAGCAGAATTTTGCCGAGGCCATCAACCACTACAAGCAGGCATTGCGCAAGAATCCCGACAACAACGATGCCCGTTACAACCTGCGACTTGCCCAGCTCAAGAAACAGCAGCAAGATCAAAACAAGGACAAAAACAATCAAGACAAGAATAAGGACAACAAGGACCAGAACAAAGACAAGAATCAAGACCAAAACAAAGATAAAGACAAACAAAACCAAGACAAAAAAGACCAGCAAAAGCAGGATCAAGACAAAAAAGACCAGAACAAGCAGGACCAGCAAAAACAGCAGCAACAGCAGCCTAAAGATGGTATCAGCAAACAGAATATGGACCGCATCTTGCAGACCATGCAGGACAAGGAACGAGAAACACAAAAGAAGATGAACCAGCAAAAGGCTCAGATGCAGCGCAGCGAACGGGCCCGCACACGCAACAAATGGTAATTTCTACAATGAAAAAGATACTCCTATTTCACCTATTCGCATTGCTTGCAGTGCTGTTGCCGTTCATGGCAACGGCGCAGTCGCTCAAGATGGCCGGATATGGCGCAATGCCCGACGAAAAGTTCCAGATTGTGTATCTGCTCGATGGCGTACAGGAGGGAGGCACTTTCAACGAACCGTCGGTAGATGGTGCAAAGTTTCTGCATAAGTCAAGTCCGGTGAAGATAGGCGAATCAACGCAGGTGATTATCTCCAATGGCCGTCAGGTCGAGAACTCCTCGACAAAGACATTCAAGTACACCGTCACCTATCGTCTTAACAAGACAGGCAACTTGCATGTGGGGCCGGCATCGGTCACGGTGGGTGGCAGGAAAATCACCGCTCCGGGTTTTTCAGTCAATGTGAGCAAGCAGGAGCCGCAGCGCCCCTCGCCATCGCGCACCTTGCCAGGCTTAGGCGGGGCCGTGGATATGAATGACCCCTTCACGCAGACAGCCGACAAGCCCATCAGCAGCAACGACCTGTATGTGCGCATCGAGATGTCGAAACCACAGGTCTATGAGCAGGAGGCGGTAGTGTGTACCATCAAACTCTACACCAAGTTTCCCATTCGTCCCGGAATCATTCCACTCGAGCAACCCTCGTTCGACGGTTTCCTGATTGAGGAACTCAACCAGGCGGGACAAGTGAATGTGGAACGGGTCAACGGGCAAAACTACTACACTGCAGTGCTCAAGAAATGCATTCTTTATCCGCAAAAGTCGGGCAAACTCACCATCAAGTCGGGTGTGTTTGACATCACGCCCGTTCAACGCGACATTTATGTGGGCATCAACAGTGCCATTGCCGTGCCACACGACACCAAACTCACCATCAAGTCAAATTCTGCCACCGTCAACATCCTTCCGTTGCCCGAGCCTCGTCCGGCAGGCTTCACCGGAGCGGTGGGCGACTTCAAGGTGACGACTTCAATGAATCCTCATAACTTGAAGACCTATTCACCCGCCACCTACAACTATGTGGTGCAGGGCAAAGGCAACATCAAGTATGTGAAAGCCCCTGATGTGCAATTCCCGCAGGAATTTGACACCTACGACCCCCAGAGTCACATCAACACCACGAGCGATGGCACCGATGTGACGGGAAATGTGACATTCTCCTACACGGTGATACCGCAGTATGTGGGCACTTTTGAATTGCCTGCGAGCAAGTTTGTGTACTTCAATCCCACTACATCTAAGTATGAGACGATAGACATTCCCGCTATGCCGCTTCGTGTGGCCAAAGGCCAGGGGCAGCCGTCGAACCACTACAAGAAACGCAAGCAGGCCATGACCGATGTGCATCAGCTCAAGCATGGCGACTTGAATTTGGAGAAAACTCACTCCTATCTGGTCGATAGCATGGGTTATTGGCTTGCCTATCTGCTTCCGTTGCTCGCCTTGGTGGCTGTGATTATCTATAACCGCAAGCGACTCAAGGAAATGGCCGATGTGAAGCGCATGCGCACCAAGCGTGCCGGCAAGGTGGCGCAGAAGCGCCTCAAGCGCGCCAAGGCATTTGCTGTTGCGGGCAAGCGCAATGAGTTCTACGGCGAGGTCTTAACCGCCATGTGGGGCTATATGAGCGACAAACTGGGCATTCCTGTGTCGGACTTGAGCAAGGATAACATTGCTGCCGAACTTGAGCGCTATGGGGTCGACGAGTCGCTCCGGAGCGAGACGCTCGACTTGATTGACCAGTGTGAGTTTGCCCAGTATGCGCCCGAACTTGCCAATGGCGACATGATGCCGCTCTACGACAAGGCCGCACAAGTGATGGAGAAACTCGAAAGTGTAAAACCTCAAGAAAAAGCACAGACTATGAAAACTTTGGCGATAGGCATCATGCTCCTGTTGGGCGGCAGCGTGTGCGTACCCTTGCAGGCAGCAACGGTAACAGCCGTGCAGGCCGACTCGGCCTACGCTCAGGAGCGTTATCACGATGCCCTCAAGGCCTATCAACTCATGGAACAGCAGCAAGGCACTTCGGCCGAACTCTACTATAATATGGGCAACACCTATTACAAAATCAGCGATTATGCCCATGCTATTTTGTATTACGAGAGGTCGCTCTTGCTCGACCCCACCAGCAGCGACACGCGTGAGAATCTTGATTTTGTACGGCAAAAGCTCAAACTGCCGGTTGCTATGGGGTCACGCTCTTTTGTGACTCAGGTTGCGCAGTCGGTTGCTTTCTGGTTTTCAAGCAACGGGTGGGCTGTGCTGGCTGCAATCCTGTTTGTGCTTTGTCTGCTTGCTGTGGCGCTTTATGTGTTTGCTGTGCAGGTCAAGTGGCGCAAGTTGGGCTTCTTCTCGGCAATGGCCTTGCTGGCCTTATCGGCATTGGCATTGACCTGCTCGCTCTATTTGCGCAATCGAGCCACTAATAACCACGCTGCCATTGTCATGACACAGTCGGCCTCGCTGAGCAATGCGCCTCGTGCCCCTCAGGACAACGAGGTGGCTTTCAGTCTGCCGCAAGGCAGCAAAGTTGAAATCACCGATTCAGTGACAACCGGCTCTGCCAAGTGGTATCATGTGGAATCGACCAATGGCCGCACCGCATGGATTAGCGGCAGTGACATAGAGATTATTTAATCATAAACTAAACACTCCTGAAATAATGCTTCAATTCCTTCAAGACTTAGACGCGCAGATTCTGCTCTTCATCAATAGCCTTCATGTGCCTTATTTCGACCGCTTCATGTGGCTGGCAACCACCACCGTGTGCTGGTCAATCATGTTCATTGTTCTGCTCTATGTGCTGGGTCGTCGAGGGTGGAAGCAGTTGCTTGCCGTGGTGGTGGCTATCGCATTGGTAATCTTGATTGCCGACTTGGTTTCGGCATCAGTGATCAAACCGCTTGTGGCACGATTGCGTCCCACACACGACCCCGACTTGAGTTACATGGTCCATGTGGTGAACGGGTACCGCGGCGGCAGGTTCAGTTTTGTGTCGAGCCATGCAGCCAACACCTTTGCCGGAGCCTTGCTCATCTCACTCGTTTTCAGGAATCGGCGGGTGGGCATATCCATTTTCTTGTGGGCATTTATCGAGTGCTATAGTCGCATGTATCTGGGGGTGCACTTCTTGGGCGACCTCATTTGCGGTGCTTTGCTGGGATGTGTTTCGGCGTGGCTGGTCTATGCGCTGCTGCATCGCTATTGGCCTTTGTTCCACAGCACATGCAAGGAGTTGCGATCCTCTGAGGCCGATGCGCGATGGGTGAGTGCTGGCATGTGGGTTAACCTCGCAGTACTCGCAATTATTGCCATTTTTTGAACGCTGAATCATCATTTTTTGAAAAAAAATGCTTTAAAATTTTTTTTATCGCATTATTGTTAATATATTAGCATAAAAATTTGAATATTAACCTTTAAAATAATTTGTAACATGCCCAAAATCATTACATTTAATGAACTTAGGCGTATTAAGGACAGCCTGCCCGACGGTTCTATTCACGACATTGCCGACAAATTGAATTTAAGTGTACAGACAGTGAGGAACTACTTTGGCGGTGCAAACTACGATTTCGGGACAAATATGGGCGTTCACATCGAACCCGGGCCCGATGGCGGACTCGTTGTTCTCGACGACCCTGAAATCCTGGAAATGGCACTCGAGATACTCGAGGAAAACAAGTGAATTCCAATACTCAATTTTAAGCAATGAGCAAGCAAAACGACCCTAACCGATTAATCACGCTGGCGATTCACACCTATGACTATGCTGTGAGCCTCAAAAATCAGCTCGAAAGGGCTGGCATCGAGGCTGTGCTTCACAATGTGAACCTCGAGGAGCCAGTGGTGTCCTCGGGCGTCAGAGTTCGCATTCGCGAGAAGGACCTGCCCATGGCACTCAAGGTGGTTGAGGGCGGTAATGAGTCGCGCAAACGAGGCCGCATCAAGAGTCATGTGGTGATTCCTGTCGACTTCTCTCCGTTCTCAATGAAGGCCTGCAAGGTGGGCTTTCAGTATGCCTCAAAGGCTGGCGCTACGGTGATACTGCTCCATGCCTACATGAGCGAGCGTTACCGTTTCTTCACACCCTTCGCGAGCGACCGCTATGACCATGGCGAGCGCATGGACGAGGAAACCGTGAAGGCCAAGGCAATGGAGAAGATGAAGCAGTTCCGCTCCAAGGTCGAAGAGGAGATAGCCAAGGGCAACCTCGACAATGTCATGTTCCAGACCGAGGTGGTCGAAGGCTTGCCCGAAGAGAAGATCCTCGAGTGCGCTTCGAGCAACGATGCCAAGCTCATTGTGATGGGTACTCACGGCAGCAACCGGCATGCCATTGCCTCGCTGGGCAGTGTTACCGCCGAGGTACTCGATGCTGGCAAGTTCCCCATCTTCACCATTCCCAAGAATCTGTCGATCGACGATTTGTCGTCGATCCAGCACATCGTCTTCTTCAGCACGCTCAACCAGCGCGATATCCTGTCGTTTGATGTGTTCTCGAAGCTGATGCGTGTGAAAGGCAAGAAGGTGTCGATCATTCCTGTCGTTGAGCGCAAGAACCGTGCAATGGCCAAGAAGGCATCAAAGCAGTTCTTGCAGTATTGCAACGACCATTATCCCGAGAACGAATTCACCATTGAGAATATCTCGGTTGAGGGCGACAATCTGACCGAATTTGAGAATTTCATCTTAGAGAATCCTGTCGACCTCATCGCTATTCCCGATAAGAAGAAGAGCATCTTCACTCGTCTGTTTAATCCCAGCATAGCGCATCGTGTGCTGCTGCAGAGCGAGATACCCATGCTCGTGGTTCCGGTTTGATTTTTCCAGCACTACTTTGACCGCTAAGTGACATGGCCGACCGCATGACACCTGAACAGCGGCATCGCTGCATGAGCCGCATCAAGGGCAAAGACACCAAGCCCGAGATGTTGGTCCGTCGGTGGTTGTGGCATCAGGGTTTCCGCTACAGGCTGCATGTGCGCCGCTTACCGGGCACGCCCGACATTGTGCTGCGGCGCTATCACACTGTGATTAATGTGAATGGCTGTTTCTGGCATGGCCACGAGAACTGCCGCCTTGCCACGAAACCCAAGACTCACAGCCAGTTCTGGCAGGACAAGGTGAGCCGCAACCGTGAGCGTGACGAGCAGAACCGATTGAAACTGAGTAACATGGGGTGGTATGTAATAACCCTTTGGGAGTGCGACCTTGCTAAGGCCAAGCGACTGGAAACCCTTCAGCAGTTGTCGCTCACGCTGAGTCGCATTCTGCTCACGCTCAATGCTCCCGACAAGCAACCTCAAGAAATTCAGCCCGTTGCCAAACCTTATGACTTCCCTGGTTTCAATCAACCCCTCGCAGCCGAACCGGCTTCCGAAAGTTGATTTTTTGACAAAGTGATATTTTTTAGTAATTTTGTCGTTCAAAAAATAGATTTTGATTCACAATGAAAAAGATACTGATTGCCTTTATTGCATTATTCTCCATCACAAGTCTGGCATCGGCGGCCACCAATGGCAGCAACACCGCAATTGCCAAGGTGTTTCGTGCCATAGTCAAGAACGACTTTAATCAGGCCTGGGCACAGCGTCAGAAGATTACCTCCCAAAGCGGAACCGACGCGCAAGTGCTGCTCGACCTGAGCGATGCCTTGATACTAGCTCGTCCTGAAAACACTGGGAGCAAAGTCTCTGAGCCTCGCGATCCCTGGCACGCCATGACGCTGGTGCGCAACATCTATGTGCGGGGCGAGGGCATTGAGGCAGCCAACGAGTTTCTTGCCTCCGAGGGCATTGAACTTTCGATTGATGTTATCGAGAAGATCATTGAGAAGCAGTTGATCGAAGACACCTTTAACCACGACACCGAGAGCGAGTACCGGCGTCTGCTCACTGTGGTCGACAATGCTCATCCCGCTTATGCCCGTGCCCGTGCTCGGCTGGCGGAGATTGACTTTGACTCTCGCTGCACCAGCGCGCAGGGATGCCGCAATTATATGCGCGACTATCCCGAGTCGCCGCTGGTTGAGAAAGCCAAGGCGCTGACCTTGCAGTACGACTATGAAGATGCCGAGAAAGACGGTTCGGTAACTGCCTGGAAGAAGTTCATTGAATCTTACCGTTACAGGCCCGAAGCAAAAGTCCAGGTCGAGAAGGCGCAGCAGAATCTGATTGCTGTGCAGAATGCCCAGCTTGTGAACCGCAATGTAACGCTTCAGGAACTCGATGCCTATGCTGCCAGCACCAAACGCGAGATATCTAATGCCGTATTCATGGTTTATGACAATCTCATCAATCTGCCCATGCACTCCCATCGTATCATGAGTCTGAAACTCAACTTTGGTGGCGCTACCACGCGGGTCGATGAGGAGGTGAAACAAGTCAAGGGCAAGACTTACTACAACTACTACATTTTCAATGCTCAAGGTTTGCTCACCGAGAGTTACGACGGTTATCTCGACAAGAAAACCCGCTACACTTATGATTTCGACGCAAAACACGGTTTCTTCCCGGTGTCAAAAATTGAAGATGGCAAGACCTATACCTACAGTTGCAGTTACGACCGCGCAACGGGTAGGATTGCCACGCTCAAGTGCACCGACGGCTCACTGGTGATGTACTCGTTTGACGAGGGTGGGCGCATTGCCGAACGCAAAACCACCGATGCCGCTGGCAAGACGGTAACTGCCACCTACAAGAGCGGCAAGATTCGCAGCGAGGCTGGTCCCAAACAGACGATGAATTTCCTCAAGTACGACGGTAACCGTGCTACCGAGATTGATGTAGTCAAAGGCAAAACCACCGACAAGTGGACCTATGAATACTCGCTGAACGACGCTGGCGCCTGGGTCAAGGCAGTGGCATCGCTCAACGGCAAGCAGCAGTTTACTATCACCCGTGAAATAGCACCGGTCAAATGAATATGAGCAGACACAAGATTTGGCAGTGGCTCGCCACAGCACGCGAGTGGATTTTGTTTCCCGTCAAGCGGGAGCCAGTCTTCTTCTTGACCCTGATGGTCTTGTTTGGCTTGGGGCAAGCTTTCAATGTGGGCTACAACTACTATATCTCCAACGATGTCGCTCTGTGGCAAGCCATCAAATCGGTGGCAGTGGTCACACTTGTCTCTTACCTGCTCACATGGCTAGCAACATCGTCGTACTATGTCAAGGTGGTGCTCTATGTGCTGGCCCTGCTGTTCAAGTTTGTGATGCTGTTTGTGAAGAACAATTTCCTGAGTGATTTCAACCCCGTGATATTGCAGGCCATGTGCGAGACCGACTCGGCCGAGGCAAGCGATTTCGTTGGCCTGTATGCATTTTCAAAGGCAACTGTCAAGGCCTATATCTATATTGCTGTGTGCATTGTGGTTATCATTGCTGGCGAGCGGTGGTTCTCAAAGGTGGTGCGGTGGTTCAACCGCAAGTGGCAGCGGGTGCTCATGGCGTTGTTCCTGTTAATCACCCTGCCTTATGGGATTGTTCAGGCTTGCCATCAGACCTATCTTTTCACGCCTTCGGCCATTTTCGACGATATCTTCATTTATTATCATTACGGTCCCAACGATGCTCTGTCCAATGTGGTTCATTCGGTGCTGGTGGTGAAGAATGTGGAGAAAGAGGCGCAAATTGAGTATGGAGTTACCGAAAAGGCGATAAAACAACCTAGCGTGTGTGAGGAAACCGACACGCTGCATGTGGTGGTGGTGATAGGGGAGACCTATATCAAGTGCCACGCTGGCATCTATGGCTACTCACTGCCCACCACGCCCAACTTGTCGGCCGAACTTGAGGCCGACAACCTCTTCCTGTTCCACGATATAGTGGCCTCGCACTGCAACACGAGCGAGTCGCTTAAGCGTGTTTTGAGCACCAACAGCGAGGCCGATGGCCAAAAGTGGTATGACTATCCCTTCTTCCCCACTTTGTTCAAGAAGGCGGGCTTTTTTGTGACTTACTGGGATAATCAGTGGGATTCCCGCAAGGTGAACATTTATGACTTCTCGTTAGGTGCTATTGTGCACAACAAGCGCATGATGCCTTACAGTTTTGATATGGACAATGAGAAGCGCTATCCCTTCGACAAGGAGCTGCTCGACTCCTATCTGAAAGAGGCGCACGGCAAGGCCATGCAGCACAGGCTGTCGCTATCCCTGTTCCACCTCATGGGACAGCACATGTATGCCCATAACCGTTTCCCCGACGAACCTCGCTACAAGCCTTTCAATTCTGCAAGCATCAAGCGCACTGAACCCTGGCTCGACGAGGATAAGAAGCAGTATATCGCAAACTACGACAATGCCACCCATTACAACGACATGGTGATGGGGCAGTTGCTCGACACCTTGCGAAACACTTGCGCTGTGGTAGTCTATTTCTCGGATCATGGCGAGGAAATCTACGACTGGCAAGACTTTGCGGGCCGTGACGAGCGAGCCTACAAACCGCGTCAGTCCATGGAGTTGCAATATTGTGTACCCTTCATGGTGTGGTGCTCGCCTGCTTTCAAGCAGCGTTATCCCGAGTGTATCGAGCGCTTGCGAGGTGCCTCGCAGCGCAAAGGACTGCTCGACGACCTTCCACACATGCTCATGGATTTGGCCCGCATCAAGAGCAATTACTATGTTGCTGAGCATGACCTTATTTCACCATCCTATAAGCCCTCGAAACGAATTGTGCAGGACATCGCCGACTACGATGAGGTAATCAGCATGGAGCAACGCGCCCGAGGCCAGAAATAAATCAATTTGAGATTAATCGATAGTGATGCTGTGGCCGGGGGGCAGGTGCAGATATTCGCCGCGCTCGGGGTTGCGGTATAGGTGGAACTGCGTGGCCTGCTCGTCGCGGCCCCACATGTGCATGGGTATGAACAGTTTCACATCAATGGCATGGACAAACTCACGGGCGCCCATGCCGAAGTCGGTGCCCATTGCGGGATCGACCGGAAACATTGCTACATCAATCACTTGCGTGTGTGCCGCTATGGTGCGCAGAATAGCGCGGAAGTCACCCACCGCCTTCTTCACCTCCTGCTGGGTGGAGTTGTCTTTCCAGTGCCAGCAGTTGAAGTCGCCGGCATGAAAAATGGTTTTGCCGCCGATGTTCACCATGAAGCACACCCCGACATCGGTCGAGTCGAAGGTGTGCACCTTCATCACGGGGCTGCTATAGTCTTCGTCGTGGTGAATGAAGGTGGCCGGGATGGGATTTGACTTCATGGCATGCCTGATTTTGTGTCGGCATCCGTTTGCCATAATGTATTGCTCTACAGGATATTGTTTGTGCCAGTCAAGAATCTCGTCGCGGTTCAGGTGGTCCTGATGCCCGTGGGTCACAAACACATAGATGCGCTTGGCACGCTGCAGTATGGCGGGCAACACATGTTGCTCGTCGTGAAAGTAGTCGAAGATAAGTGTGGCATCCTCGGTTTCGATGGCAAATCCGCTATGTCCGATGCAGGTGATGACCATGACAAACCTTGTTAGTGGGGTTGCTCTACGCCTTTCATGCTGAGTGCAATGCGTTTGCGTTCCAAGTCCACATTTATCACACGCACACGCACATGCTGGTTGATTTTCAGGAATTTGGCGGGGCTCTCCAAGCGTTTGTTGCTCATCTGCGACACATGCACCAATCCATCTTCGTGGATGCCTATATCGACAAAGGCGCCAAACTGAGTGATGTTGGTGACGATGCCGTTCAGTTCCATGTCAACGCGCAGGTCCTTGATGTCGTGCACATTCTCGTCAAACTCCATCACCTGTACGCTCGAGCGAGGGTCGCGGCCGGGTTTCTCCAGTTCCTTCATGATATCGACCAGCGTAGGCATGCCCACATCGTTGCTCACATAGCGGTTGATGTCGATGCTCTTCTGCTTTTCCTTGTCGTTGATGAGTTCGCCCACCGTGCAGCCGCAGTCTTTTGCCATTTGTTCCACCAGCGCATAGCGTTCGGGGTGCACCGCCGAGTTGTCGAGCGGATTGCTGCTTTCGGGCACTCGCAGGAAGCCGGCAGCCTGTGTAAAGGTCTTGATGCCCAGTTTGGGCACATTCATGATGCTCTGGCGCGATGTGAAGTCGCCATTCTCGGCACGGTAGTTCACAATGTTTTGTGCCAGAGCTGGTCCCAGTCCCGACACATAGGTGAGCAGTTCCTTTGAGGCCGTGTTGATGTTCACGCCCACGCTGTTCACGCAACTCTCAACGGTGAAGGTGAGCGCATCTTTCAGTTTGCCCTGGTCCACATCGTGCTGGTATTGACCCACGCCTATCGATTTTGGGTCGATTTTCACCAGTTCGGCAAGCGGGTCGAGCAGTCGTCGGCCAATCGATACGGCTCCGCGCACCGTCACATCCTTGTCGGGGAACTCGTCGCGGGCTATCTTGGATGCCGAGTAAATCGAGGCCCCATTCTCGCTCACCACATACACATCGATGGGAGCACGGAAACGAATGCGTTTCAGGAATCGCTCGGTTTCGCGGCTCGCTGTGCCGTTGCCCAAGGCAATGGCCTGAATCTTGTAGGCCTCGGTGAGGTTCTGTATCTTGCGTGTGGCACCGGCGGTGTCGTTGGCAGGAGGTGTGGGATAGATGACATCGTTGTGCAACAGATTGCCCTGCTCGTCGAGGCACACCACCTTGCAGCCGGTGCGGAAACCCGGGTCTATGGCCAAGATGCGCTTGTGGCCCAGCGGTGGGGCAAAGAGCAGCTGCCGTGCATTTTGGGCAAACATGTCGATGGCCTCTTCGTCGGCCTTGGCCTTCGACTGGGCGGCAAACTCGGTTTCGATTGAAGAGCGGATGAGCCGCTTGTAACTGTCCTCGGCAGCCTCTTCTACAAGCGCCGATGCCTGATTGTTTCCACGCACCACAATGCGGCACACATTGTCGATGGCACGCTCATCGTTGATGTCGATGCTCACTTTCAAAAACCCTTCGCTCTCGCCTCGCCTGATGGCCAGCAACTGGTGCGATGACACGCGGCGCAGGGGTTGCTTGAATTCGTAGTAGTTCTCGTAGTTGCGTCCGTCAATTTCCTTGCCTTTCACAAAGTGCGAGATGAGCATAGCCTCTTGCCTGAAACTGCGGCGTATGCTGTTGCGCACAGCCTCGTTTTCGCTCACCCACTCGGCAATGATGTCCTGTGCCCCTTTGATGGCCGCTTCAGCATTGGGCACATCGTCGGTAATGAAGCGTGCTGCGCGTGCCTCAATGTCGTCGCCGTGTTGCGCCATGATGATCTTGGCCAGCGGCTCCAGTCCCTGTTCGCGTGCCACCTGTGCACGCGTGCGGCGTTTGGGCTTGTAAGGCAGATAAATGTCTTCGAGCGTGTTGGCATCATAGCAGTTCATGATGCGTGTGGTGAGTTCGTCGGTGAGTTTGCCCTGCTCCTCGATGGTCTTGATGATGGTGGATTTGCGTTTTTGCAGTTCCTCGTAGTATTTGAGTGTCTGCTCAATCGACTGAATGGCTTGTTCGTCGAGTCCGCCAGTGGCTTCTTTGCGGTAGCGGCTGATGAAGGGTATGGAGTTGTCGTCGCGCAGCAGGCTCACGGTGTTGGCCACCTGGTTGAGGGGCAAATTCAGTTCTTGCGAGATGAGGGTTGAGATTTTATCGGCCATAGGGCATTATTTTTATGGGTTAGTGGACTTTTGGTCCTATGAAAACGGGTTCAATTTTTTTGACATAAAAGTGATAGATGGGGCTAGAAAACCACCTCTTTGCTAGCCACGCAGCGAGCAGCAGTGCGCTCATGTGCATGAGCAGGATAGCCCACAGAGGCAAGTTTGTGAAACACATTGGGTCTGAACCTATGTGTGACAAGAGTACGGTGAAAAATAAGTATACAGGCAGTTGGAGCAGGAATATCTCCATGCTGATGCTGTCGAGCCACTTCAATGGCCTGCATTGTGCCATTTTGCTCACCAGGCCACCACGCATGTGCGTGAACACCATTACCGTGATGATGATGAACACCTGCACAAACGAACTGCAGCAAGCCCTGAAGCAATAAGGATGCAGATATTTTTCACCCACCACATAAAAGAGTGCAAACAGCAAGACTGCCCCTATTTCAAACAGGGTTGCCGAGGAAGGGGAAAGCTGGCTTTGTGCGTTCTTGAAGCAGTCGGTTTGACTCAGGTTATAGATGGCTATGCCTATCGCAAAGTCAAGCAGGCGCATAGGCGGAAACTGATAGAGATGATAATAGTCAAATATATTTATGTGGCCGCCCCAGAATTGCACTGCCAGCATTGTCACCAGCATCACCCACTGCCAGCGAATGGGCAGTAGCCGAATGGCTCGAATGAGCCAAGGGGCCATAAGAAACAGGAATAGAATAGTGCTCACGAACCACGACACAGGGTTGTAGCCAAAGTAGTAATCAGCATTCGGTATGAAACTCTGTAACATGGTCAGGTGCACAAGCACAACCTTCCAATTGATGGCACGATGAAGAATGACGACACATAGCACCACTGCCAACACATGCAGGGGATAGATTTTCGCTACCCGCCTGCCGAAAAATTGAAAGTGTTCCTTGATGCTGTAGCGCTCAAAGGGGTGATGCATGGCAGTGAGATAGCCACTGAGCACGAAGCACAGGCTCACGGCAGTGCTTAGCATGTAGTCGTGACCTTGCAGATAGAAGTGCCCCATGACTATAGCCAGGATAGCAAGCACCCTGAGCAAGCTTAGGCTGCGGTTGAAGGTGGTTGGTATGATGGTGTCTTGTCTCATGCCATACCAGTTGGGGTTATTTGCGTTTCAGGGTGATGAGGGTGATTTCGGGTGTGGCACCGGCACGCATGGGAATGCCCACCATGCCCATGCCTATGTTGACATACAACTGCTGCTTGCCTTCGTTATAGAGTCCGCCCCAGTGCTTGAACTTGAGGCGTGCAGGCGAGAGCCTGAGTCCGAACATCTTGAACATGATCTGCATGGCATGGGTATGGCCTGCCAGCGTGAGGTCGACATTGGTTTTGCCCACCACAATCTGTGACCACACCTCGGGATTGTGCTGGAGCAGTATCTTGAAACAGCTGTCGTTGAGGTTAGGATAGGAACTTTCGAGTTTCCCATAGGTGGGGTTATTCTTGCTGCTGCCGCCATAGTTGCCCGTGCCAATGATGGCGATGCTGTCGCTGCCATGCCTAATGAAGAGATGCCGGTTGTCGACGAGGGTCCATCCGCATTCTTCCTCGAGCCGACGCAGTGCCTGCTGGTCGGCCAGTTTGAGTTTTTCGGTGTCCCAATCCGAGTAGTCGTCATAGTCATGATTGCCCAGGATGGCAAGCACGCCGTCGGGAGCATGGAGCCGCTTGAGCTGGGGCACGAAGGGCTTGGCTTCTTCGGTGCGTCGGTTCACCAGGTCGCCCGTGAAGCATATCATGTCGGGTTTCAGGTCATTGATGGCTTGGGTGTACTTGGCCACAAATGTGGTGTCGTCGCCATAGGTGCCCAGGTGCGAGTCGCTAAATTGCGCAATGGTGTAGCCGTCGAAGGCCTTGGGCAGGTTCTCAAACTCAATGGTCACGCGGTTCACCTCATAGCGATAGGGCGTCACCGCTACAGCAAAGAACACGATAACGGCAAGTATGGCGGCCGTTGCGATTGCGGCGAAGCGCACAAACTTCTTGCCCCACTCGGGGAGCGACTTCACCCACGAGAGCGAGTAGATGGCAAAGGACACAAATTTGATGGTGACAAACGAGTAGAAGATGAACAGGAACCACATGATAAAGTTGAGCACCTGGTTGCTGGCGCTGCCGTGCGGAATGAAGGGAAGGCATATCATGCCGGCGGTCAGGGGCAGGGCGGTGGCCACATGGGCGCGCCGCCAGCCTTTTTTCCAGCGGTGCGATTTCTTGAGTTTGCGGTAAATGAGCCAGTCAATGGCTATGATGAGCAGCAGGGCTAAGACAAGCGGAATATAGAAAATCCTCATGATGTGCTGTTATTTAAGTGACTCAAGTTGGTTGGTGAGCGGGTTAGAATACATCTGCAGCATGCGGTAGAACATGTAGTAGCGGTCAAAGTCGTTGAGTTCTGAACCGATTTTGCTGATTTGTTCGCTCAAATATTTCTTGAAGGCGTCAAGCTCCTCGGGCGTGTATTTGTCGGCAAACTGCTTGTCGTCGAAGAGCATGTCGTGCGCCATATAGTTGGTCTTGAAAATCTTGTAGTTGCTGTGAATAGCGTTGTCGATGATGTTGCACACACGCCTGAGTACCAGGAACTTGTCGAGGTCGGCGGGAATTTGGTCGAGCTGTTCGTTGATGCAGGGCGTGAAGGCATAGTGAATGTGGCCCTTGTAGCCCATGATGCCGGTGCGCATGCTTTCGAGGTCGTCGTCTTGCGACTTCTTGAAGTTGGGGTCCTTGCTCTTGTGCAGGAACTCCTTGGCCTTAAGGTAGTCGTTGGGGTCGTACTCGTAGCTGATGGCGATGGGCACAATATTGAGTTCCTTGAGGCTTTCGACGAACGATTTCTCGCGGTTGCCATAGGTGAGCATCTTGAGCAGGCTCTCCTGGGTGCGGTCGTTGCTGTCTTTGCAGCGTCCCTCGCGCTGGGCAATCCATACCGAACTCTGTTTTTGCTGAATGGCAAAATGAATGTAGCTCGACAGCTGGATGGCGGCGGCAAGTGTCTGCAGTCGGCCCAGGTTGCGCTTCACGATGAAGCTCTTGTTGAGTCGCACCAGCTTGTTGATCCAGTCATAGGCGAGCAGGTTGTTGCCTATGGCAATCTCGCAGGTGTCACGACCCGCGCTCACCAGAGTGTAGCTCAGCTGGGCTGAGTCGAGCACGATGTCGCGGTGATTGGTGATGAACAGATAGGGGATTTTCGGATCAAGGTCGTCAAGGCCGCTTGTGGTGAGGCCTGCCGAGGTTTTCTTGATGATGCCGTCGACAAAGGGTTTCATCACCTTTGCCTGGAACTCTTGCTTCGTGTTGAGGGCGAGCAGTATGTGCTTGAGCTGGTTGTACTTGTAGTCGGGTACTACCATCCTGATAACATGCTTGAACATGGGCTCCTCGACTAGGATCGACATCTCGTTGTGAAACTCCTTGTCGCTGATGGGCGCTATGTCGGCAAACTCGGCCGGAATCTGTATTTCTTTGTTCTCCATATCTTAAAGCTCGTTATTTGTTTCAATAATTTTAAGTTTAACTTACAAAGATAAATAAAAAATACCAAAAATCAATTTTTTTTTAAAATAATAAATGGCAGTTTGAATGGATTAATAATCATTGATAGATAAGTGTAAAGTTTCCCACGGAAGTAGATTCCCGCTAGAAGTGTTGAACGCATTATTGCCATTATATATTACATTCAGATGGTCTGGGCCAACTCCCGATAGTGCAGCCCATCGAGTCAGGCCTTTAAAAAAGTCGGTTGAGAAAGTGGAAGATGACTTGATTTCA
>JAEEGL010145909.1_pt1 | contig 20866 bp, 17 predicted proteins | sample 9134231 | NCBI WGS metagenome assembly JAEEGL01 (sample SAMN16246548, study PRJNA631951) | gut metagenome | biome: gut microbiome; feature: rumen; material: fiber-attached | host: Bos | place: Iran: Karaj | collected 2018-10
ACTCCATCACCCGCCAGTACAATTACGAGAAGATACTTACCATGTACAACGACGCCCTGCAGGGCAAGGCCAGGTATCTTGGCGTCATCATGAGCCCCACCCCCCAGGCCCTGGAGGACAAAAGGCGCGGCATCTACAGCTACGAGGCCCTGCGCTCGCGCCTGGCCGAGGGACGCTTCTCCCGCCCGGGCGCCAGAGACATGCTGGCTCCTGTCATCAGGCTCGAGGCCTTGACCGCGGAAGAGATGCTCGTCCTCTGCGAAAAGCTGGCCGACATGCACGCCGGCCTCTACGAGTACGAAAGAAGGCTCACGGTGGAAGACCTGGCGGACTTCATCAAGGTAGAGTACGGGCGCATAGGGGCGGATCAGAACATCACCCCCCGCGAGGTCATAAGGGATTTCATCGAGCTTTTGGACCTGCTCTTCCAGGATCCTTCCACGAGCCTGGCGGAGATGCTCAGGTCCGATGAGTTCAGCTTCTCCAAGTCGGGGGCCCTGTCCGACGAGGCGGCCGAGGGCTTCACGGAGTTCACGATATGAACGTCTTCGAGCGCTATTCGCCTTTCATACAGGACTATATCTACCGTTCGGGCTGGCAGTCCCTAAGGGCCGTGCAGAACGCCGCGGGCGAGGCCATCTTCGGCACAGACGACAACGTGCTGCTCACCGCCTCCACCGCCTCCGGCAAGACCGAAGCAGCCTTTTTCCCCATACTCACCCTGCTGGACGAGGACCCTTCCTCATCGGTGGGCGTGCTCTACATCGCCCCTCTCAAGGCCCTGATCAACGACCAGTTCCTAAGGCTCACCGAGCTCTGCGAGGAAGAGGGGATCGCCGTGACCCGCTGGCACGGGGACGCCTCCAGAAGCCTTAAGAAAAAGCTCATGAAGAAGCCTTCGGGTATACTGCAGATCACCCCCGAGTCTTTGGAATCGCTGATGATCAACCGTCACTCGGAGATACCCTCGCTCTTTAAGGACCTGCGCTTCATCGTCATAGACGAGATACACTCGCTCCTGAGGGCCGACAGGGGCCTGCAGACCTTCTGCCTCATCGAAAGGCTCTGCCGCCTGGCCGGCTGCGACCCCAGGAGGATAGGCCTTTCCGCCACCATCGGCGATCCTGAGGCCGCGGGACGCTTCCTCGCCGCGGGCAGCGGCAGAAAGACCGTCATCCCCCGCTTCGACGGAGGGAAAGAGGTCTGGCGCCTCAGCATGGAGCACTTCTACAACAGCCCTCCCCAGGCGGACGAGGGCAGGGCCCTGAGCGTCGAGACTCCTCTGCTCGAGGAGGCGACCGACACCGCGCCCAAAGCCGCCGATCCGGGCATCGGCTATATATTCGAGCATACCAGGGGCAAAAAATGCCTGATCTTCACCAATTCGAGGGAGGAATGCGAGGCGGTATGCCAGAGCCTCAGGCAGTACTGCGAGGCGAACCATGAGCCCGACCGCTTCCTGATACACCACGGGAACCTCTCCGCCTCCTACCGCGAGAGCGCCGAAGAGGACATGAAGGACGACGATTCCCTGATGTCCGTCTGCGCCACTGCGACCCTGGAGCTGGGCATCGACATCGGCCGGCTCGAGAGAGCCTTCCAGATCGACGCTCCCTTCACGGTCTCCGGCTTTCTGCAGCGCATGGGCCGCACCGGCAGAAGAGGGGACCCCTCCGAGATGTGGTTCGTCATGAGAGAGGACCACTGGGAGGCCCGGGCCCTGCTGCCCGAGAGCATCCCCTGGTATCTTCTGCAGGGCATAGCCCTCGTGCAGCTCTACATAGAGGAGCGCTTCGTCGAGCCCCCCGCCACGGGCAGGCTCCCCTTCAGCCTGCTCTACCACCAGACCATGAGCACTCTCGCCTCCTGCGGCGAGATGAGCCCCGCCGAGCTGGCCTCGAGGGTCCTGACCCTCAGCAGCTTTAAGAATATAAGCCGGGACGACTACCGCGTCCTTTTAAGGCACCTGATAGAGAGCGGCCACATCGACCGCACCGAGAACGGCGGCCTGATCGTGGGCCTCGAGGGAGAACGCGTGGTCAACAACTTCAAATTCTACGCGGTCTTCCAGGAGAACGTGGAATACACGGTCCACGCCGGGTCCGAGCAGCTGGGCACCATCGTGAAGCCGCCTCCCGCCGGCGACAAGATCGCCATCGCGGGTCGGGTCTGGGTCGTCGAAGAGGTCGATCACAAGAGAAAGGACGTCTACTGCAGCCTCGTCAAGGGCAATATCCCCGCCTATTTCGGCGACGTGGCGGGAGACATACACACCCACATACTGGAGCGCATGTTCAATGTCCTGCGTGAGGATAAGGATTATCCCTACCTGATGCCGCGCGCGGTCTGCCGCCTGGCCGACGCCAGGGAGGTCTTCAGGAAGTCCCTGATGTCGCAAAGGCCCCTGGTCCATCTGGGCGGAAAGATGTGGGCCCTCTTCCCCTGGCTGGGGAGCTACGCCTTCCTCGCTTTGGAGCGCTTCCTAAGGCTCCGCTGCGCGAAGAGGCTGGGCCTTAAGGGCTTCACCTCTTCAAGGCCCTACTACATGCAGTTCACCATGGATGTGAGCGAGAAGGAGTTCTACCGGATATGCGCGGAGGAAGCGGCGGCGGAGTTCGACCCTGTAGAGCTGGTCTTCCCCAAGGAGGTCCCCGTTTTTGAGAAATATGACGAGTTCGTGCCCGCGGAGCTGGTGAGGAAGGGCTTCGCCCTGGGAGTACTCGATACCGAAGGGATGAAGAAGAGAGTGCTCTCGTGGGAAAGCTTCGCGGAAGGCGGGAAGTATCAGTAGTTATTATGCCGAAACAGCGGAAAAAAGGGGACGGCCCGGCGGGCCGCCCCCTTTAAAATACAGTTCTCAGACTTATTATACCTCGTCCTATACCCCGCCGCCCCTTATTCCAGGGTCAGCGTGAACACCTTGCTGTAGGCGTCCTTGGACATTATGTGCGCGGGATCGTAGACCCTGAGCTTGAATTCGATCTCCTCGATCTTATCGATGTGGCTGCTCTCCAGCTTTGACTTGCTGAAGCTGATGGAATCGTATTCCCGGCAGCCGCTGACCACGGTGTCGGCCCAGAAGGGATCGATCATGAAGCCGTTGACCGAGACCTCGTCCCAGGTGAACATGAGGTCGGTGGCGCTCCTGTTCTCGATGTAGCAGTCGATAGTATAGCCCCAGATGCTGTCGTTCCTGGTGCCCAGCAGCACGAAGCAGAACTGATCGTTGTCTTCGGCGGTGAGCTCGCCTTCCACGGTCCTGCGCTCGGGGACGACTATATCTTCCTCGCTCATGCCGGTCGGATAGATGCTGACCCTCTCGTCCATGAAGGGGTCGATGTGCCAGTCGTTGCTGTCGTAGACCCTGATCTTCATATCGAGCCTGTCGACCGACTCTATGCCTATGGTCTCGAGATCGTCGCCGCTCAGGCTCAGGTCCTCGAAGGTCTTTTTGCCCGGCGCGACCTCCTCCACGAAGAGAGTGGAGACCATATACCCGTTGACGGCGGTGTCGCTGATGGAGAACATGAGGGTCCTCTCCGGATCCATGTTCTCGCAGAGCAGGCTGAACTTGAGGCCGCCCGACCAGGACTCCTCGACGCCGTCGATAGTGATGCGGAAATTGTCCTTTTCGGCGATGACGAGGCCCTTAATGTCATATGCAGGGGCAGGAGGCTCGGCCTTCTGCTCTTCCTTTGGCTCTTCTTTCGCTTCTTCCTTCGCCTCTTCTTTGGGCTGCTCCTGTTTGGCCTCTTCCTTTTCGGACTGCTGGGGCCTTTGGACCTCCTGCACGGACGAAGGCGCGGGCGCCGGAGCGCTGCCGCAGGCGGACAGAGCGAGGCACAGGGCCGTCAGCGCGGCGAGCAGGGCCGCCGCCTTCCTGTATCTTTTGGATATGTTCATATTTCTCCTTTCTTTTACGGTCATTCCTTCCGCAGCGCCCTGACGAGCTCAGCCAGCAGGCGCAGCGTTTCCCGGTCCAGCGAGCCCGCGAGCTCTTCCAGCTCTTCCGGCCCCTCATTGCCGGGCCCGCGGCCGAAGAATTCGCCGGGCTCCACGCCCAGATACTCGCAGATCTCGAAGAACATCGACATCGAGGGCAGATTGTGCCCGTTCTCGATGTTGTTTATGTAGCCGGCGCCCTGGCCCAGCGACAGGCTCATCTCCCGGGCCGAGACCTGCTTTCGCATGCGCAGCTCCGCCAGCCTTTCGCCGAAACCGTCCTTGTACAGCATGGCGCCCTCCCGCATATCATTGTACAATGAGCGGCGCCCGTATGCGTTCTGCCTGGCCGTACATGTGCCCGGCCGCGTCCTGTCTGGCCGGTCATTTTGCATTTTTTTCATATCACACCTCCTTTGATGTCTCATCAGAGGAGATGTATTTTTTGCGCCTTGCCGGCAGGTGAGGAGGGCAATAAAAAAAGCCCCCGGAGGGGCTTTGCGCGGCGTTTTTGATTCATTTCAGGATGAATATCAGCGCGCAGAGCAGTATAAGCAGTATCACGGCGAAGACGGCCCGGCGTTTGAGGTCTTCCGCCGCGGCCTCGCCGCTGCCCTTCACCCTCGCGATGGCGGAGAATATGAGCTCGTCGTCTATGCGGCCGAAGAGGCGCAGAAGAGCGGTCTCTTCAGGCAGGGCGAGCTCTCTTTGCGCGAAGAAGCCGGCCAGGCCCTCGTGGAGGAGGGAGAGCCTTTGCCGCGCGTCGGAAGGCTCGAGCCCCAAAGAGGCCGCCGCTTCCTCGTCCGTCAGCAGCAGCCAGTCCTTCCGTATCAGAAGGGCCCTGTCGGCGGGTGCGAGGCTGTAGATATGCTCGTTCAGGGCCGGGACCGCGGGATCGTTCTCAAAAGAGGAAGAAGGCCCGGCCGTCTCCTCCTGCCGCGCCTCGAAGGCGAGGTCTCTGGTGAGCTTGGCGAAGAAGGCCGCGGGAAAAGCGGGCCTCGCGGGCGGGATGAGCCTCTTCGCCTCTTCCCAGACGCGGGCAAGGCAGTCCTCGGCCTTTTCCTCGTCGCGCAGCACGCTGAAGGCGACCTTGTAGCAGGCGTCCGAAAAACGCCTCGCGGCAAAGCCGGGGGCGTCGGGAGAGCGCTTGAGATAGTATTCGATAACGGTCCTGTCGTCCATGGGAGAGGATCAGTAGACGGGCTCGAAGTCCTCGGGGCCGTGACCGCAGAGGGGGCAGAGGAAGTCCTCGGGCAGCTTCTCGCCCTCGTATTCGTAGCCGCAGATGCGGCATTTCCAGGCCTTGGGGGTCTTGGGCTGCGCGGCGGGCTTCTGGGGCTTGGGCTTTACCTCGCTCTGGTAGAGGGCATAGGTCAGGGGCTCCTTGTCCGAGAGCACCTTGGCGTCCAGGACCTCGGCGATGAACATGGTGTGGCTCCCCAGGTCGAGGCTCTGCACCACCTTCGCGCTGATCATGGCGCAGCTGCTCCAGGTCAGGTAGGGGACGCCGTTCTCGTCCTCGGGCAGCTCCATGCCGGCGAATTTATCGACGCTGCGGCCGGACTGGAAGCCCCAGCGGACTATGGTATCGAAATTCACGCTGCGGTCCAGGAGGCTGAGGCAGAAGACCCCGCTCTCCTTGATGAGATCGCAGGTATAGTTGGTATTTATGCAGCAGACGGCGATGCGGGTGGGGTTGTTCGCGACCTGCATGCAGGTGTTGGTGATGCAGCCGTTGATCTTTTCGCCGCTGCGGGTGGCGAGCATGAAGACTCCGTAGGAGAGTCTGAAAAGAGCAGTGTTGTCCATAAGTATTCCTCCTTCTTTTCTCTTGATTATATCAGCCTTGCGGCTCCCGTTAAAGTCCCGAAGGATAATTGTCTGAACTATGGACGATAGCGCGGGCGCGATGAGCCTCCCTCCTCTTTTACGGAGCCCCCGACTGTGATAAGATAAAAAGACAGCGGGCGCTTCGTCCCCGCTATGCGCGATAACACGAATGATACATATACAAAGGAGGAACATCATGCTCAAAGAAGGAACGAAAGCCCCGGCATTCAGCCTGCCCGACAAGGACGGCAATATCGTCAGCCTCTCGGATTTCGCCGGCAGGAAGGTCGTGCTCTACTTTTATGCCAGGGACAACACCTCCGGCTGCACGAGGCAGGCCTGCGCCTTCGCCGGAGCCTACGATATCTATAAGGATAACGGCGTCACCGTCATCGGCGTGAGCAAGGACAGCGTCAAGTCGCACAAGGGCTTCGCGGAGAAGTACGAGCTGCCCTTCATACTGCTCTCCGACACCGAGCTCGAGGCCATCAAGGCCTACGACGTCTGGCAGGAGAAGAAGATGTACGGCAAGCTGAGCTTCGGCGTGGTCAGGACCACCTACGTCATCGACGAGAACGGTGTGATCGAGAAGGTCTTCCCCAAGGCCAAGCCCGACACCAACGCCCAGGAAGTAGTCGATTATCTGGGGATAAAATAGCAGACAGGATCCGGCCTGGATAACGGACCGGTACGCGCTTGCCCTGCCTTTTTCGGCGGGCGGAAAGGAATACTTATGAAGCTGACGATGCTTGAAACTCCGGCGCTCGTCGCCGACGCGGCCGTACTGGGCCGCAACATGAACGCCATGAAGCAGCTGCTCGGCGGGGGAAAGCTGAAGCTCAGGCCCCACTATAAATCCAACAAATGCTCCGTCATCGCCCACATGCAGATGGCCCTGGGGGCCGTGGGTATCACCTGCGCCAAGCTCAGCGAGGCCGAGGACCTCGCCGACAGCGGCATCAAAGACATACTCATCGCCAACCAGATCGTCGACCCCGAAAAGATGATGAAGGCGGCCCTGCTGGCGGGAAAATGCCGTCTGACCGTCTGCGTCGACAACGAGAGGAACGCGCGGATGCTGTCGGACGCGGCAGTGGCCGCCGGCGCCACCCTGCACTGCTACGTCGAATACGACATAGGCATGAGGCGCTGCGGAGTCGCGACCGAAGAGGAGTTCGTCGCCATCGCCAAACTCATCGACAGCCTGCCCGGCCTTGAATTCTCGGGCATCCAGGCCTACGCCGGCCACGTCTCGCACATGGTCTCGGACGAAGAGAGGGCCGAATACACCAGGGCCAACGAGGAGAAGCTGAGGAGCCTCATCGCGAAGCTCGAGGCCGCGGGCCTTAAGGTCAAGGCCGTCTCGGGCGGGAGCACCGGCACCTCCGTCCTCAAGGCGCGGGGAGGCGTCTATACCGAGCTTCAGGCCGGCAGCTACATCTTCCTCGACGCCACCTACGGCGAGCTCGAGAAGCTCCCCTTCAAGAATTCGCTCTACGTCCTGGCGACCGTCATAAGCAGGCAGCCGGGCATCACCGTGCTCGACGCCGGGGTCAAGGCCCTGGGCATGGACCAGGGCGATCCCGTCCTGCTCACCATGGAAGGTAAGAAGATCGAAGGCAGGGTCGAGGTAAACGAGGAGCACCTCAAGCTCTTCGGCGCCTCAGAGGAGCTGCCCATAGGCAGCAAGGTAAAGCTCATCCCCGGCCACTGCTGCTCCACCGTCAACCTCTACGACAAGCTCTACCTCTTCGAAGAAGACACTGTCACCGACCGCCTCTTCATCAGCGCCAGAGGCTGCAGCAGGTAGGGGAGAGGGAAGGCCCGAAGGATCCGTCATACAAATAAAAAACAGCCCCGCCACGGCCTTGAACCGCGGGCGGGGTCTTTTCGTTCATCTGTTTATCTGAAACAGTTTCTCGGGCGGGACCGAAAGAGCGTCGCTTATCCTGAAGACGACGTCCAGCGACACCGCGCATTCGGCGGTCTCGATCCTGCTCATATGTGTGCGGCTTATATTGACCTTTTCCGCCAGCTCGATCTGGGAAAGATCGTTCATTTTGCGGTAATAGGCGATATTCAGCCCCAGAGCTTTGTATTTTTCATAGTGTTCGTTGTTCATCACTCTGTCTGTCCTGCTTTTTTCTTGAATTCTAAAGGAAAGACCATTGAAGTGCGACAACGCCTCAGGTGTCAAATGTTACTTGATATGTTATATAAGTCACTCTATAATATACATAAGTGATCGTTGTTTTATTTTTGTTTGAATACCAGTCAATTATTTCTTTCATAAAAGGAGCAAAACGTGGCTATAGCAGAAGTCATCAAATATGAGGGCGATAATTCGGTCTTCATCTGGAAGCACCCTTCGGAGGATTTCAACAACCTCACCCAGCTTATCGTCCACGAATCGCAGGAAGCGATATTCTTCATGAACGGCCAGGCGCTCGATCTTTTCGGGCCGGGCCGCTATACCCTCGAGACACAGAACATCCCTAAGATCGGAAGGTTCCTGAACCGCACGACGGGAGATCAGACCCCCTTCCACTGCGAGGTCTATTTCATCAACAAGACCGAGCTGATGGCGGTCAAATGGGGTACAGATTCGAAGGTCCAGTACATCGATCCGCAGTACGGTTTTCCGCTCTCGATAGGGGCGTCAGGCGAGATGTCCTTAAGGGCCGAGGACAGCCGGAAGCTGCTCATAAAGCTCGTCGGCACCGAAGATTATCTGAACCAGCAGAAGCTGGTCTCGATGTTCCGCGCCTTCCTCATGACGCGAGTCAAGACCTATATCGCCCAGTACATGAAGAACAACGCGGTCAGCATCTTCGAGATAGACGAGCATCTGACTGCCTTCTCGGAGGCTCTTCACAGGCAGCTGATCCCCGATTTCGCGGATTACGGGGTCGCGCTCGAACGTTTTCTGGTCACCAATGTGGTAAAGCCGGAGGGCGACAGACAGTACGAGCGCTTTAAAGACCTGCATTTCCGCCAGTACGCCGACATCGCGGAAGCGAGGCTCAGGCAGCAGACCGACATCATCTACGCCCAGACCGAGGCGCAGAAGGTCATCATAGATTCCCAGGCCCAGGCGACCAAGAGGGCGCAGGAGGGCTACACCTACGCGCAGGAAAGAGGCTTCGACGTGGCCGAGAAGGTCGCGCAGAACGAGGCAGTCGGCCAGTTCACCAACATGGGGGTCGGGCTCGGCACCATGGCGGGAGTCGGCGGAGCGGTCGGAGGCATAGTCGGAAGCGCCGTCGGCGGAGCGGTGAACGCGGCAGCCCAGCCTGCCGGAACGCCAGCGTTTGGGCCGCAGATCCCGGTACAGCCTCAGGCTCCGACGCAGGCTTCTCAGCCCGCGACGCCTGCGACCCAGCCCGCGGATGACATGGCGGCGTTCAAGGCCAAGATCGAAAAGCTGACAATGATGAAGGACGCGGGCCTCATAAGCGATGAGGAATTCGCGCAGATGAAAGCCAAGCTGCTTTCAGACATACTTTGATCCGGGAGGTCTCATGACATGAAAAAGGGATTCAAGACATACGCTCTGATATGGGCCGTCCTGCTGGTGATCTTCAACGTCATCTGCTTCGCGACCCCAAACGAAATGGCGGGATATACGAAGCTGGATGCCACCTTCTGGACCGCCTATATCTTCATGACTCTGGCGTTCATCGGCCAGCTGGCCTGCGCGTATAAAGCCTTTACCGCGGCCGACGCCCAAAGACTCTTTTACAACATACCGCTCATTACCATCAGCTATTCCGGCCTGGTGCTTATGCTGATCATCGGCGCCGCGGCTATAGCGATACCGGGCCTTCCCAGCTGGCTCGCCGTCATCGCCGGCGTCGTCATACTCGGCTTTACCGCCATCGCTGTCATCAAAGCTGGTTGGGCTGCAAATGCGGTGAGCAAGGTGGATGAAAGAGTTGCCGCACAGACGTCATTCATTAAAAGCCTTATCGTTGATACCGAAAGCATCCTTTCGCGTGCGAAAAGCGACGCAGTAAAAGCGGAATGCAAAAAGGTACATGAAGCCGTACGTTATTCCGATCCGATGTCGAACGATGCGCTTTCAGTAATCGAAGCAAAGATAACCGTAAAAGTAGACGAGTTCTCTTCTGCCGTAGGTGTGGATGATGCTGAAAAGGCGAAAGAGATCGCAGACGAGATTGTCATTCTTGTTGCCGATAGGAACAAGAAGTGCAAGGTGTTGAAATGAGGTTAATTAATGGCAACACGATGGACAACTCTATATAAATATGTTTCGCTCGAATATATAGAGAGCATACTTGATAACCATCGGCTGTATTTGAATGATGGGTTAAATTTCAATGATCCATTTGAGATTACAATTACCGATAGGGATAAAAAGACTATTGAGCATATTGATGGGTTGCATATTCTATCACTCACAAACAGTTATCAAAACAAACTGATATGGTCTCATTATACAAAGTCTCATAAAGGTGTTTGTCTCACTGTAAAAGTTCCAAACTCATTGGTTTATCCTATTTGTTATACATCTAAACGTGTTTATACAGACAGTAACATCGAACAGATTCTTGATACTGGAAAGATACGATCAAAGAAAAGTGTTCGTAAATCGTACTCCTCTTTGAGCCCAATGAAAAAAATCGCATTCATAAAGGATCGAAAATGGATGTATGAGAATGAATATCGGGTTGTTTTTGATTATGAAGATGAGCCGGGGCTTATCTTCGAAGACGGAAAGTGGTTTGTGCCAGTCAAAATAACGAATATTTATCTGGGCGTAAACTTTGATAGGAACGATGACGAAACAAAAGATAAAATTATAAAGGCTTGCAAACGTAATAATGTAACAATAACCCAAATGGTTTTATCTTATGATGACTACTCACTAAGAATAAAGAGGTAAAGAATATGTCCATCTTTAGATGCAAAATGTGCGGAGGCACGATAGAATTCAACCCCGGGGATACCGTCGGCATCTGCGACAGCTGCGGTACCAAACAGACACTTCCCCGTCTGGACGACGACAGAAAGGCCAATCTCTACGACAGGGCTAACCATTTCCGCCGTAACAACGAGTTCGACAAGGCCATGGGCATCTACGAGCAGATACTCAACGAGGATCCGTCGGATTCTGAAGCCTACTGGTCACTGGTACTCTGCCGCTACGGCATAGAATACGTCGAAGACCCCGCGACCCACAAGAGGGTACCTACGGTCAACCGCGCCCAGTTCACCTCGATCTTCGACGACGACAACTACAAATCCGCCCTGCAGCATGCCGATTCCTATCAGCGGGCGATCTACGAAGAAGAAGCGAACGCGATAAACGAGATCCAAAAGGGGATACTCGCGATCTCACAGAAGGAAGAGCCCTTCGACGTCTTCATCTGCTACAAGGAGACCGACGCGAACGGCAGGCGTACCCAGGATTCCGTACTTGCCAACGATCTCTACCATCAGCTGACCCAAGAAGGTTTCAAGGTCTTCTTCTCGCGCATAACCCTTGAGGACAAGCTCGGCACCGCTTATGAGCCTTACATCTTCGCGGCCTTGAACTCTGCCAGGGCCATGGTCGTTCTCGGCACCAGGCCCGAGTATTTCAACGCTGTCTGGGTCAAGAACGAGTGGAGCCGGTATCTCAGCCTCGTCAGGCAGAGCGGCGGCAAGAAGGTGCTGATCCCCGCCTACCGCGATATGGATCCCTACGATCTTCCCGAAGAGTTCTCTCACCTGCAGGCCCAGGACATGAGCAAGCTGGGCTTCATGCAGGATCTGATCCGCGGCATCAAGAAGATCGTGAGAGCGGACGAGCCCAAGCCGGCAGTCAAAGAGACTGTCGTCGTCAACAACGCTGCCGGGACTGCCGCGACAGCCCCGCTGCTCCGCCGCGCCTTCATGTTTCTGGAGGATGGCGAGTGGGCCAAGGCCGACGACTTCTGCGAGCAGGTGCTCAATATCGAGCCCGAGAATGCGCAGGCATATATCGGCAAGCTCCTTGCCGCGTTCAGCATCCGCAGACTGGAAGACCTCCATACCTGCGCTGACGCATTCGAGAACAGCAGCTACCAGAAGGCGATGCGCTTCGGTGATGATGAAACAAGAAAGCTCCTCGAAGAGCAGCGCATGACGAAGGTCTATGATCTCGCGGTAGACTCTATGGGCAAAGCGGACAGCGAATCTTCATTTAGGTCAGTCGCCGCTACGTTTAAGAGTATATCCGGATTCCGGGACGCCGACACTCTTGCCGGGAAATGCCTTGACAGCGCCGAAGAGTGCCGCAAGAACGCGATATACGATGAAGGCGTCAGTCTTATGGGAGCGCAGACTGCCGATGGGTATAAGAAAGCGAAAGAGGCATTTGAATCCATCCGCGGTTGGAAGGATTCTGCACTTTATATTCCCATTTGCCAGAAGAATTTAGACGACATTATAAAGAAGCAAGAAGCGGAAAGGCTCGAGCAGATCCGTGTCGCCGAGGAGAAACGCATCGCAGAGGAAAGGCGCAAGCAGAGGCTAAAGAAGATCATAAAGATCAGCATACCGGTTGCCGCGTTATGTTTAGCCGCGTTCTTCCTTATCACAAAATTGATCATACCGACGCAAAACTATAATGCGGCGGTGAAACTGCTTGAGTCCGGGGATTATGAAGGATCGATCAAAGCCTTTGAAGCTCTGGATGGTTTTAAAGACAGCGCAGGCAAGATCGCTGAAGCAAATGAATTGATCCTAGCACGCGATTACGCAGAGGCAGAGTCTCTGCTAGAGGCGGAGAAGTACGAAGACGCGATCATAGCATTCAAGAAGATATATGATTATAGGGACAGCGCAGAAAGAATAGCTGAAGCAAACGAACTGATCCTTGCGCGCGATTACGCAAGGGCAGAGGCTCTGCTTGAAGCAGGGAAGTATGAAGACGCGATCATAGCATTCAAGAAAATATATGATTATAGGGACAGCACAGAAAGAATCGCTGAAGCAAACGAACTGATACTCGCGCGCGGTTACGCAGCGGCAGAGGCGCTGATTGAATCCGGTGATTATGAGAACGCTATAGCAGCGTTCAAACGATTAAATGGTTATAAAGATAGCGCTAAGAAAACAGCTGAATGCATATTTCTGAAACAAGAAGCGGCGGGATTAACAAACATAACTGTTGGTTCTACGATCAAATTTGGTTTATACGAGCAAGATAACAATCTTTCAAACGGCAAAGAGGAAATCGAATGGTTGGTGCTTGCAATAGAAGGAAATAGAGCCCTTATAATCAGCAAATACGCACTGGATTGTCAACCATATCATTTATCTTATAGAGATGTAACATGGGAGACCTGTTCCTTGCGCGAATGGCTTAACGGAACGTTTCTGAATGAAGCATTCACAGAGAACGGACAGGCTATGATCCCCAGCGTGACGGTTAGTGCTGATAATAATCCAAAATACAGTATAAGTCCTGGAAAAAGCACGATGGATCAGGTATTCCTACTGAGCATAACGGAAACAAACAGATATTTAATGTCGGACGATGCGCGGCAATGCCAAGGAACAACATACTGTTATGAACAAGGCGCATATAAAGCAAAAAATGGGAATTGCCCGTGGTGGCTACGGTCACCCGGCGGCTATTCTTTATTTGCTGCATTTGTCGGTAACAATGGTTCCGTCGATAACAGCGGTAACGCTGTCTTCACCGGGAATAATGCAGTTCGGCCCGCAATGTGGATAGAAATCAGAGAATGATGACAAAGCATAACGGTAATAATACATTATTAATCGGTGAAAAAGAGGTAAAACATGTCCGTATTCAAATGCAAGATGTGCGGAGGCACGATAGATTTCAACCCCGGCGATACCGTCGGTATCTGCGACAGCTGCGGTACCAAACAGACGCTCCCGCGCCTCAATGATGACAGGAAGGCCAATCTCTACGACAGGGCGAACCATTTCCGCCGCAACAATGAGTTCGACAAGGCCATGGGCATCTACGAGCAGATACTCAACGAGGATCCGTCCGATTCCGAAGCCTACTGGTCGCTGGTCCTCTGCCGCTATGGTATAGAGTATGTCGAAGATCCCGCGAGCCATAAGAGAGTTCCGACAGTCAATCGTGCCCAGTACACTTCTATCTTCGATGACGACAACTACAAGTCCGCCCTGCAGCATGCCGACAGCTTCCAGAAGGCGATCTATGAAGAAGAAGCGAATACTATAAACGAGATCCAGAAAGGCATACTCGCGATCTCGCAGAAAGAGGAGCCCTTCGACGTCTTCATCTGCTACAAGGAGACCGACAACAACGGCAGACGTACCCAGGATTCTGTTCTCGCCAACGATCTCTACCACCAACTGACTCAGGAAGGCTTCAAGGTCTTCTTCTCGCGCATAACTCTTGAAGACAAGCTTGGAACCGCGTATGAGCCCTACATCTTCGCGGCTCTCAATTCCGCCAAAGCGATGGTCGTTCTCGGGACGAAGCCCGAGTATTTCAACGCTGTCTGGGTCAAGAACGAGTGGAGCAGATACCTCAGCCTCGTCAGGCAGAGCAGCGGCAAGAAGGTGCTGATCCCCGCCTATCGCGACATGGACCCCTATGATCTACCCGAGGAGTTTTCACACCTGCAGGCCCAGGATATGAGCAAACTCGGCTTTATGCAGGATCTCATCCGCGGCATAAAGAAGATCGTAAGAGCCGATGAATCCAAGCCGGCTGTAAAAGAGAGCGTAGTATTAAATAACGCTGCCGGGACTATCGCGACGGCCCCGCTGCTCCGCCGCGCCTTCATGTTCCTTGAGGATGGGAACTGGCAGGGCGCAGATGAGTACTGCGAAAAGGTATTAGATCTAGAACCTGAAAACGCTCAGGCATATATCGGAAAGCTTCTTGCCGCGTTCAACATCCACAAGCTTGAAGACCTCAATACATGCCCCACCGCCTTTGAAGAAAGCAGCAGCTATCAGAAAGCAATGCGCTTCGGTGATGATGATGCGAGAAAGCTCCTCGAAGATCAACGCATGACGAAGATCTATGATCTTGCGACAGGTTATATGAATACGGCAGACAGTGAGTCATCATTTAAATCAGCCGCCGCGGCCTTCAAAAGCATTGCCGGATTCAAAGATGCCGACTCACTTTCTGAGAAATGCCTGGACAGCGCTGAAGAATGCCGCAAGAACGCTATATATGACAATGGCGTCAGCCTTATGGAAAAACAGACTGCCGATGGGTATAAGAAAGCGAAAGAGGCATTTGAATCCATCCGCGGATGGCAGGATTCTGCAGAGCTCATCCCCATTTGTCAGAAGAATTTAGACGAAATTATAAAGAAAGAAGAAGCGGAAAGGCTCGAGCAGATCCGTGTCGCCGAGGAAAAACGCATCGTAGAGGAAAAACGTAAGCAAAGGCAAAAGAAGATCTTAAAGATCTGCATACCGGCAATCGTGTTATGTTTAGCCGCGTTCTTTATTATCACAAAAGTGGTCATACCGACTCAAAACTATAATGCGGCGGTGAAATTGCTTGAGTCCGGGGATTATGAAGAATCGATCAAAGCCTTTGAAGCCCTGGATGGTTTTAAAGACAGCACAGGCAAAATAGCTGAAGCAAATGAATTGATCTTAGCTCGCGATTACGCAGCGGCAGAGGCGCTGCTTGAGGCGGAGAAGTACGAAGAGGCAATAGCGGCATTCCTTCGCTTAGGACTTTATAAGGACAGTGCGGTGAAGGTAACTGAGTTGAATTGTTCCCGTGATTATGCGCAAGCAGAGGCTCTGCTTGAGGCGGGGAAGTATGAGGAGGCAATCATAGCATTCAAGAAGATATACGATTATAGGGATAGCGCAGAAAGAATAGCTGAATGCATTTTTCCAAAACAGAAAGCAGAGCTAACAAACATAACCGTTGGTTCCACGATCAGATTTGGTTTATATGAACAAGATAATGATACTTCAAATGGCAAAGAGGAGATCGAATGGTTGGTGCTTGCAAAGGAAAACGATAGGATTCTTGTCATCAGCAAATATGCCCTAGATTGCCAAAAATTCAATTCATCACGCACAAATGTCACATGGGAGACCTGCTCCCTGCGCAAGTGGCTGAACGGAGCGTTTCTGAACGCAGCATTCAATGAGTACGGACAGGCTATGATCCCCAGCGTGTCAGTCAGTGCTGATGAAAATCCAAGTTACAGCACAAGTCCTGGCAACAGCACAACAGATCAGGTATTCCTGCTGAACATTACGGAAGCAAACAAGTATTTTAATTCAGATAGCTCGCGTCAGTGCCAGGGAACAGCATACTGTTATTATGCACAAGGCGCATATAAGGGGAAAAATGGGGATTGCATTTGGTGGCTACGGTCGCCCGGCTACAGTTCTGACCTCGTTGCAATTGTCGACTATGGCGGTTCTGTCATCATCGGCGACTCCGTCTACGACTACAGTAACCATGTCAGTCACGATGGTGTCGCCGTTCGACCCGCAATGTGGATCAATATTGGCCAATAGCATTACTGAAAATGTACTTGTCCCGTTTTAAGGATAGAATGTAAAATAACATAATAGATAATACCGCTACCTATATGTTAATAAATCAAAAATCTGGGATGGATTAAATGGAAAACAAACACATATGTATCCTATTTGGGGCTGGTGCAGATGCTCCATTCAAAATTGGTACCGGTGGTAGTTTTGCCGAAGCTGTGCTTGGCCTCAATGAAACAGATCTTAGAATTACCAATGCAATCGAATCTCATTATAAACGGCTTCAGAAGAATGACGATTGGTATCCATCTTACATAAATCATAGATGGGGAAAAAACGACTTGTTGAAAGCTGCGTTACGAAGAAGGAATCTTGAAAACAACAAGAAAATAAGTGATGACGACTTCAAAAAAGAGCTTGATGAACTCAGTAGTGACGAACAGAAAAGAGAAGATATAATTAATGAATTTCCAAGTTATATGGGGCTCATTGACAAAAAATTTTCCACATTAATTGCTCCATCCATCTTGGGGAGCGGCAATTTCTGGCAGGTCGTTTCTTGCTATTGCCGCGCTTATTTGACGATTGTTGAGCAGATTCTCGGGAAACCAGATTACGAGTATTATTTAAGACCTGATAAGACCCTTATCGATAAAATGGGTGCAGCGATTGATTTGAAAACAGGATGCGACAAGTACTATTCAATTATTAAGAAATATAGAGATAGTGTAAAGATCTCTGTAGTCACGACGAATTATACCCCATTCTGCGAGAAGTTGTCAGGCTTGTGTAAAGATGAAATTGCATATGTCCATGGACGGATCGGATTATTTGAATCACCTAAAAATCTCTGTGTTTATGATATCGAGAAAGACCCGATTCCTGATGAAATACTCATACCATATATATTTATCCAAAGTGGTGTTAAGCCAATCGTTGAACGCACTCAAATAGAAGAATATTCCAAAATGGTTCATTTTTTTGACGATGCTGATAAGATAGTAATCCTTGGCTATAAATTAAACTCTGATGATAATCATCTAAACAGTATTATACGTTCGGCTGTAAAACAAAACAAAGAAGTGGTTTATTTGTCTTATAATGACTGTGGATCGGCGTTTTTGAGCAGGGAACAAGTTCTTAAAAGACTAAGGTTATCGGATGATTTTCCAATGCTTGTTTATCATGAGATCGACTCTTCAAACGCTGTAAGAATATTTGAAAATGAATTCGTTAAATAGGCTTTTAGTGATAGGAAATTGAAAAACATAAGAATGGTAAGATGTAAATTCCGAGAATGAACCATTGAGATTTAATGTTAACTCAAACACGCGGACAATTATTATCGACTTAACAGTATAAGGCTGATCATCGGTTTAAGGCATCGAAAATTACTGTTTTTACCGCTCAAATTCAGTGTTTCGGCAGCTTTTGGAGGTCTTAGTGCGTCTGAAATGCGTCCAATGAGCTTGAGTGTTAAGTCGAGCCGGAGTTTTTATGCTATTGAGTTAACAGTGAGGTGAGACTGTTCATTTCGGGATAAAACCGGGCTTAAGATGAACTAGAGAAAGCTATTCGTCCCTTAATGACCGTTCTTCCTCTTCAGGGAAGTCCCAAAACGTCTGGATCGCGAAATAAAGGGCAACTAAGGTCCGGACCGGAGCGATGGGCGCTGCCGACCTGCCGGCTCAAACTCGTGCTTGCCTGGAACGGGCTGCACCGCAACTACTCATGCAGGATAGGGCGTTTGTCAGACAAAGGATCTCCGGTCTGCGTACGAAAATATGACCCGCCGGGGCGCTCAAGGCTTCGGCGGGTCTTTGGTTTCGTTGTGTGATCTGATCTTCCCTAAAAACAGCCCTGCCGCAGTCCTGGCTGCAGTCGGGACTTTTATTGTGATCTAATCTTCCCTGTATTCCAGAATATCGCCGGGCTGGCACTCCAGCTCGCGGCACAGGGCCATCAGCGTCGAGAACCTGATGGCTTTCGCTTTGCCGTTCTTGAGCACCGAGAGGTTGGCGGGGGTGATGCCGACGCGCTCGGCGAGCTCTCCGGCGGAGATCTTGCGCCTGGCCATCATCACGTCTATGTTCACGACTATCCTCATGGCCGCCACCTCAGATCGTCAGGTCGAGCTCAGACTTCATGTCCAGAGCCTGCCGGAAGCAGTTCTTCACGACCCGCACGATGAGCATCATGAAGGCCGCCGCCAAAGAGACGATGAAGAAGGGGAGGTAATAAAAGCCGCTGACAAAGCAGATGAGGGCGGCCGCCGCCAGGAGCCAGCTGATGACGCGCAGGAGGCGGATGTTCTCTTCCGTAAAGACCACGTCCCCGCTGATATTGGCGAGGAGCCTCCACAGGGACCAGAGGCAGGCCCAGCCCGCCGCGCTGAGCGAGTAGAGGGTGAGCAGGAATTCGGCCGCCGTGACGCGGGGCTGCATCTGCCTTATATCCAGGTACCAGTTCACGATCTTCGGCCCGAAGACGTCGATCAGAAGCAGGACCGCGGCGAACAGTCCTATGCATATCCTCGTGAGCAGCACGCTGCGGCTCTTGTTCCAGTTCATCTTATCCTCCGGGGCGGGTCCGGGCTCCGCCGGGCACATGACTTCCTGATGTTAATATAAGCGGGAAAAACTCGAATGTCAAGAAAAATATATCGATAATCGATAAAAATGTCTTGATTTTCGGTCGAACATGCCTTATTTTATTTCTTGCAGAAGGGGTCTGCGGGAAAGGAGGTCCTCATGGACGAAAATAAGGATATGAACATTGTGAACGGCATGAATGGAGCCGGCGCGAGCGGGACTGCCGGCAGCGCGACCCTTCCCGCCGGGACATACGGCGCGAAGAGCATCTACGCGGACGCGCATGTGAAGGAGGGCGCTCCCTTTGCCGCCGGCCGCGCCGAGATGATATTCGCCGGCCTCAGCTTCATCGCCGCGTACTGCTACATACTGCTCTTCTGGAACATGATGGACGCGCCGGGCAGCGCGGGAGCGGAGATCAGCCGCTCTGTCTGGACGGTCCGCCTCTCGCTCCTCGCCGTCGCGGCCTTCATCGTCGCCGCCGGTTTCGCCCTCTGGGGGAAGGCCGGATCTGAAGACGTCGACGCCGGTTTCGCCCTCGGGGGGAAGGCCGGATCGGAAAATGGATCTGAAGACGTCGCCGCCGGCGGAACTGCGGGATTAACGCTCAAGCGCCCGTCCGCGCCCGAAAACTATGTTTGGCTCGGCTGCTTCATCTGCTGTCTCGCCGGTTTTCTGCTGCACTACGTTCCGTCCGTGATGTCCGGCGAGGATCCCGTTGAAGGATATGGCGCCATAGTCTTATGGCGCGGCGGCGTCTGGGATCCCGGGCAGATACTGCTCTTCATCCACATCTTCGCCGTCTGGTGGCTGCTCTCGGAGAGCGGCGTCCTGCTCGAGGGCAAAAGCGGCCATCTGCTTCCCGTCGACGCGCTGAACGGTCTCGCGATCATACCCTTCGCCAATTTCTTTCTGCGGGTCAGGACCTGCGCCTTCGCCCTGAAAAAGATCTTCGGCAGAGAGGGAGCGGAGAAAAAGCGCGGTTTTTCCTTTAAGTCTGCCGCGGCTCTGATCATCTGCGGCTGCCTGCTCGTATCCGCCGTCTCGCTGCTCGGCTCCGCGGACAGCAACTTCGCCGGTCTGATCGACGGCATAAGAGGCTCCCTCAGCTTTGATATCGACGGGGATTTCGTCCTCAGGCTCATACTCAGCATCCCCGTGGGCGCCTGGCTCTTCGGCCTCGCCGCGGGCTGCGCGCGCAGGAGCCGGGAAGATCTTGACAGGCAGAGAGGGTCGGTGATGACGGCGCTCGCGAGCATGCGCGGGGTCTCCGCGCGGCTGTGGACCGCGGTGGTCTGCGTCTTCTCCCTCGTGTACGCGGTCTTCTTCGTGCTGCAGGCCTCCTACCTGTTCGGCGGCTTCACCGGCCGGCTGCCGGAGGGCTTCATCTATTCGCAATACGCCCGCGAGGGCTTCTTCGAGCTCTGCCGCGTCATGCTCGTGAACTTCGCCCTGCTGTGGCTGGTGACGCGCATGGCGGCCGCCGGGGAGGCCGGCGGCAGGACCCTAAAAGCGCTCTGCCTTACCGTCCTCGCCGAGAGCGTGCTCTTCGCCCTGGTGGCGCTCTCAAAGCTCGCCCTCTACATAAGCGTCTACGGTTTCACCCCTCTGCGCCTTCAGAGCAGCTGGCTGGTCTGCGTGCTGCTCGCGGGCTGCCTGCTCTGGGCCCGGTCCATCCTCACGGACAGGCCCGCCTTCCGCAAGTGGATGTATTTCGGGGCGGTGAGCCTGAGCCTTCTGGCCTTGTACTAGGCACAGCCTTCTCCCTCCCTTTGCCGCGGGGCCCCGATGTGATATATTTAAAAAAAAGGCCGCGGCAGCCCCGGAGTCCGCGGGCGGGGAGGGAAATATGATCACAGACAAGATGACGGTAGCGTTTCAGAAGGCGCAGGGAGGACTGTTCGGCGACGTAAAGAAGGCCGACGTGGGAGACGCGGTCTCAAGACTGGAGGAGAACGGGGTGCAGCTCATGAGCTGGGCCGATCCCTTCTATCTTGGCGGCACTTACCCCGACCACGTCATCG
>JAEEGL011792509.1_pt1 | contig 20866 bp, 16 predicted proteins | sample 9134231 | NCBI WGS metagenome assembly JAEEGL01 (sample SAMN16246548, study PRJNA631951) | gut metagenome | biome: gut microbiome; feature: rumen; material: fiber-attached | host: Bos | place: Iran: Karaj | collected 2018-10
CATGTGGTTCTTCTTCATGATCTCTTTCCAGAGGTCTCTCATATCACGGATCTGGTCGAGAGCATTCTTTAATGCCTCGGGATCTTTCTTGATATTTGCCTGAACAAGAAGACCTCCGATGTAGCTGTAGATCGTATCAAAGTCTTTTGCGGTATCATACTTGAAATCGAGAGTTGCTCTGAATTCGGTGATGATAGCCTGAACCTTGATGATGTTGTTGTTGACTTTCTCGTAGTCATGATTTTCAAAACCGAGCATTGCGATATTGCAGAACTTGATGGCTCCTTCATAGAGCATCAGTGTGAGCTCGGCGGGGGAAGCGGTGTTAACCTTCGTTCCCTTGTAAAGCGTTGCAGCATTCATAGCCATATGCTTTCCTCCTTTTTTTCCATCCACTCGTCTTTCCGACATCCTTTTCAGAAAGTGTCTTACTTTCTATTAAGTATATCGGAATCTGTGACCGGTACTTAACCCTTTAGTGATAAAAAATCGATAAACCTTAAAAGCTTTTTTATCACTGCTGAACAGCACCGCCAAGCATGGAAACAAGTGAGTTTGTCTGGCTCTGAAGTGTAGACATCTGCTTTTCCATTGCCGTGAACTGTTTGTAATAACGATCCTCAAGCTTCTTGATCTTATCTTCCATGGTATCAAGCTGCTTTTCGTAGGACTTAAGTGTATCGGTGTACTGTTTGTCGTTATAGAATGTGAGCGCTGAACTTAATGAAGTCTTTGCGCATTTGTCCGTAAGAGTGGTATAAAGGTTTGTGAAGATGCCTCCGAGGGCCTCGGCCACTTCATCGGGATCTTCCGCAAGTGCCGTCTGAAGTCTGTCGGCATATGTGGAGTATATCGCGTCGTCGGCATTTCCGTAAAGATGGAGCTTACCTCTCTCAGTGTAAGTACCGGATACGATACCGAAACTTGAAAGAGTGTATTCCTTACCGGACTTTGTTGTGTAAGAGCCCTGAAGGGAAGTACGCATTCCGCTTATGATGCCCTGCAGTGTGGAATCGTGTCTGAGGGATGCATCTTTTATCTTATTTTCCCAAGCCTCGATCTCGTCGTCGGTCATCTCTTCCTTCTGTTCTTTGGTAAGAGGCTGATACTTTCTTGCGGAATCGGCATTGTAAAGCTTATCCATCTCTTCAAGAAGCTCGTTGTAAGACTTGAGAGCATCCTTAACGAAGTCGTAAGCCTTTGAAGTATCCTTTGTGACGGACACGTTGATGGTGTCATATGTTCCGTTTTCGTTTAATGTGGTCTTTGCAAGATCCATTGTAAGGCCGTTAACGGAAAGCTTATTTGAAGAACTCTTTATTGTAGCTCCGTCAACGACTGCCTCTGCATCCGCTGCGGCAACGACTACGAGTGAGCCTTCACCGTTCTCGCTTACAGCTGAACCGTCGATACCGTTCTCTCCGAGACCGAGCTTTGCGAGAGAAGCAGTGCCGCTTGTATCACCGCTGTAATGAAGAAGACCGTTTGCCGCCTCAATGAACTGATCAATTGTGGCATCTTCCTCGCCCTCTTCCTTGACGCTGTTCTTTAACTCCACGATCTGCTTCATTGCGTTGTAGATCTCTTTCTGGGCATCGGTAGCGTTCTCGTCGTCGGGATCAAAGCCCGGAGCCGCAGCTGCGTCGAAATCGTCGAGATTTGCGGTCGTAACCTTTGCAAGAAGCTCGTTGTAGGTATTTATCCTGTCATCAAATTCACCGGTCTCGGGGTCTTTGAATCTCTGAGTATCGATGAAGCCTGCAACCTGAAGTCCCGCATTGTAGTAGTCTGCGGAAACGCCCGTTGCCGTCACTGTGAAAGCATTATCGGTGCCGGACTCTGCCGATCCGAAGAAGAATCTCTGGAGATTTTCATCGAAGCTTGCGGAAATACCGGCTTCCTTTGCTTTCTTAGTGATATCTTCAAGGGTGGTAGTCGATTCGATGGTTATCTCAGCTGTCTTAGCCTTGTCACCTGTACCGGTCGTGAACTTGATGGTCCTTCCCACAAGGTTTGCGTCAACATCCGCAACCTTTGTTGAGTTCTTATAAGTACCGCCTGTAAGCTTTGCGCCAGTAACATACTGAGAACTTGCAAGGCTCTTTATCTGAACGGAGTGTGATCCGGCAGATGCCTTGTTTGTTGCAGTTGCGGTAAGAGCAGTTGTGTCGCTGCTCGTAGCCTTGTTTGTAAGATATGTGCTCTGGAGACGAAGCTTTGAAGAAAAATCCGTATAGAACGAATAGATCTTCTTATTAAGATCCGACCATGCGGTGTTTGTCCACTTGTTGATCTGGATCTTTCCTTCGATCTTAGTCTTTTTCTGGGTCTGTCCGCTGACCATCGCCTTTACGATGGAGTCGGTATCAAGACCGGAGATCATTCCCGATAATCCAATGCCCATGTTTCTACCTCCTTGAAATCCTTTTCAATATACGCTTCCCTGCGTGTTTCATTATCTCTTTGCGTCAACGAGGATGCCTGCGGCCTCCCACATCTTGCTGAGCATGTCGAGAGTCTCTTCCGGAGGGATCTCTCTGATGATCTTGTCTGTGTCTGAGTCGATGACCTTAATGGAAACTCTCTTAGTGTCCTCATGATAAGAAAATTCGCATCTTGTCCTCTGGCTCATCTTCTTGTTTACTTCTGCGATGGCATTCTTGACCTTGGCATTGTTTTTCTCGTCGATCTCAAGAAGACTGTTCTCTTCTTCCTTACCGTCGGCTGTTTTTGCCTTGGGGTCTGAACTCGGTCTCGCTTCGGTATTTGTCTTTACCTCGGTCTCCTTAGGCTGTACCTGCTGGGTCTGAGTCTGCGGAGCCTGTTCATTTAAGTTTGCTGCGTTTTCGGCTTCCCTGCCTGTGTTTGGGGTCCTGGAAACGTTCGTATAGAGAGAAGCGTTGTTCGCACCACCGATTCTGTCAATTCCCATAATATTCACCTTTTTCCTTCCTTGAAATATGTATTAAATGCAGCTTTTTGATTTTTAAGAAATGAGGACAGAATATCCTTCATTTATTTTATCGGAAAATCCGTCGTAAATGTTAGAATAAAAATATAAAATTTTTATAAAAAATGCAGGGAAATTTTGCTTCCCTGCATTTACTGTCAACCCATGAGTTTCTGAAGTGCTTCGGGGCTTGCCGTCTGCATGGCAGCCTCTTTGTTTGCTTCCTGGATCTGTACGTAGATCTCTTTTCTGTAGATGGGTACTTCTTTGGGTGCGTTGATCCCGATCTTGACCTGATCGCCTCTGATCTCAAGCACCGTGAATTCGATGTCCGGTCCCACTATAATGGATTCACCGGGTTTTCTGGACAGTGCAAGCATTGGATCAGTCCCCCTTTTCCTCTTTCATTTTTGAAATAACATCGTAGATGTTGTACTTGATGGCGTAGTCGTTTTCGGCGATGGCCTGGCAACCCTTCTTTGTATCGGCATTGATGATGATGGGTGCCTTAAGATTTGCGGTCATCTTTGTGATGTCTGGCGGAACCGTAAGTGTAACGAAAACGCAAGTGTTGTCGGGTCCCAGAGTCCCAAGCTGTTCGAGCAGCGAGTCCTCAACCTCGGGATTATAGTCCTTTAAGACCATGTTGGGGTTGATCACAGGAAGTGCCATAGAAGCCTCTTCTATGCTCTGAAGCCATGTAATGGCGGTGTCGCTGCCTTTCTCGTTGTTATAGATGAGTGTAAACTTATGAAGCTGCTCAAATCCGATGATCCCTCTGTCAAAGGTAAGGATCTTCTCCTCATCAAGTTCAACTTCACCGAAATACCTGGTTTTTACTAACATTTAAAAGTCTCCTCCTATTGTATGGAATGATACTTAAAACTGCCTCTTAAAATATATCAATTTTATCTGAGATAGTCAAGCAGTGAACTCTGTACGAGCTTTGCCGCAGCGTTTAACGATGCGGTGTAGACGGTGTTTGCCGAAGTATATTTTATGATGGTGTCGGCAAGATCCGCATCTTCGTTCTTGGAAAGAAGTTCCGTAAAGTCTGTCTGCTGACTGTCGAGTCTGTCCTGGGTAAGAAGGAGTCTCTTATAGCGTCCGCCGAGATCCGCAAGGCAAACGTTCATATTCTCCTGTTCCTTCTCCGTAAGTGAAAGTCCGCGTTGGAAAGCGCTGGTCATTATGGATGTTCTGAGGGTGAATTCAGACTCAAGCTGCTCCATGACGGAATTGAGCTTAACCCTCTGCTCATCATTCATCGTCGTATCGTTCAGAAGCTTTTTGACTTCGGACATCTGTGTCTCAACATCGATAACATCCTGAACCGCATTTGATATCTCGGTGACAAGCCTGTCGATGTTTGATGTGAATGCATCGGAGCCCTGGGTGTTTATGGTGATGCTCTGCTTGAAGTTGACTTCGTAATTTATGTCCTGATCTTCTTTTGTATAGGTAACCACGTCCGTCGGATCGTTAAGGTTTGTTGTTACGCAATCGAAGTAGTGTTCCGGACGAAGGTCGTTCTGTGAGAAATCGAACTTTGTATATTCGGCGGTTATGCTCTGAGCTCTCTTAAGTGCGTGGTAAACGTTCTTTCCGAGGATGATCTCGCCTGTATCGTAAAGGAAATTTATGCTGTCATCATCTGCAGGCGAATAAGCATTCGCATCCTTTGAAATGTACCGGGTGAGGGGCGGTGTCTGTGTGACCCCGTTCTCATCCACATATGAGAATGTGGGAACGCCGTTCTCGTCAAGGGTATCGTACGCCACCGTGATCCTGTAGACATCCTCTGTGGTGGGCATCGTGGGGTCGAAGTTTCCCCAGTCTCCGCCTGTTGACGGGGTGCTCTGGATGTCAAGAGTATCCACCTTTACCGGATGTCTTATGACGGATATCTGGTCCATCTGCTCGGGCTTAAGGGGCTGCGTGATCCTGTAGGAAACATCCTTCTGATCGCTGTCGAACACGAGGGATCTGTTTGTCTTGTATCCGGAGAAAACATAACGTCCGGCGTAGTTGGTGTTACCTTCCTGATATATCTGCTTCGCATACTGTTTAAGGTTTACAACGATGTTGTTTCTGTCTTCTGCGGTAAGGTCATCGTTTGCGCCCTGGTTACAGTAGGTGTTCATGCCTCTGATTATCTCATTGATCGTTGTAAGTGAGCTCTCTGTGACTTCCATCCAGTTAAGAGCATCGGGGATGTTCTTCTCTGTGTACTGGGTGACTTCCGTAAGGTTTGTACGGAGTTTTAATGCTCGTACCGCAACGATGGGATCGTCGGAAGGTCTTGTTATCTTTTTACCTGTTGAATATCTGCCTTCAAGCATATTAAGAAGATTCTTGTTATTATTGATGTTATACATCGAATTGTTGGTCATCATCTTATTCGTAATACGCATGAGGGAACCTCCTTAAAACTGTGACTGAATCTGTATCTTATTAATTTATTTCGGCATCAAAGCCCCATTTCATTAATAAGTTTATTGTAAATTTCGTTCATTACCGAAATAACTTTTGCATTTAAGCTGTATGCTTCCTGATATCTTGCAAGGGCCATGGCTTCTTCATCCTGGTCTACGCCGCCGACGGAAAGTCTCTGGTTTGTAACGGATGCTATGATCTTATCCTGGCTCTCGGAGAAATTCTTTGCGGCCGTTGTATCGATACCGATCTCGGATACGAGTGTCTGCAGGAACTGTGAAGGATTACCCTGTCTGAACATCGTAACGTCGGTCTTAAGATCCATGAGCTTTCTTGTTATATCCGTACCGCTGACGCCGGCATTTATGTCCTTTGTGGTTGCGATATTTGAAGGAGTGTCAAGGATGGATGAGCAAACCTTGAAGTTCTTCGCGGTAAGCATGTAATATGAATTGTTGACCTGATTTCTGTCGGAAGATAAGGTCGTGATGTCTGTATCCGCTGTGCCGTTGAAATTGCCGAGCACATATTCTTCGCCTGTAAGTACGTTCGTAGCGGTAAAGAAGTGGTTGTCGGCTTCACCGTTAAGGTTCTGGCCCTGTCTGTGGATGGTGTTGAACTTCTCTGCAAAGGTCCTTACGAACTGGCTGAGCTGAGCCATGTAATAAGGGATGCCCTTGTAGTTCATGTCACTTCCGATGGAAACCTTTGTTCCTGCGGGATAATTCCATCTTGCAGGCTCGGTGAGGTTGAAATTGTATGTATATACACCGTTGGCATCGCAGGTGATGGTGAAGGAATCGTATGAATATTCGCCGTTTCCGATGAGAATCCTTCCTTCGTTGGGGATGTTTAAGTCCGCGATGTTATTTATGTTGGTGCCGGTGATGGTAACTGTCGTGGATCCTTCTGCGATACCGGTGCTGTAACCTTTAAGGTTCTCGTCGTTGTTACCGTCACGTACTTCAAAGAGTGCCTTTAGGGAACCTGCCATACTTGCCGATGTGGGCTCAAGCCTCTGTCCGTTTGTCCAGAAAACATCGTAAAGCCCTTCGATATCGCACTGGTTCTGAAGGTCTTTTCTGGGCTCACAGTGGAGTTTAAATGTTTCGTATGTGTCAACGATGGTATTTCCGTCGATACGCACTATATATGTGTGCATCCCAGCACCGGCATCCATCTCGGAAACAGTCACGTTAAATATCTTTGAAAGATCGTCCACAAGCACGTTTCTCTGATCTCTAAGGTCGTTGGCATTCTCGCCGCCGACTTCGATGGTGTTTATCTGCTTTGTAAGGACCGCGATCTGATCTGCCAGGGAATTTACGCGCTGGATCTGGTTCTTAACCTCAAAGTTACATTCGTTCTGAATGGACTGCAGGTTTGTATAAAGGGAATTGAAGTATTCGCAAAGGCTCTCGGAATAGTTTGCTACCTGTGTTCTTACGGTAAGGCTGGCAGGGTCCTTCGAAAGTTCCTGAAGAGCGTTGTACATGTTATCAAAGGATGTGGTAAAGCCCTGAAGCTCTATCTCGTTGAAATAGTTCTCGATCTCTCCCATGAAGTAATAACGTTCTTCGTAAAGACCGCCGATGGCTGAATTGCTTCTGAACTTCTCGTCATAATATTTGCTTCTCGTCTGGTCTATGGAATTTACGCTTACACCGGTACCGAGCTGTCCGTAGGAATTGAATACCCTGAGCGCCTTGTCAGCGGACTGGTTAACGTTCTGCTTTGTATATCCCTTTGTTTCAATGTTTGAGATATTGTGGGCGGTGGTGTTAAGTCCTGTCTTTGATGCGAAAAGTCCTGTGCTTCCTATTGTAAGTCCGAAAAAGGTATTTGCCATGGGATGTTCCTTTCATTAAAGCAGCTTATCAGCCGTTTCCGAGGGTATTGATAAGGTGTTCCAACATCTGTGCGACTGTGGTGATGAATCTTGAATTTGCGTTGTAGCCCTGCTGGAATTTGATGATGTTTGTAAGCTCTTCGTCGGATGCAACGCCGTGCACGGCCTGTCTCTGTCCTTCGACGCTCTGTGTCAGTTCTTCCTGGCTCTCATAGAGATTTTTGAATTTCTCACCGTTCGTTCCGAGAAGTCCCATCATGTCGGTGTAATATGACTGGAAGTTCTGGTCGGAAAGATCGAAGGGAGAGACCGTATCCCAGGGCGCCTGCCACTTTTCAAGAAGTGCCTCACTGATCTTTATTGCGAAATCTCCGGTCCCGCCGTTCTCAGAAAGCGGAAGTATTGAAGGATTTGCCAGGATCTTTCTGTTGACTTCGATCTCGCCGATGGTGAAAAGCGTGTAGTTATCGGTAGGATCTTCATCGTTATAGACATAAGCCTGCATTGATGTGCCATCCGCAAGCTGTATTGTCTGCCTTGTGTATCTTTCGGTGGACTTTCTGTTGAAGAGTGCCTCTCCCACTGTGCTGTTTTCGTCCATGCCGACGGGTGCGTTCTCTTCGTCCAGGATCTTTATGACGGTTCCGTCAATGAGCTTTACTTCCTTGTTGGGGCTGAGGGTGTCGTTTATCATTGTGACGATGCCGTGTACAAGGTTATCAAACTGTACCTGGATGCTTGTAAGTACCGAGCCCTCGACTTTGTTTGCGTAGACTTCGAGATCGTCGTTGTATTTTTCCATTGCTTCATTGTAGTCGCCCTGGTTAAATACTCCGTTTACCGTGAACTCTTCCTTGGTAGGCTCTATGGGCTTAGCGGTATACCGACCCACAAATTCACCTCTTGCAAGGAGAAGGCCTTTAAGAGCCCCTATATCGGTATCGCATTTTGAGCTCGGAAGCTTTGTGAAATCAAATACATCAACGCCGTCATAGCATGGCCAGTAAGGTGTTATGAGAGTGGAATCTTCGGATACGAGCTTTGTACCCATTTCAAAGCGAAGATCGTTGGTGACTATCGTATAGCCTTCCGCGTATACTGTAACAACACCCGTAGCATCTTCCTTGTAGCTTACGTTAACGATGTTTGAAAGTTCATCGATAAGCTCGTTTCTCCGGTCCCTGAGATCGTTTGCGTTTTCATATCCGCCTGCTTCGATGAGCTGGACTCTTTTGTTGATGTCGGATATCTCTTCTGTTATCTTGTTTATCCTGTCAACATATGTCTGGATCTCGGTATTTAAAGACTCCTGATATTCCTTTATCTGGGAATAGATCTTTTCGGCTCTTTCGATAAAGCTTGCTGCGGTCTGGATGAGTTCCGAACGGGTAACGATGCTGTCAGGCTCTTTGCAGAGCTCCTGCATTGAGATCCAGAAATCATGAAGATAGCTCTGGAAGGCAACGCCTTCGGTCTCGCCGAATATGTCCTCCACCTCGAGGCTTGCTTCGTACTGTGACTTGTAGAAGTGCTCTCTTCCGATCTCTTCTCTGTATGTTCTGTCAAGGAAGATGTCCCTGACCTGTTTTACGGTGGAAACATCGGTACCGTATCCTACGCGCATCTTGGAAATGTGCTTGTAACCTGCGGTCTGATACATGAAGTCCGTTGTTTCAAGCTGCTGGCGTACATAACCGTTTGTCTCGACGTTTGCGAGGTTATGTGCGGATACCGTGAGTCCTCTTTGATTGCTGTTCAATCCGGAAACGCCGGTGTAAAGGCTTGACATTAAGCTCATCTAACGTTTCCTCCCTTCTTACACTGCTAAACCTTTTTTGCTGATCTTTATATCGGTAAAATGAAGCCCCGACATAATAGAAAAATATGAATTTTTTATGATTTTAGGCACAATAAAACCGCGGATTTCCGCGGTTTTCGTTAAATTTATCTCATTGTCTCGCGTCGAATGAACCGATCGCGGCGGGCATGTCAAACTGCCCTGCATTTCTTGTATAATTATTACCGATGAAGCTTCTTGAAGATCTTATCATGTTAAGCTGGAAATCGGATATCTCCAGTGAAGACGTGATCAGTTTCGCATTTCTGTCATTGAGAAGACTCATGGTCTGTAATGTGCTCTTTAATTTTTTTCTGAGATCGAACAATTCTTTTTGTATCTCCGGCTGTTTCGCAAGGAGATCGATAAGCTCATCAAGTCTGAGTTCAGACTTTTTGCGATTAAGAACAGTCTTCATGCTGTTCATGAGCTTTTCGCGTTTCTTTTCAAGCGCACCCAGGCGCTCGGCGGACAACTGTTCCTGTTCTGTAATCTTCTCAAGTTCCGCAACATCGTTGTTTATTATAACAGCCGACTTCCTGTCGGCAAGCGGAACAAGAGTTTCATACACGGACAGCTCGCCGTTTAATGTTTCGATCAATTCCTGTATCAGGCTCGCCATATCCTACCACCTTTAGCATACGGGAGGGGCTTTAAAAGTCCCTCCCGAAAGCATTTCAATTCAGATGTTCATTGCCTCTTCGGACTGCTTGAGAAGCTTCTCGGCAACAGCACTCATGGGAACGTTGTATGTTCCGTTGGCCATAGCCGTCTTGATCTCATTGACCTTCTCCGTTCTTACGTCGGGAGTGTTTGATATCGCTTCTTTTGCAACCTGCAGATCTCTGCCGAAATTGGAGATCTGAACACTGTCTCTTGAAACGGATGTGGTGGACCCAACTTTTTTCATTTTGCCGTTAGCCTGGTAGATCGCAGTGATCTCGGACAAAGCATCGATACGCATTGTTGTTTCCTCCTTGTTACTTATTTCAGGAAAGAAATGATCTGTTCTTTCAAAAGCATTTCTTTATTTCCTGACTTATTTATCGGACGGTGGAAAAGATAAGTTAATAGTTTGGCGAATGATTTTTAAATTTTTTTTATTTTTCGTGAAGATCCGTCTTTATCTGGGTTGTGGAAACGCCCGGTGTCCTCGGGAGATAAATGACTTCGCAATATTCTTTAAGGAAATCGAATTTTCCTTCCCAGTCGTTTCCCATTACGAAAACATCCGCATGATGCTTCTGAACATCCGTAACCTTCTGCTCCCATGTTTCTTCGGGGATGACTTCGTCAACATATTTTATGGCTTCAAGGATGATCTTCCTGTCTTCGAAGCTGTGATATGCTTCCTTATGCTTTCCGGCATTGAACTCATCTGTGGAAAGGCCCACGATAAGATAATCACCCAGTTCCTTTGCACGTCGAAGAAGGTTTATGTGACCCACATGCAAAAGATCAAATGTTCCGTAAGTAATGACTGTTTTCATGATGACCTCCCGTTTTTAAAAAGCGATGATACCGAGACCTTCAAGAAGGATCTTTGATCCGATAAGGATAAGTATAACGCCTCCCGCGATCTGGGCTTTTTTTTCGAACTTCATTCCGAAAACATTTCCGATATATACCCCTGCAATGCAGATAATGGCCGTAACGATGCCGATGACAGCTATGGCAAAGAGCACCGTCATAAGCTCATACATAAGACCGAAGGAAACACCTACCGCAAGAGCATCAATGGATGTTGCGACGGCCATGACGAAAAGCTCTTTAAGATCGAGTTTTTGGTCTTTTTCCGCTGCCCCTTCTTCACTCTTTTCCCTTACGGCTTCTATTATCATTTTTAAGCCGAGGATGAAAAGAAGGACAAATGCGATCCAGGGAGCGTAGCGGCCGAAAATACCCGTCACAAGGCTTCCCGCTGCCCAGCCGAGGAACGGCATCAGTGCCTGAAAGCCTCCGAAGAACAGTGCTATGAGGCCGGCCTGTTTTTTATTGACCTTTGTCATTCCCAGGCCTTTGCATACGGAGACCGCAAAGGCGTCCATTGATAGTCCGATCCCTATGAACAGGAAATCGGTAAATAATGCAAACATCTAAATACCTCTTAACTTAAAGTGCCGTTTTCTGGCCCTTGGCGCCGCGTTTCTTGACCTTGACTTTCTTTGCGGAAAGTTCTTTTCCTTTGTAAATAAAGGTCTCGTCTGCGGGTGATACAACAGCGGCACATACTACCTTATCGTCTTTGTCGAGAGCGATGCCTTTGACACCGCGGCTCGTCTTCTTAAACTCGGCTACTTCCTCAAGCGGGAACGCAAGTGAAAGCCCGGCCTGTGTAAGAAGGATGACTTTGCGGTTTTCGGCAAGTATGTCTGTTGCAGTAAGTTTCACGATGCCGACCAGTGTATCGTTTTCTTCGAGCTTTGTTGCGCTGACAACGCTTCTCATCGTGTCAAATTCGATTCCGGATACGATCTTTACATATCCGTCCTTTGTGACGAACAGGAAGGAACATTCAAACAGTTCCTCAAGACCTGCGTAAAGGATGACCTCTTCCTTTCCGATCTTTGTGAGCTGATGGATAAGTGTTCCCTTTTCCTTGATCCTTGTTCTCGGGATCGTCTGGGCCTTGACCTGATACATGTTGCCTTCTGCGGTAAATACGCAGAGCCTGTCGTTGGACTTCATCTTTATCTGGTATGTATAATCGGCAAGCTGCTCGCTGGTAGCCTTTCCGTATACACCCATATCAACGGACTTTGTATATCCGAATTTGTCAACGAGAACATAAATATCTTCGATGCGTTCCTCAACGACATAATTTGTCTGCTCCGCAACGGTGATCATCGTTCTTCTGTCACGGGCAAAAGTCTTCTTGAACTCGGAAAGCTGCTTCTTTATGACCTTATGAAGCTCCTTTTCCGAGCCGAGTATTTTTTCGTATTCGAGGATATTGTTCTTTATTGTCTCCCCTTCCTCACGGAGCTTTTTGATCTCAAGACCGATGAGTCTTGAAAGCTGCATGGAAAGGATGGCATCTGCCTGGCGTTCGGTGAAATCAAGAAGGATGGCCTGCATCTTGGATTCGGCGCTCTTGAACTTGATGTCGGTAACGTCGCCTGTTGTAAGGCACGCCTTTGCCTGCTTTACAGAAGTTGAGCCTCTCAGTATCTCGATTATAAGATCGATGATATCGGTGGCGCGAAGAAGTCCTTCAACAACTTCCTGTCTGTCTTTTGCCTTAAGGAGCCTGTTTTCATACTCCTTTGTGTATATCTCCTCCTGATAGGAAATAAACTCACGGATAAGACCTTTAAGTCCGAAAACTATGGGCTGCTGATCCTTTACAGCAAGGAGATTTACGGTATATGTGTTCTCGAGGGGCGTTTTCTTGAACAGACCGTTTAAGAGGTTGTCCACGTCCCTGTCTTTCTTAACTTCTATAACGATGCGGACATCTTTTGAAGACTCGTCCCTGACATCCGCGATCTCCTCGAACACTTTGCTCTTCATGACATCGGAAAGAGCTTCCACAAGCTTTGTCTTATTGCCTGTGCTTGTATAAGGGATCTCGGTTATGACGATATTTTTCTTTCCGTATTCTCCGCTTTCGATCTCGGTCTTTGCTCTGACCTTGATCTTTCCTTCACCTGTCTCGTAGATCCCGGGAAGCGCATCGGCATTAACGATGATGCCGCCTGTCGGGAAATCGGGGCCGGGGATGTATTCCATGAGTTCGGATGTGGAGATCTCGGGATTGTCCATGTAGGCTATGCAGCCGTCGATCACTTCACCGGTGTTATGAGGCGGGATGTTTGTCGTCATACCAACCGCAATACCCGTGGTACCGTTTATGAGAAGGTTCGGGAGCATTGCCGGAAGCACTGCGGGCTCTTTTTCGGAGTTATCGAAGTTGGGCCTGAACTCCACAAGACCGTGATCGAGATTTTCGAGCATGGTCATGGCGCCTTCGGAAAGCCTTGCCTCGGTATACCTCATGGCAGCCGCAGGGTCTCCGTCGATGGAACCGAAGTTTCCGTGTCCGTCGATAAGAGGGAGCGACAGCGAGAAATCCTCCGACATATGAACAAGGGCCTCATAGATCGAAGAATCACCGTGAGGATGATATTTACCCATTGTATCGCCGACGATACGCGCACTCTTTCTGTGGGGCTTCTTGGGCTCGAGTCCCAGCTCGGTCATTGCGTAAAGAATACGTCTCTGAACGGGCTTAAGACCGTCACGTACATCGGGAAGTGCACGGTCGATGATGACATTTACCGCATAGTCACGGTAGGAAGTCTTCATCTCCTCCGAAAAATCTATTTGAAGTATTTCCGCGGTTTTGGTGAGCGGAGTCTGTTTATCAGCCATTTTAACACCTGTATATAATGATCGTTACTTTGTTATTTGCCTTAAACGTCCAGCTTTGCGTATTTGGCTTCGGTCATGATGAACTCGCGTCTCGGAGCAACGGTCTCTCCCATAAGGAGGGACGTGACATCGTCGGCCTCAACGGTATCGCTTATGCCTACCTGTGCCAGCACTCTTGTCTCGGGGTTAAGGGTTGTCTCCCAAAGCTGGTCGGCATCCATCTCACCGAGACCTTTGTAGCGCTGCAATGCAATGATCTTATGACCTTCTTTTCTGAACTTTTCAAGCTCGAAATCGTTGAAAAGGTACTTGGAAGCCTTTCCCTTTTTGCCGTTCTCGTAATCCACCTTGTAAAGAGGCGGCATTCCTCTGTAGACCTTGCCTTCCATAATGAGCTCGGGCATAAAGCGATAGAAGAATGTGAGCATCAGCGTTGAGATGTGTGCTCCGTCCACATCGGCATCCGTAAGGATGATTATCTTGTCGTAACGGAGCTTGCTGATATCAAATTCTTCGCCTATGCCACAGCCGAAGGTGGCGATCATGGTCTTTATCTCGTTGTTTGCAAGAACTCTTTCGAGAGTTGCTTTTTCAACGTTTATAACTTTACCGCGGAGAGGAAGCACAGCCTGTGTCTTCCTGTTTCTTGCGGTCTTAACGGTGCCGCCGGCACTGTCTCCCTCTACAATGTATATCTCACACTCTTCGGGTTTTCTTGATGAGCATGAAGCCAGCTTGCTTCTCGTATCAACATCGTTAAGAGACTTAAGTACAGCGTTTCTCGCCTTATCACCCGCTTTTCTCGCATTGTAGGATTTAAGGGAATTTTCGAGGATGGACTTTAAGTCATCAAGATTCTTGTCAAAATAGTGTGTTACTTCGAGAGTGAAAACATCTTCCACTGCCTGCTTGGCATCGTTGTTTCCGAGTTTTGTCTTTGTCTGTCCTTCAAACTGGGGATCGGGATGCTTTATGGAAACGATGGCTATGATACCGTTTCTGATGTCTCTTCCGTCGAAGTTCTCATCCTTCTCCTTTAATATGCCCAGTTCTCTCGCATATTTGTTCATAACGCCGGTAAGGCCGGATTTGAATCCCGTCACGAGAGTTCCGCCTTCGACGACGTTTATTCTGTTACAGTAAGAGTTAATCTGTTCGGTATATGAATTCGTATAAGTGAAAGCGACTTCGACTTCGATATTTCCGGACATTCCTTCTATGTAGACGGGTTCCGGGATAAGAGTCTTGAAGTTCTCGTTGTCCCGGGCCATGACCTTCGCAAGGTAGTTGACGTAGCTCTTTATGCCGTCCTGCTCAAAGAATGTCGTTTCGGTGCCGTTTTGCTCATCATTGAAGACTATGGTGAGACCTTTGTTAAGATAAGCGCTTTCTTTAAGATGTTTTGCGATGACTTCAGGCTTAAATTCAACGGTCTCAAATATGGTGTCGTCGGGATAGAAGGTAACGCACGTACCGGTATCGCTCTTTAAGCATTTGCCGCATACCGGGAGCATTCCGCCGGAAAGCTCGGTAACAGGCTTACCGCCGTCTCTGTATTCATCGCGGTATATCTTTCCGTCACGTCTTACTTCTACGGTCATCTTCTTGGAAAGGGCGTTAACAACGGACGCACCTACTCCGTGAAGACCTCCGGAAACCTTATATACGGTATTTGAAAATTTACCGCCGGCATGAAGGATGGTATAGACTACTCTGACCGTAGGTATGCCTTCGGTGGGATGTATGTCCACGGGAACTCCGCGTCCGTGATCCTGTATGGATATGCCGCCGTCTTTTCTGAGCGTGACCTCGATACGGTTACAGAATCCCGCAAGGTGTTCATCTATTCCGTTGTCGAGTATCTCCCAGATAAGATGGTGAAGACCTCTTGAGCCCGTGCTTCCGATGTACATTCCGGGACGCACTCTGACGGCCTCAAGGCCTTTAAGAACGACAATGTCGTTTCCGCTGTATAACTCTGCCATTTTTTATACCTTTACTATTGATTAATCCATTCTGAACGCATATTCAAGCATTCTCTTCGCCTGATTTGCGCAATCGGCACGGTTCTTGCATCCAAGTAATATAACAATGTATTCCTGACCGTTACTGTCTTTTCCGGATGCCGCAAGACAGCTTCCCGCATCATCGGTGTTTCCTGTCTTAATACCGGTGCATGTAAAGTACTCGCTCTTATAAGTTGCGTCCGTAAGGAGCACGTTCCAGTTATTAAGCGTTTTGGAAGTGTTGTTCTCCCAGGCTGTTGTGGTAAACGAAGCCTTTGCAACGATGTTTCTTAATGTCTTGTTCTTCATGACCGCAACCGCAAGCTTTGCAAGATCCGAGCATGTGGTGTATGTCTCTTCGAAACCGCTTGTAAGATCGGCACCCACAGGGTTGTCAAAATGAGTTCCGGTCATTCCGAGAGCGGCTGCCTTTGCGTTCATCATGTTGTTGAAAGCTTCGAAATTTCCGGCAACACCGTAGGCGATGGTGTCGGCAGCATCAGCCGCGCTGTAGATGAGAAGGATGTTGAGCCACTCTTCCAAAGTGCACTTTGTTCCGAGAGGTGCCTTTGTTACGGTCATATCGTTATCGATACCGAATATACCGTTTCCGTCGTTGTCAACATGGTCATACCATCTTCTTGCAGCTTCCGGAAGTTCAATTTCCGTGGAAGCGGAGAGGTTTTCTATCGCAACGAGGGCAGTCATCATCTTTGCGAGACTTGCGGGATATCTCTTCTCGTTTTCATTCTTTGCGTAAAGGATATCTCCTGTCTGCGCATCAACAAGCATGTATGCAGTGCCTGCAAAGCCCGCATACTGTTCGATGGAGAGCTTTGTGATGTCCCCGTCGGCAGGTGTGGGTGCAGGTGCCTGGGTAGCTGTAGGCTGAGGCGTAGGTGTTGCCGTGGCAACAGGAGTTACACCCGCATCTCCTGTCTTTGTAGGCTCGGGAGTGGGTGTTGCCGCAGAAGTAGCCGTAGGTTCCGGCGTAGGTGTTGCGGTAGCATTGGGATCCTTGGTGGGTGTAGGTGTAGGTGTGGCTGTTGCGGCAGGCTTCTCTTTTGTGGTATATGAACCGCTGGCATAAAGGACTATGCCGTCCTTTTCGATCCTGAGCCAGCCGTTGGAGCATTCACCCGTTACTTTAAGCTCAGTACCCTTTACGACTGCCGTATATTTGTCATGATCGGTTCCGGGACCCTTACGTAAGTTAAGGTCTGATGTGGTATAAACAGTATAAGAAGCGTCTTTTATCGTAACACCCGTAAATGAATCGGGTGCCTTTGTGGCTGTGGGTGCAGGTGTGGGTGTTGCCGTAGCCTGAACTTCCTCTGTAGGAACCGGTGTTTCCGTTGCGGGAACGATTATAGGTGTGGCTGTGGGTGTAGGTGTGTCGGTAACAGTACCTGCTGCGGGAGTTGTTGTCGTAACGGCAGCTGTGGGCGTTACATCCGTGGTTTCACCTGAAGGAACCTTTGCACAGCTCTTTGTGGACATGGCAAGGGCGATAAGGATGACGGAAATGACCGCACCTGCCCAAACGCCTTTGTTCTTCACGATCTTAGCCGCAAGCTTTCTGTTTACGATAAGAAGTGTTGTAACTGTTGCAATGGGGAAGATCACAGCAACCGCAAGACCAACCTTAAGATTGTCTCCGGCAGCCTGTGAAACGGCACCTACTAAAGCAGGACCGACGCCGCATCCCAGGTCACCCGCAAAGGCCATGAGTGCAAAAAGAGCCGTTCCTCCTGCGGGTATCTTCGCAGAGCCGAGTGAATATGTTGCGGGCCAGAGAATGCCGACGGTAAAGCCCACAAGTCCGCAGCCGATAAGTGAAACTATAGGATTACCGGAAAGTGCGGTGATAAGATATGCCACAACACAAAGTGCTGCGGAATATACCATATATCTCTGAAGCTTGATCTTCTCGCTGTTAAGTGAGAAAAGTAGTCTTGCTACTCCCATGCATGCAGCAAAGAGGCAGGGTCCGAACAGGTCTCCCACTGTCTTCGGGACCTTAAGAGCGCTCTCTGCAAATGCAGAAGCCCACTGGCTCATGCTCTGCTCTGCCGCGCCTGCGGAAAGCATTATTATAAAGAGCACCCAGAACGCGCCACTCTGTAAAAGCTGTGAGAAAGTGAGGTTTTCAGGGTTCTCATGATGTTTCTTGATGGGAACGAATACAAAATATAAGAGGTTAACTGCGGGAACAAAAGCCCAAAGAGCTGCGACTATGCGCCATTTCTCAACGCCGAGGGCAACAAAGCCGATGGTTGACACAAGGATAACAAATATCTCGCCCCAGCAGAAGAATGAATGGAGCAGGGACATTGTTGAAACTTTGTTTTCTGTGGGAAGTGACTCAACAAGAGGACTTACGATAACTTCGATTATTCCGCCGCCCACAGCCATAAGTATGGTGCAGATCGAAAGCCCGAGCATGCCGTTCTTAAGGACATTGGGCAGGAAAATAAGACCGATGAGGCCAAGTACTACGAAGAAATGTCCGAGCATTATGGAAGTTCTGTAGCCGATCTTATCCGCAACCTTACCGCAAAGAAGATCCGTGGCGATCTGAACTCCGAAATTGAGCATTATCAGAAAGCTGATGTTTAAAAGTGAAAGCCCAAACTCCTGCCTGAACCTAATGAAGAGAAGTGGCGTGAACGTGAGCACAATGGCCTGGACCACATATGCTATGCAACTTGCCGCGATGGTGCTTTTGTAATTCTTGTTTGTTTTTCCCATAATGATTACCCTCTTAAGTCAACCCTGAATGAAATATGTTAATCAACAAGTCCTTTATATTCCAGGAACTTCATTATTCCGTTTGTTATTCCCGTAGCAATGAGTTCCTGATAATCATCGGATATGAGTTTGTAGAATACATCGTCGGATGAAATGAACTCGCATTCCAAAAGACAAGTGGGATGAATACACTTCGGTATTGCAAGACCGTCGTTTGGCCATTTTGCCTTTTCATCGATCTTTCCCCTGATCTTTGATCCTGTAAGAGCTACAACTTCATCGATCACATAGTTTGCAAGAATTCCGCTCTCGGAATTTGCCGCGGTGTTATACCAGACTTCCGTGCCGCTCGTTACATGATCGCTGTAATCCATTGCGTTAAGATGGATACTTACGACAGCATCAACATCTTCTGCGTTCATCTTGGGAACTCTGTCGCGGGCTCTGTCGGGATTAACGTCGTGATCTCTCGTCATAAGTACACCGACACCCTTGTCCTGAAGCATTTCCCTGACCTTTAAGCCGATGGCGAGAACTATCTCCGCCTCATATACTTTTCCGTCCTCTGTCTTTGTGCCTGTGGGAACGTATATCTGTTTTTCTTCATCCCAAAGCTTGTATCTCTGGGCTCCGCCGTCATTTCCGCCGTGACCGGGATCGATGATGACCACCGGACCTCTTGAAACGACAGGAGTGGGTGTTGATGTTGCCACCGGAGATTTGGTAGGCGTTGCCTTTGGAGTATCTGTTGCCGCTGCCTTTGTAGGTTCGGGCGTTGGAGTATCCGTTGCCGCTGCCTTTGTAGGTTCAGGCGTGGGAGTATCCGTCGCTTTCGGCGCCTCTGTGAGAGTAACCGCAGGAGTCTTTGTCGGATTCTCCTTGGGAGCATCGGTGACAGTCGCCACTCCGGTAGCTGCCGGTATCTTGGTGACATCGGCCACTACTCCGCTGTTTTCATTCTGCTTCTTCATCTTTCCTATGGTCATTATAAGAAGCACTATACTTAAGACAGCCAGCGCACCCACAAGTGAAAACGTGAGTATCATCGCTCTCTTTTTCTTTTTCTGCTCGTGTTGAGTCGGCACGTCACCGTTAAGTCTCATAAATCCTCCGATCAAAACTATTGCTCTGTACTATTTAACTTCTTCCGGAACAAATCCCTCAAAGATGAGGACTTTATAATCTTTCTTGGCTTTTTTGAACTGTTCCGCAGTCTTTACGGTCCATGCCACCGGAAGTGCGCCGAGTACCTTTGTGCAGAGCATAAATGATATATTGTTCGGCGCTTTTATGGAATATGCGATAAAATCAGGTCTTGCAAGTATATTGGTAAGAAGGAAATGGACAAGCCACATGTCCGGTCTTTCCTTTTCCCCTTCTTTTGTAAAATTAGCAGAGAGCTGTCCTCTCATCACCTCCGGGCGGTGTTCCTTCACCCAGCGGACCGCAAAGGGATGGAACGACTCGATGCAATACTGCCCCTTGTATCCGGAAAGTATCTCATTGGCTTTCTCGCATACGTGAGTCTTGGAATCCACCATCTTTATCTCTACGATGAGGGGAACCTTTCCGTCAACGAGCTTGAGAACGTCGGTAAAGAGCGGTATACGCTCATTGCTGTTTAAGAGCGTAAGCTGCTGAAGTTCATCAAATGTTTTTGAATTGACGGGAGCATCCACTTTGCATACTCTTTTAAGATTATCGTCATGAAATACCACGACTTTATCATCTTTTGTAAGTTGAACGTCAAGTTCTATTCCGTATCCCCTTTCAACTGCCTTTTTAAAGGCAGCCATGGAATTCTCGGGAGCTTCGGAATTGTTATCGTGAAAACCTCTGTGAGCATAAAAAAACCCGAGAAAAGAATCCTGCAACTCTTTTCTCTTTCTGCCGGGGAATATAAGGATCAAAAAGATCACAAAAAGCACTGCGGCGACAATAAGAAGCACCGCACATATCTTTATAAGTACAGCCAAAAAAGCAGCCATTATCTTTCCTTCTTCCTTCAGTCTCCCTTTTCCTGTTTCTCGGAGGCTTTTTTCTTAAGTTCCGAAACTACCTCTGCCATCTCGGAATAGATGGATGAAGCCCTTTCGGAATAATCTTCCGTCATTTCAAAGGCGGTTATCTTCTCATAAAGGGACTCGATCAAGAGAACATCCTCTTCCGTGAGCTTCTTTTTTTCGGCGCGTTCAGAAAGGCCGGAAATATTGTTAAGATATTCCCCGCAAAGCTCAAAGAACGGCTCATAGTCGGCATGATGCTCATTGGTCTTTAAAAGCAGTTCGCTCTCAAGATCTTTGTTCTTGCTTTCGAGTATGCTGATCTTGCTCTTTAACGAAGAGTTCTCCGCTATCTCGGCGCTCACTTCGGTGCCGACCCTTCTTTCAAGCTCGGCATATCTTGTTTCGTAATCTTTTTTGATGTTTGGTACCGCAAGCACATAAACAAGGATGATGCCTATGACAAGTCCCGCAAAGAACAGTATACCGGACAGGATGTTGGGCTTGTCGTCGGCATTGAACCTGTTCCTTGCTGAAGAAACGGAGTACGCATCATCGTCGAACCCTCTGTCCTCAACGGGTGCGGAAGAGTTCTTGTTATCGGTCTCGACTTTGATCTCGTTTATATAACGTCTTGCGGTAGTATTTCCGACATCGATC
>JAEEGL013063896.1_pt1 | contig 20866 bp, 16 predicted proteins | sample 9134231 | NCBI WGS metagenome assembly JAEEGL01 (sample SAMN16246548, study PRJNA631951) | gut metagenome | biome: gut microbiome; feature: rumen; material: fiber-attached | host: Bos | place: Iran: Karaj | collected 2018-10
AGCTCGACCGTCTCTTCAATGCTGTTCGGATCATAAGCAGTAACTTCTGCAAATTCTATAGGTTCATCGGTAAACAGGTCTTCAGAACTGTATACAGTATAAACATTTTCACCCACAGTTACTTCTCCGATGATATATTCGGGTAAAATTAACGGATATCCCCAGTCCTTGACAGGCTGCTGAGACTCACCATCAGCGTCCTGGGATTCTCTGTCTACATCTTCCCTGTCTTCGTCCTCTCTGTCGTCCTCTTCTCTTTCGGTTCTGTCACTGCGTTCACTTCCGGCTGAAGCATTGTTTCCGCAAGCGGATAATGCTAATGCGCCTGCAAGAACAAGTGATAATAATTTGAACTTTCTCATAACTAAAAATCTCCTCAAAAAAATTCGTGGCAGGAATTAACCTCCAACCACGAATTGCTATTTTATCACATGCAATTAAGAAATCTTCAGGTGATATATGGTTTTTATAGAATTTTAATGTAACCCTCGTTCACTGATCATTTTGCAAACGGGCCCGCGATCACTTCACCTTCACGCTTGTTTCCGTAAATATCGGTATCAAATACGATGCCGGTTCCGTCAGGATTCTCGAAACGCTGCTCGGGCTCAAATGCCATACCGAGAGTTTCGGTGTTAATCATGCCGCAGTTCTTGGGAAGGTAATCAAAGAGATTTGTATCAAGCTTCCATTCATCGCCATCTGTAGTAAGCTCGATCTTTATCTCGTGTTCGGTGTCGACGAAAGAATCCTTCTCCTTGCTTATAGGCTTAGCACCGTTAAAGTATGCATTGCCTCCTGTCCATACGGGCAAAGGAATATAGTATCTGTCGCTGGGCGCACTTCCCATTCCGCAATAGCCGTCAAATTCGCTCTTCCATTCCTCTTCGGTCATATAAGACTCATAGGGAATGGTTCCTGCAATCAGATTACCGTCATCCCACTCGTCGTTTGCAAAGCCCTTGCAGATCTCCTTCATCTTATCCCTAAGGTCTCTTTGTACAAAAATATTGTTATAGAAACGCATATCTCCGTGAAGGATGGTCATGAATCCCGCAATCTCAGTTCTGTGAGGAACATGATAAGGAGTGTATCTGGGAGATCTGATGGATTTGGATCCGTTATCAACTCCTCTTCCGACTGCTGTAAGTGAACCTGCGATCAGATTGTGAACGAATGCAACACCCTGTGTGGGAAGCTTAAATGCTCTATCAGATAACAGGATATTATTATCTATGAGCGTAGGTCCGTGGCTAACTTCGATGAAGATGTCTTCTCCGAGACCAAGGTTAGCAAGGTTTTCTTTTCTCAGAAGATAATCATGAGGCAATGCATTATCGTGGAAAAGATTACCGGTAACTCTTGTGCCCTGTGCCTGCCAGTCAAGCCAAAGGCCTCTGGTGCAGTGGTGGAAATGATTGTTCTTGATAAGCACATCAATTGCAGCGTGCATCTTGATACCGCCTATTTCCGCACCTGCAAGATTCTGCTTGTTGTTAATGTGATGAATATGGTTATTTTCAATAACGGAAAATACACCGCCCAGGTGGCCGACAATACCCGTTTGTCCGCAATCGTGGATTTCGTTGTTTCGCACGATATGTGAACCGATATTTTCCTTGGTCCAGCCTTCGGTCTGAGCCTGGCATATGCAGTCACGCTCGGTCTGGGTGCCGTCCTTGTATTTCCACTTAAGCCACTTGTTGTCATTATTAGGCTGCAGATATTTACCGAGGGATATACCGGAACATTTCGATTCAGAGATGTCACAGTTTTCGATGATCCATCCCTTTGACCAGTGCGGTCCGATCATACCGTCCTGATATGCGGTAGGAGGAGCCCACTGCGTTGCCGCCTTGCATACAGTAAAGCCGTCCAGGGTAATGTATCCGATGCCTTCTTCAAGAGGGTAAAAACAATTCTGTCTTACAGTTATTTCAATAAGCGCATCTTTTGGATCGGTATCCTGAAAGTTTGCGTAAATGATCGTTTTGTTTTCATCGGATTCGGTATACCAGGTATAAACAGTGAAATCCTTATCCCATGAAGACAGATTCTCTTTGGGATCATATACACCGTTAATATCAGTTACTTCGTACATGGATTTGCCGTTCAAAAAGACGTCTCCGGTGTGGGCGGTAAAGTTCGAATCAAACCAATCTCCCGAAACAGCAGTTTTAAACGGATTGTAATTTCCGAAAAATGAATTATCTATAACAGTTTTCCAGACATGAGGTTTTACCTCGGTCCAGTCACTAATGATCTCGGCACCTGTGATAACAGCTTTCAATTTATTCTTCGCACGATAAGTGATCCTTGCATCTTCTTTGCCGGCATTCTTCGGATTTACATGTTCTCTGTAAATTCCGTCGCTTACTATAACTTCATCACCGGGAAGTGCAATCTCCGCTGCTTCCGAAATAGTTTTGAAAGGAGTGCTCTCCGATCCGTCACCCGAACCCGAAACTTTACAATCTACATAATATTTCACTGGCATTCCTCCTTTGTGTAGAAATTTAACAGTTCCTCCATCCAGTAAACCTGATCCTTGATTCTGAAGGTTGTTGGGTTTCCGGGATGGCAAGCGTAATTGGAAATAACTCTGAGGTCAGAGTTTGTCATGATAAACCAGCCTTCGAATATGTGACTTGCCATAGGCACATGATAATCGCTGGTTACTATAAACAGATCACTGATCTGAGGATAACTGCTTTCAAGAAGCCTTCTCGAATAGACAGCATTTTCAGATGTGGACAGTGATTCGTTCTCAACAATGATCCTCGAAGGATCAATACCGTTCTGAATAAGATATTCTGCCATTTTATCGGCTTCTTTGATCTCAGGTGCAAAAAGAGCCGTGCCGCCTCCCGTGACCAATACATATGCGTTCGGATATTTTATGGCAGCTTCGATTCCCGCATCAAGTCTGGTCATAAGTTCATCCCTGACTTCACCGTTCGGGGACAGGGAATAACCTAAGATCACTATGCACAGACTGTTGTCATCCGGAAGGTCTGATGGAATGTCTCCTAAATTTACAAAGTCATTTTCGTTTGCTCTGTCCCAATATGAAAACACAGCCTGCACGATTTGCATATCCGCATTCAGTTCTTCATCATTTTCTGCGATATCTTCCAAAAGCGGTCTTACTTCCTCAAGCGTATCAGCCGCATTACATTTTTTCTCGTAAATATCAAAAGCAGCTCTCCAGATATCGGCAGGGATAAATGGAATTTCCTCAGAAGAACTATCCGTGGAAACTATTGACTCTACGGGTGTCGAAGAATCGGAATCGGTATCGGGATCAAAGTTAAATTCGTCACCGCTGACACCAATCGTATCCGGAGCCAAAGCATCATCCCCGGTAACATCTTCGGATGAACATCCCGAAAGCAAAAGAAGTGATAAGGAAAGAATTAATGAAATTGTCTTTTTCAAGTCTTTCATCATCTAATGTTGCATTCGAATTAACACAGTTCAGCTACCATTTCTTCGTTAATGGTATCTTCGGTTGCAGCCATGGCCTTAAGTGTCATCTCAAGTAATTTGTCGAGTTCCCAGCCAAGCTGATCTGCTCCTCGCTCAATCACATCCCTGCTGCATCCTGCCGCAAAGCCTTTGCTCTTGTATTTCTTCTTGAGCGATTTCAGTTCCATATCCTTGGTACTCTTCGACGGTCTCATAAGTGCCGCAGCACCGATCAGGCCGGTAAGTTCATCAGCAGCAAAAAGAACCTTTTCCATTTCATGTACAGGCTCCACATCGATAGTCGTACCGCAGCCGACGGTTATACCATAGCCATGCGAGCATACACCATGAATAATATCTTCGCTGACTCCGCCTTCCCTGAGTAGTTCAGGTGCTTTCAGACAATGCTCATCAGGATAAAGTTCAAAATCAATATCATGCAAGAGACCTACAATACCCCAGTATTCAGCATCATCTCCATAACCCAGTTCATTCGCATACCATTTCATCACAGCCTCAACCGTAAGCGAATGCTGTATATGAAAAGAGTCCTTGTTATATTTTTTCAAAAGTTCAAATGCATCATTTCTTGAGATCATATTTTTGTACTCCTCGCGGAACCATATCCTATTTTCAAATTCACAATATATGAATGCTTTACAGCATGGAAGGCATCTTTGTTTAGGTTAATACAGTTTTACATTTATTCCTCGGCTCGCTGTTTGCAACCGCATTAAGAATCGTATCTTCCAGATTCTCCACGGATGTATTATAAAAACTTCCCGCCGAACAGAATGTCATAAGACTGGTTTCATCATCTGTTATCTGGACAACAACAATGGGTTTCTTATTGGCGTACATATAACCCTGCTCCCAGTTGGTTCCTGCAGTACCGTTCCTGCCGGGTGTGATCATGAGAAACATCTCAGCTCTGTTAAGAGCATCCAGATCCGCATCGAATACCTTCTGCGCCCAGTCCTCCTGAGAATAATCCCATGCATTTTCAATCTTAAGTTCAAACGGACAATACAACTTATATCCGTTATCCCTTAACAGCTTTGCAATTCTTTCCATTACCTGACGCTGGTCTTTCGAACAGCTTCCGGCCAGATATATCAATTTGTCTTTGTCCATATATGTTCTCCGTTAAGCATTATGTCTTTTTAAATAGATCAGGGCTCTGATCGGATGAAATACAAGTAATGTAGATAGGAACAGAAAGAAAAGAAATGCCCCATGTACATAAAGAGTTATAATCGGTTGTTTAAACAGTCTTAAGAGTATATACGCAATGAATAACGCTGCAGCCCCAATTACAAAATATTTAGGATGTATTCTGTCAGTCACATATGAATATCGACCATCCTCTTTACGGACAAAACGATATTCGTGGTATCTCGATTCGTTCTTTGCCGGAATAAATAGATAAACAGTATATACGTTATTCTCAAAATTGAGATATGGTTTATGTACTAGTTCGACAACGATTTGAATGACTGCAAACACAACGAAAAAGATCAGTACCAGAAGGATATCCTGCACAATCGGATCAGCATTAAATTGATCAAACAATTCATTCATATAGTCACCAATAACCCCCTCATAATCTCTTTGATGCATTAATCACAACCATCAAGATCTATTATATATCATATGGACCGAAAATACCCTTATATCACTGCAAGAGAACTACCAAACAAAAAAGTCCCCCGATAATCTCTCGGAGGAATTTTCGTGCGGAAGGCGGGGCGCATGACGTCCGGTGGACGTCAGGTTTGCGCCGACCGAGCGGCACTCCCCAGTGCCGCGAGAAAAAGAACCCGCTACGGGTTCTTTTGGGTCGCCTTCCACACGCAAAATAAAAACCCTCAGGCATCTGCCTGAGGGTCTTTATTTTGGATGCGGAAGGCGGGACTTGAACCCGCACGACCGTGAAGCCACAAGAACCTTAATCTTGCTTGTCTACCAATTCCAACACTTCCGCGAACAAATGGTAATATACCAAAGATAAAACTTCTTGTCAATCATCTTTTTTATCTTTTTTTGAAAAATTTTTTGACCCTCTGAAAACCGCATGAATACTGGCTTCTTTTACATCGATTTTTTATTAAGTCATTTACAATTTACTACTCTTTACGATAAATTAGAATCACTTTGTTAATTTATTGTAAGGAGAATTTTTATGTGGTTATTTTTTACTCTCGCCACAACCCTAATTTGGGGTCTGGCGGAACTGTTTTACAAAAAGGGCGCACGTCCCGACGAGAAATACTCTCATCTTAAGATCACTGTATGTGTCGGTGTGGTCATGGGACTTCATGCAGTATTCGTTCTCTTTTCCGAAGGACTTGAATACGATCCCAAGAACCTTCTTCTCTATGCACCCGTATCTCTTTGTTATATCGTCTCCATGGCACTTTCCTATTTCGGTATGCGATTTGTCGAAGAGTCGATCTCAGACCCCATAGAGAACACTTCAGGTGCTATATGCGCACTCCTTTGTGCGGTGATCTTACACGAGTCCATTGATGCCGTATCCGTTGGTGCAATAATCATCATCCTGATCGGTATCTTAGGAGTAGGATTTCTGGATACTCACGGAGATACAAACCGCAGTAAGAAGCTCGGTAAGAAGATGGCGTTTATCGCTTTTGCTATGCCCTTCTGCTACGCCATTATAGACGCTGTAGGATCCTTCCTTGATATCTACTGGCTCGATATGGAAACAACCTATCTTACGGGCGTTACGGAGGAAAATATCGAGCTTATCGCAAATACATCCTATGAGTTTACATTCCTCATTGTTGCAATTATCCTCTTCGTCTTCATGAAGATTAAGAAGGTAAAGTTCGAACTCCCCACTCAGCGCGATAAGATCCTCGCAGCAATATTTGAAACAGCCGGTCAGTTCACCTATGTATATGCAATGAGCGGAAACGGTGCCATCGCAGCTCCCATCATCTCGTCAGTATGCGTAGTATCACTTATCCTTTCAAGAATCTTCCTGAAAGAGAAGCTCACCGCAAAACAGTACGTATTCATCTTCCTCGTAATACTCGGAATCATAATCCTGGCAATCGTCGAAGGAGATGCATAAAAAATATAGATAGACATATTAAAAGGTCGCACCTTCATCGGTGCGACCTAATTTATTATGTTATGACAAGTATTATCCTGCGATGAGGGTCATTCCCTTAGCCCACATGGCTGCAAAGAAAAGTAGTTCGACCCACAGTATCATCGCCTGCGGTGCCCTCTCATCCGCCACTCGCATCTTATTCCAGCAATCGGATATGATGACTACCATGATAAGCGCGATTCCGTACTTAAAGAGGTTTACTGTGCCTTCAAAAACGTACAGGAGAAGTGCAAGTACGACTGCGGCTATAAGAAGTATCTTATACCACTTAGGGAGCTTGTCGTGGATCGTAGCGCCCATCATAAGGATCATCATCGGAACAAGAATTCTCAGGTACTCTGATACGTCAGAGGTCCATAGAGCAAGTGCTCCTCTCCACTTTCCGTTAAAGCTGTGATCTCTTAATCCGAATGTATATGAGAAATCAGCAAGTCTGAACAGGTAGTTAAGCTTAAGGTGAGGAACGAAGGCTATGTAAAGGATCATAAATCTTACATATGAACCTACGCTTCTTGAGCCTGACATGTATGATACGGCAACTGTCAGAACCGCAAACAGGAATACTCCGGCAAGTCCATTTGCAAGGTCGAAAGTAGCCACATCATTTCCGAACTGATAGAATTTCAGGATGAAATTCAGGACCAGAACAGAATTGATAACAGGAGTCCAGAACTTTGCAAACAGTTCCTTCGGTATGTTTTTGTCAAATGAAAAAATATTCATCACTCGACTCCAAGCTGCGACTCTAGTATTACGAATACATCATACAAAAGTGCAATAGAACAAAGCACATATCCGTAAATGCGATATCTGCCGACTATCTTATTAAGAGAATAAAACATTGAACAAAATGTTGAAATTCCAAGTACCATGGTGCAAAGCAGGGTTCCGTTGGGTGAAATGGGAAGTACAAATACGCAAAGCAGACACAGAACAACGCTGTAAAGCATGGCTGAACACTTCAGATACTGAGAGGGCTTAAGCTGTCCGCCCATTCTCAGGAATATTGCAAGTACAAGAAGTGCCGAAACAACGGAAGGATATACATCGGCACTGATAAACTTCGTGGTAAGTACTGAACCGTCGGTGTAATTACCGGGGCAAACAAGATACAGGATAACTCCGATAACGGAGAAAAACAAAGCGGTTACAAATCCTGCATTCTGAAGATCCTTACTTACTTTGGATCTGTAGAAAATCACGCTTCCGAGTATCAGTGAACACATAACGCCGTAGGAAGGTGACCATACTCCCGCCATGAATCCTGCAAGTGAAAGAACGATGGTACGGACGATTCCCAGTGTCTTGTAATCGTCGTTGTTATCTACGATCTTTGCGCAGATATTAAGGAGTGCGAGCATTATTACCGAAGGGTAAAAGAAATTAACGGCACCGAACTGTCTGAAATAAGAATTATTCCAGTCAACGTTAAGTGCAATCAAAAGCAGGAATGAAAATACACTGAAGAACATTCTCTGATGGGATCTCTTGGTAGGAGCAAAGATCAGGAATGAACAAAGGAGCATAACGAACATGTTAACAAAGTCAGCAACATATCCGCCGCTTAACAAAAGAAGTTGAAGAAAAAATCCTGCAACTACGCTTCCGCCCTTCCAGAAGAAAATACATCCCAAGCTCTGGGAAATATCATCAAAGCTTCTTAAAGGCTCACCTGTTACAAGATTTTTGGCATAATCCAAATCCTCCAGCATAAAGGGAACCTTAAGCTGCTGGAGAAATATTATAAGAACCATCGATACAAAAGCGACCAGTATCAGGATCTTTATTATTTTCGGAGTTTTTACTTCTTCATTCATATATAAAATCCGTAAAACAAGGCTTGCCCGATCGATCGAACAAGCCTGTAAAAATTATATTTCCTTCGTGAAAATATGTCAAATTTTGCGGTTTTAAGATCTTATCTCTGAACTCTTCCTGAAGCATCTCCGCCTGCAAGGGTTTCAACCTCTTTACGTGTTACAAGGTTGAAGTCTCCGGGAATGGTGTGCTTAAGTGCTGATGCAGCTACGCCAAACTCAAGAGCGCTCTTGAAATCCTTGCCGTCGAGAAGTCCGCAGATAACTCCGCCTGCGAATGAATCACCGCCGCCTACACGGTCAACGATGGGACGGATGGTGTACTCTTTGGAATGATAAAATTCCTTGGTATCACGTGAGTACATGCAAGCTGACCAGCCGTTATCGGAAGCTGAGCGGCTAACTCTGAGAGATGATACGCAGTACTCGAAATTGTAATCAGCAACCATCTGCTCGAAGATGCTCTTATATCCTGCAAGTTCAAGCTCACCGCTTGTTACATCGGTATTGCCGGGCTTGTATCCGAGAACGAGGTTTGCATCCTCTTCGTTTCCGATACATACATCAACGTACTTCATAAGGTTCTTCATAACCTTCTGAGCCTTCTCGGATGACCAGAGCTTCTTACGGAAGTTGAGGTCGCAGGAAACTTTTACGCCATGCTTTTTAGCAGCCTTAAGAGCTTCCTCGGTAAGAACTGCTGCGCTGTCGGAAATAGCGGGAGTAATTCCGGTAAAGTGGAACCAATCCGCTCCTTCGAAGATCTTATCAAAATCAAAATCAGCTGCGGTTGCGGTTGAGATTGAAGAATGTGCTCTGTCATAAACAACTTTTGAAGGTCTCATAGCGCTTCCGCTCTCAAGATAGTAGATACCTACTCTCTCTCCGCATCTTGCGATGTTATCGGTCTTAACTCCGTACTTTCTGAGTGCTGCGATTGCACAGTCACCGATCTCGTTTTCGGGAAGTGCTGTTACATACTCAGCATCGTGTCCGTAGTTTGCAAGGGATACGGCAACGTTTGCTTCACCGCCGCCGTAATTGATGTCGAACTCATCAGCCTGGATGAACTTCTCAAAGTTGGGAGTTGAGAGGCGGAGCATGATCTCGCCCATAGTAATAACTTTAGCCATTTTATCTACCTCACTTATTTACAAGATGGACGGCAAAACCGCCGATCTCTTCTTTCATGTATATTGCCTTAAGCTTACCCTTTGCATCGGTCTTGGCAGTGGATTCATCAAACTCGACACCGAGAACGGAGCTGAGATAATTAACAGCTCTGTCGATGTAGTTGGTTCTGATGGCGATGTGTCCGTTCTTTCCGAGATAGGGCTCTTTCATATACTCAACGGCGCCGCCTGCAAATACGGATGAGTTACCGTTCTTAACAGGCATTCCGAAGATGAAAGCAAATCTCTGAGCAGCCTTAAGTGCATCAGCTTCGCTTCCCATATTTACACCTACATGTGCAAGCTCAAATCCTAGCATTGTCTTAACTGCTTCTCTTGTGAGCTCTTCTATCTTATCAAACTCGCCTGCGGTAATAAGATCTCCTGGAACCATCCATGATCCGCCGCATGCTATAACCTTAGGAAAATCAAGATAGGAATTGATATTGCCCGCATTGATTCCGCCGGTGGGCATGAACTTCATATTTACGTAGGGAGCAGCCATTGCCTTGATTTTAGCGATACCGCCGCTCTGCTCTGCGGGGAAGAACTTAACTACTTCAAGACCGAACTCGATAGCAGTCTCAATCTCTGAAGGAGAATTTACTCCGGGAGTGATGGGGATGTTCTTATCTACACAGTATTTAACGATCTTGGGATTAAGGCCGGGGCTGACGATGAACTTAGCTCCTGCTTCTACTGCCTTATCAACCTGCTCGGTGGTAAGAACGGTTCCTGCTCCGACGATCATATCGGGATGGGTCTTGGTCATGATGGAGATTGCCTCTGCAGCGGCACCTGTTCTGAAAGTAACTTCCGCGCAGGGAATTCCGCCTTTGCAAAGAGCATCTGCAAGAGGAGCCGCATCCTTTGCATCGTCAAGCTTAACTACGGGAACTATCCCGATCTTGCTTATGGTTTCGAGTATAGGTAACATTTTATTTCTCCTTATTCCTGCTCCATCGGATCCTTGCCCATATAAGCCAGGATTCCTCCGTCAGCATAAATGATCTGTCCGTTTATAAAATCAGAAGCACCTGATGCCAGAAAAACTGCAAGGCCCGTAATGTCCTCAGCTTCTCCCCAGCGTCTTGCGGGTGTTCTGGATATTATGAAGTTATCGTAAGGATGGCGGGATCCGTCCCCTCTTTTACGCTTCAAAGGCTCTGTAGCTTCACCGAAGAGGTATCCGGGGCCGATGGCATTGCACTGAATATTATCAGGACCATATTCTGCGCAGATGTTCTTAGTAAGCATCCTGAGTCCGCCTTTTGCCGAGGCATATGCGGAAACCGTCTCTCTTCCAAGCTCGCTCATAACGGAAAGCATGTTAATGATCTTACCGCCACCTCTCTCGATCATGGAAGGGATAACCGCTTTGGAACATACAAAAGGTCCCGTAAGGTCGGTCTGTACAACTGCATTCCATTGCTCAAGAGTCATCTCCGTCATGGGGATTCTCTTAATGATCGAAGCGTTATTTACAAGGATGTCTATGGGACCGACTTTCTCTGTGACAGCAGCCACAAATGCTGTGACCTGCTTTTCATTGGTAACATCGCAGGCAGATCCGTAGACATCTATTCCCAGCTTTTTGTAGTTCTCCAGTCCCTTTTTAACGAGCTCTTTATTTACGTCGTTAAAAACGATCTTTGCCCCCGCTTCGTGATAAGCTTTGGCAATCTCAAGACCGAGTCCGGATGAGCCACCCGTTATCCAGGCAACCTTTCCGTCAAGTTTAAATCTGTCCAGTACATTAGACATATCTTTACTCCTTAAACTCAAAAATCATAATAGCACAAGGTTTTAAATTATGAAAGCACTTACATGACTATTTTTAACGGAAAAACGGGGACGGTAAAACCGTCCCCCTATTTCAACTATTAAATGCCGGCCGGAGCGTGTTCTCAGGGTTAATCTTTAGTATTCGCAACTGGACACCTCCGATTACTTCCTCCCGGAACCGGCACCTTTACAATATGACCATCTCCGCCTGCGGTCAAGGCTTTTTAGCCTCGATAAGAGAGGGGGAAATGTTGTCTTTAACGGTCTGTTCAAGTTCGAGAGGATCCACGGGCTTGGTCAGGTAGCCGTTAAAGCCCGCAGCCAGATACATCTCCATACTTCCCGATACTGCATTTGCGGTAAGTGCAATCTCGGGAGTCTCCGCGTTGGGATTTGAACTATCCGACTTGATAATCTTAAGAGTCTCGATTCCGTCGGGTGTGGGCATCATGTGATCCATGAAGATGACATCGTATTTATTGACCTTTGAAAGCTCAATGGCCTCTTTACCGCCCAGTGCCTTATCGATCCTAACCTGAGTATCCTTAAGAAGCGATACGAATACTTCAAGATTCATCTCGTTATCATCGACTATCAGGATGCGTGCGGAAGGAGCTGTAAAGGATGCTTCGTATCTCTTCCTCTTAGTCTTCTGAGTTTTCTTACTGAGTTTAACGGATCCCACAAGTGTAGGATCTCCGATCTTCTGAGGTATCCTTACGGTGAAAACAGAACCTTCGCCGTAGCGGCTGGATACCTTAATGTTTCCACCCATTATTACGCAGAGCTTCTTGGTAATCGCAAGACCAAGTCCGGTTCCTTCGATGTGGCGGTTCTTTCTGATATCAGCTCTTGTGAAGCTGTCAAAGATATGTTCAATATCCTCGGGTTTAATTCCTATTCCCGTATCACTTACGGTAACTTCAAGATCGTATCCGTCACCTACATATTCACCCGTAACGGAAACCCTGATATAACCTTCATTCGTGTATTTAACAGCATTGGCTATGAGGTTAACCAGTATCTGCTCGATCTTGCCCTCATCACCGATAAGACCCGCAGGCATTCCGGGATCCACATCAAGTGCGATGCGAAGATTCTTCTCGGAGGCTCTCTTTTCCAGCATGGTCCCCGAAGTATTGGCAAGTTCCTGAATGGAGTATTCTTTTTCATCAAGATCATAATTGCCCGCTTCGATCTTGGAGAAATCAAGAATGTCGTTGACCAGGTTAAGAAGCATGTGGCCCGCTTTTTCGACGTCCCTTGAATAGCCCAGTATTACCATGTCCTGGGATTCTCTTGAGATCATCTCGTTCATTCCGAGAATGGTGTTGATGGGAGTCCTGATCTCATGGGACATGGATGATAGGAAATCACTCTTGGCATTTGAAGCTTCAAGGGCACGCTTCTCTGCTGCGGCAAGGCGCTCATTCTTTTCCTCGATAGAGGCAACGTATTCGCTTTCTTTGGTTATGTCATAGAATTCGATGAGATATCCGTAGATGGTTCTTCCCAGGAACTTAAGAGTCCTTTTTCTGCTGAGGAATTTTACTTCGCTCCTTAAGACTCTTCCGGAGAGCTTAAGAGTATCTCGGTACACTGCCTTTTCATCTATCTCGTCGCCGGCGTTCATTCTGTCGAAGCGGTTTAAGAGGTCCGTTATCTCGGGTAGATTAACCGTGAGTTTTCTGTCGATTTCCTGGAACTTCAGACTCTCGAAATACTGGCGTGCAAGGGCATTGGATCCAAGGTATCTTTTATTGCTGTCGAAGACGATATAGGCATACTCTTCCATCTTTTCCCAGATGTTCATGACGTTGTAGGTCATGTCATAGAGGCTTACCTTTTTGTGGATCAAGAGTATGGTCAGCTCTGTTGCCAGATATCCGATAGTGTTAAGTTCGAAATTTATGTTGAGAATTCTGTCCACCGCATAGATCAATACGTTCATAAAGAGGAAAACAGAATACAAAATGGTGGTCTTGTAGGAAACGATGTTACGTCTCTTGATCGCAAGTACGCAGATATATGCAACGGCGACGATATAAATTCCCAGCATCGCAAAATAGAAATGGTGAAACGGACCGTACTCTTTTACCACGACGGAATATCCGCCGGCATCGATTATATCCACGCTCTTGTAATAAATGGGGGATCTTCCGATGGTAAAAGTACAGCCGATAACAAAGGTCGAGACTCCGACCATGAAGAGTTTTAACCAACGAGGGGGATGGATGCCCGTGAGATTGGCACCGATATTGAATACAAAAAAGGGCAGATAACATCCGCCCAAATACATCAGAGAAATACCTACCAATGCCGCATCCAAAGTTCCCGCAACAGCAATAGCCAAGTATCCGCCGTTTGCAACTACGACGGCACTCATGAGAAGAACTGTGTAGATGTCGAGTCTGATGCCCGATTCGATCAGCATTACAATGTTGAATACCGATAGAACCAGAGCAATCAGATATATGCAGGTAACAATATTCAATATTATTCTGCCTTCATGAAATTAAGGTAATCGCGTTCACACATCGGTTTCGCATAGTAGAATCCCTGGATGAAATCACAACCCTGTGCTTCAAACCAATCAGATATCTCCTTTGATTCTACACCTTCTACGACGATTCGTGCACCCATACTCTTAATAAGTTTGATGGCCTCTTCGAGAATTCTTCTCTTCTCGGGGTCAGCAGCCTCATCGGTAAGGGATTTGTCGAGCTTGATAACCTTATAAGGGAAGGACATAACTCTGTGAAGATTCGAGTATCCCGAACCGTAATCGTCCAGTGAGAATCTGATACCTTCTGCGGAAATTGCATTCATGGTCTCAAGAACTCTCTCGTAAGCTCCGTCCGCAGCGGTCTCGGTTATCTCGAAGTTGATCCAATTAGGATCGATATGGTACTCGGCCATGTACTTCTTGATCTTGGCCGCCATATCAGCCTGCATGCACTGAATGATGGAGAGGTTAACTTCGATGTAATCAACACCTAGTTCTTCGGGTGAATGCTGAGATAAGAATCTGCATACATCCCTGATTACGAAATCTCCGATATGTACGATCCTGCCGGTCTTCTCCGCTGCGGGAATGAAGATGGAAGGCGAAATGGATCCGAATTCCTCTGAGTTAAGTCTTATAAGAGCTTCAGCACATTTATAGGTCTTATCCTTGAGTGAGTAAATGGGCTGATAGTACATCTCAAATCTGTTATGTCTGATAGCATCCTCGATGATGGAATCGATGGAGTTGAGAATAACGAATTCTCTGTCAAAAGAAATCTCCGAATACTGAACGGGCTTCCAGGGCTCGATGAGATTCTGTATTCTCTCGGAGAACTTCATCAGTTCTTCTTTATCGGAGATATCATCGGGAACGGATACGGTGCAGAGGCACATATCAAGCTGGACATCATATCCTGCGCCCGAATAGCCTTCTGAATATCTGTCAACAAGCTTCTCGATCTGCTTCATGATGAGACCTTTATCAAATCTGCCCTGAATGATGTTGGCATAAAGGCCGCCTCTTAAGTAATAGAAATCGGAGGATGAAAGAAGTCCTCTGTATCTCTCTTTAACAAGTACGTCACCGACGGATCTTAAGATTCTTCTGTAAACCCTGATATCGGTAAGGCTTCTGATCTCGGAATCGTTGGAGATCTTGCAGAATATTACGATTGCTTTTCTGCCGCCGAGGATCAGGTTCTCGATATCATTTTCAAAGGGAATAAAGGATGAAAGTCCGGTCTCAAGGTCAATGGACTCATCGGGTCTGAATACGAAGAATGCAAGGATAAGTACGGAAAGAGCGGCTCCAAACATTCCGGTCATAAGCTCCGGATACATATCCTGGATCAGGATTGCAAGTACGTTAACGGGATAGACAAGGAGCATCGCAAGGAACTTCTCGACGCTGAGTCTCTTCCTGATGATGAAAAGCTGGATAAGGCTGAATACCATGAAATAGAATCCGAAGTAATCAAACAGGGACATAAGATCACCGCGGATGTAGGTAATGCCGTCAGCCGTAAGCACATAATTAAAGATTCTCTGATTGAAAAAGTTTGAATAAACTAAGATCAGATATCCCATCAAAGGGAAGAAATAAAAGAACCCGATCCTGAAATCGGATTTAATGCGGCTCCAGGTTCCGCTCATAATACCGTAAAGTCTTATGAGAAGCGGCATCTGAAGTGCACGTAAGAAGCAGAATATATAGCCCATCACGAATCTGAATACAACTGATGAGCCGATGGGGTTATTTTCGTTGTAGGGAAGTGCTCTGAGTATATCAAAAATACAGCTTAGAATCATAAGGATTGCAAGCTGTATAAATGCCCTGTTCAATCCTCCGCGGTACATCTTGCGAAGAAGGAGCGATACAAGTATCGCAAGAAGAACGAAGATGGAACAAATGTCAAAATAATTTACTCTGTCAATGATCTGCAACTAAAGGACTCCCCCATATAATCCACTGGTCACATTATACACTTCAGAGAATAACTTAAACAACTTAAAAATGCTCCTCAAAAAAGCACATCTTTAAGGCAAATTAAGGGCTTATTGGCATCGTAATCCCAGCTGTGATGCGCTCCTCCGGCACACCATTTCTCATATTCACACTCTTTACAGTCTTTATTAAGTTCCGAGAGATGTTTTCTGAAAATTTGGAATCTGTTATTCCACGAATCCGTAAAAGAATCCGTATTAACATTGCCGTATGTAACTTCATCCCTGGGCATGATATCAAGACATGCGGTGATACTTCCGTCGGCTCTGATAGATGCCGTAAATACTCCCGCATTGCAGAGGAACATCCTCTTTCTTACATTTCCCTCAAGGTCAAATCCCAGGAAATGTGAACAGCCGTACTCTACGGGATAGCCCGCTCTCCTTTTCTCCAGGATAAAAGAAAACAGTCTTCTCTGATCCTCGGGTGTAAGGAGCATGTCGGGATACTCAAGAGCTCTTCCAATGGGCTCTATTCCGATGACTCTCCAGGAATCTATATCGATGTCGTTAACGATATCAAAGAGTGCATCAAGTTCGGTAATGTTCTTATGATTAACGACTGTGGTTATCTGAATCGCATGGAAACAGTGCTCGTCGATGAGATTCTGAATGCCCTGCATTGCAAGCTTATATCCGCCCTTAAGTCCGCGCTGTCTGTCGTGGGTTTCTTCAAGGCCGTCGATACTTACAGAGATAGTTGCCATCCCGCATTCTTTCAGACGACGTGCATTCTCCTTTGTAATCAGGGTTGCGTTTGAGGTCATGCCCCAGACAAAGCCCTTCTCATGGATGTACGAAACGATATCAAAAAAGTCCGGACGGAGCATGGGCTCTCCCCCGGTAATACAGATCATGATGCGTTTCTTGTCGAAGTTTTCGGCAACCTCATCGATGACTTCTTTGATCTTATCCAAAGAAAGCCCCGTGGGAACACCGGGCTCGCATCTTGATCCGCAATGGAAACATTTTTCGTTACATGAAAGTGTGAGTTCGAAAAAAAGATGCCTGAGGTCAGGCTTTTCATAAAGTCTTTCCCTGACCTCAGACCTTTTATCCAGAATAGACTTCTTAAGCTCCATTACTTCGGGAGCTTCTGCAGAGTATTCCTTAAATTCTTCAAGATTCATTACAAGTCCTCTTTACGGCTCGGGCGGTCCATAGACGCATACAATGGGTTCGCCAAGATCATCTTCAGGATCGATAACTTCACCGGTCTGATCCTCTTCCTGACCATCGGGAGAACTCGAAGTTTCAATCGATCCGTCGTATTCAAAATCTTCGGGAGGTCCGTAAACCTCCTCCACGGGATCGTCCACATCTTCGGGTGGTCCGTAAACAGGCTCTTCGGGAACGTCAGTATCATCCTCGAAGTATTCGGGCGGACCGTATACGCAGACGTCGGGATCGTCAACATCTTCTTCGTCAAAGGTAGGAGGACCGTATACATCGGGTGCCGGCTCTGCGGGCACGGGACAACCGGTCAGACCAAGAAGCGCTCCTGCTGCTATGGCCGATGATGCAAATGTCAGTTTCTTCTTACTCTTTTTCATATCTTACCCTCTCGAACTGTAATCGGGATTATCGAGAACCTTTTCAAAATCTTCCTTCGTAAGCGGCTTGTCAAAGATGTATCCCTGAGCTCTGTAGCAGCCGTACTTTCTAAGGAGTTCTATCTGCTCTTTGGTCTCAACGCCTTCGGCAATGGTGGTCATTCCAAGGTCATCCGCAAGTGTAATGATATGCTTCATCATGATCATATCACGGTCGCTTATGGAATCGCTACTGATAAAACTTCTGTCTATCTTGATCTCGGAGAAAGGCACATCCTTGATCATGCTCATTGATGAATATCCTACACCGAAGTCATCCACTGATACATCAAATCCTGCTTTTCTGAATTCCTGTACGCATTCGGTAAGTCTGATGAGATCTGATTCTGTGGTAGTCTCAGTAAGCTCAATGACTATCAATGAACGAGGAATCCTGTACTCATCTACGATGTTGATGACATCTGATACGAAATTCGGATTTCCGAGATGCTTTCTGGAGAAATTGGTAGATACCCTGACAGGTGTCTTACCTTTATCCATCCAGCTTGCAAGATCCTTGCAAACAGTTTCCAGCATATAGAAATCCAGCGAGCAGATCCTGTTACTCTTCTCAAGAACAGGGATGAACTGATCGGGTGTAATCAACTTCTTACCTCTGTTCCATCTGCAAAGAGCTTCCGCACCTATCAGCATATTATTCTCAAGATTAACCTTGGGCTGATAGTATGCCACAAATTCTTTCTTAATGATCGCATCCTTAAATCTGGATTCAATCTTCTTGGTATTTGTCACGATACGAACCATTGATTCATCATAGAACTGAACATTTGCATGATTCGTATTCTTAGCAATAAGCATGGAAGCCTGTGCGTAGTCAATGCATTCAGAGAAACTCTTCTCCTTGCCTGAGCAATGATATACACCACAGTATGCACTCATTCTGATGGTCTCCCAGAAAGAGGCATCACCGTTCATATCGGTTCCTTTTAAGATCTTGAGCAAAGTATCGACGTGCTCATGTCTTGCAACCATGACGAAATTATCTCCGCCCATTCTGCACAGACACTCGGGCTGTTCAAGACCCTCCGTAAGCATCGCACCGAAACGCCTTATCATGATATCGGCCTCTGCTCTTCCGATCATAGAGTTTATACCTGATATGTTTACCAGGTTAAAGAATATGATCGAGTATTCGGAAAGTCTGTCCAGCTTCTGAACCATGGATAAAGTCTTTCCGAGATAAAAACTATTGTAAAATCCGAGTTCGCGCTCATGGAATGTGGCGTACTCGATAAATTCTTTCATTCTGATACGGCTCTTGAGAGTGGAGATGATAAGCAGGAATTCTCCTACAAGCTGTCTTTCCTCATCATTCCAGCTGTATCCGGCCAGGGGGAAAATACAAACTCTGACAACGTTCCCGTTTGGTACAACGGAGCGGTTCATAACGTAATCGTCTTCATTAAAACTCTCTCCCTCATATCTGACGTTAACTATGGCAGGTTCGTCACGAAGTTCTGCGGACATATCTTTATATTCGAAAAAGACAATCCTTCCGACCTTAAGTTCTTCTATAATTTCGGCCGATGCGATATTGTCCTTATCGGATTCATACAGAACTATTGACGCTTCTTCACAGAAAAGATCATGAAGTTTAACTTTAATCTTATCAGTATCCATTTTGTCGATGTCCTCTGTCCGAGCCCATTATTTAGAAGATTTTACCATTTTTCAGACGTTTTTACAAAAATTTTTGTATAAAGAAGTCAAGAATTGAAAACAGGCCGCCCCATTCGGGAACGACCTGTTTTCTAAGGATTAGTATGTGATAAACATATTGAAAACTCAGGGAAGTTCGATTTCTATGGCTGAAACCTTTCTTCCGAGAAGCTTTTCACTTCTTGAATCGGGCTGCTGGCCGCCTACATATACAACAGCCTTGCCCTTTGAAATGACGAATTTGCCGTCCTTATCGTAAAGTCCGAAGGCCTCCTTGGGAAGCTTAACGGATACGCTCTTCTTCTCGCCGGCCTTAAGAGCAACTTTCTTAAATGCCTTGAGCTGATAGTTGGGAGCATTCTCAAAATCGCAGACCTTTACATATACCTGAACGGTTTCTCTTCCGTCGAACTTACCGGTATTAGCGATGTCGAAATCAAGAGTGATACCGTCGTCGCCAAGTACGGTCTTGTCTGCCTTAACGTTAGAGTACTCATATGAGGTATAGGACAGTCCGTATCCGAAGGGATAAAGAGCATCCTTAGTCATATATCTGTAGGTTCTGCCCTTCATTGAGTAATCGGTGAAATCGGGAAGTTCCTCTGTGCTCTCATAGAAAGTAACGGGGAGCTTTCCTTCGAAGTTTCTGTCGCCGAATACGGTCTCTGCGATTGCTCTTCCGCCCATTGCACCGGGATACCAGCACTGAATGATTGCATTGATCTTATCCGCATTCTTAACGGTGATAGCACTTCCTACAAGCTGGAGAAGTACTACAGGCTTGCCGCTTGCGATGGCAACATCGAGAACTTCCTGCTGAAGTCCGGGAAGGCTGAGATCCACTTTATCTCCGCTGGCAAACTCGTTACCTGCGTCGCCTTCTTCTCCTTCGATTCCGGCATCAAGTCCAAGAGCTACGAAGATGATGTCGCTGTCTGCGCAAACACTCTTAACCTCTGAGATTCTGTCATCGCCGGTTGAAAGTCCGCTGATCCTGTCTTTAACAAGATGGCAAGCTTCGGAATATCTGAAGTCAACGTCCTCTCCAAGGTAATCTTCAAGTCCTTCGAGAACGGTTACGTATCTTGATGCGGTACCCTCATAGTTACCTACGAGTGCACGTCTGTTATCAGCATTGGGTCCGATTACGCCGACAGTCTTGATCTTACTCTTATCGAGAGGAAGGATGCCGTCGTTTTTAAGAAGTACAAGGCTCTTTGCGGAAGTCTCGAGATTAAGCTTTCTGCTGGCCTTGGTATCAACCTGATCCATTCCGATATTATCGAAAGCGGTCTTTTCGCCATCAAACATACCGAGCTTCATTCTGGTGGTGAAGAGATTTACAAGAGCCTCATCAAGTCTCTCCTCCTTAACCTTACCCTGCTCAACCGCATCCTTGAGATACTTGAACAGATCTCCACAGTTAAGGTCGCAGCCGTTGTTCATTGCAAGGCTTACGGACTCAACTTCATCAGCGGTTACCATGTGTCCGGTATGGAAATCCTTGATAGCCCAGCAGTCGGAAACAACATGTCCCTTAAATCCGTACTCGTCTCTTAAGATGTCCTTGAGAAGAGTCTTGGATCCGCAACAAGGTTCGCCGTTGGTACGGTTATAAGCACCCATTACGGTCTCAACATTAGCTTCCTGAACGCAGGCTTTGAAAGCGGGAAGATAGGTCTCACGCATATCCTGAATGGA
>JAEEGL015478106.1_pt1 | contig 20866 bp, 15 predicted proteins | sample 9134231 | NCBI WGS metagenome assembly JAEEGL01 (sample SAMN16246548, study PRJNA631951) | gut metagenome | biome: gut microbiome; feature: rumen; material: fiber-attached | host: Bos | place: Iran: Karaj | collected 2018-10
GTAACCTGAGAAGACCATCCGGACAACCCAGAAGAAGATGATGTCATAGCCTGTCACGAGTGTGTCGGTCGGATAGAAATACTTGAGTTCCTCCGTCTCCTCCGGCCAGCCGAGCGTTGAGAACGGCCACAGCCCGGACGAGAACCAGGTGTCGAGCACGTCCTCATCCTGCCGGAGTTTGCCGCCGCAGTTCGGGCACTTTTCCGGCGCGGTCTCTTCGCAGAACATGCCGCCGCAGTCGTCGCAGTAATACACCGGAATGCGATGTCCCCACCAGGGCTGACGGGAGATACACCAATCGCGGATGTTCTCCATCCAATGATAGAAATTCTTGTCGAACCGTTCGGGCACGAACTTCACTTTGCCGGAGCGCACCATGTCGATCGCGGGACCGGCGAGCGGTTTCATATCCACGAACCACTGTTTTGAAACGATCGTTTCGATCGTCGTATGGCAGCGGTAGCAGGTGCCGACGTTGTGCGTATAATCCTCGATTTTCACGAGGTTCCCGCTCTCCTCGAGGTCTTTCACGATGTTCTTGCGACATTCGAAGCGATCCTGTCCGCAATACTTACCGCCTTCTTCATTGACATGCCCGTCATCGGTGAACACGCGAAGCACAGGCAGATTGTGCCGTTTGCCGACCTCAAAGTCGTTCGGATCGTGCGCCGGTGTGATCTTCACAGCGCCGGTGCCGAATTCCATCTCGCAGTATTCATCGCCGACGATCGGAATCTCCCGGTTCACGAGCGGCAGAATCACGGTCTTGCCGATGATATCCTTGTAGCGCGGATCGTCCGGATGCACCGCAATACCGGTATCTCCGAGCATAGTCTCGGGGCGCGTGGTCGCGACGGTGATCGAATAGGACTTATCCGGTGCGTCGTAGCGCACATGCCAGAGATGGCTGTCCTGGCTCTCGTATTCAACTTCCGCATCGGAAAGCGCCGTCTTGCAGTCGGGGCACCAGTTGATGATGCGGTTGCCGCGATAGATCAATCCTTTATCATACAGGTTTTTGAATACGCGCACGACCGCACGGTTGCAGCCTTCGTCCATGGTGAACCGTTCACGCTCCCAGTCGCAGGACGACCCCATCTTGCGCAGCTGTTTGACGATCGTTCCGCCGTATTCGGCGCGCCACTGCCAGGCGCGCTTCAGGAATGCTTCGCGTCCGATGTCCTTTTTGTTGACGCCTTCCTGCGCAAGCGCTTCGACGATCTTGACCTCGGTTGCGATCGACGCATGGTCCGTACCGGGAAGCCACAGCGTTTCAAAGCCGCACATCCGCTTATACCGGATGATCGTGTCCTGCAGCGTATTGCCCAGCGCGTGCCCCATATGCAGCTTGCCCGTGATATTGTGCGTCGGAATCACGATCGTGATCGGCTGCTTGTCGGGCTTCGGCGCGGCGTGGAAATAGCCGTTCCGCTCCCATTTTTCATACCACGCATGCTCGACGCTCGCGGGGTCATAGGTTTTCGGCATTTCAAGATTCATTGTACCATCTCCTTCAAAATAATACGCTCACTTCGTCAAAGGACGAAGTGAGCGTTCGCGGTACCACCTTTGTTAAACAGACGAATCTGTTTCTCTCTTTGCCGATAACGGGGCATAGCCGGATGCGGTTACTGAATTCTCCGCATCGACTCAAAAGCGACCTTCTGCGATTCGCTACCGACCGTTCTTTCAGCCGCGGAACGGATCTCTGACGGACGAAGCGCATACTCCTCTTTCTCAAAGTCTTTTTATGCAGTTTATCACTTTTTTCACGAATGTCAAGCGTTTTATTCAGCGTTTGCCCATGCTTCCATCCGTTCATCGAGCAAATCAAAGTAGCTCGGTCCCCAGTGCAGATACTCTGTGAAGAACGTCACGAGATCGCCTTTGCTGCAGCGGTTGGTCAGGTCGAACAACTCGCAGAAGCCACCGGTGTACTTGAAGAAATAGATCGGCATATCAATGGCGTAATCATACATGTCCTGAATATCATCTTCCTCGATTCCCCACTGCTCCAGATAATTGCAAATATCGTCATAGGAAGCGCCTTGCCCATTAACCTTCAGTGAAACAATCGTCACAAGAATATTGCTGACATATTCGCCGGCGAATGATGCGATTGCCAGATCCATATTGTCGTAATCGTTGATCTTCGCAATATTCCATTCCATGTTTGTCGACCAAGATTCCGCATAGCCGTTATTCTCGATCATCAGCTGATACTTCGGAATTGTGCCGAGCGCGTACTGGTAGGTAAACTGATACATATGTCCCGGGAAGCCTTCATGCGCAAGCGTAGACATGCTGTAATCCTTTTTATCCTTGGGATTCGTAAGGATGATATTATGACGATAACCGTCAAGCGGCGGCGTCAGATACGCCGCAGGCGAAAAGCTGTCCTGCAGCTCTTCGGGCACCTCAGTATAGGTAACCGTTACGTCCGGCATCGGCGGAACGATCTTCGGCATCAGCGTTTTAAGGTACGATTCGTCGGCAGCCAGCGAACCGGCGGTAATCTTTTTTTCTGCGCGCAGATCATTGTAGCATTTCGAACCAGAATAAATAAATGTCATATAAAGTGAAGAATTGCATTCTTCAAGAAATGCGAGTTCCTCCTCAATCGTACGATTGTTGGATGCTTCTGCCTTCATTTTCCAGCAGTAATACGCATATGCATCGCCGCCCTGTTCATATGCGCCGATGCGCGCACGGCATTTCGGACGAAGCGCTTCAAGTCCGTCGTAAAGCAGCCGATACGCTTCGACCCATGCGGTCCTGACCAATTCATCATTCCTTGCAATATAGGTTTCCCGCTGTTCCGGCGTCAGATAATCCTGCTTTTCCATTGCCTCGCGGAACGTATTGTGCAGATAACTCGTCTCTCCGCTTTCCGCAACCTTTTCAAGGTCCTCCAGAATGGTGTCGAGCATCTTTTCCGTCATGAACAAGCCGCGGTTTGCACGCTCCTGCTCAAACGCAAGCACCTGTCCGAAGTAACGCGGCATATCGGCAAGCAGCGTCAAATAGTTCTTAATATCGGTTTCATCCTTGAACAGATAGAGTCCGAAAAACAGCGGCATGTTCATATGCAGTCCGACGTACTCGTCGAGCGGCTCGTAACAGTAGAACCAATCCTTTGATTCGATCTCCATATCGAAATAGCGGCAATAGGTGTCATACGCAAGCTGCAGCTGATCGGAGAGGAGGCTGCGATCTATCGTGTTCAGCTTCTCACGCCATCCGACGCATTTTTCAATCCATTCGTCGTTGGCTTCCTTCGTGAATTCGCCGAGCGTTACGGGAACGGTCGTCTCGTCGATCCCGAAGTTCGCTGGATTTTCGCAGTATTGATCCAAAGACGTAATGTCCGAGGTTGCCTGATCGAGGAACATTTCTTCGTCAAGCGCCAGAAAAGCCTCTTCCGCCTTTTTCTGTTCAGACGTAAGCTCTTTCGGCGCTTCCGTAGGCTTCGCTGTCGGTTTTGCAGTCGCTTCCGCCTGTGCGGTCGTCTGCGGTTTTTCGCCGATCAGCGATTTTGTACAATTGATAAGTCTGCTCTGCAAGCCGCATCCGAAAAGTCCGAGCAGCAAAACAACTGCCAGCAGTATTGCGATCATTCGTGTGGATTTCTTCATTTCATTCTCTCCTTCGGCGTTATTGATTCACGATCCGGCAGCCGCGGCGCGGATTCGTTTGATTTCACTTTGATTGGATGTCCGGTACCGTTCCTCCGAGCCGCCGGATCGCAGATGCAAAATCGTCCGGCAGCGGCGCGGTGAACGTCATGGTTTCGCCTGTGCGCGGGTGCACAAGCGTCAAACGGTATCCGTGCAGCGCCTGACCGGTCAATCCGAGCTTCGGCGCTGCAGATCCGTATACCTCGTCTCCGACGATCGGATGCTTGATATACGCCATGTGCACACGAATCTGATGTGTACGCCCCGTTTCAAGCGAGACGTCCAAAAGCGTCTCGGTCCCGAATCGTTGTGAAACGCGCCAATGCGTGACGGCACGGCGACCGTCCTCCGTCACCGCCATGCGCTTTCGATCGGTCTTATGACGTCCGATCGGCGCGTCGACGGTGCCGCTGTCCTCCTTTAGGTTTCCATGAACAATGCACAGGTATTCTCTGTGTGCAGTATGCAGCGCAAACTGTTTTGCAAGCGATATATGCGCAGCATCGTTCTTTGCAACGACAAGCAATCCGCTGGTCATACGGTCGATGCGATGCACAATGCCGGGTCTTGTGTCGCCGCCTGCGCCGGACAGAGTACGGAAGCGATACAAAAGCGCGTTGACAAGCGTACCGGACGGGTTTCCCGGCGCGGGATGCACAACCATCCCTTTCGGCTTGTTGATCACCGCGATGTCCTCGTCTTCATAGACCACGTCCAGCGGTATGTTTTCCGGTTCGGGCAGCAGACCTCCCGTCTCTTCGGGAACATGCACACGAACGACGTCGCCGGTTCTGATCTCCGTGTTTGCCTTGCACAGCTTGCCGTTCCGCTCGACCGCCCCGTCCTTGATCAGTTTTTGCAGTCTGGATCTGCTGAGTTCGGTATTTGCCGCAAGGAACACGTCAATCCGCGGCGCTTCCGTCTCCGCGATCAGCAGGATCGTTTCCGTCGTCATGCGGTTCCTCCGTTTTCTCTTCGTCCTCCGGAATCAGTTCTTCAAAGCGCGATATTTTGTTTTTCCTGCGTTCCTTTGCCTTTTGTGCGGCTTCTTCGCGCGTCGGCAGGCGGAACAGCAGACGGAATTCATCCTCGAAGCACTCGAAAACTCCGATTTTTCGGAAGAACGCTTCAAAAACGAGCAGAGCGATCGCGATGCAGATTGCGGAATCGGCGATATTGAAGATCGGAAAGTCGATGAACTTTGTGCAGATCATGTCGCGCACATATCCGAACACGATACGGTCGTACAGATTCCCGATCGAGCCGCCGACGAGAAGACCCGCAATCACCCTCGAAAGCTTCGGCATCTTCCTGCCGCTGCGAATTGTAAAGAACAGCAGCAGAAAGATAAAAACCGCCGTCATGGCAAGCAGCAGCCTGGACGCCCACGGATTCCCGCTGCCGAGTCCCCAGAGCGCCGCGTCGTTCGGTGTAAAACTCAGAACGATAAACGTACCGTCCTGCGGGATCGCATTCTGCTGTGCGACCGCGCTCTGTGACAGAAATGCGCGCAGTGAAGACACATCGTATAACGAGCCTGTGTAGCCGAGCGTACCGATGACATGTGATGAAACGATCCAGTATTTGGAAATCTGATCCAATGCCAGTACGGCAAAAGCGATCCAAAAAATCAGCATTTATTCCTCCGTATTCTTTGCAAGTTCATTCCTGTAAAGATTTTCATAATTCTCCTGCGCCTGCAGCACACGCTTGACATAGTTGCGCGTTTCTTCATACGGAATATACGCGATGTGTCCCTTGCTGTCAAGTCCGTATTCCGACAGCCACAGCGCCGCCTTGTTCGGTCCCGCATTATATGCCGCCAAAGCAACGGCTGCATTCTGATCGAAACGGTCCAGCTGCTGTCTGAGATAATAACAGCCGAACCGAATCGAAGTATCCGGATCGAACAGGTCCTCGACATGAAACGGCTCGCCGAGCGCTTCCGCGATCTCTTCTCCGGTGGCAGGCATGATCTGCATGAGTCCTCGTGCCCCCGCGCGGCTTACCGCTTCTTCCCGGAACTTGCTTTCGGTATAAATTACACCGGCGACGAAAGACGGTTCAAGGTCGTATTCTTCGCAGTATTTTTGTATCAGATCAATATGCTTCAATTGAAACCGCGCCCGCATAACCTGCGGCAAAATCAAAAACACGATCAGAGACGTCAAGATTAAACAAACCATGACCATAGCCAACACGATCAGCGTTGTCTTTTGTTTTTTGCTCATGCGCGGTTCTTCCGCGGTCGATTCGCTCACTGCAGTTCCTCCCGTATCTGTTCAATCAGTATATCCGCTTCCTCCCGGAATGCGGCAATCGTCCCTTCGTTTCGGATCGTAAATGTGGCAAGCTGTTCTTTTGCATCGTCCGGCATCTGCGCCCGAATGCGCGCTCTGATCGTTTCTTCATTCAGGCGATCGCGCTGCATGACACGGGCGATCCGGATCTCTTCGCTGCATAAAACCGCAATCGTGCAGGCGCAGAACGCATCCGTACCGCTCTCAAACAGCAGCGGCACATCCCATACCGCGATCGGCGCGTTCAACGACCCGGTCCGACGAATCATTTCCCGAATCACATAAGGATGTACAATATCGTTCAGCGCGTTTCTCAACGCCTGATCGGAAAACACCTTGTTTGCGATATACGCGCGGTCCAGCGTCCCGTCCGATCTCACAGCATCGTTTCCGAAAAGCGCAGCCACATCCGGAAAGCATTCGGACGCCGGCGTCAGCGCGAAGCGGGCGATTTCATCCGCGTCGATGACCGGAATGCCGTGAGCGAAGAAGCAAAGTGCAAGCGTGCTTTTTCCGGAACCGATCCCGCCCGTGATACCGATAATACGCGTCATTTCGTTTCATACCAGCTTTCTCCGCATTTTGCATCGGCAACAAGCCGCACGGAAAGATCCGCCACGCCCTCCATTGTCTGCTGCATCAGCCGTTCCACCTGTTCCGTTTCTTCGCGCGGGGTGTCGACGATCAGTTCGTCATGGATCTGCAGCACGAGCTTTGCATTAAGCCCGCGTTCCTTCAGCGCGCGGTCGACGCGGACCATCGCAATCTTAATGATGTCCGCCGCGGTGCCCTGGATCGGCATGTTCATGGCAACGCGCTCGCCGAACTGACGCACGTTGTAGTTGCTAGCGGCAAGCTCCGGCAGCGGACGTTTCCTGCCGAACAACGTTTCGGCATATCCGCGCTCCTTCGCCCGGGCGACGCTCTCCTTCAGGTATGCCTGAACCTTCGGATACCGTTCGAAATACCGGCGAATATATCCGGCGGCGGTCGGAACCGAAATGCCGAGATTCTTTGCCAATCCGAAATCGGAAATGCCGTACACGATCCCGAAATTGACCGCTTTCGCCGCGCTGCGCTGTTCCGCCGTGACTTTTTGCAGCGGAACATGAAAAACCTCTGCCGCCGTGCGCGCGTGGATGTCCTCACCGCTGTTGAACGCCGCAATAAAGCTTTCGTCGCCGCTGATGTGGGCAAGCAGGCGGAGCTCGATCTGGGAATAGTCGGCGCCGACCAGTACGTTCCCCGCACTCGGGATGAACGCCTTGCGGATCTCTCTGCCCTCCGGTGTACGGACCGGGATGTTCTGCAGGTTCGGCTCGGTGCTCGAAATGCGTCCCGTCGCCGTCACGCACTGCATAAATCTGGAATGGATCCGACCGTTCGCGTCGCGCTGCTTCAGCAGTCCCTCGACGAATGTGCTGTCCAGCTTCATAAGGAAGCGATACTGCAGCACATCATTGACGATCGGATGCAGCGGCGCGATCGCCTCAAGCGTATCGGCGTCGGTCGAAAAGCCCGTTTTGGTCTTTTTGCCGGACGGCAGACCGAGCTTTTCAAACAGGATCCTGCCGAGCTGCTTCGTGGAAAGGATATTGAACCGCTCCCCTGCCTGTTCATAGATCCGTGTTTCCAGGGCGGTCGCCGTTTCGGAAAACCGCGCATGCAGCGCATGCAACACGGCTTCATCCGTCATAAACCCGGTCTGTTCCATTCCGAACAGTACGTTCAGAAGCGGCAGTTCCACTTCACGCTCAAGCGTTTCAAGTCCGTTGTCCGCGATCTCGCGGGACATCCGCGGATAAAGCGAAAAGAGATGCGCCGGGCTAGCCTTTTCAACCTTGAGCCATGCACGGCACAGGACTTCGTAGCTTTCGACCGGGCGGTTGCTCTGCAGCAAATAGTCTGAAAGCATCGCGTCAAAGCGCAGTTCGGGAAGCGCGTCGGCGGCAAAGCCGCAGCGGTGAAAGATCGTTTTCGCGTCGAACGCAAGCAGCGGTTTTTTGTGCGTAAGCAGAAACGCGCCGAGCATGCGGTACGCTTCTTCCTCGTCCATACACGCGTCAAACAGCGTTTCGCCCGCCGTCAGTACATACGCGCGGTCTGCGCTGCCTGCAAACGCAAGCGAAGGCGTACCGGTCACGGCGATCACATCGCAGGATTTCAGAGCACCGAGCGCAGCGCGCATGCTTTCCGGATCGGTGACCGCAACGGTCTCGACCGTCGGAACGCCGTTCTCCTGTGCCGGCGCTTCTCCGCCCGGCAGTTTATCGGCGACGCTGTTCAGTTCCAATTCATAGAGTCTCTGCTTTGCGCCGCCCGTCTTTTCAAAATCGAACGAACAGTCGTCGAGCGTTTCGGAAACCGGCGCGTCGGTTGCGATCGTGCCGAGCCAATAGGAAAAACGCGCGTTCTCAGCTTCGTTTACAAGGCGCTCGCCGAGCTTGCCTTTTACCTCGGGCGCATGCGAAAGAACACCTTCGAGATCGCCGTATTCCGAAAGCAGCTTCAGCGCTGTCTTTTCGCCGACGCCGGATATGCCCGGAATATGGTCGGAGCTGTCGCCCATCAGGGCCTTCAGATCGCGCATCCGGTCCGGCGTAAGCCCGTATTTTCCCCGCAGCGCTGCGATATCAACGATCGAATTGTCTTTGGTGTAATATACGCGCGTCCGTTCCGTAATCAACTGAAACGAATCGCGATCGCCCGTAGCGATCAGCGTATCCATACCCGCGGCTTCTGCCTTTCGCGCAAAGGTGCCGAGAATATCGTCGCCCTCATAGCGCGGGCACTCGATCACTGCTACGCCCATACTTCGAAGAAGCTCCCGAACGACAGGCATCTGCTTTTTAAGGTCCTCGTCCGGCGCTTTTCTGCCGAGCTTATAGTCTGCATATTTTTCGTGCCGGAATGTCGGCTGATGCACGTCAAACGCAACGAGCACATGAGACGGTTCCTGTTTGAGAAGCTCCAGAAACTTGGTAAAAAAGCCCTTCAGCGCGCCGGTGGGAAAGCCGTCGCGCGTGGTCAGATTCACTTTGAAAAATGCGTGATACGCCTGAAACAGCAGGCTGTTTCCGTCGATTGCCAAAAGCAGTCGGTTCATATTTCCCCTTTCCCGAAACGGCACGCCCTGGGTCGGGTGCGCCGTATCGGTCGTTCGTTCAATTGCAGCTCAAATCAGGCGCGAACGACGTCATAGACCATCGGACGGTACTCCGGCTTTGCGTCGGAATACGTAAACGCGCTGTGGAACATGTCAAGCGCTGCGTTCAGCTTGCTCTCGTCGTTCACATACATGATGCAGAGCGGTTCGTCCGCACGAATGAAATCTCCGAGGCGCTTTTTCATAACAAGACCGACGGCGGGATCAATGCTCTCTTCTTTTGTGGCGCGGCCCGCGCCGAGCATCTGTGCGGCTGTGCCGATCCGCTCGGCGTTCATGGAGGAAATATAGCCCGCGCGTTTCGGATAGACATTGAGGATCGTACGGACTTTGCAAAGCTCGTTGATCCGGTCGAGGCTGATATACGAAGGATCGCCGCCCTCGGCTTCGATCATCTGACGCAGTTTTTCGAGTCCTGCGCCCGAATGCAGTGCAGATTCGAGCTTTTCCCTTGCTTCCACTTCGGACTCGGCAAGTTTGGAAACGCGCATCATATGAACGCCCAGAAGCATGCAGACCTCATACAGCGGATCGCTTGCCGGAATCTTGCCGGAAAGCAGCTCCACCGCCTCTCGTACCTCAAGCGCGTTGCCGACCGCAAGTCCCAGAGGCTGGTTCATGTCGGTGATGACCGCCACGCATTCCCGTCCGACCAGCTTTCCGATGGAAACCATCAGATGCGCGAGCTTCTCGGCTTCCTCGACCGTCTGCATAAACGCGCCGGTCCCCGTTTTGACGTCGAGAACGATTGCGTCCGTGCCGGCGGCAAGCTTTTTGGACATGATGCTTGAAGCGATCAGCGGAATGCTGCGCACGGTCGCGGTGACGTCGCGCAGCGCGTACATTTTCTTATCTGCGGGAACGAGGTTCCCCGTCTGCCCGATGACAGCAACGCCGATACGGTCTACGATCGCTTTGAACCGATCCATCGGCTGCTCAACGCAAACGCCGGGAATGGATTCAAGCTTATCAAGCGTGCCGCCCGTATGCCCGAGCCCTCTGCCGCTCATCTTTGCAACGGTCCCGCCGCATGCCGCGACAAGCGGAGCGATCACGAGCGTCGTCGTATCTCCGACGCCGCCTGTCGAGTGCTTGTCAACCTTTACGCCGCGCAGGTCCGAAAGATCGACGACATCGCCGGAATGCATCATCGCCATCGTCAGATCGGCGGTCTCGCGATCCGTCATGCCGTTGAACACAACCGCCATCTGAAACGCAGACATCTGATAATCCGGGATCGAACCGTCCGTAAACCCGTTTACGATGTAACGGATCTCTTCGCCGGAAAGCGTGTCGCCGTTTACCTTTTTTTCGATCAGATCGACCATGCGCATACGTCAGTTCCTCCTGATTATGTTGATGGGATATTATATCACAATTCTATGAGGTTCGCAATGTCTTTCCCGATCATCGGAAGTATCGAGCGATCAAATGCACGAAGGATCGACATGTCATACGATTCTTCGTCGGCGTCGCACGTGACGACGCCCTTAAGCTTCGGAAAATCTTTCAGGAGCTTGTCCGGATCCGTTCCGAGTGCACGGACAAACAAGCAGCCCGGACGATCCGCATCGGATAGCCGCTCTGTAACGGCAGCGGACGCCCTGCCGGATCGGATGCTTTGCGCATCGAAACAATCATCACCGACGATCACAAAGTCCGCTTCCCGAATCGCCGGACCGATACCGATACGATCAAGGATCATTTCCGTGCCGGCATGCAGTTTCCCGCCGACGGACGCAAGCGCAAAGCCGAGTCCGCCTCCCGCGCCGCTGCCGGGCGCCGCGGGATCGCCGCCGAGAAGCGACGCGGTCAGATTGCGATCGGATCCGCAGTCGCCGATCCCTTCCGCATCGATAAGCGAAACATCCGTGTCATACAGCAGCGTCAGCTCGGTAAGCGCAACACGAGGATCGAGCTCCGTACGATCGACATGTTTGATCATCGGCAGCGTTTCCGGGCACGGTGTAACGCTGTTTCCTTCCGAATCCGTAAACCGGACGCCGAGTGCGGACAGCGCGCCGAGTCCGAGATCGGTACTCGCAGCATCGCCGAGCGCGATCCGGATCTTTCGATAGCCGAGGTCCATTGTTTTGCGAATCAGCATCCCGACTCCGAAGCTCGACCGCTTTTCGTTCGGCGGCGTCTGTTCCGTTTCGTGCGAATCGCCTGCGGCGTCCGCCGCTTCGATCACGGCTTCGAAGCCCGGAAGTATACCGACAAGCATTTGCTTTCGTTCGCCGTTTCCGTCTTCGCAGGCAACCGTTTCATATCGTCCGCCGCATCCGGCAACCAGTGCGCGTACCGTGCCTTTTCCGCCGGAAGCAATCGACAGCCGCCGTACGCGGAACCGGTGATCCGCAGCGGCAGTGCCGATCACGCGGGAAACCTGCTCTGCACCGATACCGTTCATCGAATCGGGCGCGATCAGGATCCGGAAGCCTTCGCTTTGCCGCATCGGAACCGGCGCTTCCGTCGGAATGAACGCCGCGCCGTTCTCGTTCGGTCGGATCGTTCCCTGCGAATCAATTTCCGCGAGGATCGGATACGGGCCGAAGCTTTCCAGATCGTTTGCCTGTACCAGAGGTTTTAAGAGGCACAGGCGCGTCATCAGCGCGTCCAGCGAATGCAGCGTTTCTCCCGCCGCACGGGACTGTTTGATCCCGCCATAGCAAATAATGCAGATATAGACGGAGCTCTGCGAAATCGGATCATACGTCTCGCACGCTTCATAAAGCCCGGTCTTCGATGCGTCGGAAGCGAACGCGGCGGAAAGAGCAATCTTCCAGCAAGCACGCCGCGTTTCATCCGAAAAGTCAACGACCGGAAAGCGCATTCCGATGGGAAAATAATGCCAGATCATCGTTCATCCTCCGCTGCAATTTGCTTCAGTGCTTCTTCCGCCTGTTCCAGGCGTTCATACAACTCCGTTTCTTCTGCATTGAGTACGGAGATCGTCTCGTAGAGCTGCTGCATTTTCCGATAGTCGTTCGCTTTCTGCGCGTCGTTCAGGGCTGACTCCGCTTCCATTTTGGACGTGTCGTTTTGTTCGATCAAACGTTCGATCCTTTGGACCTCCTGCTTTGCCTTCGCACGCTGCAGTTTATTCTCTTTGCGTCGCAGGAAGAGATTATCCGATTCTGTTTTGTCGCTTTGCTTTGCTTTCTCCGGCTTCCGCTCTACGATGCGCTCAAACAGATCCTCTCCCTCATCCTGCTGCTCAACAAGCCCGTCCGGCGTCATCAGGATCACCCGGTCGGCGAGTCTTCTGACCATATACCGATCATGCGTAACGATCAGTACCGTCCCCGTAAACTGCTCCAGCGCGCTCTCAAGCATTTCCGCGGATGCAATGTCCAGATGGTTTGTCGGCTCGTCCAGGATCAGCACGTTTGCGCCGGACAGCACGAGCTTCAGAAGCCGGATCCTCGTCTTTTCTCCGCCGGAAAGCGTGCCGATGCGCTTGTCGATATCGTCGTACTTGAACAGAAACATCCCGAGGTATCCGCGCAGCGTATTCCGTTCGATAAGCGGAAACGTTTCGTCCAGTTCTTCGATCACGGTGTTCGCGTCGTTCAGTTCATAGGTGTTCTGCGCAAAATAGCCGATGCGTACCCCTGCGCCGATCTTGTATGTACCCTCCGTCTGATGAAGGCTGCCTGTCAGGATCTTCAAAAGCGTCGTCTTGCCGCATCCGTTTGCGCCGATCAGACATACGCACTGCCCCGCCCGGATCATGCCGTTCAGATGTGAAAACAGACGCTGCTCACCGAAACGCATACCGAGATCGTACAGTCCGATCACTTCGTTGCCGGTCGGCGCCGGCGTCGGAAATCGAAAGACGATGGACTTTTCATCGCGCTCGGGTTCTACCATATCCTCCCTGATGCGGTCGATCTGTTTCTGCTTGGAAGCGATCGTCACATAGTTGCGCTCCTGATTCCAGCGTTTCTGCTGTTCGATGATCCCCTCGATGCGGCGAATTTCCTTTTGCTTGCGCAGATAGATCTTTTTCGCGAGCTCGCGCGCATCCATCTTGAGCTCCATATACCGCGAATAGTTTCCCGCCGTTCCGCGAATCCTTCCGTGCTGCAGTTCCAGCATACGCGTAACCGTATCGTCCAGAAACGCGCGGTCATGGGAAACGACCAAAACTGCGCCCTTGAACTGGCGCAGATAATCCGTCAGCCAGCGAATCGCCGTAACGTCAAGGTTGTTCGTCGGCTCATCCAGCAAAAGCAGATCCGCCTGCGAAAGAATCGCACGGGCGAGCATCGCCTTGCTGATCTGTCCGCCCGAAAACGACGAGATCGAACGGGAAAGGTCCTCCTCCGGAAACCCGAGTCCCAGGAGCGCCGAACGCGTCAACGCACGGAACGTCGCGCCTCCTTCGCGCGAAAGGGTATCCACGATCGCCGCCTGTCTTTCGATCAGGCGGTCCCGGTTTGCATCGTCCTGTTCGAGTCTTTTCAGAATGCGCGTTTCCTCGGCTTCCAGATCCAGCAGCGGCCGGTATGCTTCGAGCGTAAACGAATAGAGGTCTGTATCGCTGTCGAGCTTCGGAATCTGTTCCACATAGGACAGCTTCGTTCCCTGCCGCATGCCGAAAGACCCGCCGTCGTACGGTTCCTTTCCCATCAGGATTCGCATCAACGTCGTTTTGCCGCTTCCGTTTACGCCAATCAGACCGACGCGCTCTCCCGGACGGATCTCAAAGGACACGTCCGAAAACAGCGTTCGGTCCGCAAATGTCTTTTTCAGGTTTTCTACAGTTAATAAAGCCATATTTCCAAGAGTATTATAACACATCTTTTTATGTTTGGAAATAATTTATATAAATTTCAAGATTATGTTGCAATTGGTATGCTATAATTACGTTGAGAAAGGAGTCGAACGATGGAGAAAGAGATCAAACTTCTTCCCGGAAAAAAGCGCAGATCCATGCCGGTCGCTTTGCGCGTCGTGATCGCATTGGCGGTTGCGGCTGTGCTGTGCAGCTTCGGGCTGTTTCTGCTTCTGCGTGATCATGAAAACTCTCCGTTCCCCTCCGCAAATACGGAATCCACATACCTGACGGCAAAAGAAGACTCCGTTTCTCTGCACGGCACAACGCCGGATCCTCTCGCTGCAATGCCCACATTGTCCGCGACTCCGTCGCCTGCGCCAACAGATAACCGAATCGCTCTTTCGCATTACTCAACGCTGCAATTAAACGACGATAACGCCGATGTCTCCGCGCTGCAGCAAAAGCTCATGGATCTCGGCTATATGGAAGCCGACGAGCCCGGAACGCTTTACAATGAATCGACAAGAAATGCGGTAGCACTGTTTCAGCGCGCAACCGATTCCGAACAAAACGGTATCGCTTCCGCCTCGCTGCAGGAAATGCTCTTTTCCGACGATGCGCAGGAATACCGGATCAAGCTGAACGATAACGGTTCCGACGTCAAAAGCATACAACGGCAGCTGAGAGACCTTGGGTACTACAACGATCGTATTACCGGTTATTTCGGTCCGAATACAGAAGAAGCTGTCCTGCAGTTTCAGTTGAAAAACAATGTCGAGGCAGACGGTCAGATTACGCGAGACGACTGGGATCTTCTGTATTCCGACCATGCCGTTCCCGTGGCAACGCCTACGCCGACACCCACGCCGACGCCGACCCCGACGCCTACGCCGAAGCCGACGAAGTCTCCGACGCCGAAGCCGAATAAGACTGCTACGCCGAAACCGAACAAGACGGCTACGCCGAAGCCGACTAAAACAGCAACACCGAAGCCGAACAAGACGGCAACGCCGAAACCGAATAAGACGGCTACGCCGAAGCCGAATAAGACGGCTACACCGAAACCGACGAAGACGCCTACACCGAAGCCGACGAAGACGCCGAAGCCGACCAAAACGCCGAAACCGACGGCTACCCCATCGCCCACGACCAGACCTTCTCATGACGACTCGAGCTACGCGCACAGCGTCGACGGCGTCATCCGCTGCGCGCAGAATCAGATCGGTGATCCGTATGTTCTCGGCGACGAAGGTCCCGATTCCTTCGATTGTTCCGGTCTTGTTTACTATTGTCTCACCAAGGCAGGCGTCAGAGTCAGCCGCCGCAGCGCGCATTCCTATTCCGAAAATAACAGCTGGACGCTGATCGACTCGACCGACAAGCTGAAAAAAGGCGACCTGCTCTTCTTCAAGAGCGATACAAGCGATCGCGTGAATCATACGGCAATCTATATCGGCGGCAACAAATTTATTCATGCCAGTGCCAGTAAAGGGCAGGTTGTACAGAGCTCCTTCTCCTCGTACTGGTATCGCAATTTTGTCTGTGCAAGGCGGGTATTCGGCTGATGGCGTGCAATATCTGCCCCCGCAACTGCAACATCGACCGAACAGCTGCAACCGGGTTTTGCGGCTGTTCTTCTGTTGTGCGCGTTGCTCGTGCCGCGCTTCATTTTGACGAGGAGCCTTGCATCAGCGGAACGCGCGGCAGCGGGACGATCTTCTTTTCCGGATGCAATCTCAAATGCATCTTCTGTCAGAACATGGTCCTGCAGAACGGCACGCTCGGAGAGGTCTTCTCCGTCCCCCGCCTTGCGGAAACCATGCTGAAACTGCAGGCGCTCGGCGCGCACAACATCAACCTCGTCACGCCCACGCCGCACCGCGAATCGCTCACGGACGCGCTAAAGACTGCAAAAGAGAACGGACTTTCGATCCCTGTCGTCTATAATACGAACGCATACGAAACCGTTGAAACAATCCGCACATATGAAGGGCTCGTCGATATTTATCTTCCCGATCTCAAGTACGTCGATCCGCGGCTGTCATTGAAATTTTCCCGTGCTTCCGACTATTTCGAAACGGCGATCGAAGCGATTTCCGAGATGTACCGTCAGGTCGGACCCATGATAACCGACGAAAACGGGATTGCGGTAAAAGGCGTCCGCATCCGCCACCTTGTGCTGCCCGGCTGTGTATTCGATACGCGAAACGTGCTGAACGCGATCAGGGATCGCTTCGGCGTCGACTGTCCGATCTCGCTGATGTCGCAATATACGCCGATCCCCGAATGCAGGCTGAAACCGCTCGACCGTCCCCTGACGCAGCGCGAGTATGAAAGCGCGCTGGACCATTGTATCTCGCTCGGCTTTACGAATGTGTTCACTCAGGATCTGACAAGCGTCGGGCGATCCTTTACCCCGCCGTTTTCCGATCATGTCGACCTATGATTTGCACAGCAAAAAAGGAGCACCTTGGCTCCTTTTTATGATGCAAAGAACGATTCGAGATATTCCGCGACGCCGTCATTCTCGCACGAACCGATGATCAGATCGGCTTTTTCTTTGACGAGCGCGTTGGCGTTTTCAACGCACACGCCCGTGCCCGCCCATTCGATCATATCAAGGTCGAGCGTGTTGTCGCCGATCGCCGTGACCTCTTCCCGCGGGATGTTGAGCATCGCCGCAACCTTTTCGAGCGCTTTTCCCTTTGTGGACGAAACCGATCCGATCTCAATAAAACCGGGTTTTGAACAGAGAACGGAAAGGTGGTTCGGAAGCAGCGCGCGGATCTCGCGGTACAATTCCTTTTCCTGTGCCGGATCGACGGCAAACAGCACCTTCGGGATACTGTCAAGCGGACGGAACAAAAGCTGCGGATCGACAATATACGGAAGGTTCAGAATGCTTGTATATTGCTTCGTAAAGGCGTTTTCGCGGCGGAATACGACCGTATCCTCCTCATAGATCTGCGCGTGAATGCCGAACGTGTCGGCGATCGCGAACGCCGTAACCACATCATCCGGACGCAGATAATTCACAAACAGGTGTTCGCCCGTTCTGCCGTCGCTGATCACAGCGCCGCCGTAATGGATCAGCGGACCGAAAACGGACAGCGATTCCCGGATCTTTTTTGTGCCGAGAAATCCCCGGCCCGTGGCGAGAACGACGGTCACGCCGTTGTTCTCCGCAAGACGAATGGCACGTTTCAGCCGTTCGCTCGGGAGCTTGCCGGTCATGACCAGCGTATCGTCTATATCAAGCGCAAGGAGCTTCATTCTTCGAACTTTCCCATCTTCATCAATGTGCGGAACGCTTCATGCACCTCTCCTGCCATGTACAGCGAACCGACGGCAAGCGCCGGTTTATCTCCGCGCGCGGCAGTTTCGATCGCGTCGGCAACGGTGGAAAAAGGAGTTGCGTTTGCCCCGAACGAGCGGATCAGCGCGGCAAGCTCCTCGCTCGGCATCGCGCGGTCGTTATCGGGCGTTGCCGTATAAAACTCCTCGGCAATCGGCAGCAGCAGCTGAATCGACTGCGATACGTCCTTGTCCCGCATCATTCCCATGATGATCTTCGCTTTCCGATCCGGGAACAGACGCCGATAGGTATCCACCGTACCGCGAACGCCGTGCGGGTTGTGCCCGCCGTCGACAAAGAACGGCGGATCCTCGCGCAGCAATTCAAATCGCGCCGGCCAGACCGTTTCCGCCAACCCCTCGCGCAATGCTTTCTCCGAAACGGCGACGCCCTTTTCGCGAAGCAGTTCCACCGCATCAATCACTGTGGCGGCGTTTTTCATTTGGTATCTGCCCAATAGTCCGAGGCGCAGATCGCGATATGAGCGATAATCGAACGTCTGTCCGTGCAGATCATAGGCGCCTTCCCTGAGCGTGGACCGATCGACGATATGCAGTTGTGCATGATGCGCTTCACAGGCTTTCTCGATCACCGGAAGGGCGTTCGGATGCTCTCCGTAGAACAGAACCGTTCCGCCGTCCTTGATGATGCCCGCTTTTGCACTTGCGATCTCTTCGATCGTATCGCCGAGAATGTGCATATGATCGTAGTCGATCGCCGTTATGATCGACAGAAGCGGCGTACGGATGATGTTGGTGGAATCCAGTTCTCCGCCGAGACCCACCTCGAGCACGACATAGTCGCAGTTCTTTCTGACATAGTATAAAAACGCGGCTGCCGTGATGACCTCAAATTCAGTCGGAGCGTTCTCCATGGTCTCGACGACCGGCGCGATCTCCGTAATGATCTCGGCAAGCTCATCGTCCGCGATCGGTTCGTTGTTGAACTGGATGCGCTCGTTGAACCGGTCGACAAACGGCGAAACGAACAGTCCGGTGCGGTATCCCTGCGCACAAAGGATTTTTGACAGCATCGCGCAGGTAGAGCCTTTGCCGTTCGTGCCGGCAACGTGAATAAACCGCAGCTGATCCTGCGGGTTTCCCAAAAGCGCACACAGCTCCGTAACGCGGACCAGTCCGAGCTTTGATCCGCGCCAGTACATGCCGTGAATATATGCGATCGCTTCCTCGTATGTCATGAATGATCTCCTTTCTGAAGCCACTTTTGAACAACCGGATACAGCGCTCTGATCACCAGGATCTGTATCACGGTCATGGCCGCAACCAGCCACAGCCGCCGAATCAGCAAATACGCCCAAAATGGCATGCCGCCCGTGAACCCGAGCAATTGAAACCAGAACGTCGTTAAGAACAAAGAAACTGCAATGTTGACCGGCACGATCGACAGTGTTATCGCAAGCGTCAGTTTTTCTTTTTTCAGCACATAGCGGAACAGGATGCCCGGAAGCACGCCGGACAAAACCGCCGAAAGCGCAAACATGGGATTCCACGCGTTGCCGGAATTGCTGATGAATGTGCCGATCAGATCGGATACGAGCGCGCACAGCCCGCCCCATATGGGACCGAGCGTGAAGGAACAAAGAAAAATCGGGATCTCCCGAAAGGTAATCCGGCTGAAATCCGGCAGATAAAATGTGAACGGATAAATCGAAAGCAGCACCGCCAATGCCGCAAACATGCCGGCAAACGTAAGCTCCCGCGTATTGATTCGCCGCATCTTATCCAACCTCCTTTTCTAAACCCGTTCATTATACAACAGTTCTTCACAAAACGCAAGAAAGCTCTCAAAAATGAGAGCTTTCCGATGTAAGCGTTTGGATCAGTCTTCCATCCTGCGGCGTTTGAGAACCAGAATGATCGCGATCGCGCCGAGACCGATGACGGCAACGATGCCGACGATCACACCGATTACGATCAGCATGTTTGTTCGCTGCGCCGGGGCTTCATCTACCGTATTCTTTTCAGGATCGGGTGGAGTCGTCTGCGTCCCGGCTTCGCCCGATTCTTCTCCGATGACAGTCAGGGGCGAATCCGTCGTTTCCGGGATCTCCGCAACCGGATCCGAACCGGACTCCGGCGACGCATCCGGAGTCGCATCGGACGTCGGAGCAGTCGAGACGATCTTTCCTTCGGGCGTTGTGCCGGCAGGCGTCGTTTTTCCGATCTGATTCGAGGGTGTTGTGATCGGCATGGACGTAACGGCGGGTCCGGGCGTCACAATGCCGGTATTGTCGTTCGAAGGCTTTGCAGAAACGGCCGGAAGCTTCGTGGTAATCGGAACGGGCTGTCCGTTGTTGCTCGGCTTCGGCGTGGGGGTCACAGGAGCCGGCGTATCGACATCCGGCTCAAGAGGCTTGAACGTCTCCCCTGCGGCTCCGTCCGAAGGGATTTCCTGTCCCTCTGTATAGATGCCGCCGACCGACTTCGGTTCGAGGTAAAACGACATACTGTTGTAATTCTCACCGACGCCGGAATAACTGATCCCGTTGAATACGAAATCGGTCGCGCCTTCCTTTTCGATGCGGAATTCCGCCTGGAACCAGAAGCCCTCCGCCTCCGCTCCGTAAACGCTCAGGAAGGCAAACCGCATCTCGCCGGGTTCTACGATATTATGCTGAAAATCATAAACGGTTTTGTTTCCGATCTTCATGAAGGTTACGAGGTTTTCCTCTTTATCCTCAAGATTGATCGCTCCGAGCGTTACAAATTTGGGATCGTACTTCATCGAGCCGGAAATAGAATCCAGCCTTCTGCCGTCCGGAAGGTTCGGATACAGGTAGAAATTCACCTTAATGATATCGCCCACATTTCCCTGCACTTTATCCGCTGTGAGCAGCATCTCGCCGAGCTCCGCGTTTCCCGCCGCTTCGACGGAAGCGACCGGAATCGCAAAAATCAAAATGAACACAATGATTGCAGATAACAAACGCCTCATAAATCATCCTCCGCATGGATCGTATTTGATGAAATGAATGTCCGGAAAGCCGGTACAGTCGACCGAAGCTCCAAAATTCAGCTTCGGATTTTTACTCATTTTAGATTATAGTACAAAAACATGCGTTCGTCAAATCCTTATTGACAAAACGCCGGTTTTTCCATATTATAGATAGGAATTCCAATTCTTCGGCGACGAATGCTGCTGTGCGGCATTCGTGTGACCGTACAAGGAGAAAATGATGCAGGTTTATAACACCATGACACGCAGGAAGGAGCCGCTTGTTCCGATCAGGGAAGGCGAGATCTCCATGTACGTATGCGGTCCGACGGTTTACGATTATTTTCATATCGGAAACGCGCGTCCGTTTGTCGTGTTCGACACAATGCGCCGGTATCTGGAGTATCGCGGATACAAGGTAAAATACGTGCAGAATTTCACCGATATCGACGACAAGATGATCAACCGTGCCAACAAAGAAGGCACGACGGTCAAGGAGCTCGGCGACCGCTTCATCAAAGAGTATTATCAGGACGCGGATGCGCTGGGCATCGAGCGCGCAACGGTCAATCCGCGCGCGACCGAGCATATCGGCGATATCATCAAGCTCGTCAAAAAGCTGATCGA
>JAEEGL015239571.1_pt1 | contig 20864 bp, 17 predicted proteins | sample 9134231 | NCBI WGS metagenome assembly JAEEGL01 (sample SAMN16246548, study PRJNA631951) | gut metagenome | biome: gut microbiome; feature: rumen; material: fiber-attached | host: Bos | place: Iran: Karaj | collected 2018-10
CGTATTCCTCTTTTCAAAACAGACCCAATAACAGACCCTGCAATAATACATCCTGTATTAACTAAAGTGCCAACCATTAAATATCAAAAGTAGAATTTCAATCTCTCATTAACCCCGGTCCTCACCCCAAAAGAGTCAGACCATATAAATTGCAAATTTACAAAAAAATCGTCTGATATGCAAAAAAATCCATACAACCTGAAAATTATTTCAAATTCTAAAAGCAAAAAGCTTTGTACTTTTAAAAAAATAACGTAACTTTGCAAACGTTTTTGAAAAGATGGACCGGTAGCTCAGCTGGATAGAGCAACAGCCTTCTAAGCTGTGGGTCAAGGGTTCGAATCCCTTCCGGTTCACAAGACTAAAGCCACAAGGGAGTCTGAAAACTTGTTTTCAAGACGACTGTTGTGGCTTTAGTTTTGTTGGAAAGCCCGTGGCAGGGCGAGGGATGGACGAAATCAATCCCTTCCGGTTCACTTTTCCAGTAAAAAAGCACTGGATTTGAGTGAAAAGCTAGAAGGATTAATATTGAAGTTGTTATCCTAACGCAAATCCGTAAGTCATTCCATATCAAGCATTTTGTACCGTATGGAGGATTGGCAACGATAAAGTTAAAACTCTCTGCCATATCAGCAAAAGGAACCATAGTAAGTGTGTTTCCATATTTAATCGTTGACATGTCACAGAATCGAGACTCAATGGCAGCAAGCGCATAGAGCGCATCGTTAAGCTCGCTGCCATACGTCTTGATATGCCTTTATCCTTGTTTGCTTAGACGGTCAGACACGCCAAAGAGCAGATTGGCACCGCCACAGGTAGGATCGTAGCCATGAAGCATCTCGTTCTTGGGCTTGTTAATTTTCAATGCAACAATGCGAGATATCAGTTCGATGATATCTTCAGGTGAATATTGTTCTCCAGCTGTACTTGCTGAAATGTCAGCCCAGCGACGCTTGATATGCTCTTCAAGTGTGGTGATGGCAGAGTTGTCATAGGGAGCAAGGTCAATGTTTGCCCATGCCGATACTATTTCGAGCAAAATACCCTTTTTACGGAGTTCTGCAACGATGCCATCCATATTCAAAAACTTCTGATCTGTCTTCTCTCGCTCGATACCAAGCAACTGCTTCAGCACGTCGTCAAATTCGTGAAGATATACAGGGAAATCCTGTTCAAATGTTGTGTCATTATTACAAATAGACTTGAGAGTTTTCCCTTGCATAACAATAAACTCATTATAGCCACAATCCTCTGCGTCATAAAGAGCTTTGAATGCCTCTACATCGTCGTTGGCTGTGATACCCTGTTCTTCCTCAACCCGCTTGATGGTATTGATCATTCGACCTTCCACCATTACGAGTGCAAAGAACGGCATCATATATGCAGGGAAGTCACTCTGTTTGATGCCTGCTGCAAGAAGCAAATCTGCAACTTCCCAAATTTAACTTTCATACTGCATGATGTCGCGTTGTTGCGACTGTGTGTTGTTTATAATCATATTCGTCTTGTTATTAAGTACTATACTAAATCGAATTTTGAAGCTCTTATTGGATATTGTATTTTTGTATTCTCTTTTTTGTTAGGCTTGATGTTAGAAAGTCTTGCTTGTTTTCCGACCTGGTCTTTAGCTTCACCCCAATTTAATATGCAATCGCCACAATGGCAATTCCCATTTTTGTCCTGCTCTATCCGGAAAACTTTTCCTTCGTAATCAGATGTATTTGCTGAAATGCTGCCAACAATCCTCTTCATGGACTTATTGGCTGAGACATCTCGGTGTTGATCTACAAATTTACCGAAGAACTTGATTACATGACAGAGCTGCAATACATAGCTAAAGAATAGTTCTTTCTCATTTTCCGTCAATGTCAAATCAGCATCATCAATAGTATAAGGAAATGCCTCATTCGTGTGAGAGTCTATACTGCCAAACTCAATGATAGCCTTTGTTATATGTCCAAGGTATTCTGGAAAGATGGTGTCACCACCTCTTCCATCTGACTCGTTTCCTGCCTTACCATAACGCAATTGGCTGTATTTTGTGTTCATGCCAGACATGTATCGGTTTGACTCCACGAGATTTATCTTGTCATCATGTTCAATACACTCTTGGGGTAACAGCCCGACTTTGTTAGCTGCTCGGAAAACATATTCCATTACTTTGCGTAGCGGATTTCCTTCATACACATAGTTGGTATAGTTTTCTGGGAAATATAGAGCGGTCAACATAGAGAGCATCAATTTACGTGCACTTGAATCGACTAGTTTGGATTGACCCAAATAACAGAATGCATCATGATGGCGATAAAGTATCACATTCATTGCTAAGTCCTTAGCAACTCGAGCTATATTATTGAAAAGCATCTCTGGGGCGTGTTCGCCTTCTTTGACATCCTTCAAATAAAGCATAGTTCCCCAATCTTCCTCATGCATTGAATGCTGATAATGAGCGCCATTGACAATCTTACTAAAATTTGACATTGTTCCAGCAGATAGAAGATACCAAGGAAGTACTCTACGTTTCTCTCCAAAAATTTTGGTGAGCGATGGAAGTACCGCTGTGATGAATTCTTCCTGTTCTGTGTCATTCTTGCGGATCTTGCAATTAGCATCAAGAATGATGGCGGAATAATCATCGAAATCTTTTCTTAAAGAGTATTCTGCTTCTTCCCAATTGTCAAAGGGAACGAGCTCTATATTGTACTTGCCTGCTTTAAGCTGCCAGCCTTCATAGAAGTCTGTCAATTCATTGTCCTCATCGAGATTTAGGTCATCAACCCAGAGAACTTTATATACAATATCTGTTGTCATAGTTCTATACTTTCGAAGTTTGTATTATAAAATGTTAGTTTATAAGAAACGGGGAAATCTGATTCCGTATCGGAAATGAATTCTGCATCTCCACCAAATTCGCGCATGAGTTTCTGCACCTCATAGCCACCAATTCCAAAATGAGTCTCGTCATCATCGCTACTTTTGCCCATTTTAGAGGACTTACCATAAACAAAGACTTCTTCAGGCTTAATCTGAACATGTATGGCAGAGCCATTGTTTGAGATAATTATAACGTAATTATCTCCTTCAGACTTAAGCTCTATCTTTATGATATTGTTGGTTCTATCTTTGAAACCATGGCAACACGCATTGCTGACAATGTTGTCAAAAATAATCTCTAACGCATCAGGAGCAAACTCAACATACTCAATAGGATCTCCTTCATTGAGTATTATGTTTCCTGTTTCTCGATACTCCCCGGTAGTTTCATTATATTCCACTTCGGGAAGAGTCTGTGATGCGTGATGCATAGATTTCTCATAAAAGAATGTAAACAATGGACTCTGTTTGCGTGAGATATAATCTTCAATGAACTCCGTCAAAGCAAACTTCTTAACTTCAAGACCGTTACCGCGGTCAAACTTATTAATCTGTTGTTGAAGCTGATCTATAGCCTTTTGTATGCTTTCATAGATAGAAGCAACAGACACTTTGCGAATTCTGCCTGTTGTGGCATTGTCTGAAACAACACCATTTCCTTCTTCGCGAGCCTGCTGAAGTGCATCCCACCAATTATTTAGATTAAACAAGGTTTGGCCTATGGCATGCTTTTTCATGTGCATGTCTTTACGGAAGTCTTCATAAGACTGAATTATCTTACGGTCAGCTTCCGTCAAGCTGCTTCTTGTGTCCTCCTTTATCAGCTCAGCTTGTAGCTCTTTTGATTTTGGCACATTGATGACAATAGACAACAAATCTTGTTTGTTTATACGTGATATCGCCACACCAGAAGCCATCATTTGGGCCTGTTTTTGTACAGGCTCAGACATTATACAACGAAGTAAGAAATCATCCGTGATATCAGTTGAAACCACTCTAACTGGGATTATTTCCTGGCGCAAACAAACAGGAGCTTCTTGTGAAACACCATGAAGCCTTCCAACCTTGAATTTACCTCCGATAAATCCGATAAGGAGGCAATCTTCCATGAGTACTTGATATTCAATTTTCGTGCTGGAAGGAAGAGCCTCTCTGTTGATGTCGCAATTCAAATATGAAAAAGATAGTTCTTTCATCCCAATAAGAGGATAAGCGTTCTTTTCCAATTCACGATACTGGGACAATATATCTTCAGCTTCCTTTGGAGAGATATCTTCAGAGGAGCCATGAACAATTCTATTTCGCTGTGACACAATTGAGCGTATTCTTTCGTCTTTCTGAAGCTGGACAATTTCAATAAGATTAGACAAGCTTTTAGTTTCCTCATCCTTGCCTGCCTGAGGCAATATTTGAGAAACAAGATAACGTGATGGTTGAAGATTAACATCACCGGCTAAATCTGAAGGAAATCCTCCCCAAACAAACTTTTCGTCAACACGTGTAAAACATTCAATTACACTTTGCACTTTTAGCTCAAATTCTTTGCTGCCAGCAACATCATGACGGGCACAGAAGAATTCGCTTGATGCATCCATGAGCAAGACTTTTCCTTGTGAATCTTTGCTAAGAATAAACAAGCATGTCTCTATAGACGTATAGGGATAGAGCATATTTGGTAGCGAAATGACTGCAGCGCTATATTGGTTGTGATAGTCCAACAAGATTTTTCTCAAATCAAACCAGCCTGAAGATGCCGTGCAAAAGCTTAGAGGAAGGATGCAACACATTGTACCATTATCCTTTAACGCTTTTGTTGCTAAGTAATACAGATTGTTAATCACAGTTCGTCCTTCACGCCCCATCCCAAAAGGTGGGAAAGAGAAAATATAATCGTATTGTTTGCCCTCAGGCAATGATTCAAACATGTTACCAGTCAACTTGACCGAGGATTCTATTCCGTAGCAGCGAAGGTATATCTGTGACAATGCCCACGTTTCTGCATCAGTCTCAAATCCTTCGTATTTACAATTGGGATTTGAGAAAGCAAACTGTGCAGTTGATGAATAAGGAAGAAAAACATCACTACCATCCTCGACATCCATGAGCTTATTACAGAGTTCCAACATGGATTCTGGTATCAATAGCGGATGATTGTCCGATGTGCGGGTATAACTCATATCTGGCTCTTTACTATCATGACAGTACCTGATTACTGCCAACGCTTCTTTCTGTAAGACAATCATGTCTTCTTCAGAAAAACTGTCATTCAAGTTAATCTGGTATGACTTAAGGATATTCAGCACTTGCATATTGGCATCTTCCAAAGTCGTATAAAGAGAAACAACCAGTTTCTCCTTCTGATTGCTTAAGAAAGGTATAATACTAGAAAGGTAGTTGTCAACTATGTTGCGACATATAGCGGAAAGACTCTCGAAGTGTAACATGCTCTGAAAATATTGAAGTTAAACATCCATAAACTTGTGTTTGTCATGATTTGACGATGCAAAGTTACAGCATGTCTGTGCATTCTTACTGCACAGGAAAATATTTTTTCAAATTTTCTTGAATTTTTTCAATTATTAGTTGTTTATACCATTCTGGTTCGATGATAGTGATATCTGGAATATATGAAAAAATTTGTTGGTCCAGTTCTCGGTTTCTAAACACGTTTATCTTTATTATACAATTTTTTTCATCTATAGTTTCCTGTGTTTTGTGCATTGGCTTTGATTCAACATAGGGGAATCTTTCTTTTGAAAACTTAAAAATAAAAGTTTCTTTACTTGTATCTCCGTCAGGCATTGTCACACCGATGATATCATCGAAGTATGATGAAAAATCTATTTTGTTGTTAGGCTTAAAAACAATGTCTGGCAAATATATTTGCCGAATTCGGTCAAGTGCTATAACGGATATTTTATTGAATTTCTCATTAAGTCCAAAGAGGAACCAACGTCCGTTGTATTGCTTGACATAATATGGATGAATCGTCATCTCCAATTCTTTCCCCTTAAATGTTCTATAAAACACCACGATGGTTTGATGGTTTAGCGTGTAGTCGATAATATCAGATAAGAACTCCAGCCCTTTAAGTTGTTCGTTTTGCCCAAAAGAGATGAGTTCTTCTGAATCGGATTTAAGACCAAAACGTAATTCAAGGTTCGATATGATTTCCTCCAGCCATGCATTAGCTGGAATACCTCGATACTTTTTCAGCATTTCAATTGTGGCAGACAAGTTCTGCGTATCCTCTAAAGATAGTTCACTTTTAAAAATGGAGAATGACTCATCCTCATATCTGTAATAGCATTTGTTCCCTTCTAATGGATAGGCTTTGATTGGTGCATTGTATGCAGCCGGATCACGCATGAACCGAATGTCTTCCCTGAGCTGGCGAACGTTTATTGTCTGTCCAGAGAAGTCATTCAGATAATCATTTACGATGTTCAGCAATTCTTCTATATCATATTTATGTTTGAAATTACTGAAGCACCTGTCTAATATCTTATATCTGATGTCAGGATTTTTTCCTAATGGCATAATAAGAGGATTTGGGTAGTTTACTCCTGATTTTTAAGAATCGTGGAATCGTCCATGCGGACAAGGTCGCCGATATCACATTTCAGTGCCTTGGCAATCTCAATCAGGCTCTCCAGGGTGGGTTGAGATGTGTTGGTCACCCATCTGGAAATAGTGGCAGTGTCCTTGTTCAGCATCTCACTCAGGTCCTTATTGGATACCATCCGTTCAGCCATCACAACCTTGATACGGTTCAACGGTTTACTGTCCATATACATAATTTTATGTTTTTCTAATTGCAAAAATATGATATTTTCTTGAGAAAACCGCTGATTTCAGCGCAAATTTCTCATTATTCATGCAAAATAATTGATTTTGGGGTCAATTTATTGTTATTTCTTTATATATTTGCGAATATAATGTAATTAAATAGTGCCTTAATATATGATTAACATTGCAGTTATTGGCTTAGGATATGTTGGTTTACCTCTCTACTGTTTGCTCTCAAAGAAATACTTGTGTAAAGGATTTGATCTGGATACAGAACGAGTCCAACAACTTAGAGAAGGTAAAGATGCCCATAATATCGTTCCTTTTTCTAATATCAAAGAAACAATAAGAAAGAATTCAGTCACCACCAATTGGAATGATATTAAAGACTGTAATTTTTATATAGTAACAGTTCCAACACCTATTGATGACAACAAGCATCCTGACACGTCTTCTCTAGAAAATGTATGTTATAACATAGGCAATCAACTAAACAAAAATGATATTGTAGTTTTTGAATCAACAGTTTACCCTGGAGCAACTGAAGATTTATGTGTGCCTATATTGGAAAATACTTCAGGTCTATCATATATTAGGGATTTTACTGTGGGATATTCACCAGAACGAATTAACATTGGTGACAATAATCATTCTATAGAAAACACTCCCAAGATTATTTCTGCCACAAATGACATAACTCTGAATGTTATTTGTGATGTATATAGTGCAGTTCTTAAAGGCAATATAGTTAAAGCAAGTTCCATAAAAGTTGCGGAAGCAGCTAAAATGTATGAGAATGTACAAAGAGATGTGTTGATAGCTTTGGCTAACCAGTTTTCTGATTATTGTCGTACAGAAGATATTGATGTGAATGAAGTGACTCAATGTGCTTCCACAAAATGGAACTTCGCGAATGTAAAGCCTGGTCTTGTCGGTGGACATTGTATAGGTGTTGATCCTTATTATCTATTAGAAAGAGCTTCAAAGAAAGGTGTTCATTTGCAACTTGTGGAAATGGCTAGGCAAGTTAACGAAAGAAAGGCAGAACAGGTTGCACAGAAAATTTTAGAAATGGGAAAAGCCATATGCGGAGATCAGAAGGTTCCAGACATTTTATTGTTGGGATTTTCGTATAAGTCTAATACAAACGACATAAGAAACACCAAAGTGGCAGATGTTGTGAAGAGGCTTCAAGGTAAATGCAATTTGGATTGTTATGATCCTCTTGTAGACTCTAAATTGGTCTTTTCAAGTTATGGAATTTACCTTTGTACGTTAGAGAGCATTATAGGCCGACATTATGACCTCTCTGTATTGATGGTACCACATAAGGTGTTATCAAATTTAGATATTGAATCGACAGTACACATAGATTTAAAAGATATATTATGATACAGCAAGTTAACAATAGTTCTGTTCGTGACGTAATAGAGCATCAGGCAGATGTGGTTTATTTGAAAGCATATTACCGGGAACATGGAAAATTTCCCATGTTTAAGCAAGTTCTTGTTGAGTCGAGGACTGATTGCAACAATCATTGCCCATTCTGTCCTCATGCTTTTAACAACAAGCCTCTTGGTATTATGGATTGGGAGTGCTACACAGCAATCATTGACCAGCTATGTGAAATACAATATAATGGACGTATAGCATTAATGCTTTCAAATGAGCCTTTGCTGGAGACCCGTCTTGAAAAAATGATTGAGTATGCAAAAAATAAATCACAGCGTTTTTTCTTAGACATAACAACGAATGGCAGATTGTTAACAGTATCAATGGTAGATAAACTCTTTAAGTTGGGACTGGATAATATAAATATAAATGATTACCGAGGTGATAGAGACGTCTATCCAGAAAAAATGTCATCATATCTGGAACCTATATTTATGGCATATGGGAATAATCCAAAAGTAAGTTTCAAGCGTAGAAGATTGGATGAAAATCTTCCTAATTATGCGGGAAATATACCGCAGGAGTTCAATCCAGAAGATTTTGGTTTCTGTAACTATCCATTTCGAAAGTTGACAATTGCTTATAATGGTAATATCCTTTTGTGTTGCGACGATTTCATGTATAATACTAATTTCGGCAATGTAATGAAGGATAATTTGATTGATTGTTGGAATCATCCTCGCTTAAACGAGATACGATTATCACTTCTAAGCAACAAAAGAATTGGCCTTTGTGGACTGTGTAATGATTTTCAAGATTATAGCATTTTCTGATCATGATTTTGAACAAAGAACAGTTTGACGCTTTCCGAATGGAAATAGCTACATTCGGAAATATCCCTATATTGAGTAAATACTGTGGAATAGGTTGTGTGTTCTGTAAGGTTCACACAGATTCGTATCTTGGACATTATCCTAAAATCCCGGCTATAGACCAGGAGGATTTATTAAAAGGATTCGAGTTTATTAATCCCAATGTGAATTATGTCCGCTTAGGTGCAGGAGTATTGGTCGCACCACATACAGACCCTTTTCTTCATCCTCAAATTTACGAATTCATAAAGTTGGCTTCAGAGCACTTCCCAACAAAAAAAATTACTACAGTAACAACAGGTGCATATATTAGGGAAGATAAAATTGATTTTCTTCGTACAATCGCCAATTATGGAATAGACCTGTCGCTGATTACAATGCAAAATCAACGAGAGGCAATAATCCCACGATCTGAGCGAGAACGCACAATGTTTCTTCTTAAACATGCTCCATTAAATAAATGTACTCTTATGTTCACAGGAGAGCTTGATGAAATAAAGAGGGATTTGGAATTGCTTTATGCACTTGGTGTTGATAAGCGTGTTCGTCAGATTCTTGTTAGACGTATGGAGCATACTGCGACATCCCAGCCCCGTTTGAAGGAACTATCACAACACTGCATTGATCATTATGAGGAATGTATTACATGGGTGAAAAAAAATTACCCCAACGTTGTCTTCACAGTTCCCATATTAAAAGATGTTTTTCGGGGTGGCAACAATGAATACTTCATTGACGCAGACGAAAGAATAGAACATCAAAAGAAGATAATTCGTGATTTGCCAGAAGGTACTTATGTAAACTTAATCTGTCCGCTTTCTGGGTATGACTATTTTACAAAGGCTTTTTCTGGATATAAAAATGTGAAAACAAACCTGATAAAGAATAATCTTTATGGTGGCTCTGTTTCTGTATCAGGATTGCTAAATCATCGAGATATTAAAGAACAATTTCATCCAGAACATAACGATGTGATGATTATGCCTAGTGAGATGTACAATTCTGACGGTATGGATCTGTTGGGTGAAAAGAAAGAACTATTGGAAGAGTATTATAACGCAAAAATCATATTGGTATAGCATGAAATCTATAAAATGGGATAAGCTCAGGTTATTAGTCACCAACGGCTGTAACTATCATTGTCCATTCTGCCATAATGAAGGGCAGAAAAAAAATGGGCAATCGAGTATGATGTCTATAGAGTCATTCAAACAGCTTATAAGTTATATGGAAGGGCAAGACTTGTCTGAAATTAATTTTAGCGGAGGCGAACCGTTTCTGCATAAAGGAATTGTTGACATGATTGTTTATGCCAATGACCACATGGAATGTGATATAAGCTGTGCAACAAACCTTTCTTTGATATCAGACAAGCAGATTGAACGTTTGGCAAAAACAAGAATAAAGTTCAATATTCAATTTCCCTATGTTACTGAGAATGAATTCGCAAGAAGTACGGGTACAGGGAGATTATGTAATATTCTTGATAAAATTAATGCTGTAAAAACTGCTGGTATAAAAATAGGTTTAAATATGGTGATTCAATCTGCTGATACGAATTCTGTGAAGCATATGATAACATTTGCATTACAAAATGAATTGCCTTTGAAACTTTTGCCACAAATAGGATTGGAAGGAAGCGACCGATTCATAGATGACATTCACCCCATACTGGAAAAGTATTCATTGCGGTTTATCAATAAAGGAACAGGAGCATTAAGATGGACCATAGGAGATGATAGTCATCAAACTTCTGTTTTATACATTGATTCGCCATGTTTTAGCCAAGATATTGATATTTGCAAGAATTATGGTGAGGTAAGAATACATCCGGATTTCAGGTTGCAGAGTTGCATTCTGAAAGAGCCAAATGAACGGATTTGTTTGGAAAAAGGCAAAGAATATGTAATTGGCCAATTTGAAAGATTATGGAACGACTTCAATCAATGTTGAGACAATACAATCTGTCACACAAGGAGGATCTTATGCTTGCACCATGGAGTAAGCAGTATTGCGAAGAGGTGTTTCCCAAATACTGGGAGATTGTCTATTCCATATTGCAGTCCTTTGATAGGAGCAGTAAGGTTCTAGAAATTGGATGTGGACTTGGTGACATAACAGCAATATTATGTTACCTCGGCTTTAAGCAAGTCACTTCTTTTGAGAAAGATGAACTGATTTCACGAGCTGCACAACGACGACTTTCAGACATGTTTGGCATGAGAGGAATTATAAAAAACGAGTTGTTTCCCAACCAAATAAAATATATGGCTGATTTGTTGATTCTCGTAAACTGTGCATATGCTGACATGGCGAGAACCAAGCAAGAATACATGAACTTGATGCAAATGTATTATACTTGTGCTGGCTGTCCGAAACATTTCTTAATGGAAGTCATAGATTCGTCATACACGCAAAAAGACAATGAATTTCCGGAATATATTAGGTTGAGCCTTAAAGATATACAAAGCCTATTCCCCAATTTCGAAATTCGTTCCTGGGAGACATATAAATACCCAGTAAATAGAAAAAGTAAAACTATTTATTTAATAGAAAGGCAATGAAGATACTGATTGTTACAACCGAAATAGGTCTGGACGGTGGTGGTATGTCTTTATCTTGTACCAGACTGACAGATATATTATCTAAAGATAACGTTGTGGAAGTAATTAACTCCTCTTCGCCCCCCATACTCACTGCTTCAGGCGGAGTGTTCCCGTTGTTGGGAAAATCAATACGAATAGAATATAAGTTAAAAGCAGAAGCCGAAAAATATCATGGGTTTGATTTCCTGATTGGGTTTGGAGGAAAGTTTAATGGTTATTACGCCTCATTATTAGCGAGACAGATTAAAGCAAAATATATACTTTGCTTAAGAGGAAGCGATGTCAATTTGGCAAAATGGTCTGCAGAAGACAGTTGGTATCTTAATGAAGCATCAAATTGTGCTGACAAAATTGTGTGTTTGTCAAATGAAATGCGACAGAACCTACTTTTGTCTAACAATTCCGTTAGAGAGAAAATAGTCATCATTCCTAATCCTTTAGAAGGTGATTTCGCTGGTGTTTCCTTTCCAAATCTTCCATCATCTGTTGTTATCGGCTGTGCCGCGTCTCATTTGAACGAGAAAAAAGGTATTGCAAACCTTCTGTGCCTGGTGTCTGAATTCAAGAAAACAACTGAGCTTCCAATAAAGTTAAAGTTAGTGGGTAGTATTGACGATGACTTGAGATGTGAATATCAAAAAATTATTTTGAAACTGAGCTTACAAGACAGTGTTGAGTTCTGTAACAAGACATCACGGGCGAGTTTGATATCTATGATGAAAGACTGGGATTTCTATGTTCAATGCTCTGTTTGTGAAGGGCACCCAAATGCGATATCAGAAGCATTGCAGAGCGGTTGCGCATTTATTAGTACAAAAACAGGCTATATAGCAGAGAGCTTGTCATCTGAGTACCCAGAATTGTTCTTCAACGAATGGAATCCTGTATCTATGGCTTTATCGCTAAAGAATCTTATTGCTTTAGACGGAAAAGAAGAAATATATTCTAACGTATTCAAGAAAATTCAGCTTCATTGTAATAAAAACGATATTGTTGATAGATGGAATAGTTTGTTTCGCTATAATGTAGACAATAAAATCAAAAAAGATATTGAACACGTCATTGCTGTTGGACTTCATGATGTTCAAGGTGATTTACACGACAGTATTACTACGCCTGTTCTTGTTTTCCAAAAATTTGTAGAAAAGATACATCACTCTGGTTATGGCCTGTGCTCAATGGCTAATTATTTAGCAAAAGATGCAGAGGAAAGGAAATCATGGATTGTTTGTACATTTGACGATGGGTATAGTGGGTTGAATGATTTCGCATTGCCTATTATGAGCAAGTATGGTTTTAATGCAACGGTTTTTGTTTGTACCGGTCTTATTGGTAAAGACAACAAATGGAATAACAAAGATGCAGTGCTTAGGCAACACCTAAATATCGATGAGCTACAAAACCTCCACCAACATGGTTGGGAGATAGCTTCTCATGGAGTTTCCCATTTCAATCTTCTTAAACTTACAGATGCAGAAATAGAACATGAGTTAAAGGAATCGTATGATTTTATTGCTAAAGAATGGGGAAAGACCTTGTCTTATGCATATCCGTATGGTGCATACAATGCTTTCATCAAGAGCTTTGTAAGTAAATACTATAAGTATGCTTTTTCTGTTAATCAAGGAGGAACCTCACTCGTGGTTGACTCATTACAGATAAGAAGATACTCAATAACAGAAATATATGATATGTTATCACTTACTATTGATGAATAATAATTTGAAAAGGCTAAAAAATGCTATGTGTTTATCACAATGTATGAGTTGTGATATTGGTTAAGTTCTTATATAGCATAAATGGAATGAGCCATGAATGATATTAAGAATATTCAATTATATTTAATTTGACAATGATAATATGAAAAAAATACTAGGTATATTTCGCGGATTTCCTGGATTGGGAAGAGTTGTTGCTGGAGTTTCTTTGTTAGAGACACTAAGGGACGACTATGGTTGCGATGTGAGAATAATTAGTTATCTTCAAGGTAACAAATATTTAGAATCTCGTGGTTACGTGAATCTTCCAGAGGCAACTCCAATGGACTATTGTTCTATCGGCTTAGTGCCCACAAACAAGATGGGGGTATATATTCATGATACTATAAGAGATTTTATGCCAGATTCGATAATCATTGATGGTGAACCGTTAATTTTACAGTCAATAAAAATCTCTCATCCAAGTATAAATATTATAACCTTGCTTAATCCTGCAGACGTGAATAACCCTCACAATGACAAGGAAGCCATGGATTATTTCAATGCCACATACTCTTTAAGCGATTTGGCAATCGTTCACGGATTGAGATTGATAGAGAAAGACAGGAGATACAAGAACTTAATTTCAATTAATACAATTATCCGACGTGAAATCATTGCTATAAAGAATACTCCGACAAATAACATCTATTGTGTATTGGGTGGTGGAACAGTCAACGTCGCACAACAATTCAAAGATTCCACACTAAGAATAGGAAAGCTTTGTCTAAAGGCAGCTTCATTATTACCAGATTACACTGTGCACATTATCTGTTCAAGTCAGAATATTTCTAATGAGTTAAAAGAATACAATTACGCAAATAACGTACGGCTTTATAGTAATATTGTTTCTCCTCAACATTATTACAGTGATGCTGGTCTTATAATCACAAGGTCAGGGCGTAACACATTAAGCGAACTCGCGTTTTTGGGAATTCCCACAATATCCTTCGTTTCAGGCTGTGAATACAGAAAAGTAGAACAATCAAATAATATCAACGATTTAAATGTATCTACCATTGTGCCTGCTTCTCTTGAAATGTCAGCCGAGGAGTTTGCAGGGTTATGTCTTAAAATGATAGAAAAAAGGACTGACATTCATTTTCAATGCGGCAATGACGAAGCTATAAAACAAATAATGCAGATATGAAGATAATTCACATAAGTGATATTCACCTTACTGAAAATGGAAGTGAAATATGGGGAGTGAACACCCTCGACCATTTCTGTAAAGCCATCGAGAGAATAAAAGATTTGGATGGCATTGATGGCATTTTTGTTAGTGGCGATTTGTCAGATGATGGCAGCCGATGGACTTATGATTACATAGACAGGGCTTTTTCGGAAATCGGAATTCCAACGTTTTGCTGTCCAGGTAATCATGATAACTTAGATGAGTTCTATAATGGTTACCGTCCTTCATTTTATAGAAACTGTGATATCGTTGAACTATGTGGATGGAATTTCATCATGCTGAATTCTGCAGTGAGTGGTATGTCGAGAGGTTTTTTTAGTCAAGAGAAGCTGTCAAATATGATTCAACAATGTAAAGGAATGGTTGCAGTTGTTCTCCACCATCCACCAATAGAGCAAGAAGGTTGGCTCAATCGGAAACTATTGGAGAATCGTGATAAGTTTAATGATATAATTCAACATGCTGAAAATGTTAGACTGATTTTATATGGGCATACCCATTACCACACGAAAGAGATTATAAATGGAAAAGTTTATAGTTCTGCTCCATCGGTAGGTTTTGCATTCAATCCCAATTTGCAAAAATTTAAAATCGCTAATGGTGAGGAAGGATTTAGTATAATCGAAATAAATGGCGACAATGTGGTGATAACAAAGGAAGAACTAAACAGCGAAATGACAAAAAGGAAATAATAAGTAGGGTTTTGATAGGGTGTGCTAAAAAAAAGATATGAGTGAATGGATTTAAAAACAACTGAAGTAATATAATTATGAATAAGATATTAGTAACAGGTGGCGCAGGATTTATTGGTTCCAATTTATGTGAACACCTTGTAAAAACGGGGCATGAAGTAATATGCCTTGATAATTTTTCAACTGGGCACATGAACAACATTGAAGACCTTCTCAACAATCATGGAGATCTGTTTAAGCTCATTGAAGGTGATATAAGAAATTACGAAACTTGCCTAAGAGCATCTTTAGGAGTTGACGCAATACTCCATGAAGCCGCTCTCGGTAGTATACCAAGAAGTATTAATGATCCAATAACAACAAATGAAGTAAATATTGGTGGTTTTCTCAACATGCTTGTTGCAGCTAAGGATAATCATGTAAAGCGTTTCATATTTGCTGCTAGTAGCTCCTCTTATGGAGATAGTAACGAACTGCCAAAAGTTGAGGAAAGAATAGGTAAGCCACTTTCTCCTTATGCGTTGACAAAATATGTTGACGAATTATATGCCGATGTTTTTTCAAAAACGTATGGAACTCAATATATAGGACTTAGATATTTCAATGTATTCGGAAGACGACAAGACCCTAATAGCATGTATGCGGCTGTGATTCCTTTGTTTATTAAACAGTATATGAGCCACGACCAACCAATAATTAATGGAGATGGCACAAATACAAGAGATTTTACATATATCGACAATGTGGTACACATGAATATGCTTGCCATAAATTCGACCAATTCAAATGCTATAAATCAAATATACAATACAGCGGGCGGAGAACGAACAAGCATTAATAAATTATGCTCATTAATAAAATTCTATTTGTCTAAATACGACTCACAAATTAATGACATCAACCCCCAATATGGTCCAGGTCGTCAAGGTGATGTTTTACATTCTCTTGCTAGTATTAAAAAAGCAAAACAATATTTAGGGTATACTCCTATTGTTGACTTTGAGGAAGGATTGCGACAAACAATAGATTGGTATTGGAATAACAAAACTTGAATCTAAAAAAATTATAAGTTATAATAGGGAATAATAGCAGAACTTATATATTGCTTTATAATACGAAAACTTGTTGTGTTCTCAAATTAATATCACTCAGAATAGACACACCCAATTATTACGTAACATAGTAACAATTACCATTCTGTTTTCAAATGTCTTGATTTAATGCAATATGAGTCATTTATAAGTGTTACGACTTGCGAATTTTGTTACAAAACACTGCTGAAAGATGTGTCTTGTTACAAATTGTTACAAAATGTTACAAGACGATATCAGGTGTAAAGTGTTGATTATTAACATTGTTACATAGATTATTATTGTTACGTCAAAAGTGTGTACATGTGTACAAATGGACTATTTGTTAGAAGGATTGTACAGACTCACTGACTACATCGACAATGTCGGCATGCTGGAGTATTTGGTCTATGGTGGTTTGGGAAAGTTTCATAATATAATATGTTATGATGAGTGATACTTAAATTTAGAAAAATGCCGCCCTGAATGTGTTTCACAACGGACTCGGGGCGGACTGGTTAAGTTCATATTACAACATAGCAGCCAAATTCGTGGTTACAGACGAAAGGTCGCTATATTCTATCTTTGTCTGAACAGGTTATTCTTTTATTCCGGATTCAGACCTAGGCTCTGTTGCCGGTATATCTCGGAGTTGCCACCACTCGAAGTAGATTCGCCTCACGGATTAGCTCCGTGTTGAAGATGATTCCCCTTGATAGACTTTCAAGACGGTTGAAGTTGTTGATGGCATTGCGGATTCGACGGATATCACCCGCATTGTCCAAACGGCATATCCGCACTTCACGACAACGGAACGAACGGAGCCATTTGTCGGCATTGTCCACCGGCTTTGCCTGCTGCTTCCACTTACGGACGTTGGTTGTCCGTGCTTTGTTGCGATTGGCAGAAGAAAGGAACAACGGGGATTTTCGGAGTCCGGCAAGACGCATGGCGGCTTTCTTTACCATGTTCTCTGTCACCTTCGTGAAACGCTCACGCCATGCGATCTGACGTTCGAGTGTCTGACGGAGTGTTGTCTGCGTGATGAGTGGTCGCATACGGTAAAGTCGTTCCAGCTGCTCTTTGTTCTCTTTGCCGATCATAGAAGTAAGTTGGGCGGCAAGTTCCTTGTTGGATTTGTTGGGATAGTTGTCGTAAAGCCAACTGTCGTAATCAGATGTGATGAATGCTTTTGCCATAATGCTTGTGGTTTAGGTATAAAAATAAATAAAACGGTGTCTGTCATCCGTCTGCACTGATAACAAGTGCGTCCGATTCTGAAAGACACCGCAAAGGTATGAGAAAACGAATAATTACGAAAAGACAAAAAATTAATGGTCAGAACTGTGTGCTTTTCATCCTGTCAAGAGATGTGCTAAAAGTACCCGCATGGAACATCCATCTGCTTCAGATTGGCATGCATCCGAATAATACATATTGGACCTCATCGTATTATAAACAAAAACTGTGCTTATGAGTAATTATCCTTCATAGACACAGTTTATAAAATAAGCAGGGGACAATTTTCTACTGAAGTCGTTAAATTTTTCTATTTTTTTTCATAAGAGAACAAAATGCTTTTGAAATCGTTGCTATTTATTTGCTTTCAATCCACCAGTGTTTATATGGTATAGTGAGACCTGGTTCAATTAAATCTATTTTGAACGTTTTGTCATCATCTGGCTCATATCTCAAATCAATAACATAGTCATTCAAATAAAAATCACCAACAATACAATCGCATTGAGGACATCCAAAAGACATATATGCCTCAGATCTTGTATGACTATATCTATTCTTTATGTCACCCATAGGCAAATTCAATTCTGGATGGTTGTCAAAATACCTTTTTACACTTTCTATCACCACCGGATTAAAGCTGTCAATTTCTTCATTAGTTTCAAAATAGACTCCGCTGACAGAAATTTGCGAACTTGATGCCCCATATATACCGGCTATGCAATAAATATAATGCTGACTACCACATGCATAACAGTCAATCTCTCCAAACTTTATCTTCAAAGACTTTGCTAATATGTTATTTTGGATTATTAGCCTGTCTTCCATAGCCAAAACAATAAATTCCTCAAGGCTTACCCGCAGATCTCCACATATATTCACATTACATTCATCATTTTCAAAGGACAATTGAAAGTATGGGTATATATTATCATACCACTTTTCATCAGTAATACCTAACCAAAAGCATTTATAGACATGGTTGGTGAAGGTTTGATTATATGTCTCAATATTTCTTGTGCTCCTTAATGACTGAAGAAGAATCCTCTTTTCCTCATGTAAAATCATATAATCAGCCTTACATCCATCAATTTCAACATTTCTACGAATATCCCAATTCTTGGATTTCGCCATTTTAAGAAGCGTTTCCCTGATTTGTTTTTTGATGATTTTCTTTTGATTCGCCTTATCTATTAAAGCCTTTTTGCTCATTTGTTGACTCAGACTGTCTGTTTGTTTTTGATCTTCATTTTCATTAAACTGGCTTTCCAAAGAATGTGAATTAATATCTTCAGACGCTTCATCAACTTCATTATCTTCAGAGGTAGATTTAGAGAGAACTTGTTTGTTTTTATAAATCCATTCTCCAATGCTTCCTGTAAGCGGGGGCATCTTTGATGATTCCAACAATGTATTCCAGTTTCTTAGGGTGTTTTCCGCTTCCTCTTTCGTTACTGCACGCATCCATTCGAAATTCTTGTCTTGATATTCAAATCCCTTAAGCATGGATGGATTTTTAAGGAAATTATCTACACTGCCACAAAGGAATTCAATTTTTCCTCTTGTTATTGGATTTAAGAGGACATTATCTAGCTTTGTCAACCATCGTAAGTTTTCCGGACGATTATTTTGTCTGTTGGTATCTATATGGTCCACGATATGCTGTGGGGTAGGCGCATCGCCAATGAACGCCGTGGCAACGATCCTGTGAACAAATTCAGCATTGATGGTCATATATCCATTCTTTCCAGGAGTTCCAAATGTCCACACATCATCCAACGGACGTGGACGAACACCTCCTTTGGACATTCGCATGACAGCGCCGTTGTCACGTACCCTATAGGTCTCACCTTTATAACAACATTCTGCCTCTTTCTTATAATCGCTAATGTCAATCATACATTTTCATGAATTGAAGGTCACGCCTGATTTCGAACTTGGTTTTATCGTTATAGTATTTTTCAGCTACTTCGAGTGCCAAGCAAACAACTGATTCCCATTCTTCTTCAGATTTATAGTCCAATTTGATATCAATAGACTGAGTTTTGGTATATTCGTTATGACATAACAGCACACAAGAGCCATTTTCATCAGAAAACTTCTGGAAGTGCATCAATCCATTCAATTTTCCGTTCAAACGCTCTTCTATAGATTCTCCTATAGTAACAGTGAACATATATGGCGAAATTACATAATCGGGTAGTGGAAGATTTATTTCTTCTTCATTTCTGACTCCTAATACGATACTGGCATTAATTTTAAGTCTTGTAAATATTCTTGGCACTACATCCAGAAATTGACATACAGCCTTTCGCCTTTCTTCTTCTTTCTCGTCTGCAGGTGTAGGCATTGCTAACTCATAGTTATCTGCAACATCTTTAAAGAAGTTGTGTCCGAGCACTTTTGAGATACGGGCCAGCAGTTCGATGTCGATGCTATTACGCTGAAATATGTCATAGACATTTTTCCTGCTGCAATTGATCATGTTAGCAAAATCAACGATACTTATTTGCTGCTTCCTTACCATGTTCTCAATCTGAGAGCCAACGTTTTCTTTTGTTTGATTCATAATATGCTTAATTTAGAATTTTGATGCAAAATTAAGAGTTAATTCAGATACTACAAAGAAAAGAGTGTAACAAGAAATTACACATTCTATTCTATTGAAATCTTTTGGAGTAAAATCATGAATAAATACACTTGTGAAAGTACGCAATTTCTCAATATTTTTTTGTAACTTTACGAATGCAAAGCGATGCATGCGGAAATATAAGTGGACAAATCATATACAATAGGCACTTTTCGAATATACAAGGTGCTTATTTCTTGAAAATCAACAAGATTTGTGTGAAATTTGTGTTACCGATTTCTGAACATAGAATAAATAGCGTTTAGCATAACGTTGATAATCAATAGATTATAGCCAACAAGATATAAGTGGACAAACTTCTAGCTGGTCCACAAAGAACCCCTTCCGGTTCACAAGACTAAAGCCACAAGGGAGTCTGAAAACTTGTTTTCAAGACGACTGTTGTGGCTTTAGTTTTGTTGGAAAGCCCGTGGCAGGGCGAGGGATGGACGACATCAATCCCTTCCGGTTCACAAAACTGAAAATCAGGAGGTTAAATATAGAGCCTCCTGATTTTTAAATTATCTCTTACTTGTATTTTCTTTTGTTTTCACTTAATCCATACTATTTTAACGGTTATAAGAGATTATGTTTGAGTCCAAATAAACAAAAATTGGTTTATTCATATTATTCAAGTTTATTAATGGTTTGTGAAGGCAAATATACATTTTTTTTACAAACATAAGGGAATATTCAATTAATTTGCCTAAATTTGCAAAAAATTTCAGGGAAGATAAATTATCATTGGA